>MDTD01203339.1_pt1 | contig 117678 bp, 110 predicted proteins | sample 811221 | NCBI WGS metagenome assembly MDTD01 (sample SAMN05326646, study PRJNA326480) | marine metagenome | isolation source: seawater | place: Pacific Ocean: South West | collected 2011 | reverse complement strand
TACACTTGCAAGGACTCAAGAGGACTGAAACCGCAGGATCTGATTCTGACCAATAAACGACCATCTGGCTGTTTAATGAAGTAATCGTTGCCGACCCTCGGTTTCGTTGCTCACGGGCAGGAATATGAAATCGATTGCATGATCTTTGCCAGCGGATTTGAGGTAACCAGCGACCTGGACCGGCGCTGGGGTATTGCAACCATTCAAGGCCGGGATGGGGTTTCGATCTATGATCATTGGGCAGATGGTTATAAAACGTTACACGGAATGATGAGCCGGGGTTTCCCCAATCAGTTTTTTGTAGGCTTTTATCAAGGTGGGTTTAACGCCACCACAACGGAAACGTTCAGCCGCCAGGGTGAGCATATAGCTTACATAATAAAAACCGCACTGGACCGTGGCGCAACCTCCATCGAACCAGACGAGGCAGCACAAAATGCCTGGGTCGAACACGTACGTGACACCGCCATCGACATATCAGAGTTCCAACAAGAATGTACACCAAGTTACTTTAATAACGAAGGCGAAGCCCAGGTGGATAGCAAAGGGGAGAAAAAGTTTCGCTGGTATCTTGGCGAATCCTATGGCCCTGGCTGGGATGCTTTTCAGAAACTCATGCACGATTGGCGTGACAAAGGTGAATTGGAGGGCCTGGTCGTAACCAACGACTAGATACAGCGTAGTATGCAGCTCACACACTCAACGCTTACGGCCGGAGACAAACATGAATAAAAAAGCCGATTTCAATCCCGACAACCTGATAACAGTAGAAGATCTGTCTGAACCTCTGACCTATTCAGTGGAGGCATTTACCTCACCCCGGTACGCCGAGGAAGAGAGCGACAAGCTGTGGGCAAAGGTGTGGCAGCATGCCGGTCGTGTCGAGGAGATTCCCGAGGTAGGCAACTATATAACCTACGACATAATGGATGATTCCATTATCATCGTAAGATCCGCACCAGACACCATAAAAGCGTTTTATAACGTGTGCTCCCACCGTGGCAGGCAGTTAGTCGACACACCCCAAGGTGCTCACAGCGCCTGCGGCAGAAAGCAGAACTTCGTCTGTGGTTATCACGGCTGGACATACAACCTGGAAGGTACCTGTACCCGAATCCTTGATGAGAGCGATTGGAAGGGTGTGCTGAATGACTCATGCACGCGGCTCAATGAAATCAAGGTGGATACCTGGGGCGGGTGGATATGGATCAATATGGATCCCGAATGTGAGCCCCTGCGTGATTACCTGGAGCCGGCAGCAGGGCTGCTGGACCAGTTTGAATTTGATAAAATGCGCTTTCGCTGGCGCCAGTGGGTGGTATTCGACTGCAACTGGAAAACCGCTCTGGAAGCATTCATGGAGCCGTATCACGTTGAAGGCACCCATCCACAATTGTGTGAATACGGTGATTTCTACGCCTGGAGTAAGGCTCAGGGTTTACACGGTAATGATGGTTTCGATTCCAAAGATCCCAACGATACCTCTGCAGCCACCACCACTGTCACACGCGCAGGGAAGGGGCCCGATGCCCGCAAGATGATTGCGCAAATGCAGGAAGAGTTTTGGGACACAATAGGCGCAAGCACTACCCCAACCCTGGTGAACGCAGCCAAGCGCTTGGTTGATGAGCTGCCTGAGGGAACACCAGCCCATGAAGTGCATGAACACTGGTATGAGTCTGCAAAACGGGATGACGCTGAGCGGGGTGTCATCTGGCCGTCACCCGATCCTGAGCAGCTGGCCAAAGCAGGTCTGGCCTGGCACATATTCCCGAACATGTCATTTATCCCCGGGCTTACCTTTGCGTTAGGTTATCGCACGCGCCCTTACGGCAATGATCCCAATAAATGTATCTATGAGTCATTCGCATTGGAGCGCTTCCCCGAAGGTCAGGAACCTGAGACGGAATGGGTATATGCCGAGCCTACGGAGGAAAACTGGAAAAAGGTTCTGGCTCAGGATTTTTCCAATATGGCAGCGGTACAAAAAGGAATGCGAAACAGGGGCTTCCGTGGCACGCTGCCCAATCCCCATCAGGAGCAAAAAATCACTAACTTCCATCGCAATCTGGCGCGCTATATGGGGCGGGGATCACCACAGCTGATCGGCAAGTCTAAATGATTCCGGCAATTTTTTCACCGGGTGTGCCGCACTATAAAAATAAAGGATCCTTATTATGCGCGAGAGTTTAAAGTTCTATATTGATGGCCAATGGGTTAGCCCTGCTGTGATGAAGCAACTTGATGTGGAAAATCCAGCTACTGAGCAAGTATGCGGAAAAATTGCATTAGGTAGTGCGGCAGATGTCGATATTGCAGTGCAAGCAGCGCGGCGAGCGTTCACCACCTGGTCGGACACCAATGCCTCTGATCGCATCGAAATCCTGCAAAACATTCTCGCTGAATATCAAACCCGTACCACTGACCTTGCCTCCGCATTAACTGAAGAAATGGGCGCACCGAGTGCCCTTGCCAACGGATTCCAAGTTGGTTTGGGTGCAGGCCACCTGTCTACTGCCATTGAAGTCCTGCAATCCTTTCGGTTTGAGGAACAACGTGGTGCAACCATGATTGTGAAAGAACCGATCGGAGTCTGTGCGCTTATCACACCCTGGAACTGGCCACTGAATCAAATCGCCGTCAAAGTATTTCCTGCGCTGGCCACCGGTTGCACCATGATCCTGAAGCCTTCAGAAATTGCGCCATTCAGTGGCCATATTTTCACTGAAATCATGCACGCAGCGGGCGTGCCTGCCGGTGTATTCAACATGATCCAGGGAGATGGTGCCGGAGTGGGAACCGCACTCTCCAGCCATCCTGACATCGATATGATCACTTTTACCGGCTCCACCAGGGCGGGTATTGAAATAGCACGCTGCGCAGCTCCCACCGTCAAACGTGTGACACAGGAACTGGGAGGCAAAAGCCCCTATATCATCCTGGACGATGATGCCTACCACAAGAATGTAGCGGGGGCGGTTGCGAGTATGATGGGTAATTCCGGTCAAACGTGCAGCGCGGGTTCACGCATCCTGGTGCCTGCCAGTAGAATGGACGAGGCAGCGCAAATCGCCCGCCAAACCGCAGAGCAAGTCACCGTTGGTGATCCCAACACCGATGTGGCCATGGGGCCGGTTTCATCAAGAGTACAGTTCAATAAGATCCAGGGATTAATCCGGGCAGGTATCGAAGAAGGCGCCACTCTGGTTTGTGGGGGCTTGGAGCGCCCTGAAGGTCTGCCAACCGGTTACTACGTAAAACCCACGGTGTTCGCCCATGTCACCAACAGCATGACCATCGCCAAAGAGGAGATCTTTGGCCCTGTGGCGTGCATCATTGCTTACCGGGACCTGGATGAAGCGGTTGCCATTGCCAATGATACGGAGTACGGCCTGGCCGGTTACGTGGCAGGTACGGACCTGGAGCAAGCCAGGAAAATCGCACGAAAGATTCGAGCGGGATGGGTTTCCATCAATGATGGCTTTGATTTCAATTGTCCTTTCGGAGGCTACAAAAAAAGCGGTAATGGAAGGGAATGGGGTGAATTCGGATTCCACGACTTTCTCGAGATAAAGGGAATTTTAGGGTACGCACCGGAAGCTGCACCTTCTTGAATAACTGCGACACCGAATGTCTGCAACACTGAAAAATAGCCTTACATCAATCCGGATACCTGAATTATGAATATGCTTTATCGATCCTGTATGCTGCTGGGATTGGTTTTATCTCAGCACGCCTTCGCCAGTGGGTCTGTTGTTGATCAACACCAGTCGGGTACCAAATACTCGCCTCTTACACAAATCACCCGCGGCAATATCACTGACCTGGACGTGGCCTGGGAATATCACACAGGGGATGGTGCGAATCCAAAGCCAAATTCCTTAACCTCGTTTCAGGATCAACCCAGTATGATTGAGGGTAATTTGGTGGTGTGCACAACCAACCGTCGAATTATCGCTTTAAACCCCAAAACCGGTGAAGAACGTTGGGTTTATGACCCACAGGATCCGGAGACCGGAATGAAAAAATGTCGCGGTGTCGCCAATTGGATTGATCACCAGGCCGAAGATGGTTCATTGTGCCGATCCAGGATTATTTTCGGTACGGCAGACTATCGTTTGATCGCGATCGATGCCAAAAGTGGTAAGCCCTGCCCACAATTCGGCACAAAGGGGCAGGTCAGGATGCCCATCAGCAAAGAGGAAATCTTTGTTGGCGAGGTGGTGGCGAACTCCCGGCCCGCTATCGTTAATGATGTGGTGGTGGTGGGCTCCTCCGTTGCCGATAATCAACGTATCGAATCACCCAGTGGCCGCGTATTGGCCTTTGATGCCCGCACCGGCAAACAGCTGTGGGAGTTTGATCCATTACCCCGGGATCCCGCTGATCCGGCAGCAAAAAGCTGGGAAAATGGCAGCGCTGTAGGGTTTGGTGCCGGCAACGTTTGGGCCAGCATGTCAGTGGACCAGGAGCTGGATATGGTATACCTGCCCACCTCCAGCCCAACCGGAGATTTTTACGGAGCAGGGCGCGCCGGTGACAATCACTATTCTTCATCCATCGTGGCACTGAAAGGAAAAACCGGCGAGGTGGCATGGCACTTCCAGTTTGTTCACCATAACGTGTTTGACTATGACACGCCGTCACAACCACTTCTGATCGACTTTCCTCACGAAGGCAGAATGATTCCTGCATTGGTGCAGAACAATAAAACCGGATTGATATTTGCTTTTAACCGTGAGACCGGTGAACCCTTGATTCCCGTTGAAGAGCGACCGGTTTCACAGACCGGGAAAGTAAAGGGTGAATCGCTGTCACCAACCCAACCGTTTCCGGTGGGTATTCCGGCATTGAGTCCTTTGAGCTTTTCACCTGATGACGTCTGGGGCTTCTCGCCGTTGGATGAGTGGCTTTGTCGCAGGAAAGTGGAAAGTTTGAACTATGGCGGAATATTTACTCCTGCCAGTGAACAGGGAACTATCTTTTTTCCTTCCGTGGGTGGCGGCCCCAACTGGGGTGGTGGAAGTTATGATCCGGAATCCAAGCTGATGGTGGTTCCATCCAATCGGGTACCCACTATTGTAACACTGGTGCCGCGGGAAAAAGCGGTGTTCAAAGAGGGCCAGGCCATAGAAGCAACCTCTGAGATGATTTTTCCGGTGGCCGGTTCAGCTTACGTACCCAAGGTACAGGGTTTGCTTTCCATCTTTGGTGCGCCCTGTTCCAAACCCCCTTGGGCAGTTCTGACGGCCGTTAACATGGCGACCCGTGAGATCGCCTGGGAAGTGCCCCTTGGCAGTGTCGACAAAATGTCTCCGCTGCCGGTACCCTGGGATCTGGGCATGCCCGGTGCCGGCGGTGCCTTGATTACCGCCGGGGGGCTTGTGTTCATCGGTTATTCACTGGATGACACCCTGAAGGCTTTTGATCTTAACAATGGTGAATTGCTGTGGGAGGGTGAGTTACCCGCTGCCGGGACATCCGTTCCGGTGAGCTATGAAATTGATAATGAACAATATGTGGTAATCCCGGCGGGCGGGCACAGCATGTATAACTCTACCATGGGCGATTCTGTTATGGCGTTTAAGCTCAGGCGGTAAAATTGTTGACTAGTAAAAACAAGCAAGCAGACTAAACCCAATTACCTCAAAACCCACGTTTTATAGTAGCGAGAGATAATATGTTTTCCGGAATCCAGATAAACAAAACCGATGCAGGCCAAACAGTTGATGTTGTTCAGATTGATGAGGCCCAATTGCCCGAAGGTAATGTTACCGTTGAAGTAGAGTGTTCCACACTGAACTATAAGGATGGACTGGCCATCACCGGCAGCTCCCCTGTGGTGCGAAAATTCCCCATGGTTCCCGGTATCGATCTGGCAGGGGTAGTGAGCGCAAGCAACCATGCAGATTGGAAAGAAGGTGACCGTGTTGTGTTAAACGGCTGGGGAGTCGGTGAAACCCATTGGGGAGGGCTGGCACAAAAAGCCCGCCTTAATGGTGATTGGCTGATCGCATTACCCAAGACATTCACTAGCCGCCAGGCAATGGCGATTGGTACCGCCGGTTATACTGCAGCACTGTGCGTAGACGCCTTGGTGAATTATGGGATTACCCCTGACCAGGGTGAAATTCTGGTGACGGGTGCAACCGGTGGCGTGGGTAGCGTTGCGGTTATGCTTTTGTCCAAAGCCGGATATACCGTCGTGGCTGCCACTGGCAAAGCAGCCGAGGAAGACTATCTGAAAGGCTTGGGTGCGTCAGACATCATCGACCGCGCTTCGTTATCAGAAAAAGGCAAGCCTCTACAAAAGGAAAGATGGGCGGGTGTGGTTGACGCGGTAGGCAGCCACACTTTGGTGAACGCCTGCGCCCAAACCCGTTATTGCGGCGCTGTTGCGGCCTGTGGCCTGGCCCAAGGCCCCGATTTTCCATGCACTGTGATGCCTTTCATATTACGCGGTGTAGCGTTGTTGGGTATAGACAGCGTCATGGCACCGAAATCGCGCCGTGATGCCGCTTGGCAACGCTTGGCCCGCGATCTGGATCAAGCGGTACTGGAAAGTGTCATTGCGAAAGAGATTGGGCTGGCGGACGCCATTCCAGCGGCAGCGGAATTACTGGAAGGTAAAATCCGTGGTCGAGTGGTAGTGGACGTCAACAAGTAATTCATCCAACCAACCATCGGGGCAGGGCGACTTCAGTGCCTGCCCCCATTGACATTACTGGTACAGACTGCGCAACGCCTTTTTATCGGGTTTACCTACCGCTGTGAGGGGAATCACATCAACGAATTCCACACTCTTGGGTGCCTGAAATGAACCCTTGAGTGATGACACCCGTTCAATCAGATCACTGCCCTCAACCGCATGACCTTGCTTTAACACCACCAGCGCTTTGACAGCCTCGCCCCATTTTTCATCTGGAACCCCGATGACTGCCACTTGTGATACCGCAGGATGCTCCGCCAAAATATTCTCTACTTCCCTTGGATAAACGTTAAAGCCACCGGTGACGATCATGTCCTTGATTCGATCAATAATACGTAAGTATCCGTCACTATCCTGTACCGCCACATCTCCACTGTGCAACCAGTCTCCGGCCGTTGCTTCCGCGGTCAATTCTGGATTATCCCGATATCCATTCATTACCAGTGGACCACGCACACAAATTTCACCCGGCTCACCAAGGGGGACAGGTTGGCAATCTGCATCCAGTAATGCCACATGCAACCAGGGCACCGGTCGGCCACAACTGGCAAGACGCTGTGTATTATTTATATCGTGCTCATGTTTTCGCAACACCGTCACCGCCATGGGAGCTTCCGCCTGACCATAAAATTGCATGAACACCGGACCGATGCGTTCAATAGCTTCTCTCAAGCGGGAAGGTGATATAGCAGATGCGCCGTAGAATACCGTCTCCAAACTGGACAAATCAAATTCATCGAAGCGCGGATGATCCAGTAGCGAATAGATCATTGTCGGCACCATCAGCACGCAATTGATTCTATAATCCTGAATGGTCTGCATAACTTCCAGTGGATTAAATGCCGGCAACACCAGCATGGTACCACCGCGCAACAGCGTGGGTAGGAACATGGCAGCACCGGCATGACTTAACGGCGTGCAGGATAAAAACCGCAGGGAGCTAGGCCATTCCCATTCCGCCATCATGATGGTGACGGTTGCCATCCCAGTCCGCTGCACACTGGCCAACGCCTTTGGCTTTCCCGTCGTTCCACCTGAGTAGCCCAGGCGGAGAATATCATTTTCGCTAACCCTGGGCGCAACCAGTTCAGCAGGGACAAAACGACTCGCCATCTTTATTAGATCCTGTGCAATCGGGCTGGAGCCGAATGCCAATAGCTGCAAGCCTGGAATCTGATCCAGCAACGCCTGCGCCCGCTCACCATAATATTTCGCATCAAAAATCAGCACATCAATGTTTGCATCACTCACCACATAAAGATGATCACTGACCCCAGCCATTGGGTGCAGGGGCACGTACGCCGCTGCCGTGACTTGTATTGCATTTGCAACCACCAGCACTTCCGGACGATTGGAGGAGAGCAAGCCAATGCGGGAACCTTTGCCAAGGCCTAAAGCGGCAAGTGCCTGTACATACTGACTGGTGGAATCCCGCATGTCACCGACGGTAAGGCGCTCGCCGCCAGGAACCTCCAACAGAGGTCGCCTCGCATCCTGATTAAGTGCGTTCACCAATAAATCGGGTGCATATAAAGGTCTATGCAGCTCGTTCATTCAGGCTCCCATTTTAAAAATGACGGCTGTATGTCAACTCAAACAGCCAGAATTCGACCTTGGATTTTATGTCCTGTCCCTGATACGGGCCAAACACTATTTCGGCAGGATCGCAGCCGTTACCCAAGAGGGCGGAGCAAGGTGGATAGTGAGTTTCGGAAATCATATAACCTATTGCAACGTCGATGTTGTTTTCATCCTCCAATCCATAGCCAAAGCCCACTGAAAAAAGGTCGCCATCATTGATTGGGATGAATGCATTGGGTTTATCTTTCGGCACCGCCGATGGTCTGTTCTCATAACCTGCGCGCAACGCCAAACGATCACTGAACTGATATTCAGTGCCCATTCCCCAGTAGGTTACATCCTGCAGACCCAGTTGATACTGTACAGAATCAGAGCCTATTCCGTTTCGCCCTCCGGTACCTATATCATCACCGATAGCACCCAACTCAAGCAAGGGAATGTCCTTATCGAATTGAAATTCAAGACTGCTGAAAGTAGACCACTCTGTCCATCGCACATCAAGGTTGTATTTCCACTTGGGTGTAATTTGCAAACTGATTCCGGCGTTCCAGTGCTGAGGAATTTCGTAAGAAACCTCCATTTTACCACTGCCCTGATTAGCGGTTTCTTCCGCGGTGGGAAGATCATAGCCGTAGGCACCGGCAGCCGCAACAACCCCAGGCCAGACACTGCCATTCATAAAATCCAACAGAACTTTTTTAAAATCCGGGCGAATTGGAAAATCATAGTCACCTTCCATATCCGCCTTGATACTGGAGTTATAGGATAGCCCCAGTGTTATCCAAGGCTGCGGACTCCAGAGCAGCCCCATGTTAAAACCCAATGTCAGTGGTTGATCCACCTCAAATCTGAGATCCGTATACACTTCATAGGGTTTGACAATACCGCACAATTCCAAATCGGGCGATTTGGCTGTTCCATCTTCATTACAAAACGTATCTCGAATAAAGGGAGATCCGTAGAAAAATATGCCTAAATGAGGCTCGCGAGCGGGCAAATCAATACCCATTCCCGAGTAATTGAAATTTACCGATAAACCAATCTGCAGTGAATCCGATACCTCGTATGCAATGGAAGGTGAAAAATAGGTGAGCAGGGTAAAGGCACCCCTCTGCTGAAAGAATCGGCCCGGATCATCGTCGTCACGGTGCACACCATTCATCATCGGCGCATATACACTGGTCGCAAAGGTAAATGGTCTGCCGGGTGGTGAATAGGATGCCCCACCCATGACCCCGCCGGCGAAGGGTAAGTCCACCATTCCCCCAGGCAGCATTACGGTTGGCCCTTCCACTTCACTTTTGGAGTTAAGCGCCTCATCGTAAAAATAGGCTTTGCCTTCGGCGGTAAGATTCCCGTTCTCGTCTTGCCACGGCCCACTATATTCTTCAATCAGGCCCATTTGATAAGTGCCATAATCCCCTAGCTCATAGGTGGTTGAGAAAATGCCGACCACGGCTTTGAGGTGCATTTGCCTGCCCTTTAAACGGGTTAAGCCGGCGGGATTAAAATGTATGGAATCTATATTTGGGGGATCTGCCGTTACAGCATGACCAAGAGAAAGGGCCTTGGCGCTGCCAATAGTCAAACTATCGGTAAAGGAGGCCAATACAGTTTGAGGTCCACACAGCGAAAGTAATCCGTAACAGCAAACGCACAATATGCCTTTTCGCAAGAGCGCGCTAATCACCCTTACGCTGACGATTGGTTTGTAACTCATATTTTGATGACTTTATCGTTGTTATTCTGGCTAAATTATTTTTGTGATAAACCGTTATCTTGGCCGAGATTATTCATCTAATCTATCTCATAATCCCATTGGATAAAATGCACCAGCACGCTATCAAAATTGTCTGCAAGAACATAAGCAATCGGGATGACCCAATTTTACAATCACCAGTTGACACTTGATTGGGTGAGGGAGGAGAGGTGAGGGAGGAGGGGTGAGGGAGGAGGGGTGAGGGAGGAGGGGTGAGGGGGAGACCAGGAAACAATACAAGGGTTTACCAATCGCTAACGACGGGTGAAACGACCGTTTTATCGAATATAATTGCCAGTTCCTCAACTGCGATAGGATTCTTTTGCTTTAACCACCACGCCAGAAGTTCAATGGTACCGCTGGTCACCAGTATTACACCCAACTCCGGTGGCAACCGCTTATTGTTTCCGTTCCATGAAGCAGCCACCTGCAAAGAAAGACGAATAAATTCCTCCCGCAACACATTAGACGCGCCACCGGTGAGCAGCGTTGACCACAACGCGCGGTGTTCAGCAACATAGCCGCACATCGCCAGAGCCGCATTTCTGGTATCGATTGTACCCAAAACAGGCAAAGCCAATTCAATAAGGTGTTTTATTTCGGTGGCAGCAATTTCATTAAGCAACGCTTCCTTGCTGGTATGATGACGGAAAAAAGTGGTATAGCCAACGGAAGCGGCGGATGCAATTTCCCGAACGGTGATTTGTTCCAGTGGCTTTTTATCCAGTAATTTCAGAAAGGCTTTTCGAATCGCTGCTCTGGTTTGATGAACACGAGCGTCCTTTGCTGTTGAGTAATCGGCGCGATAGATTTTACCTTGCGTCATGTGAAGCAGACACCCTTTATTTATACACTATATACAAGTTTATTGTATCCCATATGGATATGCACATGGGTTTCCCCATGCGCATTATGGCAGGTGTCACCCTAATCATCCATCAATCTTCCGGCGCTATCTCCAATGCCAGACCATTCAAGGGTTCTGAGACCCTGATCTGGCACGACAAGCGGGACACCTCCGGCCTTCTATGCAGCGAACCATCAAGCAACATATCCTCATCCTCGCTGACAGGAGGTAGCAGGCCAATGAACTCAGGGGCAACGTAAATATGACACGTTGCACAGGAACAGCAGCCGCCGCATATGGCATCCATGCCATCTATTGCATTGTCTCGGATCACTTCCATCAACGTCTGATTCAATTCCGCGTCTATTACATATTTCTCGCCATCGCGGGAAGTTACAGTTATCTGAGGCATCGTTATTAACTCTTAACTAACGGGTGTGAATTCAATGTGTAGGTTTTTCAGTGCGCGCAGTGTATAGATCGGCTCGTAAGTGAAACGCTGTTTTCCGGGTTGCCCATGGTGCTCTTCAGAGAGTTTTATATCCTTCATCCGGTCCAGGATACGATTCAGGCTGGCAGTCACTTCCGCTTTTGCCAAAGGCATGCCGGCACAGGTATGCACGCCCCGACCAAAACCCAGGTGCTTGCGCGCATTGGGCCGATTTAGAATCACCTGATCCGGTGCTTCGAACTCCCGTGGATCACGATTACAGGCACCGTACAACAACGCTATATGAGTACCTGCCTTAATCTCGACACCACCAATGGTGGTGGTCTTCACTGCTAAACGATGAGCACACTTTACCGGCCCATCATAGCGCACAACCTCATCAATAAACGCTGGGATCAATGATCGATCATTTCGAACCTGTTCCTGTAGTTCAGGGATTTCACATAATGTACGCAGACACGCACCCAGCAGGCGAGCGGTCGTATCCTGGCCCGCACCGAACAGAAAAGCGGATATCCACACCAAATCACCTACTTCGGGTGTTGAACCATCAGGGAATTTGGCCTGAGCAAACTGGCTCAGTATATCACCCTTGGAATTTTCTCTACGCTCAGCAAGGTATTCCCCAAAGTATTCAAACAAGAAGCTCATTCCGAGAACCTGTGAATCCTCATAGCTGACATCCTCTCCCACCGCTCCGGGTGGTGGCCCCAGCTTCTCGCAAAACGTTATGCGATCGTTCTCGGGAATACCCAATAGATCAGCAATTACCAGTGTTGCAAAAGGCGTCGCGTAGTCCGTAATCAGATCACAGTGGCCCTGATCCACGAAATTACCGATCAAAGTATCTGTGAGATTCCACATGTACTCTTCATTTGCCTTCAATCGTGTTGGAGTAAACAGGTTCATCATCAATGACCGATGATCTGCGTGTTCTTTTCCATCTTTCGCAACCACCAAACCAGTGGCAAGCATTTCGTCACGATGGGCATCCAGTTGCTCTTGGATATCGTCTCCTTCAGGCTCAAATGGTAACTCAGGAATCGGGCCGGTGGCGGAGTTTGCCGAAGAAAAAGTCTTGGGATCATTAACGATCTCCAGCGCTTCGGCATAACCGGTAACGGCAAGAACATTGCGCTGTGGAAGGCGGGCAATTGGGCCTTGGCTGCGTAGATATTCAAAATAAGGGTAGGGGTTCTCTACCAGTTCTTTGTCCGTGTAAAAATCCACAGTGTCAAAGTGTGTCATGGGTCCCTCTCATTTAATTGTATTAGATAGTTAGGGCTCGCAAGCGCTTCGTGGTGGCCTGAATCAAGCAAATATTTATGAAACGCTATGGTTCATATTAATTGGATGAAGTAGAAAGTCAATAGCCTTTCTATGAAATTAAGTTCCAGTAAAAATCATGCTGGTTGATATTGGTTTGATAAGGATTGCCCGGCGGAAGAAAGATGACTTACTGATTTAGTGCCGGGTCAGGTTCCAACAAAGAGCGAATTTCTGCAACCAGTTGCAGAGGGCAATCTAGCATCACATGATGGCCTGCGTTTGCTATAAAGCGCAGTTCACCCGCCTGTGGAAAATGCTGAAAGACTCGCGTTGGTTTATCATCAACATTAAGAAAGCTTTTCTCGCCAAAAATCATATCGACGGGAATGCTGACAGACTTCAGGAGTGCTTCAGTTTCGATTTCACCACTATTAACGCAGTTTGGATCGGTGCGCCAGTGCCATCCCCCATTGCTGAAAGCGCAGGAGTGGTAGGCAATAAAATGTTCCAAGGCTTTGATACTATTGATTTGTGGCGGCACCAGGCGAAAACGCTCCATACATTCTTTCAGGCTGGCGTTCATTCTGTGCTGCCCCTTGGGTTTTAGCCTTCTAATCAACGGCTCCGCTGTCAACCTGATATTGGTATCCACCACCAGGATACGATGAAACAATTCCGGATTGGTCGCCACAGCTCTCAGGCTCTGTGCCCCACCATAGCTATGGCCAATGATGGTAACCGGAGCAAGCCGGTAGTGTTGGATGATACCGGTAATAGCCCTGGACGAGCTGTCTTCCCGATATTCAGAAGGTGGTTCGCTGCGGCCCATGCCGGGAAGATCAATCGCCACTACCCGAAACGTCTTGCTGAAGAAAGGCGCAAGGTAAGCCCACCAGTAGGCATGAGCACCAAAGCCATGCACAAACATAATTGTCGGTAAATCAAGAGCTTGCCAATTCCAAGCCAGAAAATGCACCTTTGCACCTGCAACCTGGGTACAGATCGTTTCAGGAGTCTGGCAAATATTCTCCTTAAACCACTGCGGCGCACCCTTAACAGGTTGATAATTTTGGGATATTTTCATGAGCCGCAGCCAGACAGACCCTTTACATCAGAAGTGTTGTTGGTAACTCAGCTCGAATAGAATGAATTCCACCTTGGTAGTGATGTCCTGCCCCATGTAGACAGGATACACTACGTTCGCGGGATCACAGGAGTTACCCAGATTGGCCGAACACGCCGGAAAATGTGTTTCCGATTTAAAATACCCGATGGCCAGGTCAATATGGCGTTCTTCTGAAAAATCGTAACCAAGTCCCACAGAGATCAAGTCACCATCGTTCATCGGAATAAAGGCATTAGGCGCATCATCCGGTACCGCGGAAGGTCGCTTTTCATAGCCGGCACGCAACGCCAGCCGATCAGTGTACTGGTACTCCGTTCCCATTCCCCAATAGGTAACATCCTGTAAGCTCAGTTGATACTTAACTGAGTTTGGAGTGATGCCATTTTTCCCGCCGGTACCCACCTCATCAGCCAACCCTCCCCACATGAGCAAAGGCACATCAACACCAAAATCCAGATTGATCGTGCTGAATGCAGACCACTCCGTCCACCTTACGTCCACGTTATATTTCCACTTGGGTGTAATCTGAATACTGAGTCCGGCATTCCACCGTTGCGGCACTTCATAGGATACCGTCATCGGCCCTTCGGCATCTTCCCTGAAATCATCGGCCGTGGGCAGCTGAACACCCAGATAACCCAAGGTTCCCACAATTTCATCCCAGCCAGGGCTGCTCTGAAAATTTATCAGAAACGTCTTGAATGGATCGAGTACCGGCCAATAAAACTCACCGTCCATTTCCACGTCAAGGGCAGAGTTATAGGATAAACCCAGTGAAAGCCAGGGCTGTGGGCGCCACAACAGTCCCAGGTTATAACCCAACACTATATTTTGATCCACTTCAAAATTGAGTTCGGCATATTGGGTATAAGGTGGCACCTCGGTACACAGATCAATCTTAAGGCCGAACCCGTTATTAGGGTCGTCCGCTTCCAGCACCTCACCGTTTTCATCACAGAAGTTTTTTTGGATCCAGGGGTCACCCAGAAAAAATATTGCTTCATGAGGCTCTCTAATAGGTAACTGCATGCCCATACCGGCGTAGTTAAAATTAACCGAAGCACCAACAGAAAGTTCATCAGAAAATTCGTAGGCAACTGTAGGAGAGAAGTAGGTTATCACCGTAAACGCTACCCGTTGCTGGGCAAATCGCCCTGGATCATCGTCGGAGCGATGAAATCCATTCATCAGCGGCGCATAGACATTGGTGCCAAAGGTAAAACGGCTTCCCGGTGGGCTATATGAAGCGCCACCGGATACACCGGCCCCGATGGGCAAATCCACCATACCACCAGGTAACATGATCGTTGGCCCACCTTCTGACTTACTTTTGGAATTCAAAGCCTCATCGTAGACATATTCCTCGTAAGGTCTTTTGTTGTGAGTAAGGTTGCCATCAGCATCCCGATAATCTTCGTAGCGTGCCCCATAATAATCGATAATGTCCTGCGTATAATCCCCGTATTCCCCTAACTCCATCTCTGTTGAAAACACCCCGACAATACCTTTCAGAAAGAATTGACGTCCTTTCAACCGCGTCAGGCCAGCGGGATTAAAATGGATGGAATCGATATCAGGGGGATCTGCTGTTACGGCATGACCCAGTGATAAAGCTTTGGCATTACCAATAGTAATACTGTCGGTAAATGATGCTTCAGAAATTGCTGGGGAGAACAATAACGGCAACCAAAGAAAACGAAATATTACTGGCTTTGATTTCCCCGAATCGCGCACTTGGGATCGAGATAAATTCATGTTTTGATACTTTGTAATTGTTTTTATTTATACAACTAAGCGGTTAAGTTAGGGAACACCGTTTTCGTCGTGACTATACATTCAATCTATCCGAAGGTAGGGGGGCGTGCAACATATTAATGCTGTAATTATTGGCTTCAGAGGCAATAATTTTCGATGTTTTTCCCACAACATTCGATATGTTGAAACGCCCCTAAAAACCTTCAGTATGTTGAATGAATGCATGAGCTTTTCTATATCTTGAACGCATGCATAGCTGTCTTCAGCTCGACAATCTTTGCGCCACCGGACCCGCACCATTAACTTCAAATGGTCCCTTAGGATTATTGTAAGCCCATCATCAATCGTTTATCGTTATGGACCGGTACGTTATCAATCAAGGTTCGGGACGTTCACTACCAACAACAAAGCGCCGACTACCTGGCTTACTCATCAAGGTTAAGATCAACAAGGCTAAGGCCCGAGTAAAGTTAGAACAATCCGATTGACGACGGTTGAAATGCAATCTGGCGTATCCTGAAATAATAATTAGCATCAGGGTTCAGCCGATTTACATGAGGCTGCCAAGCCATGAATAAAATAGATCAGAAAATTTGCCTATGGCTTGTTCCGTTTGGCTGCACATTGTTTGCTTTTGCATTCTGGAATTTTCAGGGATTCTTTCCTCCTTTATCACCCACCATGTCCGCTGAAGCAGTTGCCGATTTCTATCGGAATAATCTGAGCGAAATCCGGACCAGCATGATTCTATGCAACCTGCTTGGCATGTCGCTGATCCCTTTCTTTATTTTAATCGTTGTTCAGATGATGAGGATGAAGAATGCAAGCCGGGTGTTCGCATACTCTTACCTGGTCGCAGTAGTTAATGGCGGGACCCTTTTTGCCCTGGCAGATCTTGCCTGGTTAAACGCAGCATTCAGGCCTGAGCGGGATCCGCAACTGACGATGCTCTTGAACGATCTGGCCTGGCTTGCATTTGTAACACCGGTTGGATTTATCATAGTGCAGAATTTCTGCCTCGCCATGGCGGTGTACTTGGATAGGGGTGATAAGCCCATATTCCCCAGATGGGTCGGGCATTTTAACATTCTAACTGCGTTGTTAATGGCGCCCAGCTCGTTTGCCATCATGTTTAAAACTGGGCCGCTGGCATGGGATGGTGCCATCAGCTTCTGGCTGCACTTTTCAACCTACGGAATCTACATCCTGGTAATGTTTTTTGTTGTACGCGCTTCCGTACTGGAGCAATACCAGCAAGAAGCCAACCATAGCACCAGTGGCTGGGGAGGGCAGGCGGCATGACCAGTGCAGCCGCAATGCCGGCACCCGACAACCAATCCAGTCAGTTCCGATATAGAGATAACCCCAAAGTTGATCAATGGATCTGCTTCTGGTCGATCCCAGTATTCTATCTACTGTTCGGTATTGTATTTGTTCTGTTTGGTAGAATCATGCCGCCGCCAACACCCACCATGAGCACCACAGATATCGTGGCATTCATGACTGCACCCGGTTTGCCGTTTGCGGTAACACTGCTGGCACTCACGTTAGGGCTGTATGCACTGAATTCAGGGCTAATGCTCTACCAGATGAAACGAATGGAGGGTGTCAGCCCGGTTCTACGCTATGCCTACATCGCTGTATTGGGTGTGGGTGGCGTACCGGGTTGCCTGTTTCCCGGTTACATGTTTGCCTTAGGGGCATTCAGACCAGAGTATGAACCCCACATACTGGTGATGCTGTATGATCTGGGTTTTCTCTGTTTCGTGGGTTCTCTAGGTTGCTTTATCATTCAGTATGTTGTTTTTTCTATCGCTGTTTTTCTCGACAGAAAAGGAATCTTCCCAAAATGGCTCGGATATTTCAGCATCTGGACGTTGGTCACCGAAATCGTAGCCGCGCCGGTGTTTATTACTCAAAGCGGGCCATTTGCCTGGGATGGCTTACTGGCCTTTTACCAGGGCACAATCATTTGGGTTGGCTGGCAAACCTGTGTCACCGTCTATTTGTACAAAGCCATCAAGTCACAGCCGTTGGCTGAGCTGGATCTGCCTGCCACCGAATCCCGACTGGATAGCCGAAACTGATGAATACTGACCAAATGACGTTTAATGATGCGATAACGAATGAAAAACCTCGCCTACCGGGGCAATCAGCGATGCTGTTCTTTGTTATCGGTGACCTCTGGATTTTCAGTTGCTATTTTGCCTGCTACATATACGATCGTGGTCAAAACGTTGAAACTTATCTTGCGTCCCAACAAACACTAAGTCAGGGTATTGGCGTAATAAACACCATACTATTACTGACCAGCTCACTTTTTGTAGCCTTGAGTGTTCACGCTGCCCGGACGGGATCAACGCCAAAGGCAAATCGGCTTCTGATTCTGGGCGGCGCTTGCGGCATTGGCTTTCTATTGATAAAAGCAGTCGAGTGGTACATTAAAATCAGTTCAGGCTTACCCATTGGTACCGGGGAGTTTTTTCTCTATTACTTTATGTTTACAGGCTTACACTTTCTCCACGTCACATTAGGCCTCATCATTCTGTCGCTGGTGTATCACAACGTTAATACCAGCACCAACCCCGATATAACGCTGTTTGAATCCGGAGCTACTTATTGGCATATGGTGGATTTGCTCTGGATCTTGATTTTTGCACTACTTTACCTTTTGGCATAGATGGAATGAACACAGCAAGTAAAACAATTACATACATATGGGCGTTTCTTATCGCCGTAACCATAATGACTTGGTGGCTGGGCAACAGCAGAGGTGAATTCAGCTACAACTTCAGTAACCCCATACCGGACTACGCTCTGTCAGCGGGAATTATGCTGATCGCAGCAATAAAGGTGCGCTTGATAATATGGCACTTTATGGAGGTGAAGGAAGGCCCAATCTGGCTGCGCTGGAGTTTTGATGTTTGGTTATGTATGTTAACCACAATTATTCTCGGGCTCTATTACTACAGCTTGTAGTTCACAGAAAAACAATGGGAGAAACCGCAATGGAAGTGGCTATAATCAGTGGCGCCGGCAGTGGCATTGGCTTCACAACCGCTAAGCAATTGTACGATATGGGAATGTGTATTGTTGGTATAGGGCGCGATCCGGTCAAGCTAGCCAATCTGGAAGCAGAAATAAACGATCCGGAACGTGTTGCAACGCTGGCGATCGACCTGACAAGTGACGAAGCCCCGGGCACCATCGTCAACACCACACTTGAGCGTTTTGGTGGGATAAACTACTTGATCAATAATGCCGGAATAGGCAGCCCCAAGCCGTTACACGAAACCGATGATGAAACACTGGATCAGTTCCTCAATATTATGCTGCGCGCACCGTTCCGGTTGGCCCGTGATGTAATTCCTCATATGAAGCCGGGCTCCGCGATCATTAATGTAACGTCAACCTTTGCTGTGATAGGGGGCCGAAGAGGAGGGGCCTATTCCGCCGCGAAAGGTGGTTTAACCTCACTGACACTACACATGGCATGTGAATACGGTCCGCAGGGAATTCGCTCCAATTGTGTCGCTCCCGGAGTCACCATGACCGATATGGTTCGTGAACGCTTCAATGACAAAGCATTCCGGCGTATGCAGGTAGACATGACGCCATTCCCAAGGCTTGGTGAAACCACCGATGTGGCAAGTACCATCGCTTTTCTTTGTTCACCAGGCGGTTCTTATATTAACGGTCAAACAATTGTCGTGGATGGAGGTTGGTCAACGACCAAGTATCTCTCCCCCGACGCAATTAATGCCGGTGACTGAACTATGCCAAGCGTAATCAGCAGAACCCATGCATTTCTGGTATGTACAGCCTTCATGGGTTGTGCGTTCCTCACACACACTGAACTCCGTGCAGAAGGAAACACCATGAGCCTATCGGAAAAAAAACAGCGCAATCTGCAAATACTGCAAACCATGGCAGCCAACGGTATCAAAGGTAACTGGGATGTCGTTCGACCTTACGTGTCTGACAATCTGGAAATGATCATGCCTGAAGGCCTACCTTACGGTAAGACATACTATGGCTGGGATGGCTATCGTGAGGGTTTGGCGGCATTGGGTTTCTGGACTGATTTAGCGTTCGCTCCAGGAGAAATGATTCCCACTGATGACAAAGTTATTTACCTTTCACACCTCAGCGGCAAGATTGCCAGTAATGGAAAATCGGTTTCCCAGCCTTACGTGGCAGTCTGGGAAATCAATAATGAGAAGGTGGTGAGAATTACTGCATTCTATTTTGATACGAAAGAAATATCGGACTTGGCAGGTAACCTGTAATTACTGCCCTGCTTTCAGGTGCACCCAGCAGAAGATTTCTACTGGTGCTCCTGAAAGCAGGTGATTCGGTCATCAAGCAAACGGTTCTTCGCCTTGTAACTTGGTTCTCAACATCATACGTCCTGAGGCAGGATCATAAGGTGTGGCTCGGTGCATTGTACCGGTGTTATCCCAGATAACAGTATCGCCAACCGACCATTTGTGACTATAGGAGAATTGGGGCTGGGTAGCCCATTCTCGCAACCGAATCAATAGTTCCGCACTCTCACGGGATCCCATTCCCTCTACATGGTGAGCAGTACAGCCTATAACCAAAGATTTTCGACCGGATCGATGCTTCCATACCAGAGGTAAAACCCGTTCACCAATTGCCATCATTTCCCGGGCTTTTGCCAAGCTGGGCTCCGGATCATAGTAAAATAGTGAATTCCAGGCTGAGTGTTCAACCCGCAGCTCCTCAAGCATTTGTTTGTCTTCATCCGGTAACTGCTCCCACGCTGCATAGGTGTTGCAAAACTCTGTATTACCCCCTGTTGGCGACAACACTTTTGCCGATAGAATCGAAGCAAGAATGGGCACTTCATTCATGGTGCCGTCAAGGTGCCAGTACATGGAACCTTTCAGGTAATCCGCTTGAGCATTCGCCTTGGTATCGAGGGTTACTTTGTAAAGTAGCTCTCCCGCGCGCTCAGGTGCCAGTTCACCGAGGGTCTTGGTAAACAGAACTTGCTCTTCATCACTGAAATGAATCTCGGGAAACACCAGTACCCCCCGCTCCTCGAGCAACTGCCTTAGATCACTGGCATGCTCGCCACCCAGCAAATCGTCCTTGCTTAGATGCACGTGACTTCCGATGAAGGGGTTAATGTCTGTAGATTTAAGCTTTTCTTGAATAACCGCTGACATAGTCGTATTCCTTATTTTACTCATATTTAATGTGACCTATGAACGGAATATCAGCCGTACATACGTTCTTTTGTTTCCGGCCCCATAGGCTCCAGACAGGACTCGAAAGGTACTGCAAAGGTCTTGAAAGCCATTGCCAGCACTTCATAACAACCCACTGTGAATACCAAGTCCATTCGCTGTTTCTGATCGTAGTGTTTACAAAGTGCAGACCAAGTATCCGGTTGAACACAGGCATCATTTACAAGGTCATCGACCGCCTGCAATAGTGCTGCATCAGTTGCGTTCCAGTTCACCGCTCCCGGACCGTCTTGTATGCTCTCTATTTCCTCTTCAGACAGTCCGGCCCGTAGCCCCAATACCACATGTTGTTGAAATTCGTACTCAGACCGACGCAACCAACTCACACGCAAAATCAGCAACTCGGCCTCCCGTTTGGAAAGGCTGTTTTCTGTTGCTATATGATTGTTGAATGTTAGAAACGATTTCGCCAGAAGGGGATGATTCAATATGACACCTAACCCGTGCACACCCCGCGCGTCGCCACTTTGCCAATGATTCAACACAAATTCCCGGCTCGCCGGAAAAGCAAGGGTTGCATCGTGGACTGCAGAATCCCAGTCCGGCGGTAGTAGGGGCTTAATTCGTGGTGCGGATTCATCAGACATCTGATCGCTCAATTATGTATGGGCCGGAAGCTGTTTAACGGTCCTGGATTATTATTAGTACTGCACAGTACTATAAGAATACATTTGACTGTGGTACATTTCAATAAGCACAAATATTTAGTCGTTCAACCTATTGAATTGGTTGAACGAAAGCATTACTCAACATTAACTGAACGAACACAAACGCATGATTTGGATAGAAATTACAGTGACGGACCCAACACAAAACAGGGCGCCGGTCATGCAAAGAAACATTACTACCAACAATAAGAAATGATATGACAACAACCAATGTATTCACCTTCTTTGCTGCTAGGAAGGTCGCCAAACCATGACCACACTGATAGCAAACCTGATTCGCTGGCGCTGGCCCTTGGCACTTTTTTCACTGTGCCTGCTTGGGTTCGCACTACTTGGCCTTCAGCACTTTTCATTTGATGGGTCACCGCGGGAATTCTTTGCCGATGATGACCCATCATATGAACGTTTTCAGGCCTTGGAAGACACCTATGGCAGTGACTATAGGATCTTCTTCATGCTTTCAGCTCGGGAAGGTTCAATGCTGGACCCAGAGAACTTGCAGGCTCTGTCCGAAATGACCGAGCAAGCATGGACATTGCCCTTTGTCAGGCGGGTTGATTCACTGAGCAATTTCCAGTTTACACACAGCACAGAGGATGAACTGTTCGTCGAAGACATGTTTGGTGAGCAGGTTCTGGTTGATCCGAAAGCGTTAAAAAGTCGGCAGAACAAGGCAATAACCGACCCCGACATTGTTAATCGACTGGTTTCTCCTGACGGCAAACATGTGTCGCTGGTGATGTCGCTCAATCTAACCCAGGAGCAATCCCAAACACCGGAAGCTGCGGAACTGGTGGAACAGGCATATGCGTTGGCTGAAAGCATTAAAGATCAATACCCCAACATCGAAACCGCAGCCACCGGTGGTCTGCTAAGTACGTATCACAATATGCAGGTGGCACAATCAGATATGAAACTCATGATCCCTGTCATGTTTGGGTTGATGTTTCTACTTCTGGGAGTGTTGCTGCGCAGTATTTCAACCATCCTGGTTGCGTTTACTATCGCCATATTTTCCGCGATGGGGGCTGTCGGTTTCGCGTCCTGGTTTGGGATAACATTTTCGGTTCTGTCAATCAATGCCATCATCATCAGCATCATCGTTGCCATGGCCCACTGCATCCACATCTTCACGCAGTTCTTTAGGGAGCTTCAGACTCAGCCCACCGCACCGGCGCTCGAAGCAAGTTTACGCAGTAATGTATTTGCTGTCAGTGTTACCAGTTTAACAACGGTTATCGGTTTTCTTAGCCTCAACACCAATGATTTACCACCAGCTGTTGCCCTGGGAAATGCCGCCGCCATCGGGACTGCGCTGGCCTGGCTTTTTTCATTTACCATCTTGCCGGCACTGGTGATGATTCTCCCATTCAAACCCCACCAAACCAGCGAGCCCTTGATTGACCGATGTATCGGCAAACTTACGGACCTGCTGATTGCCCGCACCAATCTGGCTTTAGCGGCCATGATCGCCCTCACCATCATCATGGTTGTCCTGAGCCTTCGCAATGAATTTAATGATAATTTGACCGAATCCCTGCATCGCCCCCATATCTTCCGTGATGATACCGACAAGATAGACCGGAATTTTGGTGCTGTTTATATTTACAGTTTTAATATGGACTCAGGTGGCGCCAATGACATTGTCGATCCCGCATATTTGAGAAAACTCGATGAGTTCGCGGCCTTTTTACGTCAACAACCCGAAGTCACCAGCGTACGCACGTTTTCAGATACCATAAAAAGACTCAATAAAAGCATGCATGGTGATGACCCGGCCTATTACCGTATACCGGATGACAGGGAGCTTATAGCCCAATACCTGTTACTGTACGAACTGTCTTTGCCATTTGGTTTAGACCTGGGTGAGCAGTTGACATCCGATCGCCGCTACTCGCTGCTGGTTGCCAATATGCCGTCATTAGACACCAAAACCGATATCGGCCTTGATGAACGGATCTGGGCGTGGCAGCAGGAAAATCTGCCTGCTCATATGCAGGAGCGCAACGTCGCGATCTCAACCATTTGGTCCCATCTGACAATCCACAGCCTGACCAACTCGTTGGAGGGCTCTGCTATCGCATTGGTGCTGATATCTGTCATCCTGTTACTGATGCTGCGTTCCGTTCGCTACGGGATCATCAGCTTGATTCCCAACATATTGCCAGCGGTATTCGGATTTGGAGCCTGGTATCTGTATTCCGGTAATGTTGGCCTGGGACTAACCTGCGTTGTCATCATCACCATTGGTATTGTGGTAGACGACACCGTGCATCTACTTGCCAAATATCAAAAGGCATTGCAAATAAAACACGGCAGGGTAGAGGATGCCATTCGGCTAACCCTTCATCAGGTTGGGCCTGCGTTGTTCATGACAACGGTGGTACTGGCCAGCGGTTTTTCAGTGCTGGGCTTGTCACAGATCGTTATCAACAGCGCATTGGGGCAGGTCACCACCGTAATACTATTAGCCGCTTTTGTTCTGGATGTGGTGTTGCTACCGGCAGTATTATTAATATGGGATAGAAATCGCGATCAGGAATATGAGCTGCGTAATGCGGCTACGACCTAGGGCGATAATCATCAACGTAAGCAGTGGAAACTATAGTTATGAATGCAAACCAGACCTGCATAATCATCGGTGCCAGTCATGCTGGTGCTCAGTTGGCTACCAGCCTGCGTCGCGAAGGCTGGGCTGGACGTATAGTGGTGATAGGGGAGGAAAGCGTGCTTCCCTATCATCGCCCGCCGCTTTCCAAGGCGTTGCTGAACGGTGAAAAAACAGCTGATCAGCTGGAGATATTCAAACCATCCGTATATGAAAAGGCTGATATCGAGTTCATGCTGGGTACGGTGGTGACGGCAATAGATCGATCCGACAAAAGAGTGCTGCTCACCAATGGTGAGTCACTGCATTACGATAAGCTGGCACTTTGCACCGGCGCCAGAGTTCGCTGTTTGTCTATTCCCGGCGCTGATCTTGGCGGGGTTCATTATCTAAGAGATTTACGCGATGCCTCCTCGATCCAGGCAGAAGTGAGGGAGGGGGCTCGCGCCGTCATTGTGGGCGGTGGTTACATTGGCCTGGAGACGGCGGCGTCACTGAGTAAGCTCGGTATGAAAGTAACTGTGTTGGAAATGATGGACAGAGTACTGGAACGGGTAACCGCGCCACCACTCTCTGAGTATTACACCAAGCTACACAGTCGGCATGGTGTGAAAATTCTTACCAATACCCAGGCTCAATCACTGCGCGGTAATGGCACGGTAGCCAGCGTGGAATGTAATGAAGGACTTTCATTGCCTGCAGATCTGGTCATTATTGGTATCGGTGTTATACCCAACACGGGTTTGGCAGAATCCTCCGGCCTGGAGGTAGATAACGGAATCATCGTCAATGAATTTGCTTGCACATCAGATCCCGATATCGTTGCTGCAGGTGATTGCACCTTTCACCCGAATAATGTGCTGGGCTACCATTTGCGCCTGGAATCCGTACCCAACGCAATGGAACAGGCAAAAACTGCTGCGGCTTCGCTATGTGGCAAGCAAAAGCCCTATCATTCGCTACCCTGGTTCTGGTCGGATCAGTACAACATCAAATTACAGATTGCCGGTTTTAATAAAGGATATGATCGGGTTGAGATAATGGGTAATCCGGATCAGGACCAATTCGTTGCCTGGTATATACAAGGTGATCGATTGCTCGCAGCTGACTGTATAAACAGCCCCAAGGAGTTTATTCAGGCTAAAAAGCTGATTGCCTCCGGCGCCTCAATCGCAGAGCTCAATCAGGTATAAGGATGTCCATGTATGGAATTGGCAGGTAAAGTGTTCGTCGTTACCGGTGGTGGCGGCGGTATCGGCCGGCAACTGGTACTGCGACTCCTACAGCGAGGCGCCATTGTCGCCGCAGTTGATATCAATCCTGATGCCTTGCGGGTGACGCAGGAAATGGTGGCGCCTAATGCGGATAAGTTATCCGTGCATCAGGTAGATATTTCAGACCGCTCGGCGGTAGCCCAATTGGTGCAGAATGTTATACAGCAACACAGTCAGGTGGATGCCATTATTAATAATGCCGGGGTTATTCATCCATTCAAGCCGGTAAACGAATTGCAATATGCGGCGATTGACAAGGTCTTTAGTGTCAACCTGCATGGTGTGATCAACCTGACTAAGGAGTTCCTGCCACTGCTGCTAAACCGTCCTACTGCCCATATTACCAATATTTCCAGCATGGGGGGGCTATTCGCTTTTCCAAAACAGACATTCTATGGTGCCAGTAAAGCCGCAGTGAAATTGATCAGTGAAGGACTTTATGCAGAGCTGAAGGGAACCAATGTTGGCGTTACCGTTGTATTCCCGGGTGCAATCAATACGGATATTACCCGAAATTCGGACTCCCATGATGATAAACTGGATCGATTCAACCGAGAGCGTCTCAGCACCTCCCCAGAGACTGCAGCTCTCAAAATCGTTGAAGCCATTGAGCAAAACCGGTTTAGCCTTCATATAGGGTTGGACGCCAAACTACTGGGATTTCTGTATCGTATGCTACCAAAAACCACCGTTCGTTTACTCAGCCGGATCATGAAGATTGCCATCCCCGATTGAGATCAGAACCAATGAATCATGTTCAGACAGTAACGCATCGCCCATGGCGGGCCTAAACCAACACTAAAACGGAATCAGACAACAGTGAAGACCACAAGCATTATTACTGGTGGCGCCGGTGGCATGGGACTGGCCGTCGCAACGTTACTGGGAAAAGAACACCATGTCGTATTGGGCGATATCGATCCACACAAACTAAATACTGCTTGTAATGGGTTACTGGAACAAGGTATCCAATGTGATGGCCATGTATGTAATATCACCCAGAAAGAATCTGTAGATTCCCTGTTTAAAGCCGCCAGTGACATTGGCCCTATACAGTCCGTTGTACACTGTGCCGGGATCAGCCCACAAATGAGCGAGCCTGCGCGCATTATGCGGATCAACGCATTAGGGACTATCAATATTACCGAAGCGGCACTGGCTCATGCTCACCAATCCTTCGCTTTAATCAACGTGGCGTCAATGGCAGCGTACATGATTCCACCGGTGATTGTACCGCGGCGTTCTTACCGATACGCCTTTAGTGATACTGAACGGTTTCTTAAGCAGGCTATGTTGCCATGCAAATTCATCCCCAAAGGCCTCTATCGTAACGGGCTTGCCTATTCCATTAGTAAGCACTTCGTTATCTGGTATAGCAAGAAAAACGCGGCGTTGTTTGGACAGAGGGGAGGTAGAATTGTCTCCGTATCGCCAGGTTCGTTTGATACAGAGATGGGTCGAATCGAAGAACGGAGCGGCTCAGCAGAGATGGTAAAACGAGGTGCCCTGAAGCGCCTTGGCCGTGTTGAGGAGATAGCCGAGCTGTTGGCATTCTGTGCCGGAAGCAACGCGGGATATCTCACCGGAACCGATATTCTGTGTGACGGTGGTGTCATTGCGTCAAAGGTGAAGTGAAAAGTATGGGTGACTCTGATGGCAAGCACAAGCACTACTGCATGGACCTGCACCTGGGGTCAAAACTGATCAATGCAGAACGCTGCCTGATGCAGGCGCCGTTAACCGCTGAAGTCCAAAGCAGGGGTAGGGGAGCCCGTGTGGGGGTCCTGATTACCATGTTGGATATAGCTGCGTCAGATCCGGTATTAACGGCCTGGCACCCCGACTGGACCGCAACACTGGATCTTTCCCTGTTTGGTATTGAAATACTGAATAAAGGCCCGATGGTGGTGGACACTCATATGCTGCGCCGCGGCAGGAAAATCATCACCGTCGGTGCCGATATTTACGACGGCTGCGGTGTTGATGATTTCTCGTCACTACAGGAGATGATTGAGCACCAGGGCACCGGCTGCAACGATATCAGACTGGTGGCTAAAGGGCTCGCCACCTTTATCCGGATCCCGCGCACCACTGACATTGATGCAATCGATTACAATCCAGGTAAATGGGTGGGCCAAGTTCGATACAGATCCGGCGCGACCCAGGATCATAGATATCTGAATGACCGTATAGGATTACGAGTCATCGCGCCAGAAACAGGCACCGTGGAACTGGATAATAGTACCTATGTCGCCAACAGCATCGGGACCATAAATGGAGGAGTACAGGCTGTGGCAATGGAAGCGGCGGCAGAACTAATGCACCCTCATATGACAGCAACTGATATACAAATCCATTTTATATCGCAAGTCAAGACCGGCCCGGTGCGCACCCATTGTGTCAACATCCGCGCCACATCGGATCATTGTATTGTGAACGTCGACCTCATCGAGGTGGGTGTACATAGCCGCCTGATTGCCAAATCAACCATAACATTACAATCTGAAGGAGCAATAACATGAGTTACCAATTGTTGGTGGAATTCAACGTCAAGCCTGAGAAATTGGCTGATTTTGTTGAGATCATGCAGGGTGCAAAGTCGGCAATCGCGGGTGCAGCAGGCTGTAATGGAGTACAGGTTCTAGTGAGTGAAGATCAGCCCAATAAGATAGTGCTGTCCGAACATTGGGCGACAAAAGAGCAACACGAGGACTACGCAGAAGCCATGCGCGCCTCTGGAGCAATGGACAAGATGGCGGAGTTTTTACAAGAACTCCCAGTATCTGAGACCTTCTTGATTCGATAACAGAGTTCCGGAAAGCACAGGTTACCCTGCCACCGCTTGAATTCATCGTGGCCCGCGCGGATTTGATACAGATAATTCCTGCAAGGCAGATAGAAACAGCTGATCCATTCGCGGACTTAACTCAGACAGTTGATCCGCACTGGCATAGCTGGCCGAGCCAAATACCCGGTCCAACGCCTCACTGGGTGTCGTCGTACCTATGGATAAACACAGGCATGCCACACCATCGTCACGCAGCTCGTCCAACGCCTTGTGGGCATCGGCCTCAGCGTAGCGGGCCTCATAGCCATCGTCATAGGGAAATCCATCCGACAACACCAGCAACAACCGATTGGGTGTACCTGCCTCTGCTTTCAATATCTCACCGGCGCCGCGGATACCAGCACCAAGACGCGTATAGCCAGCGGGTTCCAGTTGATTTAATCGGGCCCGTCCACCGGCACCAAATCGTTGTGCAAACGGTTTTAAACCCATAAGATGCACATTGGAACGGCCATGAGAACGAAAGCCGTAAACCGCGACCCTATCCCCAAGCTCTTCCAGTGTCACCGCGATTGTTGCGGCAGCACGTCGTTGATGTTCATGTACCGAGAGTCCGTCCGGATCCGTATCCGTTGCTGAACCAGATGCATCCACCAGAATCAGGACGCCCAGATTGCGTGCCAGTTTACGGCGTTCCAGGTAGATATTTTCCGGTGGTGAGAATCCGGTTTTCAGATCTATATACAAATCTATCATGGCTTCAACATCAAGATCCTCACCATCCGGTTGCCCCCGTATTACCTTAGGGCCCAGGCCAAGCTTGGTTAACCGCTGTCGCAACACTTCATCCTTTTGCACACCGGAAGCCGAGATATCCGCTGCGGTAGTCAGTGGATAGTCGATGACCCGGCACCACTGTGGCCGGTATTGGTTTTTATGCACGTCCCATTCCGGGAACAGGCTTCCCCCAACGCCCGCCGCTGCGCCGGGGGGATCACCACCGGATATACGCAATGGCACTGGCAATGGCTTTGCGTTGGGGCCGACGCTGGCAACCTTTCTGATAGCGCGAACCTGCATATCGCCGCCCGCCTCACCTTCACCAGGTGCGCGTGACATGCCAAACATTTTGTAAAAGAAATCCGACAATGTATTGGAGTTTAATAACGGATTATCCAGCAGCGACAGAATTTTACTGCGTTCCCCATGATCACCTTCACCGCTGTCCTCTGACTCCGGAGCATCGGTCAGATCAAATTCCAGTTTAAAATCCGCCTTATCCGGTTCAGAGGCATTCTGTTTTGCCGCTGCCAACAGCCTGGAAGGCCTGATCGTACCAAACCATTCAGGCGGCTCAGTCACCATTTTCCAACTTTTGGCCACCGATAGCGATTCGTCAGCACTGGAGGTAAGTGGCTCTGGGGCGGGGCAGAGCGTCGCCGCCAGCGGCAGCTGCCGAGCTAACTGCGCGCACACGCGACAGCCTTCCAACGCCAAATAACGACGGGCGAGTTTGGGGCGCCCCCGTAGTGCTTTCACAAATTCCTGTTCCAGGCTTCCTGCTGCCAATAACGCACTTTGCACCACTACTTCCCTGCGTTGAACCTGCGCACAGGCACTGGCACGAACAAATACAGAACGCCCATCGGTATACGCTGTTTCACCGTCATCTGCCGGCAACACATCCAGGGAGCGAGCCGCCAGAAAAGTGGCCAAAAACCGGAATCGATCCGGGTGCAACGGGGTTTCTGTGCTCATCTAATGGGCACCACTGCATCCACCAGCTCACCCAGGGCACGCACTATATCCGGGTCATCCGTCAACGCCTGAACCACGGCGGATTGAATGGCACTGCGCAGGCTTAAGCCTTCCGCCACCAGGGCACCAGCCAGTATGAGCATGCGCGTGGAAGAGACTTCTCTTAGTTGTGAGCCATTCAGGTTGCGAATGGCACTACCCACTTTAACCAGGGCCTGTGCGGTACTGAGGTCAATACCAGCCTCATGAGCAACCACTTCGGTTTCAACTTCCGGTGGCTGAAAATCCAGTTCCATGGCGACAAAACGCTGGCGAGTGGATTCCTTGATGCTTTTCAGTACGCTCTGGTAACCAGGGTTATAGGAGATTACCAACTGAAAACCTGGTGCCGCCTCCAATGTAATCCCCAGGCGATCCACCGGCAGTACGCGGCGATGATCCGCCAGTGGGTGAATCACCACGGTGGTGTCCTGTCGAGCTTCAACAATTTCATCAAGATAGCAGATGGCTCCTTCTCGAACGGCACGGGTCAGTGGCCCATCGACCCAAACCGTTTCACCACCCTTAAGCAGAAAGCGGCCCACCAGATCAGCAGAGGTCAGATCCTCATGCCCGGCCACGGTAATCAATTCCCGGCCCAACTCATGGGCCATGGCTTCCACAAAACGGGTTTTACCGCAACCAGTGGGCCCTTTCAGTAATACCGGCAAACCTCGGCGGGCAGCTGCTCTGAATACCTGAACTTCATCACCAACGGGCAAATAGAAGGGGGCATCCGTTTTCACATACCCTGTTTTCGCTCGAACCGGCTCTTCCAATACCATCGACATCTTATTATTCTCCTCGCTCGTAAGGTACAACTTCTGGCAGCTCAACCCCAACCGGCAGTACCACGTTGCCATCTGAACCTATGTAAGCGGATTTGTTAGTCATTATGGGCAGGGCAGGGTCGGGGCAAAACCGGCCGGTGCCTTCTCCGCATATTCCCATAGTGAAGTAGGATCGCTTTTTAATATCCTCCGGCCAGGGATCGGCATGCATGGCAAACCACTGGGCAGGCAGGTTATAGAATACAAAGAAAAACATGCTGCATGCAGCAAAGATCGAAAGGAAGCGTACGAACTGCTGCTTAACATAACCACCTTGCACCCGCTCCAAACCCCGTTCGACGAACGTCCGTCCCCGATCGTCGGTAAAGAAGCGCAAGCTACAAAAACCGGCCTGAACACCACCCCACATTAACCCTTCATACAGTGGCCACTGATAATAGGTGCCGGCGTTAATCGAAAATGATTGAATTGCACCGGGATAGGTAAACAGCCCCATCGGCATCAAAAACATACCTTCCATAACCAGGTCAAAAAAGAACGTAAATACGATCAACACACCAATTAGCTGTATATTATTGATATTGGGCCAGCGTGCTTTGGCTTTGCGCATCACGGCGCAACCCAAAATAGTACATAGAAGCACACCATAAGAGTATCCAGGTGCATTCATAAGGATGGGTTCTGCCATCATCGCACCCGGCTCACCCCAGGACATCCATCCGGGTACGTGCTGCACCCAGCTTCCCATGTTCCACAACCAGGTGTTGTAGGTGCTCCAGGTGTTAAAGTAATTGAGCAGGGGATCCTGAAAGAAAAGCAATCCAAACGACACCAATAACATGCCATCAGTGGTAATGCGGCGTTCGCGGCGCCAGGGTCGTACTATAAAGTAATAGATGCCTACCGGAAGCCCGAGCATGATAACGGTGGTCCAGGTCACCAGCACGCCTTTCATCAAGGCAGGAGGATCGCTGGGGCCAGCAGGTACCCGTTCGAAGTAAGGGCCGGTAATCCACAATGCCCATATGATCACTTGCGCCGCAAGTATCAAACCACCAAGCGAAGCCCAAAGATGAATTGGGTTGAAAGTGGCTTTGGCTTTCAGGCCCAGTTCATCCACTTTTACGTCATGGAACAGCGACGGAGATTTATCTATATTCATATCTTGCAGCTCCTTCTGTTAATTGTTTTTGTTAAAGTTGGCATGTTTTACTCTGTTTGGTATGACTCAAAGCCTTTTAATCCAGCCGGTACGGGTAAGCCGAAACAATTCATGTACATTCCCGCCAGAACATAGCTGCCGATGGTGAACGTGAGATCAGCCAATTGCTGGTTACTGAATTCGTCTGCCAGAGCGCACCACACAGTATCGTCGATATTGGACGATTCGCGCATCTGATCTACTGATGTGATAATCAATTTCTCCAGCGGACTCCAGGCCGGGTCAGCTGGACCTTGTACTACCCGACGCACATCCTCATCACTCAAGATTCCATCACGCACGGCAATGGAGGAGTGAATTGCCCATTCAACCTCAAACCGCCATAACCAGGCGACGCGCAGAATGATGATTCGAGTGTGCCTGGATTGCAGACTGCATTTTCTCAGAATGTAATCCGCCAGCGGAAAATACACCCTGGCTAAGCCGGGATTCTGTAGCACGGTGGATAGAATAGGGGAGAGCTTATCTTTCTCTGATTCATCTCCACCAAGCCCGTATTGACTGAACGGGACAGAGAACGAAGCCAGAATTTCCCGCACCTCATCCGTCCATTGTTCGTGCCCGATCGGAGGAAACCTCATCTCTACGCACGCTCCTTGACGTAAATGGGGGCACCCAAATTGGTGCCACCGTCCACCGGCACTATGACACCCGTCACCTGCGCAGAAAGATCGCTGGCCAGATACAATGCCGTGTTGGCGACATCGAGTGCTGAACCTTGGCGCTGTAATGGTTGCATCTTTTTGATGCGCGCTGAAATGTCGTAAAATGTCATCCCGGCCGGTATGTGGCCAGGCGCAATACAGTTGACCCTTACGCCATGCACACCCAGCTCCCTGGCTATGCATTGTGTCAACTGCATAACACCGGCTTTGGCGGCGCGATAGGTCAATAAAGGCAATCCTGGTGTTAGCGCAGCAAGGGAGGATGTATTAATAATTGAACCGCCACCGTGTTTCACCATATGGCGGGCTGCAATTTGGCAACCTACCATGGTGCCGTACAGGTTTACCGAAATCACTTTTTGGAAATCAGCCAGGTCGTCATCCAGAAAACTGCTGTGGATTGCACCGCTGATACCTGCATTGTTATACATGATATCCAAAGCACCAAAGCGGGCGATGGTAAAATCCATCAGTGCCTGGACCTGTTCTGGATCACTTACATCGACTTTCCTAAACGCCGCAACCTCGTTACCCAAGGCTTCCGCAACGGCCAAACCTTGCTCCTCATTGACATCTGCCACCACAACCCTGGCGCCGTGTTCTGCAAAGAGCTCAACCGATGCACGGCCAATACCGCTGGCACTGCCGGTGACAACAGCAACTTTACCCGCTAACAACTTCTCCATCAGGCTATCTCACCGGACATTGCTTCAACCAAAGGCCACAGCACATCATCCGCCGTTTTAGTACAAAAATATTCGTTAACCTGAACAATTTTTCCATCACGCAAGGTAAAGATCATACAATACTGGTTAGTATAAGGCGTTCCATCACAGGTGGTTGCGTTCCCCTCAAACTCAACAGCAACTCGATCGTCTTCCGCCATAAAACTTTTAAAGTCGGGTCGCAATCCGGTGGGCAGCAGCTTCTTGAATGCATCGATCGTACCGACGATGGTATCGTAGTGACGGACACCGGCAAATTTCCCAAACCCCTTTGCCAGGGTATACGCATCCTTGCTCAGACAAGTGGCCGCCGTCTCACCGTCACTGGTTCCCATTGCTTCAATGAATTTTCTGACCACTGCTTTATTGGACTCAATCTGGTTACTCATGATGTGCCTTCCTTTTCTTTTTCTATGTGTTTAGGAGCGAAGCCCAACAACCCCTTGATCCAAAGCGTCAATGCGGCCACGGTTGATCTGATCACGCCCTTAATCACCGGCAGTGCAAATGCAGTTTCTGCGGCACTCACTGTTCCCACGCCTGTTACGTATTCGATTTCTGCCTTGAGCTTGGCCGCAAAGCCCTTGACGAACTCGGGAAGCAACGGAGTGCCCACCGCTTCCCACATGGGCGCCATCGGCCCACTGCCTATGATGCATACCTTGAGGGTAACTTCAGTCTGATTGGTGCCGCAGGCCGACGCAGTATAAGTGCCATTGCCCTCCACCGGCAGATCATCAACGTCAAACACAAAATCAACCCGTTCCGGCCCATTCCATTGCTCAACATGAACCTTAACGTTATCGGTTCGGGTGACCCCGGCAGCGCTGACTTTGATGGTCCACTCAGAATCGTTGTCATTGATTAATGAACAGTCCTGATAGCCGGGAAAGATACTGGCCCAGCCCCGAATATCCTCAACGTAATCCCAAACCCGGTCGATAGAGGTATCTATGGTAAAGGTGTGTTCATTTGCAATCATATTGCCCTCATTGTGCCTTGCGTTTCAGTTCTTTTTCCAGCAGATCACTGGGCTTGCCCGCAGCGTGTCTGCCGGCCAGATAGCCGTGGGTCAGGCCGCGGGCATTGGTAATACCACTTTGCATAAACGCGCCGTTATCCAGTCTTGCCATAGAGTTTCCCGCCACATATAAGCCCGCTATGGGCTTATCGTTCCAGCCAATGGCGCGGCAATGATGATCCGCCATCACACCTGCGGCACAAATACCACCACCGGCGAGTCGATGTAACTCAACCGCATAGTAGGGCGCTTGGGTCAACGGGCCCAGGTTACCATTGGGCTTTTGTGACTGATCACCGCACATCAGTGCGCCCCATGGATGAGTACCTCGATGAAAATCCGGATCAACCCCAGTTTCGCAATAGCCATTGAAGGTGGAAATCGTTTGCTCCAGTTGTGCTGCATCCACGCCTATCTTATTTGCCAGCTCGGACAGGCTGCCGGCAGTAACACCCAGGCCTTGTGGCATGTCCTGTGTTGGCATCAGAGAACCAAAGGGATACTTTGTTCTGGCCTGGTGGTCAAACACAGCCCAACAGGGAAAATTTGCATGGGTCTGTGTATTACCATCAATGGCATCGGTGGCGTAATAGATTGAGCGATAGAAACCTTCATTGGCAAAACGCTTACCCGCCTTGTTCACAACGATGGTATGGGGTAAACCCAGAAAGGGCAGTGCCCCCCGCCACAACGGTACACCGTTTTCCTGTTCTTCTCCCGGCACATGAAACCCCAGCAGCGTTACATCAGGCACCCGGGCGATACGTGCGCCAACCTGACCGGCCAAACGCAAGTGCGCACCGTCTACAGCCGGCATTACCATGGATTCCACGTTTAACTGGTGGCCCAGTGTTTTCGCGTAACTGGCATTGCGCTCATAGCTGCTAACCGCGATGACCACGGCACGATTTGCTTTTACATATACATCTTTACCATCCTGGGTGGCTCTTACTCCCACGATACGCTGGCCATCGCCAATCAGTTCTTCCACATTCATGTTAATGTGAATGGGAATCTCCCGATCCAGCACACCTTTAACGAAATAGGCGGCCAACCCCGGCCCGGCACAACGCAGGTCTTTGGTCAGCCGCTCGGCCATCACGTTGTAATCCCAACCGGCCATATTGGCCATACCACCGCCGCTGAATATATCCTCATGGGTTAGGCTGTAGGGAACGTGGGGTGACACGCGGGTTTTACTTTGCCATTCACCAAGGGTGGCGGCGGGAAACGGCTCTGCTTCCAGATAACGACCCTCGGCCAGCCCATCATCGTTATAGGGATAGTAGTAATCCGGCAGGTTCCTGATCACCGTCATCTTTAGATCGATACTATCTTCAAAATACTTCAACGCCACCGGGCCGTGTATGGCCTGATTCAGAATAGAGACATCCTCACCATAGCCCATGGATAATTGCTGTACGTATCGATAACCACTCTCTTCCGAATCCTCAATCCCAAGCTGCTGCGCCAGATGATTTCCTGGAATCCACACCTCTCCCATGGAATAGGCTGTGACACCGCCCACCTGATCACTGCGTTCCAGTATGAGGGCGCTGATCCCATGATCCACAGCGGTGATGGCTGCACTCAATCCACCGCCGCCGGACCCCACAGAAACAAGGTCCGCTTCGAGATCCCACTTTTCCGGTACATTCCGAATCATTATCCGCTCCATCCTCTTTATTGTTTCTGTTATTCAGTGAATTCAGGCAAAAGGCTCTTCGCCCATTAAGGTGCTTCGATGCATGATTCGACCACAGTCCAGAGGGTAGGGCTCCACCCGATGAATGACGCCGGTGTTGTCCCAGATAATCAGGTCGCCAGGAGTCCATTCATGACGATACACAAACTTGGGTTGTGTGGCCCAATCCAACAAATCCTTGATCAGGGCATCGCTCTTGGATCTATCCATGCCCACGATATGGGAAGCGTGGCAACCGATCACCAACGACTTTCGACCGGATTTATGCGTCCACACCAAATTGTGTGTTTTGGGCTTAAAACTCTTCCAGTATTCAAGATTCTCAGCCGTGGGCTCAATCCCGGCGCGGCTCATGGAAACTTCCACACTGTGCACCACTTGCAGATTGTCGATTCGGTCCTTGGTTTCCTGTGGCAGCTCTTCATAAGCCGCGTAAGAGTTTGCAAATTCTGTCTGGCCACCGGTTTCAGACAGGGTCAATCCGGTAAGTAATGTTGCGAAAGGAGGGATATCGTCGTGAGTACCATCAATGTGCCACAGGAAAGAGCCTTTCAAATACTCGGCATGCGCGTTGGATTTTTTATCCAGCGTAATTTTGTAGATCCCCTTACCCAACTCTTCTCTTAAAGTGCCCAGCAACCGCGCCAACCCTAACTGCTGCTCATCTGAAAGATGCTGCTCCTTAAATACCAAAACGCCTCTTTCCAACAGTAACCCTCTGATTTCGGCTACCTCCTCTGGGTGGCCCAGGTACTTAGAATCAATCTCTACCCTTGATCCTATACGCTCCTTAAGTGGATACACCTCGAACGGCATGTTCTACACCTCTCGTAATTTCCGTTGTCTGCGCTTATTGATACAATACTGTACTATTAAATCGATAGTACTCCTCCGTACTATTAAGCGTCAAGGGGGATTAGACTCGAAGGTCAGCTTTTCTGCAGGCAGGCAGGGATGAGCTCTACCAGTCCCGGCGGGAAGAAACCAACACGTGCACGGCTTCCTCAACCCAACGCTGCCGTTGCGTCTTGGTAACTTTCTGATTTGTAAGCAGGATATGGGTATACCAGCCACGGATCATGAGAATAAAGGCTCTGGCGACGCTATCCGGGGCTCGACAGGGAATACCGTCGCTTTTCGCGCAATCGGCAATAAACCGTGATATTCGATCAATGCCAAGTTGAGTACGCTCGGCAGCCGCGGTACCCAACTCGGGAAAACGTCCGGATTCACTATTGATCAAACGATTGACCCCCAGCATCTCGCCTTTAAGGTTCAATTCCAGCATGGTGTTGGCATAAGATTTCAACCCTTCTTCAAGGCTGAAAGAACGTGAATCCACTTGTAACAACGAGGCAGGATTAATTCGGTTAATCTGTTGATACACAATGGCCCGAAATAATTCTTCTTTCGAAGCATAGCGGGAATACAGGGTTGTCTTGGAAACCCGCGCCCGTTTTACGACTCTGTCCAATGACGCACTACCATAACCATGCTCCAGAAACTCCTCCAATGCCGCCTCGATCAGCATATTTTCGATCTCAAGTACGTCTTCTGACGTGGGTCGCCCGGCGCTTCTGGTGGACCTGGTGGATTTAGTTCTTGCCATGCTTTCCTCTGTACCAGAATATTTTGCGGGAGTTTACTATATTTCAAACCCGATCGTATCATTTTGCCCAACGACCGATGCGCCACCTGACCTGATCGTTGGATAAGCCAAGAGTTTGAGTCAAAACGCAATTATGACTCATAACACCTTCCGTCACATTTTGCAGCAACCAGCGTTGGAACTGCGCAGAATTACCGATATAGTTTGCCCATAATAATAACAACATTGCAGGGAAGGCAGTGCCGTGACAACACCTTTCACTACCAGCGGTTTATCGCTTCTTCGACGTCTTGAACTCATCAGCAACCAATATCCCGATCAAGTTGCTATCACCTATTTACCAGAGGGTGATCCTGTTGATTCGATCAATCGTACCTACGGCCAGTTAAAACAACACGCCTACAAAATCGCGAGCAGTATTCGCCTGAACACATCAGCCGGGGATCGAGTGCTGTTGCTGTTGCCACCCGGGCCCGACTACTTTGCTGCGGTATGGGGCTGCCTGCTGTCCGGTGTGGTAGTGGTACCTGTGCAAATTCCCCAGCAACCTGCGCTGGTGGATTTTGTTAACAAAATCAGTGCCGACTGCAGCCCGGCCCTGTTGTTGACTCAGGAGGCACTGCTGCCGGCACTGCAGGGCGTCATCGAGATCGATCCGGATAACGGCCGTAGGCTTACGCTGGAAGCGGCCTTGAATCCAGCACGTGTTTGCAAGATTCACGAGCCCGAGAGCCAGCACATGGCGTTACTGCAATATACATCGGGCTCAACGGGCACACCCAAAGGGGTCATCGCCAGCCACGGTAATCTGGACGCCTGTATCGACCTCATGCTGGAAGTGGCCGCAATCGACAAGAATTCAACCGTTGTTTCCTGGTTGCCACTGTTCCACAACATGGGCTTTTTGAGTTTTGGCCTGCTGCCCCTGTCAGTAGGTGCCCATCTGGTATTAATTCCCACCGATAAATTCATGGTCAATCCCGCGCGCTGGTTCATTGCCATGTCTCACTATCGGGCAACGCACAGCGGTGCTCCCAACATCGGTTACGAAACCTGTCTCAATTTTTTACCGGATGGCCTGCTTGATCAGCTCGATTTGTCCAATTGGGACGTCGCCGCCATTGGATCTGAACCACTGAAGAGCAACCTGATCGATCAGTTTAGCGAGCGTTTTGCCCGTACCGGCTTTACAGCGCAAACCTTCCTCACCACCTACGGCTTTTCAGAAGCGACGGTGTTTTGTTCAGGAGCCGACCACGATCGTGAGGTACCCCGCATCGATGTTGATAAAGCCAGCTTTGAAGCCGGCCTCATCGCAGCATCCACTTCAGGTCAGGTCAAAACGCTGGTCAGCGTCGGCACCGCCAGGCCCAATGTGGCCATCGTGAATCCGGATACCGGTAAGCCCTGTGCAGACCGGGAGCTGGGGGAGATCTGGATTTGCGGCCCCACCGTGGCACAGGGTTATTGGAACAAGCCTGAGATCACCGCACAGACATTTGGCCAGTATGCCAGTGATGGAAGCGGCCCTTATGTCCGCAGCGGCGACATAGGCACGATTGCCGACGGCAATCTCTACGTAGTGGGTCGACGCAAGGAACTGATCATCGTCGGCAGTAAAAAGCTGCATCCCCTCGATATCGAGCAGGTGGTGAACGGGGCCAGCACCCATTTTGTTCCCTATGCAACCATTGCCGGTGCCTGGGAGAGTGCTCAGGGCGAAGCTCTGGCAATTTTTCAGGAGCTTAAACCGGAGATTGACCCTGCCGCCTATGAAGACATCATCAGCATCATTTGCGACACGGTTTATGAACGGTTCCAGGTAAACGTGGAACGGATAGTGCTGCTGAACGTAGGCAGCTTGCCACGAACCCACAACGGAAAATTGCAGCGCATCAACTGTTGCGAACGGGTGGATAACGGCTCACTGGAGCCGAACCTGCTGCTGGATTGGACCGCCGCTAACCCGCTTATGTCCGCGATCGAGGCGAAACAAAACCCCGCCCACAAGAAACCCACCGACACTGAACTCAGATTGATTTCGATCTGGCAGGAAATGCTCAACCGCAGCAACCTCTCCATTCACGCCGACTTTGTCAGCCTGGGAGGGCAATCCATCATCGCCACCCGCCTGATTTCCAGGCTTCGAGATGAGTTTCGCAAAGAACTCACGGTGAGGGATCTGTTCAAGCATTCCACCATCAGGCAACTGGCCACTCACATGGACAGTACCGGCACACAGTGTTCGGATGATGCGGACTGGCTACAGCAGCCACTGCCCTACGATGAGCAGGGCCGCCTACCATTGACCTCGGCCCAAAAACGAATGTGGCTGCTGCAGGAACTGGATCCCACATCCTCCACCTATCATATGAGTGTTCGCTATCAGATCACTGCAGGCCTTTGCGTGGATACACTCAAACAGGCTCTGACTGCGTTGATAGAACGTCATCATATACTGCACACGGTATACACAAAAACGGAGGAGGGTGAGCCCCGGCAATATCGTTTGCCCGCGCCGGACCTGAGGCTGGAATGTCACAATTTGATAGCAAAGCCAGATCAGGATACAACATTGGAATCCATGATAGAGGCAGAACAGTCCACACCTTTTGATCTGACTTCCGACCTGATGCTGCGCGCCACTCTGTATCAGGTGGAAGAGGACCATTATGTCCTCACCCTGACCCTGCACCACATCGCCGCCGATGGTTGGTCGGTGGAAATACTGGCCAAGGAGCTGTCGGCGCTTTACTCAGCTTACCGTACGGGTTGTGAATCCCCGCTCCAACCCGTGCAGTGGCAATACACGGATTGGACGTTAAAACATGAGCTGGCAAACGGCCATCAGCAAACGCACCATCTGGACTACTGGCTGCATCAATTACAGGATTTGCCCGAACGCCACAGTTTGCCCCTGGATCGGCCCTATTCAGGACACTTTACTGCAGCGACCCTGACACAACAGCTTTCGTCGGCCCGTCTGCAACAATTAATGAACTCCGGCCAGCGTCATGGCGCTACTCTGTACATGCAGCTGCAGCTGGCAATGGCAATGCTGATGGGGCGGCTGACCGGCAACCTCGATGGCTCCGAATCCAACGGCTGCGATATTGCCATCGGCGCCGCTTATGCCAACCGGGATCATACTGAATGCGCCGCAATCGTCGGCTTTATGGTGAATTCGCTGGTAATACGGCATACCCTGACCCCTGATGCCAGCATCGCCCACCTTATGGATGCTTGCCGAAACACCGTCCTGACGGCCTATGAGCACGCAGACGTACCCTTTGAATTACTGGTGGAAAAACTGAACCCACCCCGTAACCGGCACTACAATCCCCTGTTTCAGGTGATGATCAACCTGCAAAGCAAAGATACATGGAACCTGGAACTGGCGGCGGCACAGGTTCATCCCACCCACACCTATAACCAGGAAGCCAAATTCGACCTGGCTTTGGATTGCACATCCAGCGCGGATGGACTTGAGATTAAATGGGAATTCAATAATGAGATCCTGGATCTGGACACCGTCCAACGTTGGTCCGGTTATTTTGACAGGATCCTGACTGCACTTAGTGAAGATTCCGACAGTACGTGGGATCGAATTGACCTACTGGGCGAGCAGGAGAAAGCGCATTTACTCTACCACCTGAACAGCACCCAGCGCACCATACCAGATCTTTGCGTGCATCATCTGTTTGAACAACAGGTGCTGCAATCACCGGACGCCGTTGCACTGAAGATTGGCTCTCAGCAGTTGACCTATGGGGAATTGAACCATCATGCTGAGTGCGTAACGGCGGCCTTGGCTGAACACGGCCTGCAACCTGAGGATCGTGTTGCCATCCTCATGGAACGCAGTGAATGGTCTGTTATTGCCATGCTGGCGATACTCAAGGCCGGGGCAGGGTACGTACCAATCGATCCGGCTTACCCACGCAACCGCGCCGATTTTATCTTACAGGATGCAGATCCGGTATTGATCCTGACCCATCCGGCCAGATCAGAGCAGCACCAAAGCCTGCTGGATCATATTGTTTCCCTGGAGCTGCCATGGCTCGACATTGAAACGATCAATCCAGGTACCTCACCCAATAAGCATAAGATCAACAGCAACGGCGAGGTTGCCCCCCATAACCTGGCCTATATGATGTATACATCAGGCTCAACCGGCACACCCAAAGGGGTGATCATAGAGCATCGCCAGATAACCAACCTGGTTTACCACAATCAACAGGCGCCATTGGCACCAGAAGATTGCATGGCCCATTGTGGCAACCCCGCCTTTGACGCCGCCACCTGGGAAGTATGGGGTGCATTGTGTCGCGGTGCCAGTGTCGCCATTATTGCACCGGATACGGTTCTCAATCCGGAACTTTTTACCCAGGAGCTGCTGCGACAACAGGTCACCAGCATGATGATTACGGTGTCCCTGTTTAACCAATACCGGCTTTCGCTTGCCCCGGTACTGAGTCGGTTACGCTATTGCCTGGTGGGGGGAGAGGCTGTGGACCCCGTTGCCATGCTGGAAACACTAAGCAACAGCCCGCCACAGGTTTTTATCAACGACTACGGCCCCACTGAAACCACTGTGTTCGCCACCTGTCACAGGATGGTGGAAGCTGATCGCGGCAAAACCTCGATTCCCATCGGCACACCCGTCGACAACACCCAGATCTATATACTGGATGCCCACAAACAGCCGGTGCCGACCGGCGTGGTGGGTGAGATGTATGTTGGTGGTGCCCAGGTGGCGAGGGGTTATTGGAATCGACCGGACATTAACGCCGAGCGATTTCTGGAAAACCCCTATGGGCTTGCTACAGACGGCGCCTTGGCTCGCTTGTATCGCACCGGCGATCTTGCCCGCTGGACAAATTCCGGTGAAGTGGAATTCATCGGCAGAAACGATTCGCAGATTAAAGTACGGGGCTACCGCATTGAACTGGGCGAAATAGAAACGGCCATTGCCAGTCAGCCGTGCATTAAAGCAGCCGTAGTCAGAGCGATTAACAACGGCAACGGCCAAAGCCAATTGGTTGCCTACATTGTTGCCTCACCGGATGCAACAATGTCAGAGCAGGCGTTGATAGAGCAAACCAGGCTCAGGCTGCAAGCAGAATTACCGGATTACATGCAGCCCTCGTACTGGATCCAACTTGCGGCACTGCCGCTTACCCCCCATGGAAAACTGGACACCGCCTCACTGCCTGACGCAACCCAGGCAGAGTTATCCAGAGCCCTGACTGATCCCCCCCGGAACAAAACCGAATCCCAAATTGCAGCGCTGTGGTCTGCATTACTGGGTACCGGAAACATCAACCGCCACGATAACTTTTTCGGCCTGGGCGGACACTCCCTGTTGGCGGTCAAACTGGTTTCTGCGTTACAGAAAAAGGGCTTGAGCACCGATATTCGAACGGTATTCCAGGCGAAGGATCTGGCGGATCTTGCCAAACGTGTGGGTAATAACACTGCCCAGGCCAATGCAATAACACCGCCGCGGGATCTGCCGCCATACCCTGTTGAGTGCGTAAACCTGAAAACCGGGCGGGGCCAGATTACCCCATCCGAGCTTCCATACCTTTCCATCAGCCAGGCTGAGCTGGATGAACTGGTGGCGCTACAGGGTGGAGAGGTAGACAACATTCAAGCGATTTACCCCCTGTCTCCCTTGCAAGAAGGCATCCTGTTCCACCACTTGATTGCCCAGCAGGATGATCCCTATCTGCTACGCTCCATGTTCAAGCTCGATCACCAGGCCGCGTTAGACTCGTTTGTGCTTGCCCTGGAAAAAATCGTCGAGCGGCATGATGCCCTGCGAACCGGCATTCACTGGCGCAATCTGGAACAACCTCTGCAAGTGGTGCAGCGTGCTGTAAATCTAAAACCCCATTATCTGGACACAAGCACCGGAAACAGGCGCACCGAAGCAGAGGCACAACAACAGATTCAAGGTTTCTTTAACAAAGCGATTGAGCAATTCGACATCGCCAAGCCGCCGTTAATAGAACTTGCCGTATCTGAAATCAAAGATGGTTACCTGCTGGGAATCCAAGCCCATCACATTATTGCGGATCACCAGGCACTGGAGCAGATATTCTACGAGATAAAGCTGATCCTGAGTGGTGAGCAAGACCAGCTCAGCGCGCCCGTTCCTTACAGCCACTACGTACTTCAGCAGAGGAAAGAATCGCGAGCGGAGCATGAAGACTACTTCAGAGGGCTGCTGTCGGGTTATGACACGCCAGCCTTTGTGTTTGATGAACACAGAGACAATCTGCCCAGGCAAGACATTCAGATAACGGAAGCAACCCTTGATGCAATGCGCTTTAACCAGTTGGCGGCAGCGGCGAGAAATGCCAACGTTTCACTCTCCAGTATCGCGCATTTGGCATGGGGACTGGTTCTCAGTGCCTGCAGCGGGCGCTGTGATGTGGTATTCGGCACGGTATTGTCCGGCAGGGCAATGGGGCGGCCGGCACCGGACAGTGTCGTTGGTTTATTCATCAACACCGTACCGGTACGAATCAATAATAGCGCAGGCCACAACCCGCTGCTGCCGGATGCCCTCACAGGGCTTCATCATCAACTAAGTGAACTGACCCTGCATGAACACGCACCGCTTGCCCTGATAAAACGCTGCAGTGACGTGGCAGCGGAATTACCTTTATTCAATACCCTGCTGAATTATCGCCACAAGCAATCGACAGGCGCGGAAGAGACCTTACAACAACTGGGCAAAAGGGGCGTGACTCCGCTTGCTCTGGAACAGAGTTCTCACTATCCCATCGCCCTCAGTATCAACGAATCCGACACCAGCCTGGCATTGGCATTACAAACCGCAAGCTCAGTTAATTCTGCTTTAATACTGGACTTTTACCAAACTGCACTGGACCGAATTGCCAGCCAACTACAGCACAATTCCCCCTGCACGTTAGGCCAAATCAGTGTTTTGCCCGACGCATTCCGGGACAACATTGTAAGACACATGGCACGTAATCAGACCAGCCGCCTCAAGCACCTGCCGGCTCACATTCGTTTCGAACACACCGCGAATTGTTTACCCGATAAAATCGCCATCAAATCAGGCGCCGACACCCTAACCTATGCACAACTCAATACACGAGCCAACCAGATAGCGAACCGCTTGATCAAGGCGGGTGTTCAGGCGAATGATCGTGTTGCTGTGTACTTTGACCGTGGCATCGATCTGATTGCCGGGTTGATTGGCACCCTTAAGGCCGGGGCGGGCTACCTGCCCTTGGACGTGCACCTGCCCGATGCACGATTGCGATTCATCGTTGAGGATGCCACGCCAACGCACCTGATCACTTCCGCAAATGATGAAGCAAGAGCGCGCACTTTGATTGACCCGGCTGTTACCCGAATCCTTGTGGCCGATACCATGTTCAGTAATGGTGATGAAAATCCAGAGCATAATCGTAATCCGCAAGGCTCCCAACTCGCTTATATGATCTATACCTCGGGGTCAACGGGCACACCAAAGGGTGTGGCGGTAGAGCACCAGCAACTGAGCAACCTACTCGACAGCATGCAGGCTCAATTCAACTATGATGCAGAGGATACCTGGACACTGTTCCACTCGGTCTCCTTTGATTTTGCCGTATGGGAGATATGGGGAGCACTCACCAGTGGTGCCAAACTCATTGTTGTACCCGAGCAAACCACCAGAAACAGTGAAGAATTCCTGCAACTGATTCAGAATGAAGGTGTCAACATACTCAATCAGACACCGGGCGCGTTCAAGGCACTGGTTGAAGCGCAAAGCTCAGCACCTGAGGCCGCAAAACACCACTGTTTGCGCCAGATTATACTCAGCGGTGAGGCACTGGATTCATCGGCCCTTGCCAACTGGCACAGGGTCAACCCCACCAGCAATACACAATTAATCAACATGTACGGCATCACTGAAATCACCGTAGTGGGCACCTATCATGATGTCACGCATCAAACAGAGAACGCACCTTCTATCGGCCGGCCGCTGCCCAATTCCGAGATCTACATACTCGATGAACAGCACAGGCTGTTACCACCAGGCGTGGTGGGTGAAATCTACGTTGGGGGAGGGCAGGTAACCCGGGGCTACTGGAAACGGCCGCAGTTAAACCAAACCCGTTTTATTGACCTGGCCCTTGAAAACAGCGATCAAACGCCAATGAAACGCCTGTACAAAAGCGGGGATCTGGGGCGCTGGGATCACAACGGACTACTGTATTATCACGGCCGAAACGACACACAAGTTAAAATCAGGGGCTATCGCATTGAGCTGGGCGAAATCGAAGCTCAAATGCGACTGCATGCCGCCATTGCCGATGCCAAACTGCATGTCTGGGATGTGGAAACAAGCAAGTTTCTCATCGCCTACATTGTGTCAAAACCCGGGGTTGATTTTAAAAAGGGTGAGATCCACGCCTGGTTGGCAGACCACTTACCAACCTACATGCTGCCTGCAGATTACATCCTGCTTGAAGCCTTACCGTTAACCGCAAACGGCAAAGTGGACACGGCGGCACTCCCGGCACCATTCGCCGGTGATGAGCTCATTCGCACCCAGCCACCCATAGGGCCCGTGGAAGCGAAACTGGCCTTGATCTGGAGCAACTTACTGAAAATTGACCAGCCCTGCAGAACACGTTCCTTTATGGAGCAGGGCGGCGATTCCCTACTGGCGGTACAGATTCACAACGCGATCAAGAAAACTTTTGAAATCGAACTTCCGCTGAGAACGGTGTTTGAACTTGCCAGTATTGAGAAACTTGGTCAGTTGATTCAGTTTCTGATAAATAGCGCCGATCAGGAAGATTCAATGCAAGACCTTGAAGAAGGTGAACTTGTTTAACATAACACTAACCCACATTAAAACAACAAGCAGGGATTTAACCGATGAACGTTGACTGGGTTGAATTTGAATTAACCAAATTTTCCTTTTTCCGGCCACTTTCAGATCTTGGCATTAATAAAGTACAGGCATGGTTGCCTGTGGCGGATCACGACAATATCCGCCGTGCCAGTTCAGACGGCACATGGCTATTTCGAACCCAGGGGCTTGATCAGGATTTCGCTGTCATCTGGAGTGATTTTCGTGTTAATGGTGGCAGTTTTGGTCGGGATATTGCCCGCAGAATCGCCTCATTTCTTGAAGCCTGCAATGAAGAAGGCCTGCCACTCATAACGGTGATGAATTCCCTTGGTTACCGTTTTATCGAGGGCCGCACAGTCTTCAATGACGTTTTCAATCTGATCCCTGCACTGGACAACTATACCCGTAACAATCTTGTTATCTCGGTTTGTCATGGTCAGTGCCTGGGCCTTTCCGCAGTCCTGTTTGGCTTGGCACACTATCGCATCGGGGTGCGTCAGGACTCCACCCTCAACCTGACCGGGCCGGATGTGTTTCGGCTGTTCTTTGGCAGCAAAGTGGATTTTCTTTCATTCGCATCAGTAGACCAGCAGTACCTTAAAACAACCCTCATACACGAACGGACAGAAGATCTGAAAACTGCGTTAAACCGGGCCTGTACCTTGTTGGGCACTGTCTCAAGTTCCACCGGCCTCTTACCCATGGTATCCGAGCCCGGGGTATCAAAATACCTGGATTTCATGCCGCGCCAACAACAAAAGGTAGAGCGGGCCTGCATTCAACTCCTATATCCCATCGCTGACCGGTATCTTGAGGTGTTCAGTGGGTTTGATTCAAGAATGCGCGTTTATCTGATCGAAACCAAGGGCAAACTGTTTGGATTACTGATGAATCCGCCAGAGAATTCCAATAACATGATCACGGTGCGCACACTTAAATTATATCAGGATGCCCTGCGTTTATTTGAAGCCCTGCGCATTCCCATTGTTTCATTCCTGGACACTCCCGGCGTGGATCCGAGAGTGGACAACAGCAATCAGGACGTGATTCAACAGATGATCGAGGCCAACCGAGCCATCATCGAATACCCATATCCTAAAATGGGCGTGTGGATCGGGCGTGGTTTTGGTGGAGCAAACACACTGGCAATACCCAGAATTTATGGCTCAATGGCCAACTACGTTATTCTTGAACGCACCACACTGGGTGTAATGCACGAATCCATCATTGCCCATCTGCTGGAAAAGTCCAAACGCATGCTCAAGTTATGGCAGGCATCCAAAGAACGGGAACAAGCTGATTTCCAGGATATTGTCGATACCGGTGTTGCAAGCAAGGCACTTTCCATAGATGAGTTGCCTGCGGCCATTCAGTGCTTTCTGGAAGGCGATTACAGCCACCTGGATGACGGGAAAGCACCTCAACAGAATAGCCAGGCGCCCGATTCCGTCGCGTGCGTTTAAACAAATAATCGGCAACACCAGAGTACAATCGATTGCTGCATTAAGGGAACACAGGCACCATGTATAATGCCCCGTATAACATTGTAATCCGAGGATACGGCTACGAAACCGGTTCTCAACTGTTGACCAACGAAGATGTAATGGAAGATTTTTCCATACGCATCAAGTCTTCCTTTTTGGACAAGAACGTGGGTAGCAAGACCCGTTATTTTCTATCAGACGATGCCTGCACTTCAGATCTGGCTACCAGGGCGGCTGAACGTGCCTTACGCTGCGCCAATCTCAGTGTCAACGATATCGACCGACTGATTCTCGCCACCTCAACCGGTGACTACCTTTCGCCATCCACTGCCTGTGTGGTGCAACATAAACTGGGTGGAAAAGGGTTTCCGGCATACGATGTGGGGGCCGCCTGTAGCGGGTTTATCTATGCGGTTGATCAGGCCATACGCAGTGTCGCCACCGGTGATAAGCACGTACTGGTTATTGGCGTGGATGTGCGCTCAAGAACATTGGATAAAAGCAACAAGCGCACGGCGTTTTTATACGGTGATGGAGCCGGCGCCGTGGTGATCAGTCAACAGCATCAGAACCAGTCCGATCAGCTTAATCAACTCAATCAACTCAATCAACACCAGCCAGGTTTTATTGCCAGCCATCTGTACGCCGATGGCAGTGGCCATGATGCAGTATTTGTACCTTCAGTAGGTAGTGCAGTATCTTCCGGCCAGACAACAGCAACCCTGACCATGCCTAATGGTCGACGCATATCAGAAAACGCCGGCGTTGGAATCCCGAGCCTGTGCCAGGATCTGCTCGCCAAAACCGATTACACACTGGAAGACATCGATTTCTTTCTGTTTCATCAACCCAATCTGTTTTTACTTGAATCCGTGTTATTAGAACTGAACATTGCCCCCCATAAGACGCTGGTGAACTTTCCCAGCAAGGGCAATACCGTGGCCGCGTCTGTACCGATTGCATTAAGCGAAGCAGGGGAGCAGGGCCTGCTGAAAACCGGTGATCTGGTATTACTGTGTGCGGTGGGTGGTGGATTCACCGGCGGAGCACACCTCTTACGCTGGAGCGGCCGGGAGGTGTTTGCATGAATCCGGGTACAGTTCTGACGCAACCGGTTTTGATAACCGGTGCCAGCTCAGGGATTGGATTCGCATGTGCGGAACTGCTCGTCAATCAGGGGGCTGAACATATAATCATTACGGGTAGATGCCCCGAAAAACTGGCTGTGGCAAAGCAGGCTTTGCAGAGCAAGGCGGATAACAGCCGGGTGGATATTTATCAATGCGATCAGTCCAGCAAAGAGGATATTGAGCGGTTGTTTGCAGAGTTAACGCTCCATGAATCCTGGCCGGCGAGCGTAGTAATGAATGTCGGCATCAACTATTTTCACGAATACGGTGCAAAGAAACTGCACAATCTGACCTTCGAGCAAATCGAACAATCCATTACCGTCAACATCACACACACTGTTTATATGCTCACCCAATTGCTTAAACCGATGAGAAACAGGCAAGCGGGCAAGCTGATATTGATTGGTTCGCAAGGTTGGCTGCATGGGTTGGCGGGGCAGGCACTCTACAATCTAAGCAAAAGCAGTCTGGTAGGCCTTAAAAATTCGATCGTCAGCGAATACCAAGCCAATGGCGTGTTCTGTCATTTGCTACACCCCGGTGTAGTTATTAACGCCCGCACCAAGAAACTTCGTAGAAAGCACCCGGAACTGGAGGCCACCGCGGTTAGTGAAATGCAGGTAGCCGAAGCTATATTTGGTCTGCTCAATATCGAGAATGCGTCAGAAAATGGTCAGGAAATGGTGATCTAACCCAAATACTCCAGGCACAACCCCGCCCAGGAAACACCGCCACCCACAGCATGGAAAACCAGATTGTCGCCTTTTTGGTAGTGATGCCCGGGGCGGTTTACCCAATCGTGATAATTAACAAACACGGTGGGTGCCCCCATATTCCCGTATTCCGCAAAACTTCTGGCCACGTTATCCGGGTTGATGTCACAGTGGTTTGCAACAGCGGCGTTCTTTGATGCATCCACCTGATGGGCAATATAGTGGGTCACACTGGCCGGATTTACGTCGGCAACCTCCAGCAGTTCTTGCAACGATTGAATCCAGTATTTCCCGATTGCTTCAATCACTTCAACTTTTTGCTCAAATGAAAACAGGTAATCTGAAGGGTTATAGGTTTCCAGCTTGATAGGGAAGGTGCCTTTCACCATCATGGTACGCACCAGGCTGGGGTCCGTTCCATGTACCATACCCCGCACTCGCCAACGATCGGATGCCGAGATCTTTAACGCGGCGCCACCATCCCCAATCGCAGCACTCATCTGCAGCACCTCGGGATTGGAGAACTTGCTCAGGGTTTCCGAAGAGACAATCACCCCTGATTTAGCGCCGGACTGAATCCACTGTAGCGCCTGAATCAAGGCAAGCACACCGGCAGAACAGCCCGACTTGATATCCCAGCAACTGACCTTCTTGAAACCAAATTCACCCGCCAGCAAGGCGCTGGTGGTGGTTATCGGCATGGGGTTGGAAATACCCACCATAATGAAAAACTCGGCATCTTCGACCAATTCCGGGTTGCGCTCCAATAATCGGCTCAATGCGCTACGGGCCAGATCCAGCGCATTGCTATCAGGATCACAATGGTATCGCCGACGAGCCCCCATAGTACGCTCAATAAAACGCACCAGCTTGCCTTGATTACCTTTTCCCAAACGGGCGAACAACGTTTCATTATCAAGCTTTTCCAGCGAAGAAAAATCACAAGTGGCTACGTCTGATATTTCAAAACCGCAGTCAAACGATCCATGTTTCAACATGTTTTTGCTCCATTCATTATTATTTTGGGCGGGCTTAGTCTGCAGGGTAGTGTATCGTCGTTTAAGTACGAATGCTCTGGGCACTACATTATTTCAATGGATTAATCTGGGTCTTGTGAATTACGGACAATCTCTGATATATGCAATTTAACATAATATATATTATGCGGAATTCTATGTGTAAGCGCAGTTTAGTAATGTCCGGTGGATGACCAAGTAAAACAGTGAAGATTTCCAGAACAAATGGTGAATTTCCAAGACAATTAGTAATGTCGTCGTCCAGATCCACAAGTATGGCTATTACTAAGGTTTGGGATAGAGTTAGATATCAGGTATGAGTGGCTAGAGAGTTAAAGGTTGTGCTGTTCGCCCCAGGCGGAGAGATAATTTCGAACCTTTTGAATATCTTCAAGCTTTCCAGAGATCATCACATCCAAAGCGGATAGCCCGTTCCAATCGCTGTTTGGCTTTCTGACCCAACCACGCCATTGGCTCTCGTCAACAAACAAGGTCTGTAGTGCTCCGTAGATTCCAGCTATCGTGGAAATTTTCAATATATCTTCTTCGGTTAATTGGCGATCATCGATGTCTCCAGTGCCACCGAGTAAAGCGTTTATCTCTGCGGCTGTAAGGCTCCATTCACTAGCGATTTTATGGAAAAGTTTCTTGGCGACTTCGATATCGATCTCAGATTTCATGTTCGATCTCCGGTTTTTTCCCGATAAATCATGATATTGGTTGTATTGTGGAAAATTGCAACTCTATGTCAAACCTCACTATCGAAATCACTATAATCCGTTAAAATCTTATTATTACGGATTTAATCTATCCCTACTCGGAGGTCAAAATGCCCAAGTCTGGACAAGCCAGAGTTCCTACCGTAGAGCAGCAGCGATATCTGTTTGATGTTATCAAACAACATCGATACCCTGAAAAGAACACGGCCATCATGCAGATTAGCTTTAAGCTCGGCCTTCGTGCCCAGGAAATATCGCTCCTCCAGATTAAAGAAGTTGCTCGACTTAATCCTAGCGGAACGGATTTTCATCTATACGAGGTTCTTAGTTTGCCAGCTTCCTATACAAAGGGGGCTGATGCGATGAAACGCTCCAAATCCAAATATCACCGTCATACGATTAGCTTCGATATAGACAGTTTTAATAAACTGGTTCGGCAAATCGAATCGCTTGCTAAATCGGGCGCTGAAATAGATCCAGAAAACTTTTATCCGCCAGTGAAGAAACATCGTGGTAAGTCTCGAGATTTACCAATGGTTGATGCTGATCTCAGAGAGGCATTGTCTGAATACTTACATCTTCGCTTGGTTAAAGAGGAACGACTCAAGCCCTCCTCCCCTCTTTTTATCACCCAAAAAGGCGGCGCATATTCTCCAAACACGTTACAAGAGCATATGGCATTAATGCTCCGTGATTGGGCTGGAATAGAAAAAGCCAGCTCTCACAGTGGTCGGCGATCGCTAATCACCAATGTGATCCATAAACAGAAAAAATCGGTGAAAATAGCGCAAAAAATAGCGGGGCACGTTAATCCATCAACCACGCTTATATATGAAGAGCCACCTGAAGAGATGATCGAGGATGCGCTAAAGAACCTTTCCCCAACTAACGGCCATAACTAATCAACTGGCGGTACACGTTGATTACTGAGCCTGATCGGGAAAGGGGACTTCGGGGCGCTCTACGAAGTACAAAAGCGCCTGGACTCTCTCAGAGGACATGAATGGTAGTGGAATCACCCTCAATCTCTATTGACGATGTAGGAGGTTTTCAATTTGCCCTGACGCCTTGATCGTTTATCAATATCTCTTAGACAATTTTGAGATCATCCCACACTTTGGATTCAACCCACTTCTATGCCCATCCCTGTAAGAGGTCCGGCCGGTAAAAGCGTTGAATTTAGCCACTTGGAATGCAACCATTTGAATTTAAAGCATTAATCAACAAGAAGCTCAAAAGTCATGGGCTTGACCTGCCTGGTCAGATCTAGCTCAAAACTTCCCAATCTGCCTAAGTGTTCGGTGTGGTACGGCGAGAATGCGGCCATGTGGTCGCGAGTGATATTGTGCGCTTCCGACTTCAATTGATTAAACACCTCGGTCATCGCGTTTACGTTGTATAGGATCGCGAAGTTGGCCAGCAAATGATTGTATTTCACGATTTTGCTTTGTTCGTGTCTTAAGTTTGCGGGAATTTTCCCGCCATTAGCAAAAAACAACCACCGGGCAAACTCATTGAACTCTTCGCTCTTACAGGTCGCTGCCTGGATTGTTTTGCGTAGATCAACGTCGGTAATGTATTCCAGCAAAAACATGGTTCTAACCACGCGCCCAAGCTCTCGGAACGCAAAGTACAGCTTGTTTTTCCGGTTCTTGGTGCCGAACCGGCGCAGGATTGTCGAGGCGGTGATTTTTCCTGCTTTAACGGACATGGCCGTTCGCATCATATCCGCATAGTGCTTTTCAATGAGATCCCACTTGATCGGTTCCTTAAACAAGGACTGAACATGCTTGAGCACCATGGAGCGATCAGGTTTATAAAAGCTGAGATCTTTGATATTTCGGATACGCGGCATGAGCTTGATGCCCAGCAGGTACGCCAGGCCAAAGACGGGTGTGGATTGCGCCTGTGTATCGCCGTGAACGGTGTCCGGATTAAAATCAGATTCATCGTTGAGTAGGCCGTCCAGGATATAAATCGCCTCGTAGACACCGCAGGGAATAAACCGGCTGAACAATGCAATATAGGTGTCCGAAACGTGGTAATAGGCAATGCCGCCGTAGCTGCCATACCGAATATGGTATTCAGATAGCAAATTATCTTCGTAGAGATCCCAAAGTTTTCCGTCGGCCGACACACTGTTGCCTGATCCCCAACACTCTATGAGCCGGTATTTTTTGTACTCGCTATTGATTTTCGCAATGGCTTTATCGAGACGGGCCTCTGTGGTGCGCTTTAGGTTAAGCCAAGCGACTTGCTTGCGAGATATGCCCTGCACCGAACGTACGGTTTCGGTGGGGCCGATATTAGTGCCATAGCAAAATATGGTCAGAACAAAACGTAACACTGGGTCACTGATACGTGATTCAAAACCCGACAACGGCCCAAAATGTTTATTCAGGTTCAGCCATTTTTCAACATTGATAATCACATCAAGCACATTGATTTTGTCCAATCGATCGCGCAATAGCGCTCCAATTTCTTCGACTTCTGGTGATGGTTGATCCGGTTTTGGCTTTCCAATAATTAGATTCCCATTTTCAATGCGAACCAGTTCGTCATCAGGGAATCGGCTGTCAGCTTTACAACAGCTTTCCTCCATCGACTTCTTCAGGGAGCTTGTAAATTCTGTATCACCGGCGACGAGCCCTACTTCCTCGCAATAGGTAGGCAACTGCGCTTCGTATTCTTCCCAGGTGATCATCTGCTCCCGGTAATCATCGAAGGTTTCACTGTAGGGAACGAACAAGTCACCGGTACTCAGTTCTTCAGCGATCCGTTCAAACACACACAGCTCAAAACAGCTTTTATTAACCTCAGTCACCTGTGCTGATTTGGTTGATTTTCCCGTGACTAATTTCCACCAGCTTTCTCGAATCCAGCGAATATTGATGACATTCCTGGAAGATGGATCGTTCGGATCGTTCTGAATGGACAGGAACTCCGTGCGACGCTGTTTGTGCTTCAAAATAAACTGAAAAGCATTGAGCAAATCCTTGTCTTCCGTGGCCGATGCCAGGTTGAGTATTTCAATCGTGCGATATAAGGTCGATCGTTGTTTTTTGTAGAGTTGAACCATGAACGGCAAATAGTTGTTGCCTGCGAATGCCATATATTGCTCGCACATTTGCAGTAGCTGATCACTGTTCTTTCCCAGTACCGGATCAAAGGCCGTCACCGAATCGGGCTTATCCAGATACACCTTAACTGTCCCAGACAGCACAGAAATCAAATGATCGGTTTGCTTTTGATGGTCTGCCAGGTATTTCTCCAGCAGCTTTTGCGCCGAGCGATCCATTTTTAACAGCAGCTTGATAAATATATCGGCGGCATTATCCAAAGTTTGTGCGTATTGGTGGCGAATTAAGACGATGACGAGTGCAAATCGCTTATTCAGCCGGAGCTTTATCAGCTCAGCGTAATCCAGGGCCTTGGCTTCGTTGATAAATTGCTGGTGTTTCACCGGCGGCAACCCCAAATCCGTGGGTAAAAGGGTTTGCAGAGATGTCAGCCACTCCAGGTATTGGATGTACGCGTGGATATTACGAGGGGTCGGGCGTTTGGGTTCATTTTTCAGAGTACTCCAACCAAAACCATTTAACCCCGTGCTGGATCGAAGAATATCGTTAATGCACTGGCGACTTTCAGACTCTAAAAAATCACACAATTGATCGTAATACCGAGTGTTGACTTCAGCCCTGGCCGCCTGACAGATACGCTCAAGTACACTGAACGCCGGGAGTTCGTATCGCTCTTTGACCAAATATTCCAGCGTGACATTGATAATATCCGGTAATGCCGCCTTGGTGGTCGCTGCTTCCAGTGCCCAAGTCTGCGCCAATGCAGATGTCTTAGCGGCATCGTAGGCTTTGATATTGAGATGGCGTCGAATCAGCTTTACATGGCGGTCCTTCGCGCCCGATGTGTAATAGGTATGGAGGTCCTGCTGTGTCACCCGCGAGCGACACTGGGTTTTGATATGCGCGATAATCGGTTTGGGAATATCGCCAAGACCAACGAATCGGCCCAAACGTTGTGTCGTCTTCAATTGAACCAATAATCCCAAAAAAGAGGCGCTTGACCGTCTACAGTGACGCAAAGCCCATCGCTGATCTTCCGTTGTAGGTGTATAAATATCCCCCAATTCGTCTTCTGTGATATCTGACTTGATTCGAGGATAGGCTGTCTGATAGATGGCTGCCATCGACTTAGATTTCCGCTGATAGTGGCATCAACGGATGACGCAGTCTGGCTAACAGGTTTTTAGCGGTCATCATTGGGATTCCAAGTATTCAGTTTCGCCGGCAATTTCTATAGCTCGTTTCTATTAGAGTTTTCGATAAGCGACCGTGTGGCAGCCTTTTCGCAATCAGACGCTATTGTAATAACGAATGGACGACATTAAAATACCTAATAGACGTTTTTCAACCATCAATTAGCTGGGATCCCATTCATGTATCCACGTTATTCTGATCACAATGTCAAAGAGGCGCTGAGTGATACGCCGGTGGTGTTCATCATGGGCCCTCGCCAAGCCGGTAAAACCACCTTGGTGAAAACGCTGATCACGGAAACGGGAGCTGACAACTGGACCTTTATCACCCTGGATGATCAGGCCCAATTTGAGATTGCCCGGGCTGATCCGGTTGGGTTTATCCGCAATCTGCCGCCCACTCGGATTGCCCTCGACGAAGTACAACGTCTTCCCGAACTGTTTGTGTCCATCAAGCAGGCCGTGGACGAACTGCGTACCCCCGGCCGGTTTCTATTGACGGGCTCCGCCAATGCTTTGTTGTTGCCCCGGTTATCGGATTCCCTGGCAGGCCGGATGGAATCGATACGCCTGATGACGCTATCGGAGTGCGAAATCCAGGGTCGGCAAGCGGGCTTTCTGACCAAACTGCTGGATCAGAACGTACCCACCACCCAGGACATCCGTGTGCGGGAGCATCTGCTCCATCGCTTGGTGACCGGTTGCTTTCCAGAGCCTTTACAACGGACCAGCGAGCGGCGTTGTCAAGCCTGGTATCAACAGTATCTGAGCACCTTGATCCAGCGGGATATCCGCGATCTGACCCACATCGATCACCCAGATCTCATGGCCAAGTTGCTCAAGCTCACCGCGTTCTATGCCGGCAAGCTGGTTAATCTGACTGAGCTGGGCAGCAAACTGGGCCTGGATCGGCTGACCATCAAAAAATACATGGCCTTACTGGAGCAGTTGTTCCTGGTGGAACAGCTGCCGGCCTGGCACTCCAACGAATATAAGCGCCTGGTGAAAACGCCCAAACTGCACTCGGTCGATACCGGCATGATGTGCGCCGTGCGGGGCCTCAATCGGGAGCGTTTGCTGAAACATCCAGGCGATTTTGGGTTGGTGTTGGAATCATTCGTCTACAACGAATTGCGCAAACAGGCGGTGTGGATCGAGGAGCCGTTGAACTTCTACCACTACCGCGACAAGGACAAAGTGGAAGTTGATGTGATCATCGAAAACGCCATGGGCGACTGTTTTGCCATTGAGGTCAAGGCTGCGGCAACCTTGAGTGCCAAGGATTTTACCGGCTTGAAACGCTTTCAAAGTGTGGCCGGAGAGCGCTGCAAAATCGGTGCATTGCTCTACGATGGTGATCACACGACGGCCTTTGGTGACAATCTCTATGCTGTCCCGCTGGGAGCGCTCTGGTCATGAACGAAAACTACACCATTGGCCAGTTAGCCAAGGCAGCAGGTGTCAACGTCGAAACCATCCGCTACTACGAACGCCGTGGTTTGATCCGTCAACCACCCAAACCCGCCGAGGGATACCGTACTTACCCAAACGCAACCTTGGCTGGAATTTTATTCATCAAACGTGCCCAGGAACTGGGTTTTACGCTGGAGGAGATCAACAACCTGCTGTCATTGGGCGAGTCGCATTGCTCGGAAGTCCAGGAACTGGCCGAAGCAAAGCTGGCCAGCGTGCGTGAAAAAATTAACGATCTGCACCGCCTGGAACAGGTGTTGGAAGAACTCGTCACACAGTGCCGGACCAATCCTGATAATGCGGCTTGTCCTATTGTTGAATCCCTCCAACCTGATCCTCGTCAATAAAAGGCATTGGGCTTGACTCCGTACCTTGGTACGGCATTTACACTGATTTCATCAGGTCAATAAAGTGGAGTCGGCGATGGCAGGAAAAGAGTCATTCACCAACACAAGGCTACCTATCATCGGTGGCATTACCGCTGCCATCGGCGCGAGCCTATGTTGTGTTGGGCCTTTCCTGCTCTTGTCACTGGGTATCAGCGGGGCCTGGATCGGTAACTTGACTGTATTGGAGCCCTACCGTCCCGTATTCATCATGCTTGTTATGTTGTTGTTCAGTTGGGCGGGCTGGCAGGTTTATCAACCGGTCGAGGTCTGTGAACCGGGAACCGCCTGCGCTGTGCCGCAAACTCGGAAACGGCGGCAAATGGTTTTCTGGATCGCGGTAATCGTCGCGCTGGTTCTTGTTACCAGTGCCTACTGGATTCCTCTGTTCGCATGAACACTCTGGAGCTAACCATACAGAAAATCATTCTCAGTCTCGCATTGACCATCGCCAGCTTCTCGGCCTGGGCCAAGCCACAAACCATCACGCTGGATCTGCCAACCATGAACTGTGCCATGTGCCCGATCACGGTTAAAAAGGCGCTGACCAGGGTCCAAGGCGTGACAAAAGCCGAGGTCAGTTATGAGCATAAGCAAGCCGTAGTGACCTTTGAGGATTCTCTGACCAACGTTGACAGATTGGTCGAAGCGACCACCAATGCCGGTTATCCGTCAACCATCGTAAAAAAGGAAACACCATGATGCCAAAGGTGATTTTGCAGTCAGAGTTGACTTGTCCCGAATGCGGCCATAAAAAAATGGAAACCATGCCGACTGACGCCTGCCAATGGTTCTACGAGTGCAAACAGTGTCAAACCTTGTTGAAACCCAAAGCGGGTGACTGCTGTGTATATTGTTCTTATGGCTCCGTGCCTTGTCCGCCGATTCAACTCGCACCAGAAAGTAAGGGCAAAGGCGACTGTTGCGGCGCTTAAATTCGCTCGCAATTTTTCAGAAACGAACGGCTTCTGGTTTCCCTGGTATTTTTTAAATACTGTCCAAATTGAAACACGAGAAACCACAGGCGTCCGATTTCAAGCGCGCAAGTATTACCGATTTTTATGCTGATCAGTGGTTAACGTCTGCAAGATGCCGCACTGTTCGATCGTCCTTTCACTGGAGCAGCTGCGGCGAAGCACTTTCAAATGCTTGCGCAGTTCAACCAGCTCCTGAATGCGTGTTTCTACTTGTTGAATGTGCTCATCCATCATGCGATTGACTTGATCACATTGCGCGCCCGGAGAGCGTTTTAATGTGAGTAACTGGCGGATCTCGGACAAACTGAGATCCAGGTTGCGGCAGAGCTTGATAAATAGCAGCTGTTCGATAGCAGCTTCATCGTAAAGTCGAAAATTGCCGTCACTACGCTGAGTCGTGCACAGCAACTGTTCTTTTTCATAGTAACGGATAGTTTGCACCGAGCAATCCGTCCTTTTTGCCAGCTCGCCAATCTTCATTTACTCAATCTCTGCGCTTGACTCTATAGTGACTATAGAGTTTAAACTGCACACCTTGGATAGAACAAGGGCTTTTTATGACAACCAGATGCGGTGGCCATTGCCAAAGTGACGCGACGGAGAACACGTCCCAGACTGCCGAGATACACGATACTGCTCATGGCGGCTTTGTTAGTGAGTATCATGTTCCCAAGATGGACTGTCCTTCAGAGGAAGGCATGATCCGTATGGCATTGGACAGTACGGAACCTAAAGTCACATTGGAATTCGATACCCCCAAGCGCAAGGTGCGTGTCTACCATGGTGATAACGCTGACCTTATTGAAAAAAGAATGCAATCAGTCGGTCTGGGCGCGAGGCTGGTAAGCACAACGCCCGTCGCCAGCGAGCCCCTCGTCCGTGCACAGGCCTCCGCAAAGCAGGAGGCAGAAAGAGAAGCTGGTATTCTCAAGTGGCTACTGGCAATCAATGGCATCATGTTTGCCATTGAAATCACCGTTGGCTGGTGGGCACAATCCACTGGTTTGATTGCGGACTCCCTGGATATGTTCGCTGATGCCGCCGTTTACGGCGTGGCGCTGTATGCCGTAGGGCACAGTGTGCGGATGAAGTTGCGCGCAGCTCATTTTTCCGGTTGGCTTCAGATCATTCTCGCCTTGGGCGCTTTGGGCGAGGTGGTAAGGCGATTGGTATTTGGTAGTGAACCGGTTTCCACTTTGATGATGAGCTTCGGCCTTGTCGCCTTGGTGGCCAATGTGACCTGTCTGCTGTTGATTGCTAAAAGTCGGGATAATGGTGCCCATATGAAAGCTAGCTGGATATTCTCCGCCAATGACGTGATTGCCAATCTAGGGGTGATCCTTGCCGGTGGATTGGTGGCTTGGACCGGTTCTCGCTATCCGGATCTGTTGATTGGTCTCATTATTGGTGTCGTTGTCCTAAACGGAGCACGACGTATTTTGCAGCTAAAATCCTGATTAAAAATGAGCATTTGGGGAATTCTTCTATAATATGATAGTCTCTATCAGTGTTTTGAACCGAATAACATAAGGGCTCCACAATTCACATGAACATCCGCCATTATTTAACCTTGTTGTTAGCCGCACTGATTGCGTTGCAATCCGTGGCTGCCATGGCGGACGCCCACCGATTTCATCAGTCTGGAACAGAACACCTAAACTTCGATCATGAGCATGATTCAGCTCCTGCTGATTCAGTCAAGAAAACCTCCATGGAAGCAACCAAGGCCGCCGATCCCGCCAGCTCAGTTCTCCAGGATTGTCATCACTGCTGCCATTGCCATGGCATGACGTGTTTATATCTGGGTGGCCATCCGGATAACCTGGAACTCACAACGTTAGGTAAAGGGAGCTCGGACTACCGCTTTATCTACCATTCTTTCGCCGGAGCACCGGATAACCCCCCTCCCATTGGCTAGTCGAATACTCAGGCATTAATACCGACCGGACTTGTTGTCTCGGTTATCGACTTGTTCAATTGTGAGGAACGAACCATGAAAAAATTTCTTGTCTCCCTGTTATTGGGTTCTTGTGTTATTGCGTCTGCTTGGGCGGGCGAAAACTATTCTGTTGAAATTGTCCCGCAGCCAGATCAGGAATGGCGCTTCCAAAAGCTGATGGCTTATTCGGCCGATGCCTCCACCAAGGTATCGGGCCGCCTGACATCCAGCCTGCCCATGGGATTGCCCCGCGGCCATGTGGATGTAGCAGCTTATTCACAATCAGGTCAACTCATCGCCGAAACGACGACAGATTACGTGCCTTCCATGCTGACCCATACCATGAAGAAAAAAGGCGGCGTACAGTTTTCCGCAGTATTTGACAAGCCATTACCTTCGGATGCCGTGGTCAAAGTGGCTTTTCACCGTGATCCGCCCAGAACCGAGGTAAACCCTTCCCATAGCGGCAATATCGCCAAATAAAGGGTGGTTCTCTGTCCTCTACAAGCGGACAGAGAACCTTATTGCCAAACCGTTGAAAGGTTTACCTATGTTAAAAAATTATTTAGTGCCACAGCAATGGGGTGCTGCGCTGATACTTGCCATGAGCTGCGCACTCATCTCGTCATTCTCCTATTCAGCAAATACACAACAAGCGCTGACATTACAAACGGCTATTGAAAGAACTCTGCAACAAAATCCACAGTTGCATCAGTTTGAGTTTGCAAGCCAGCGCTTGGCATCGGAGCGCGAAACCTCTGATTTGAAGCCCGCGTATCAGTTGGGTGTGGAACTAGAGAATTTCGCGGGTACGGGTGAGGTATCGAGCTTCGATAGCGCTGAGCTGACCGTAGCCCTTTCTTCGGTAATCGAGCTTGGAGACAAGCGACAATCACGCGTTGCCTTAGCGAATGCAAGAATGAACACGCTAGAACTCGAACGACAGGCGCAAACCCTTGATGTCCTCGGAGAGTTAACTGGCAGCTTCATTCAACTTATGTCCACGCAACAGGAGCTGAAACTGGCAGCAGAAGCGGTGGAACTTTCAAAATCGTTGCACAACACCGTCAAAAATCGCGCCCACAGTGGCGCAATATCGGACGCTGAAGTGATGCGTGCTAAGGCCATGCTCACCCAATCCAACATCCAGCAAGAAAATTTACGCCGACGCCTGGAACGGCAGAAGATCGCACTCGCGCGTTTCTGGGGAAGCACGAAGATCGAGTTCTCGAGCGTCGAGGGAGATCTGTTCGCTTTTGGTCAGAGCCAAGCTTTTTCTGACCTATACACAGCGGTTCAACAATCACCGGCCATCATGGTTTTTGCTTCTGAACAACGCTTGAAAGACGCCGAAGTACGTCTGGCACAGACTCAGAACCGTGCCGACCTCGGTTGGCAGTTTGGCATTAGACGCTTCGAGGAGACAGGGGACTCAGCGCTCACGCTCGGCTTTTCCATGCCCTTGTTCAATGAAAGTCGTAACAGCGGTACCGTAAAATCCGCGCTGGCAGAACGCAATGCACTGGAGTATCGGCGCAGCGACCGGTTATTGGCGCTGCATAGTCGGCTTTATAGTGCTTATTCGCAACGTGAGCAGTTTATTGCGGCCCATCAGCAGCTGAAGCAAAGCGTGATTCCCGATCTGGAAAAAGCTCTGACGATCACTCGCCAAGCCTATGATCGGGGACGCTTGAAGTATCAAGACTGGATTACTGCGCAACAGGAGCTACTGAACGCCAAGCAGCAGATGATTGAGACGGCAACCGTCGCACTGTTGAATCAAGCGGTCATCGAACAGCTTACGGCGCAGCCGCTGACGGAATAAACCTTACTCGCCGCGCTGTTCAACATTTGCGAAACGGTGCGAGCAAACCAGACAGGATTTTTTAATATGAAATTGACCCTGATATTATCCGCAATACTTGTGGGGTGGCTGAGTCAGAACCCTGCATTTGCCGCTGAAACACCGGACAAAAAAAGCCACTCACACGCAGATCATGCGCCCCAAACCAGCCATCAGGAAGGCGAAGAGGTTCACGATGACGAAGCGCACCACGAAAATGAAACGGATCATACGCATACTGATGAAGAACATCGCAATGATGAAAAGGATCATGACGATCATGAGGGAGAACATGGTCACGGTGGTGAACACGGAGAAGAACAAAGTACCCGTATTGATGATGTCATGGCCGCCCAGGTGGAAATCAAAACCGCCAGTGCTTCGTCCCAACTGCTGCGCCAGAGTATCGTTGCCTACGGCCGTCTCACCACCGACGCCGGACAAATCAGCCATGTGAGGGCGCGTTACTCCGGCCTGATCAAATCGGTTAAGCACACCATCGGTGACGCCATCAAAAAAGGCGATTTACTTGCTGAAGTGGAATCCAACGAAAGCCTGAAAGTCTATCCGATCCAAGCTCCTATCAGTGGGACCGTTATCCAGCGCCACGCCAACACCGGCGAAATGACACAGGATCAAGTGCTGTTTTCCATCGCGAATTTCGACACCTTGTGGGCGGAATTCCGCATTTATCCGTCACAACAATCCGTTGTCAAGGCAGGCCAGTCAGCGCACATCGATGTGGATGAGCGAGAATTCAGTGGCCAGATCCAGCACATCATTCCTGCGCTCGACAAGCCTTATCAGTTGGCGAGAGTAAAACTCGATAACCGCTCCAGCGGATTGACGCCCGGTTTATTGGTAGAAGGACAAATTATCGTGGGGGAATTCCGAGTGGATCTGGCGGTTGAGAAAGCGGCCATTCAAACCCTAAACGAACAGCCGGGTGTATTTGTCAAAAACGCATCCGAATACGGCTTTGCGCCGTTACGACTTGGTCGTGCTGATGACCGTTACGTCGAAGTGTTATCAGGTCTGAACCCCGGGCAGTCCTATGTCAGCAAGAACAGCTACCTGATCAAGGCCGACATCGAAAAATCCGAAGCGGAACACGAACACTAAGAGGCGCATCATGATCGAGTCCATCTTGCGCCTTGCCATTGCGCGGCGCTATTTATTCCTGAGTCTGACTCTGGTGATCCTGGGCATCGGGATCTGGAGCTATCAACACCTGCCCATCGACGCTGTGCCGGACATCACTAACGTCCAAGTACAAATTAATACGGCGGCTCCCGGCTATTCGCCGCTGGAGGCCGAGCAACGCATTACCTACCCAGTGGAAACCGCGCTTTATGGGTTGCCGAATCTGGCCTATACCCGATCGTTGTCACGTTACGGCCTGTCGCAAGTAACCGTGGTCTTTGAGGAAGGCACCGATATCTACTTCGCACGCAACTTGATCAATACTCGGTTGGGCGCGATCAAGAGTGTGCTGCCACCGGGTATCGAGCCTGAGATGGGGCCAATCTCCACAGGCCTGGGCGAAATCTTCATGTACACCGTGCAAGCCGAGCCGGGTGCTTTGCAGAGCAATGGCAAACCCTATGACGCGACGGCGCTACGTGAAATCCAGGACTGGATCATCAAACCGCAGCTGGCCCAGGTGAAAGGCGTGATCGAGGTCAACAGCATCGGGGGCTATAACAAACAGTATCATGTGCTGCCCGATCCGAAAAAACTGTTGTATTACCATGTCAGCGTCGAGAACCTGGTGCAGGCCCTCCAAGCCAATAACGATAACCGCGGTGCCGGCTACATCGAGCGCAACGGGCAACAACTGCTGGTGCGTTCCCCAGGCCAGTTGGCGACGCTGGAAGACATCGGCAACGTCATCATTACCGAACACGACAATGTGCCCATTAAGATCCGCGATGTTGCTGAGATTGGCATCGGTAAGGAACTGCGCACCGGGGCCGCAACCCAGGACGGCCAAGAAACAGTACTGGGTACAGCGATGATGCTGATCGGAGAAAACTCCCGCGCGGTATCAAGGGACGTGGCCAAAAAGCTGGTGGAGATCAAGGCCTCGCTACCGGACGGCGTGGTGGCTGAAGCGGTCTATGATCGCACTGCATTGGTCGATAAGGCCATTGCTACAGTGACCAAGAATCTGCTTGAAGGGGCGTTATTGGTTGTTGTCGTACTGTTCCTGCTGCTTGGCAATCTGCGTGCCGCGCTTATCACCGCTGCTGTCATTCCACTCTCGATGCTAATGACCATTACCGGGATGGTGAAGACCGGAGTATCCGCCAACCTGATGAGTTTGGGCGCACTGGACTTCGGGCTTATTGTGGATGGCGCGGTTATTATTGTCGAAAACGCGGTGAGACGCCTGGCCCAGGTCCAGCACAATGGCACCATCCAGTCCTTGCGAGAGCGGTTGAATACCGTCTATGAGGCCACGGCTGAAGTGATTCGCCCCAGCCTGTTTGGTGTCGCCATCATAACGGTGGTGTACATTCCCATCTTCTCGCTGACGGGTGTCGAGGGCAAGATGTTCCACCCCATGGCCGCCACCGTGGTAATGGCATTGCTGTCCGCCATGGTACTGTCTCTGACCGTAGTACCGGCAGCCGTGGCCGTATTTTTGCGCGGGAGGATCAGCGAAAAAGAAAGCGTTTTTATCGGTGTCACCAAGAAGGTCTATGCACCGCTGTTGGAACTTGCTCTGAAGTTTCGCTGGCTGGTCGTAGGGATGGCGACCTTGTTGGTCGGTTTGTGTCTATGGCTGGCCTCGACGTTGGGCTCGGAATTCATTCCGCAACTCAATGAAGGCGATATCGCCTTGCACGCCATGCGCATTCCGGGCACTGGCTTGGAGCAAGCCGTTGAAATGCAGGAGATTCTAGAGCAACGTATCAAGTCGTTCCCCGAAGTGGACAAAGTGTTTGCCCGGATTGGCACAGCTGAAGTGGCTACCGACCCGATGCCGCCCAATGTGGCCGATAATTTCGTGATTCTAAAACCGCGCAGCGAATGGCCGGACCCGGCCAAAACCAAGACAGACTTAGTCAGGGAGATGGAGGAATCCCTGGAGGAGTTGCCTGGCAACAATTACGAGTTTACCCAGCCGATCCAGATGCGCTTCAACGAGTTGATATCCGGCGTGCGGGCCGATCTGGGCATCAAGGTCTTTGGTGATGATCTGGATCAATTGGTTGTGACCGCCAATCAGATCCACCAAGTCCTGAGCAAAGTGCCGGGTGCCGCTGATGCCCGCGTGGAACAGGTGACCGGTCTGCCGACACTCTCGGTCATTCCCGATCGCACCGCGCTGGGCCGCTACGGGCTGAACGTCGTTGAGCTACAGGATTGGGTATCAGCGGCAATTGGCGGTGAGTCCGCAGGCATTCTCTACGAAGGCGATCGTCGCTTTGAATTGATTGTGCGGTTACCTGAAACATTGCGTCGCGACCTTGAAAAACTGGCTTTTTTGCCGGTGCCTTTGCCCAACGGAGAGTACGTCCCGCTTGAAGAAGTGGCGGAGCTGGACATTTCACCCGCACCGGCACAGATCAGCCGTGAAAACGGCAAGCGCCGGGTGGTAGTGACGGCCAATGTTCGTGGGCGGGATCTGGGCAGTTTTGTTGAGGACGTCAAGGCGCAGATCGCCGAGCAGGTTAAGTTGCCCGCCGGTTATTGGCTGGATTACGGGGGAACCTTTGAGCAGTTGGAATCGGCCAGCCAACGCCTCGCTATCGTGGTGCCCATTACTTTACTGCTAATTTTGGGCATTTTGGTGATGGCCTTTGCCTCGTTGAAGGACGCCCTGATCATTTTCAGTGGCGTACCCTTGGCACTGACCGGTGGTGTGCTGTCGCTCTATTTGAGAGGTATGCCACTGTCGATCTCTGCGGGAATTGGTTTTATCGCCCTGTCCGGCGTCGCAGTGTTGAATGGTCTGGTTATGGTCGCATTCATTCGTGATCTCTGGCACGAAAAGGGAGATCTGGTGTTGGCCGTAACAGAAGGGGCTCTGACCCGTCTGCGTCCCGTGCTGATGACCGCGCTCGTGGCTAGCTTAGGTTTTGTGCCCATGGCGCTGAACACTGGCACCGGGGCCGAAGTGCAACGCCCGCTGGCGACGGTGGTGATCGGCGGCATCATTTCCTCAACCCTGCTGACCCTACTGGTGTTGCCGGTATTATATCACTGGGTGCACCGACGCGATGCTGCTGAGCGAAAACCAAAATAGTATCCTGATTGCGTCGTTGCTCTGAGCAGCGACGCAATCTGTGGGAGGATTCATGCATAATCATGACCATTCCAGCAGTTCAAAGCGAATTGGCTGGGCGTTTTTCCTAAACCTGATCTTCACGATTATTGAATTTATCGGTGGCTGGCTGACCAACAGCACCGCCATCATGGCCGATGCGGTGCATGATCTTGGCGACAGCCTCTCCATTGGCAGTGCATGGCTCCTGAACCGTCTGGGCCAGAAATCCGTCAATCCTGAATACACTTATGGTTATCGACGGTTGTCGCTGTTTGGCGCCCTGATTAATGGCCTGGTGTTAATCGCGGGATCGATCTGGATACTGGTCACGGCCATTCCTCGCTTGGCAGACCCCGTCATGCCACATACCGAAGGAATGCTGGCCCTTGCCGTGCTGGGCGTGGCGGCGAATGGCTACGCCGCCTATCGCCTTAGCCAGGGAAAAACCTTGAACGAAAAGGTGCTCAACTGCGAAGCTACAAAAAATGGCTAAAGTTAATCGTCTGCTTCGAACTTTCGCGTCAAATGCCGTTGGCGGTTGCCGCAGTCTCCGCAGGGTTTTCTGATCAGGCCCATTTTTGTCGTACCGTCACGCAAGCCTTTGGTGTCAGTTCACGCACTATAATGCGGCTTCTTACTTGAGATTAGCAGTTTCGTTCAATGTTTCTGCCCATCGTTCTGACACACTAAATCAGTCAATGTGAACCAAGAGAACTTTGAACGATGCGCCAAACCATTGAATTATTGGTACGCACTCTGTACCTGCCGTTTTTCCTTTTGATAGGCAACGGCGTCGCCGTCTACTGGATATCTGAGGGTTATTCGAAACCCTGGCTGGTAGCCTGGGTTTTAATCTTTATCGGTTTTTCCTTTCTGGCTGAACAACTGGCAGCCTATGACATTGCGTTCAATACACCCGCAGGGGATCAGAAGCGCGACACCCTGCATGCCACTATTAATGAGTCGTTAACTATAGCAGGCCTTTTTAGCCTGCCTTTGGTCGGTGACTCATTAACTCTGGGGGCCATCTGGCCGAATGACTGGCCCCTGGCATTGGAGTTTATCCTAGCTATTTTGATCGCAGATGTCGGGATTACGCTGGCGCACTATGCCAGTCATCGACTTCGCGTACTGTGGCGGCTACACGCGATTCACCACAGCGTTAAGCGAATGTACGGATTTAATGGGCTGATGAAGCACCCACTACATCAGCTAATTGAAACAACCGCCGGAGTAGCTACTTTGCTGTTAATGGGGGCACCAACGGAGATAATGGTATTGCTCGCAACGGCGGTCACCCTACAGCTCCTGTTGCAACACTCCAACGTTGCTTACTATGCGGGTCCTTTAAAGTTTGTGTTGGCAATCAACGCAGTGCATCGCTTCCACCATTTGAACACTGCAGAAGAAGGCGATGTAAACTTCGGTCTTTTCACAACCTTTACCGACCACCTGTTAGGAACGTGGTACTATGATGGTGACCGCGTGATAGGCAGCGACGATCTGGGTATTGCATCTGAGCCAGATTATCCTGTCGGCTATATGCCACAACTCCTTGAACCGTTGCGAAAAACTCGGCACGAATGACCACTTTAACACATGCTTTATCCAGTAATACCCAACGTACAAAGCCCCTTTTGCTTAAGTGCCATGCGTTGATAAAGCAAGAACTTGCTGATCAATTAGATGTTTTACGGGGGAAGCTAATGCTGAATGAGGTTCGTCCTCGTTGGGAATTTGCATCAACGGTGCCACCATGCGCTTCCACAATGGAACGGACAATCGCTAGGCCAAGTCCTGCGCCTTCGCTTTCCCGCTTTCGTGACGGATCAACCCGGTAAAACCGATCAAACAACCGTGGCAGGTGTTCACCTGGAATTTCGGCACCAGGGTTTTCAACAACCAAGTTCGTTGATGCAGTGCTATCCGATACTCTTACACTCACGTCTTTGCCACGGGGTGTAAACCGAATAGCATTGGAAAGCAGATTCGATAATACCCGTCGCAACATCGCTCGATCTCCGGTCATTGAGCTGGCCTTACCCTCGACTTGTAAGCGAACACCTTTCTCATCTGCCAGCGCTTCAAAGAATTCAAAGGTGGCTCTGACTTCCTGCACCAAATCTAACGATTCCCAATCGGGATCGAGTAAACCATTGTCGTTCTGGGCAAGCCATAGCATATCGTTGACCATCTTTGTCAAGCGTTCCTGCTCTTCCAGATTGGAATACAGTAACTCCCTGTATTCCTCAAGGCTTCTTGACTTGCCAAGCCCCACCTGGGTTTGGGTTATCAAGTTGGTAAGGGGTGTGCGTAATTCGTGGGCAATATCCGCCGAAAAGTAAGACAATTTTTCAAAGCTTTCCTCAAGCCGGCTGATCATGCGGTTAAAGGAATCGACCAACGTGATCAATTCCGCCGGTACCGTGTCCGTATCCAGTCGCACATCTAAACGATCAGCTTGAATATCCCGCATGGCCTCACTTAAAGCGCGTAGTGGGGCATGGCCTTGATGGACTCCGAACCAGGCAGCCAGTAAAGTCACGACTCCTGCCAGGATCATAATGAGCCAGAGCGTGTGGCTAAAGCTCTCCAGAAAATGAATATGGAAGCCCATGTCGATAGCAGCGACAACCCGATAACGAGCATCACCAATATGCAGGAGTGATATTGCACCACGGTACACTTTATCCTCTATTTCCCATTGGTATAAGTTGTCAGCATGAATGCGACTTAACGGTGCGAGCGTCGGTAAATGTGCTGGTGGCTGGAAATCGGCTGAGCCAAAAATTAACTGATAGTTTGCATCCCAAACCTGAAAATACACACCATGATGACCTGAGACAGCCTTATCGAGAATACTTTCCGGTGTAACTCGCTCTTTACTGGCTTTTTCAAGCGCCTCTTCCACCGCATGGGTAATTACCACCAATTCATCAGCATCCTGTTCCTCAAAGTGACGTTCTACCGTTTTTTGCACCAGGTAACCAATCAACAGCAAACTTAGGGTAATGGCAATGGCAACGAATAGCATCACACGATTGTTGAGTGATAGCGGACGACGATTTGCCAGGCTAACGTTCGCCATAATCGTCCTCGACATCCAGTTTGTACCCCATGCCTCTCACCGTATGAATAAGCTTTGGCTCAAAGTCGTCATCGATCTTGGCTCGCAGACGGCGGATTGCCACATCGATGACATTGGTGTCGGAATCAAAGTTCATATCCCACACCTGCGATGCTATCAGGGACCGGGGCAATACCTCGCCCTGGCGGCGGGCCAGCAGCTCCAGCAGGCAAAACTCCTTGTGGCTCAGATTGATTTTACGTCCGGCGCGAGTTGCTCGATGGCGCGGCAGATCAAGGGTTAAATCCGCCACCTGGATCTGATCTGTTAACACCGGCGCTGTGCGTCTACGTAACAGGGTGCGAACCCGGGCCAGCAGCTCGGCGAAGGCAAACGGTTTCACCAGATAGTCATCAGCGCCCATTTCAAGACCTTTCACCCGGTCTTCCACACTGTCGCGAGCAGTCAGGAAGAGCACCGGCGTCTGGCGCCCGGCCTCGCGGATCGACTCGACGATGCGCCAGCCATCAACATCCGGCAGCATGACATCCAACACCAGTAGATCGAATGTTTCAGTCATCGCCAGATGGTGTCCGTCCAGCCCATTACGCGCTAACGTGACCATAAAGCCTGCCTCTCTCAGGCCCTGCTGCAAATAATCGCCCGTTTTGACCTCGTCTTCGACCACTAGCAAGCGCATTGCTTTACCGCCTTAAATTCCAGCATTTTTTAACATTGCTCTAAGCTTATCGGCTGTATTCCAACAGGAACATGACTCCAAGATTACATGTTTGTAATCTTGGAGTCATGTCGGGGAAAGCTGCCTGCCGTTAATATGAGCGGTCTATCCGAAAACACTCCTGGCTTAGCAATAACTATTGCGAGGGGGCGACCATTTAAGGAGGAAACAAGATGTCAGCACCTAAAACCGCGCAACTGTACCGTATGGTGATGGACGACCATCTCTGCCCTTACGGACTGAAATCCAAGCATCTGCTGGAGAGTCAGGGGTATGAGGTTGATGATCATCACCTGAAAAGCCGTGAAGCGATCAACGCGTTCAAGAACGAGCATAATGTAGATACCACGCCCCAAACCTTTATTAATGACGATCGGATTGGCGGTTTCGATGAGCTGCAAGCCTATTTTGGCAAACCATCAAAGAGCGAGGATGAAACCACCTACTGGCCAGTTATCTCATTGTTTTCAATGACCTTTTTAATGGCAGCCGGTGCTGCTTCGGTGGTCGAGGGTCAATGGTTATCTCTACGCACCTTTGAATGGTTTATCGCGTTTTCCATGTGTGGTCTCGCCTACCTGAAAATACGCGATGTGGAAGGCTTTTCCACCATGTTTCTCAACTATGATCTCCTGGCGCAAAAATGGGTGCCCTACGGATACGTGTACCCCTATGGAGAAGGTATGGCTGGGCTGTTGATGATTGCCGGGGTGCTGCCCTTCGTTTCCATACCGATCGCGCTGTTCATCGGAGCTGTCGGTGCCGTATCGGTGTTTAAGGCGGTGTACATCGACAAAAGAGAGCTGAAGTGTGCCTGCGTGGGAGGCGAGAGCAACGTGCCGCTGGGTTTTATCTCACTTACTGAAAATCTCATGATGCTGGGCATGGCGATCTGGATGCTCGTTAAGCCGGCTTTGCTGGGGTAGCGACCACCCGGATTACCGCATTGTCATGCTGGGGTCATGCTGCTGACAGTTTTCAGTCCCTAGAATGTACGCATTACGAGTGTGACACTATGAATAGAGGCTTTAGAGGACACGCTATGACCAAATCGTTAAACAGGATCCCTGACCACCTGACGCGGCGCCGCTTCGTGCAGGGGGTAGCGATCGGCGGCGTACTGGGTTTAACGCCCGGTTGGTTGCAGGCCGGCGCCCAAATTAAAGCATCGCTACGAGGTCACAACAACCCGCCAGTCCTTAGCGGGCGCGAGATCAATCTGGTCGTTGCCGAAAACCCGGTCAATTTCACCGGCGTAACCCGAATGGCAACCACCATTAACGGATCAATCCCCGCCCCTACCCTACGGTTACGCGAAGGTGATGAGGTAACTATTCGGGTTACCAATCGATTATCGGTACCGACGTCTATTCACTGGCATGGCATTCTGTTGCCCTATCAAATGGATGGGGTGCCCGGCATCAGTTTCCCGGGTATTGCACCGGGGGAAACCTTTACCTACCGCTTTAAGCTCCGCCAGAGTGGCACCTACTGGTATCACAGCCATTCCGGGTTTCAGGAAATGACAGGGATGTACGGAGCACTGATCATAGAGCCCAGAACAGGTGAACGGCACCCTGCCGATCAGGATCACGTGATTCAGCTCTCAGACTGGACAGATGAAGACCCGATGCACGTTTTCAGCAAATTAAAGGTACAAAGTGATATCTATAACTTCAGCCAGCCCACCTTCTTCGATTTTTCCGAAGATGTAGCCAGCATGGGGCTACAGGCGGCTTTAGGAAAACGCCGAATGTGGAACCAGATGCGGATGAACCCCACGGATCTTGCTGATCTGTCTGCAGCTACCATGACCTTTCTGAAGAACGGAGCTGCACCGGCCGGGAACTGGACCGGCCTGTTTAACAAAGGTGACCGGGTACGCCTGCGGTTTATTAATGCAGCCAGTAACAGTTTTTATGATGTGCGTATTCCCGGCTTAAAGCTAACGGTCATTCAGGCCGACGGTCAGGATGTGGAACCCGTTACGGTGGACGAATTCCGGTTTGGCCCTGGCGAAACTTACGATGTGGTGGCCGAACCGCGGGAAGACGCCTATACCATTTTCGCCCAAAGTATCGATCGCAGTGGTTATGCCAGAGGTACGCTGGCCACTCGGCCGGGGCTGGATGCACCGGTACCCGAGCTGGATCCGGTCGAATGGTTGACCATGAGGGATATGATGGGCGCAATGAACCACGGAAATAGCGATGGTGGAATGGACCACAGTCAGATGGATCACGGCCAACATCAGCACCTTGATATGCATGATATGACACAGGGCAAACACCAGCTGAAAAAGCCGTCTTCCACTGTTCGTCATGCACGCACCGAGTATGGTCCGTCCGTGGATATGCGAGTGGATATGCCCCGGACCAACCTGGATGATCCGGGTATTGGCTTGCGTGATCTACGCCAAAAGGGGTTGCGTCCGAAAAGCCACCGGGTATTGACACTGGCGGACCTCAAATCCATTGACGGTATCCTTGCTGATCGTCGGCCCCCTGCGAAGGAGCTTGAATTGCATCTGACTGGTAATATGGAGCGCTATAGCTGGTCTTTCGACGGGCTTGAATTCGGACAGAGCACACCAGTTTCCCTGCGCCATAATGAGCGGGTCAGGATCATCCTCCAGAACGACACCATGATGACCCACCCCATGCACCTGCACGGCATGTGGAGTGAACTTGAAACCGACCAGGGTGAACTGCGGGTGCGTCGCCACACCATTCCGGTACAACCGGCGCAACGTATCAGCTTTTTAACCACGCCACACGATTTGGGGCGTTGGGCCTGGCATTGCCACCTTCTGTTTCATATGGATGCGGGGATGTTCCGCGAGGTGGTGGTGTCATGAGATTGAAACCGATGAAATGCTTGCCAGCTCTTGCACTCGCCTTTAGTTATCTGCAAGCAAATTACGTATTGGCCGAAATGGATCATGGCGCTCAGACGCATGACATGGGGCAAATGCAAGGTGGCAGCGCCCCGCCGGATGCCCGGGATCCCCATGCTTACTCAGGAGGATACACCCTCACCGAGGGCCCTTACGCATTACCCGGCCCGAGACAGCTCACACTGGCTGATGAACATGCGTTCTGGGCCGTGTTGGGTGACCGAATTGAATACCAGAAAGACAGCGAAACCACCGTCTATGACCTGCAAGCCTGGTACGGCACCACCTATGATCGCCTGGTGATCAAGGCAGAAGGCGATATCGCAGACGACACCCTGGAGGAAAGCTCAACTGATCTGTTATGGGGCCGTGCGCTGAATGGCTATTTCGATACGCAAGTTGGTATTCGCCTCGATCAATCGAGCGAAGGCCAGAACCGTCAATGGCTGGCGTTGGGCGTTCAGGGGCTGGCACCTTATTGGTTTGAATTGGATATCACTGCCTATATAGGCGACAACAGCCGAACGGCACTCGCTGCTGAAGCAGAGTACGAACTGCCGTTAACACAACGGTTGGTGTTGCAACCTCGGGCCGAACTGAGTCTGTATGGCAAGGATGATGCCGAAAATGGCATTGGCTCAGGCTTGTCAGACATCGCATTGGGCTTGCGCCTGCGTTATGAAATTAGCCGCCAGTTTGCGCCTTATGTGGGTGTTGAATGGACTGGCGCGTTTGGCGATACAGCCGATTACCGACGTGCCGCAGGAGAAGATCGCTCAACGACTCAAGCTGTTGCCGGGTTGAAATTCTGGTTCTAAGCATCGGTTTGTCACCACTAATAACTTAAAAGGAACACAACATGAAAGTTAAATATATGCTATTGGTTGCTGGATTGAGCTTGCCATTGCTGGCGCAAGCCCATGACCCGAAAGAACACATGAAAGATGCGGAGAAACCGGATTGTGCTGCCATGAATAATATGGATCACAGCAAAATGGACCGCAATGACCCCGTTATGCAGGCCATGATGAAAAAATGCATGGCTGATACGCACCATCAAGAGGATACCGATGTCAAAGCGAATCACCGGGGCCACAAAAAGGCATCTGGAGAGCAGCATTTGGATCACGGGCACTAACGTATAAATCAAGGATATTCACATGCCAACGCTTGCTGACTTTATCAAGAGCTTGATGATTGCCGGTGTACTTGCACTGGCTGCGGGGGGCGCGTTTATTTATTCGGGTCTTTATCCCATTGGTGCAGACGTACCCCATTTCAAAGTAACCTACTGGCTACTGGAAACCCTGCGGGAGCGGTCTGTTGCCCGTGCTACCGGTGATATTCAAATACCGACAAACCTGGATTCGCCAGAACGCTTGCTTGCCGGTGGCGCTGATTATAACGACATGTGCGCCGGCTGCCACCTGAAGCCCGGCAAAACCGAAAGCGATTTTTCAATCGGATTATACCCCTCACCGCCTAACCTGACGGTAACCGCAGATGCCCATGGTCATGACCATGGCAACCATTCAGGCTCCAGTGAAGCCGCGTTACAACGTCAGTTCTGGATTATCAAGCACGGCATCAAAGCATCGGGCATGCCGGCCTGGGGGCCGACCCACAGTGACGAGCGGATTTGGGATATGGTGACCTTCCTGCAACGTTTGCCGACCCTCTCTGAGGCGCAATACCAGATATTGACTGCCCGAGGCGCGCCTGAGGAACATTGATATTAAATGGCGACCCATGCCTGATACATATGATTAACCTGTGACGCCCATTTCTATTTCAAAGACTGAAAGGAGTTTATGTTGAAAAAGTCTATGTCTTTCCATGCGTTTACATTAGCGGGCATGCTATTCATTCCCACATTAGCATCTTCACACTCGGCTCATGACCCGATTAAAGACATTCAGGAATATAATCGTGATGTGCGGCAGCGACAGTCCGATTTTCAAACCGCGACTAACCCTGAAGAGCAATTAAAAAATTTACAGTTTCAAGTGGAAACAATAGAGCGCAAACTCTTAGTCCTGAGAAACCTGATGGCTAGCGATTACCCACACATCAAAGAAAAAATGAGCAAGTACAAATATGACTACATGGAAAGCGTCGACGACACCATCGTCCAGCTCAAAAACACCTTAGAACAGGCCGAAGTGCTGCTGGACTAAGTTCACTACGGGCATTACTCAACGTATTTTTCTGGATTTTCAACAAATCGCTCACGGCATCGGCGGGAGCAAAACGCATAGCGTGACTTTTGATAATCCACAAAATGTAAGGCGCGCCATTCATCAACCCGCATACCGCAAACCGGGTCTTTTATCCATTGATGGGATTCGGCCTTGCGGTCAATAATTTTACCGTCTTCAAGCCATAATATCCGATCTGCGATATCTTCTACTCTTGGGTCATGAGTAACAATCAGCACCGCCACACCCTGATCCCGAGCGACATCATGCAACAGCATCATGACTTCCTGGCCGGATTGGGAATCCAGGTTCCCGGTCGGTTCATCAGCTAAAATCACCTTCGGTTGATTGATGAGTGCACGGGCTATGGCAACACGTTGTTTTTCCCCGCCTGAGAGTGTTTGGGGCAGCGCTTTTCGGCGATCCTGTAGCCCTAACTTTCTAATCAGTTCGCCGCAACGTTGCCTTACGGAGTCCGTTTTCTCATCAAGCAGTGACGCGGGAAACAGAATATTCTCTTCGACTGTTAGAGCATCCAGCAAATTAAAGGACTGAAAGATAAAGCCGATGGTTTTGGCCCGGATATCCGGTAACTGCGAAGGTTTCAACTGCGTGATATCCACCCCATCAATGAGCACTTCACCTTCATCGGCACTCAGCAGGCCCCCCAGCATTGACAGAAAGGTTGTTTTGCCGGAGCCAGACGGCCCCATAATAAGTAATATTTCACCCATTCTGATCTGGAGCGAAATTTGGTCGACGGCGCTAACTTTAGCAGCTCCAACCCCAAAAGATTTGGAAATACTGCGTGTTTCTAAAATGATGCTCATCGATTACCCATTTTTGTAGGCCAGGGCCGGATCCAGGCTAATCAACTTAATCGCCGGATAGACTGACCCGATAACGGCGATTACGAATGCCAATGGCACTGGTTTTAGTATTAGCGACGGCGTTAGCGCCACCGTGATCTGTGGTGCTATCAAGGGCATCGCCACACTCAACAGCACCAGGAAATTAATAGCTAACAGATACGCCAGTAAAGTGACGGCTATCGACTGCAATAAAACCACTATAACCAATTGGTAATCCCTGGCGCCCACAGCCTTGATAATGGCCAGTTCCTTGCGCTTTTTAATCGCCAAGGAATAGCAGGCGTATCCTATGATCAACGCCGCCAGAGTGCTACAGATTAGCGTCATGATCAGAATGGTTTCGGCGCCCATCTGGGTTGCCATTTCGTAGTCATTGGCAATGAATTCCGCTTGAGTGACCACATTGATATTGTCAATCTCAGTCATGATCTTTTGCTGAAGCGCTTTTATATCGACATCAGGCTCGGTATCCACCAGGTAATAGGAAAGCGTACCATCGGATGACAAAGAAGCTTGCAATCTATCCTTGAGCACAAAGAAAACCGGGTTTGCTGAGGAATATGTACCCTTGGAAAACCCCACTACCCGATAGCCCTTGTCCACTATCCGAACCGTATCGCCCTGCGCCAGACCAAAGACAGAACTCAGAGTATCAGGAACGATAATCTCATCCGGGTTTTCCAGGTGCCTTCCATCACTTAATGCCCAAGGCCCAGCGCGATCTTTTCCATCAGATAACCCCACCACAAAACCGAACAGCTTGTTATCCTGGACCTGTATCACGGTATTGAGATATAAAAACCCCGTCACCTGCTCAACACCTGCCATCTTTGCGATCGCCTCCCCTTTCCAGTCCCAAACAAAGGACGATGCCATGTGCATGTTGGATACGCCGTCCTGCATAACCCAAAGATCGGGATTCATTTTATTGGGATAGGCGACAATTTGCTGAGTTTCACCCTGCCATACCGCGGCAAAGAACAAAGCAAGTAAAAACGAAAACGCAATACCAACCATGCTGGCCAGCGTTGCGGCCTTTTGCATAGTGAGTGTTTTGTATCCCCATCGCAGTATCATTTTCATCTTTCAGGAGGCCCTGTGAAGCGCAGTTATTGGGTCAGACTTGCGGATAAGCCCATAGGGGGCCACGGCGCCCAGCAGGGCAAAGAGCCCAACGATAATGCCTGCCTTAGTAAGTACCTGAGGGTGAAATACAGCAAAATAATAAACCGGTCGCGCCGATTCAATTAAATGACCGATAAAGTCGGCAAGCAACAAGCCAAGTACAGCCGAGAGCAACAGCAATACGCTGGATAGGCATAAAGTGAAACCAAACAAATGATGGGCTTTGAAGCCTAACGCCAACATGACTGCAAAATCCCTTTGTTGCCGGTGAGCGGCCGAAAACATCAACAGGCCAATCAACAAAGACCCCAGCAAGAACCCCACGCTCACCAGCAAACCTAGGATGGGTTTATAAAATCCCTGGCCCAGCTTCACGTCATTTTTTGCCATTTCCGAAAGCGTGAACAGATCAACCGAGGTCACCTCGCCCTCGATAGTTTGCCGTATTTTTTCCAATGGTGCCTTGGGATCCGTTTCGATCAATAAAAAACTGACCAACGGAAAGGTGCTCAAATCCGATGCAATATCAGAATCCAGAAAAAAATCGATCAATCCATCATAGTTTATGAACGCAAAGGGTGTCATGAACGCTGCTTCACTGGTTATCCCAGATATGCTGAACGCAAAATTCGCCACAATGAACTCATCGCCGATGCTCAGGTCGTACTTTTTGGCTAAAGAACGATCGATAACAATGCCTTGGCCTCGGTTCTTTGCTTCGCCCGCCAGCAAATTCGATGGACCACCGGCGGTATCAAACACAATAAGGTAAATCGGTGTTTGCATGCTTTTATGCCGGTAAATGACCGGCAGCGTGGTTAAGGGGTGCGCAGCCTTAACGCCGGGAACAGCTTCGATCTGTTCCCGCGCCAACTGTGGAATCACCGAGCGAGTGGCCATGAAATTGTTCACTTTCGACTGCACGGCAATCAGGTCTGAGCCACGATTAATGGAGGCTAGCTTGAGCTGTTCATATTGCCCCTGCTCGAAACCTTGCAATACCACAATCACTGCAATAGAAGCAGACAGCGCCAACACGGTAATAAAGGTATTGGCTTTGTCGTGTAGTAGTTGCTTTATAACAAACTTGAGCATCGGATGCGTTACGTGTAAGGGCCCGATCAGTAATCTTCAAGCCGGTTGGACGCATGAGTCATGCGCATCATTTCATGCTCTTCCAGTGCCTGGAGTGTTTCCAGCAGTTCTCTGGCTGCGGGTATATCAGCCCGCGAAGCAAGATGCCGGTAAAGCTCAATCACCTGTTGGTGCTGGTCTGACACCACTTCCATGATTTGGGTGGCATCCAACTCGGCGAACGGCGCGTCGCAGTGTACGTGTTGGGTAATCGGGTGCCGGTTGACAAATTCATAGCACCAGGTGTTGAGTGCATGTTCGTTTCCTGATTTCTCAAAGCCGCTCACGACACCGCTTAGCACTTTCTCGTGCTCAGACAGATAATCCAACATTATCCTGGCTCTCTCATCTACATTCTTGTCTTCACAATGAGATAAACATTCACTCAAATTGTGATGAAACTGCTGAGTCCAGTGGAGCACATCTTTTAGAGTTTCAATCTGCATATTTTTGCCCTTTAAAAATGATCAGTTTTTGCGTTTATTGCCCGGTGGCGACTGGTGGCAACTCCAGGGTTCATGGCCCGCATTGTCCTTTACGTTATCATCGACAAACCGGTAGTAGCCTGTTTTAAAACGCGTCCACCAGTCATGGCTGACTTCAACCGCATGCTTTTTCAGGACATCTTCAACCCCATCAAGGCAAAGCCGCGATGCATCGTAAGCGATGTTGAGTACGTGATACCTGTCGTCAAAGGAAATATCATCTAATCCGTAAAGTTCATCAATTTCAGCAATGGCATCGAGCAAGCGGGAGCCGTCCGCCGGTTCAAGCTTCAAATGACGAACCACTAGGTTTACTTCAGAAACCCCTAAACGATGTTCTTTTTTACCGGTCATATTTAATGCTCCCTAACCGTATAACCCATTACGAATGATGGTGCTCATGGGAGTGGCTCTCATGCTGTTCCTGCTTTCGTGTAGCCGATCGCAAGAACCAAACCTCACCCAGAGCAATCAGCACCATCGTGATTAATGCGACTACCAAAACAAACGGGTCCGAGTTTAACTTCACCCAGCAGAACCCAACCAACGCCAACAGATCCAATACAATGGCCACAACCGGAATCCAGCCTTTAGCGTTGATATCGTCTTTCAGATAGCGAATGACACCCCAATGAATCGCACAATCCATAACCAGATAGAATATAATCCCCAGCGCGGCGATACGAGAAAGATCAAAGAACGCTGTCAGGATCAGCCCTAAAACAACCGTATATACCAATGTGTGTTTCTGGATGCTTCCCGGCATACCAAAATGCCGATGAGGAACCAGCTTCATTTCCGTCAACATCGCCAGCATACGGGAAACGGCAAAGATACTGGCAAGGATACCGCCGGCAGTTGCCGTGATGGCAATGGCAACCGTAAACCATACACCGTATTCACCGAGCGCTGGTCTGGCCGCAGCCGCCAGCGAGTAGTCGCGGGTCTCGATGATTTCAGCCAGAGAAAGATTGCTGGCAACCGCAAAACCAACCAGCGTGTAGATCAGCACGCAGGCCGCGATGGAAATAATAATGGCGCGGCCAACATTTTTATGAGGATCGATGACTTCCGAACCGCTATTAGTTATAGTCGTAAAGCCTTTAAAAGCCAGAATCCCTAAGGCGGTTGCGCCAAGGAAATTGGCCATCGTACCGGTTTCCCCTACACGGTTGAAATCAACCGCCAGACTATCCGCCAGCCAAACACCGACAACACCAAAAATCAAAATACCGCCAATTTTCAGGATGCCGATCAGCCCGGCAACTCCCTGGATCAACCGATTGCCAAGCAGGTTCACGATAAAAGCACTGATAATTAATACAACGCCGAGTATCGGCACCATACGGCCTGACTCATCGCCGCCGAACAACTGCATGGTATATGAGCCAAAGGTACGAGCCAGAAAACTTTGCGCAATAACCATCGAAAAATACATTAACAGGGCATTAAAGGCCGTGGGTAACCGATCCCCATAGGCTTTGTGGAGATACATGCCGATGCCCCCGGCTGAGGGGTAGGCATTGGAAATCTTGATATAGGAATAGGCACTGAATGAAACGATCACGGCAGCAGCCAGAAATGCCAGCGGAAACAGGGCGCCAGTCATTTCGGCCATCTGCCCGGTTAGGGCAAATATCCCGGCGCCGATCATAACGCCGGTGCCGAGCATCACGGTTCCGGTCAGCGTCAAACTGCCCTCATCGTATTGTGTGGTACGATCCTGATCTTTCATCCAATCTCCTTGGTAGGGTGCATTATTGCGATGAATCGGAGGATTTAAACCCGCTATTTCTTATGACGGTGACGCCGTGTTTTTCTGCTCTCGGACTCGTGATCCATCATCTGCCCCATCATCATTTGCATCATATTCATGCGTTGCTCCATCATATTCATCCGCTTCATCATGGTTTTTTCATCCATTTTTTCCGCCATACCTTCTTTCTTGTGTTTGGCCATGTTCATGCCTTTTCCCATGCCATGGTTCATCATCTGCATGCCTTTTTGCATGGCCTCCATGTGCTCTTGCATTAACTTATGGCGTTTATCCGGGTCGGTTTCGCTTTTGATTTTTGCCATTTGATCATGCATTTCCTGCATATGTTTATGCATCGCCATCATTTGATCATGGCTCATCATACCCATCATCATGCCGCCTATGGCACCTTCTTTACCATCGTCATGATTGTGCCCTTTCTCGGCAAAGGCAGGTGACGAAATTGCGGCTGCGAAGACTAATGCTGGAATCAATTTTTTCATTGGAATTTCCTCTTGGTGCTGGTCTCGTTTACTTTGCTTTGTAGAGTTGTTGTTACTCGCTTGAAGCTGTTTCACTGGTGCTGAGTTTTGGAATCCATGCGGGCGTTGACGCCATATAACGGCGGTACTCATCGCCAAACTCTTCTATAGCTATACGTTCCTCCCGTTTTGCCAGGCGCACATACACCACCACCAATATGGGGAACATCACCACCGTGGGAATGGTGGGCCATTGCAATAAAAAGCCAAACATAATCAGGATAAACGCGACGTACTGAGGATGCCGGCACCGGGCATACCACCCGGTTGTCGCCAGTGACCGGGTTTGCTGGGCTTTGTGCAATACACTCCATGCGGAAGCCAGCAGAAAGAAACCCACCACAATGAATAGATTGCTGGCGATATGCAGTGGATCAAAATGCGGGTCACCTTCAAACCCCATCAGTGTATGTAACAGGTGGCCATTCTCATGGGATAAAAAGTCAATACTGGGGTATTTTTCTGCGAGCCAGCCGGACAAGAAATAGATAGTTAACGGAAAACCATACATTTCTGTAAACAAAGCAATGACAAAGGCTGAAAAAGCACCCAGGCTGCGCCAGTCTGTTTTTGTTTGCGGCTTGGTAAAGCTGAACGCAAAGAAAATGAAAATGGCTGAATTGATAACGACTAACGTCCAGAGCCCGTAAGCGGAATCACCGTGCATGTATGTTCTCCCTTGGTAACGTTATTCTAATGATGATGGCGGTGCTGGCTTTCCTTGCGTCCGTCTTCCAGTCCCTGTTGATAAGCATCTTTCTCGGATTCATCACTATGATCAGTATGATCTCCGTGCCCCCCGTGTCCGCCGTGCATAAAGAGATGCATTAACGGACACAACAACAGAATCAGGAAGGGTAAGAATTGAAAAAGATGCTCGCGGTGCTCCATCAGCAGAAAATAGCTGACGGCACCGATAAGCCCCAAAGCCGCCAGTCCTTTGGGCGTAAACCAAAAAGATTGTGATTGCTGAGCCATGATGACCTCCGACTAATTAACGTTGATTTTCGCCCGTTTCAACAGAATAGAATTGCCGATAACGGAGAGCGAACTGACCGTCATTGCAATGACACCAATCATCGGGTGTAGTAACCCCACCGCAGCGACGGGGATTGCCGCAAGATTGTAGAACCAGGCCCAAAACAGGTTTTGTACGATTTTTCTGAAGGTTGCCCGCGACAAGAGTATGGCTTCCACCAGCTTGGTTAATTCGCCTTTGACCAGGGTGACATCGGCCGCTTCTATTGCCACATCAGCACCCGCACCTATCGCAATCCCGACATTGGCTTGCTTTAACGCAGGTGCATCGTTAATGCCATCGCCCACCATGGCCACACTGTTACCGTATTTAGCTTGTAATTGTTTAACCGAGTCCACCTTTCCTTCGGGCAACACATTGGCCAATACTTGGTCGATACCCACCTGATCCGCCACATACTTGGCGGTTCGTTCGTTGTCTCCAGTCACCATGACCACATGGATATTCAGTTCATGCATGGCTTTAATAGCAGATTTGGAGTCTTCTTTAATGGTATCCGCCACCGCGACAACACCTGCTGCCTGTTTATCGATAGCAACGAGCATGGCGGTTTTACCCTGAACTTCGAGTGATCTTAAGGTCTCATCCAGTTCACCCAGATCGACACCCTGCTCACTCAGCAGTCGGCGACTGCCCACGTGGACGAGTTGACCATTGACGACCCCTTCTACACCGCGCGCGGTGATAGACCGAAAATTCTCCAAAGGGGGAATGTGTAATTGACGCTCTTTAGCGCCTTGCACAATCGCTTGCGCCAAGGGGTGCTCTGAACCAGATTCGACCGCTGCCGTGGCAGCTAACAATACCTCACTGGAAAAGGCTGATGTGGGTATCACATCGGTGAGCGAAGGTTTACCCGCAGTAATGGTGCCTGTTTTATCCAGTACTACGACTTTTATGTCCTTTAGAGTTTGAATGGCTTCCCCTGAGCGAATTAACACCCCTTTTTCTGCCCCCATGCCGGATCCGACCATGATGGCGGTTGGGGTGGCCAGGCCTAAGGCGCAGGGGCATGCGATAACAAGCACAGCAACGGCCGCCAGTGTAGCGGCAATTATCGGACTAAGTGACGGATCTACCCAAGGGAGAAACGTGGCGCCCCATTCCAGTATCGGACGAAACGTATCGGCAAATACTATCCAGGCCACGAAGCTCATTAGTGCGATTGCAATCACCGCGGGAACAAAGCTCGCAGTGACTCTGTCAGCGAATTCCTGGATCGGCACCTTGGAACCCTGCGCCTGCTCAACCAGTCGGATAACCTGGGATAAAAAGGTATCCGCACCAATCTTGGTCGCCTTAACCTTTAACAGCCCTTCTTTGTTGATGGTGGCACCCAGAACCAGGTCACCCGGCCCCTTCTCTACCGGTACTGATTCACCGGTAGCGATAGACTCATCCAGATGGCTGTTCCCTTCCACGATTTCGCCATCGGTCGGCACTTTGCCTCCGGGTTTGACGACCATTACATCGCCGATGATCAATTCTTTAACAGGCACTTCCAGCTCAGTGTTGTTTCGAATGATAATGGCTGTTTTTGCACCCAGATTGATAAGTCGCTTGATTGCCTGCGATGCACGGCCTTTTGCGCGCGTTTCCAGGTAGCGGCCCAGCATATGAAACGTCATGATGGTCGAGGCCATTTCAATAAACGACGTCATGGGATAGAAAAAGCCAATTAAGCCAATAAGATAGGGCGGCATGCTGCCTAGTGAAATCAGCACATCCATGTTGGCAGTTCGATTCTTGAGGGAGCGCCAGGCTGATCGGTGAGTGGCTTTCCCGCCTCTAAAAAACACCACGGGGAATGCCAGCAGCGCTACGATTGCCAGGTAGCCGGGTATAGGTTGCCAGAACATCTCCGGTATCATCAGCAACATGATGATCGTTGTTGGAATCGCGGCAAACCACAGGTTGCGCCACGCCTGCGCAAGGTATTGCTCTTCTGCGTCCTCCGCTGCCTGGTGCGAGTCGCTGGAGGCGCTTTCAATGCTGGCCACATCATAGCCGGCCTTTTCCACCGTCGCTTTCAGTGCCTGTCGGTCCACCAGTCCAGGATCAAAACTCACGGTCACTTGATGATTGGCGATGTTGGTTTGAATATCCACAATTCCCTGTAGCCGTTCCAGGGATGTGCGCACCAACCCGGCACAGTGGTTGCTTCCCATCCCGGGCACCGTCATCGCCACCTTTTGTGCATCGCCATTGAGCGATAACTGGGCATCAGCAACGTCATAACCCGCGCTTTCCACCGCGATTCGAATCTCATCCAGATTCGTCTTGTTCACATCAAACACAATATCAACCTGGTGGCTGGCGATATTCGTTTGAATCGTGGCAACGCCCTGTAATCGTTCGATCGAGGTCTTGACCAGGCCAGCGCAATGATTGCTGCCCATACCGGGTACAATGAGCTGAGCTGTCGCATTCTGGCCGCTTTGCGAAGGTTTTGAAGTATCGCGATTAGCCTGTGGTTTCGGGTGAGTGCCGGCGCTGTCCGGTTTGTCTGCGCAGCAGCAATTCTTTGAGTTCATTTCTTTTTCCGTTTTCGGTGTTGCCATGCTCAATTCCCCTCGGCAAACTCTTCGATCAAATGACAGATCATATGGCCTGTCGGTGCTTTGTCCGGTTTCCTACTCCACTGTGTTACAGCCTCCTGCATGCGGTTTCGAAGCCTTTGCGTCTCTGAAAATCGCTGCTCGGTCTCATGGAGGCGTCTTTCTATCAGCCGCCTCACCGTAGGACAGGGTGATCTTTGCCTGTCCGCATGAGCGAGAATTTCCTTGATGTCGTCCACGGAGAAACCCAGTTGCCTGGCGTTCAGTACAAACCGCAACCGCCTCAGATCCTTATCACTGTATATCCTGTAGCCATTAGCACTATCCTTGGTCGGCCTCAATACACCTATCCGTGTGTAAAACCGCACGGTTTCCGCCGTCACACCCAGTTGTTTTGCCAGTTCCAATACTTTCATAGGCTTTCTCCTGGATCACATGTGGATGCCTGCGTTGTCGTACCTTGCAGAACCCGGGCTCGAAACCCAGTTGCCTGCCTGGTGTTCCACCCTACACCTATGTCCCGCACATAGGTCAAGCACCTTGCATAAACACATTGCCAGACTTCGTCAGTTGCTCCTGAATCCTGGATGTTTAAAGCGATAAGGCAGATTCAATCAAGTGCCTAAGGGGCAAGTGACACCTTTCCTGTCAATCATCATTGTAAATAAGCCTCGCTGTCACCCAAATTACGCCAACATTACAGATCTGTAATCTATGGCTCATTCTTTTAATTTGCGTCAATAAAGTTGGCGGTGCGCAGCCCCACTCACATCCTTTACCAAACATCGACAACAGCGACACTCAAAAAAACAATGCAATGCATCGACGATTATATTGAGAAACATATTTTGAGAAACAAATAGTTCCCTGCTATAACTGGCAACAGGAAGCAAAATCAGAAAGTAGCGCACGGTTACGCGGCGAGCTGTGATAGCGCTTATCGAATGATCTCAACGGATCGGTTTAGCTTCAGAGCAAATACCCTGGATTGTCGTCACCTGGTTAACTTTTTCCTCATAGAGGTAGATGTTCGTTGTGTTGACATAGGTCCTGGGCATAGGTGTACGATCACCACACAGATCAGAATAAAACAGTGACTACATTCAAAAGGAACCGTAAATGTCTGCCTCAAAAAACAAATCTAAAAAAACCACACAAAACGAAATCAGTAAAACGACAGCAGCCCACAACGAGCTCAATGATGCTACTATTACTGACAGTAAAAAGGCACAAATGATTGCTGAGGCAGCTTACTACAAAGCGGAAAAGCGCCAGTTTTGTGGCTGTGATGAAGAAAAATTAATGGATTGGCTGGAAGCTGAAACGGAAATAAATTCGCAACTTTCTGAAAAGTAAATGCAGTCGTCTTAGATGTATTGGTCATTATACGGGTTTAAAATAGCTGTAACGTGTAAATTCAAGGCCAGGAAGGACCCATCCGACTGCAACCAGAAGGTATTCTATCAATGGCAAAACCATCGAACAGCGCCGATGTAGAATCCAGCGCCTGGAAAGGTTTTTTGGATGGCCCCTGGTCTACGCATATTGATGTACGCGACTTTATTCAACGCAACTATATTCCTTATACTGGGGATAACGGATTTCTTGAAAACGCTACGCCAGCGACAATTGAGCTGTGGAGCAGAGTTTCGTCAAAAATAATTGAGGAAAACAATCGACACGGACCGTTAGATTTCGATAACGAAGTTGTCGCATCGATTACGTCCCATTCGGCCGGATATATCGATCAATCACTGGAAAAGATCGTAGGCCTTCAAACCGACCAACCATTTAAACGCGCTTTGTTACCCAATGGCGGTATTCGCATTGTAGAATCGGCATGCAACACCTATGGAAAACCACTTGATGGGAATATAAGAACCATCTTTAGCGAATACCGGAAAACGCACAATCAAGGTGTGTTTGACGTCTATCCGGCATCGGTTCGTTTGTGCCGTAAATCCGGTATCATTACCGGTTTGCCAGACGCCTACGGTCGCGGGCGAATTATCGGTGATTATCGGCGTGTGGCTCTCTATGGTGTTGATCGCCTTCAGGCAGATAAACGCAACCAGCATGTAAGTCTGGATGCCGACTTGGCTAACGGGAAGCACCTTAATGAGATTATTCAGCTACGCGAGGAAATTGCAGAACAAGCGCGAGCGTTAACGCAAATGAAAGTGATGGCGGCTTCTTATGGTTTCGATATCAGTCGCCCGGCTAAGGACGCTCAGCAAGCGATACAATGGACATACTTTGCCTATTTGGCGGCTATAAAAAGTCAAAATGGTGCGGCTATGTCGCTTGGCCGGATTACAACCTTTATTGATATATACATCGAAAGGGATTTAAAGAACGGGTTGATCACTGAAAAGGAAGCTCAGGAAATCATTGATCATTTTGTCATGAAATTGCGCATGATTCGTTTCCTTCGAACCCCGGACTATGATCAGCTATTTTCCGGTGACCCGGTCTGGGCGACCGAATCCATTGGCGGCATGGGCCTGGATGGGCGGCCACTGGTAACCAAAACCAGCTTTCGGTTCATACACACGCTGGGCACTATGGGGCCGAGTCCGGAGCCCAATATTACCGTGCTTTGGTCGCAGCGTCTCCCTGATACCTTTAAACGTTTTTGTGCCGAAGTATCGATTCAATCCAGCTCTATTCAGTACGAAAACGACGATCTCATGAGAGAACAGCTCGGTAGCGATGATTATGGTATCGCCTGCTGTGTCAGTCCGATGGTGATCGGTAAACAAATGCAGTTTTTTGGCGCCAGAGCCAATCTGGCAAAAACGTTACTCTACGCGATTAACGGTGGAGTGGATGAGCAGCTTAACTTGCAGGTAGCGCCATTAAAGCCGCCTATCAGAAGCGATACGCTGGTCTTTGATGACGTAATGCAGCGACTGGATCAGCAGATGGACTGGTTAGCCAGAGAATATATCACCGCGCTGAACTGTATTCATTACATGCACGACAAATATTGTTATGAAGCTGTGCAAATGGCGCTTCATGACAGAGATGTCTATCGCACGATGGCCTGCGGGATTGCGGGGTTATCAGTAACCGCGGATTCTCTCTCGGCAATTCGTTTCGCCAGCGTGAAACCGATCCGCAATGAAACAGGCTTGGCTATTGATTTTGAGGTTGAAGGAGAGTACCCCGCGTTCGGTAACAACGATCCTCGGGCCGATACCATAGCCCGGGATTTGGTGGTGCTCTTTATGGATAAGCTCCGGCAGCAAAAAGCCTATCGGAATTCAGTTCCGACCCAATCTATATTGACCATTACATCTAACATTGTGTATGGCCAAAAAACCGGTAATACCCCCGATGGAAGGCGCAAAGGTCAGCCCTTTGCACCTGGTGCTAATCCCATGCACGGTCGTGATGACCATGGAGCGCTGGCGTCGCTAACCTCTGTTGCCAAGCTGCCTTTCAGCTCCGCACAAGACGGCATTTCCTATACCTTCTCCATTGTGCCTAATGCACTGGGGCCGAATAGTCAGGCGCGAACCACCAATCTCATCAGTTTGTTAGATGGGTATTTTTATAACGATAAAAAACAAGAAGGAGGCCAACACATCAACATCAATGTATTGAACCGGGAAACGCTCATTGATGCCATGGACAACCCACACCTTTATCCTCAATTAACCATCCGCGTGTCAGGCTATGCCGTTCGGTTCAATGCATTAACCAAAGAGCAGCAGCGCGAGGTGATCGCGCGCACTTTTAGCGAGTCACTATAGTGATGGCTTTAGAACAGCATCATTCTAATCAGACAAGTAAAAACGCAGTATCCACTCTTTACGGACACATACATTCGCTCGAATCCTTCGGCACAGTGGATGGCCCGGGCATACGATTAGTGATATTCATGCAGGGCTGTTTGTGGCGATGCAAATACTGCCAAAACCCGGATACATGGGATCTGCATGGCGGAAAACAACAAACCGTTCAAGATATAATGCGCATTGTATTGGAGTATCAAGCCTACTTTAAGTTCAGTGGTGGTGGCGTAACAGTGTCTGGCGGTGAGCCTTTACTGCAAGCGGAGTTCTTGAAGGAGCTGTTTAAGGAATGCTTTCGCTACGGTATTCATACCTGCCTGGATACCAATGGTTATGCGGCTCACTTGACAGAGCCGATTCATGAATTAATCCGTTATACCGATCTGGTCTTACTGGATATCAAGCAAATGGAAAACCAGCGCCATTTACAACTGACTAAAATGAGCAACAAGCCCACACTGGCATTTGCAGAATACCTTGCAGAGCGCGGAAAACCGGTATGGGTTCGGTATGTAATCGTTGAAGGATATACGACGGATTTAGAATCGGCGCATGCGTTAGGACGATTCCTGAGTCCGATGAAAAACGTCGAGAAAGTTGAGCTTTTACCCTATCATGCATTAGGTGAATATAAATGGGCTGCTTTGGGCGAGCATTATGAACTCACAGGCGTTAAACCACCCGCTTCCGAAACCGTTATAGAGATTGCTGATGTGCTTGAAAGCTATCATCTGGAGGTTAGCCAGCCATCAAACGATACTTTCAGCAAACAGACGAAAACGTCGGGCTTTTTAAAGTGACTTTTACCGTATATGGTATGAGCGGCCCCGATCACTGGCCACTTGAGAAATTATTCAAACAACCTCAATTACAAGCAGCGGAAAAAATCAGCAAATTGCGCCCGACTGGCCCTGATGTAGTGCCGCCCCAATCTTATCAGCGAGGTCACTCCCGGCAGGTATACGCACGCATTGACAAGCTGACTGAAGGGCAATCATTGATCGCGGCTAAGCAGTTAATGTCTTCGCCTGTGATCACGGTCAGCACGCGGAATTCTATTCAGGATGCGCTCAATCTATTCAAACGTTTTGGCTTTCGTCATTTGCCTGTACTCGGGAATAATCAGATTATCACTGGCATATTATCCGATCGTGATGCACTACACTTTTTATCGGGCATGGACTTACCACCCAAAAAATCACCAAGCCCCGACCTATCGATTGTGAACATCATGAAACGGGAGGTGCTAACGGCCAGCCCGGATACAGATGCCCGATATATTGCACGTCTTTTTGTTGAGCGTCGTATTGGTGCCATGCCCATCGTAGATAGTGGTACATTGCACGGTATATTGACACGTAGTGATATACTGACGGGTATCATGAAACACTTTTCACTCAATCTGTGGGCGTAGCCAAAAAACGATGAGGCTTGAATCCGTACCCTTTATATCTGCTTTTCATATTGAATATCTATGGAAATCTCGAACCAAAAGTTTAAGAGGGAGTAGGCATTGAAACTGACTGGGTTGGGAGCCTCAATGGTCATGTTGGGCTGGGCGATTTGTTATCCTATGATAACGTTAAGCGAGCCCTATGCGCCGATTATGCTAACCGCGACCCTACGTGCTGTTTTTGCTGGCATCCTCTTAATCGTCGTGGCCGTTCTGTTTAAACGTCCAGTGCCGAAAACGCTGAGAGACTTTGTGTATATTCTGGCGATTGGGCTCACAGCCACCAGTTTAGGTTTTTGGGGTATGTTTTATGCCGGTACACTCGTTGCCCCAGGTTTAGCCACCGTGATATCGAATACACAGCCACTGATTGCTGCCGTTCTGGGGTGGTATGTTCTTAACGAGAGAATGAACAAGCCAGCCGTAGTGGGTGCTATACTTGGTTTTTCTGGCATCGTTGTGATTAGCGTGGATACATTACTAGGGACAGGACATTCTCTGCTAGGCATTGCCTACATTTTGTTGGCAGCGCTTGGGGTTACCATTGGCAATATTTTACTAAAACTGGTGGTCAACAAAATCGATATACTTTACGCCATGGGGTTCCAGTTAGTGTTGGGCTCTATTCCATTAGGGCTGTTGACTTTAATTCAGGATCAACAGTCGGCACATTGGTCTGGTGAATTCCTGTGGGTGTTGTTTATCCTGGCTCTGCCGGGGACTGCGCTACCTTTGATTTTGTGGTTTTGGCTAATGGACAAGGCTCCCCTTTACAAGCTCAACGTTTTCAGTTTTTTAACGCCGGTTTTCGGGCTAACAATTGGGTATACCTATTTTTCTGAATCATTTTCATTCAACCAGTGGGCTGGTATCGGTCTGATTATTGCCTCTATTATACTGGTCGCTACAACGACGAATCAACCACTTGGCTCGAAACACACAATGGCAGACTAAGACCAACCAGCCATGTACAACTACTTGTGAGTTTACCCCTCTATAGCAAGCAATTGTAACTATAGAGGGGAGCTACCCCATTCGCCTACTGTTGCTGCGCCTGGACTAACTGTTCAACCGCCAACACCAGCAAGCTGAGTTGCGCATCGTCGGTTGATTCCACTTCAAAGCATGTTTCTATGTCCGTTGGCAGGTTCTTTTCAGCCTCAAGACAGGCAATATTCTCTTCTCTCTTCTCCTGTTGGCGTTTCTTGATGAGTGCAATGCTCTTTTCCAATGCGGCAAACTTCGCTGCTGACAGGTTTGGGCTACCTTCAAAAGCTTTCAATGCTGATCGCTGCGCCTGCATCTGCTCTTTCAATGGATCATCGGCATAAGAATTCGTGGAAACAGTCAAGTATGCCATCAATACCAGAATGATGTTAATCGCGATGTTTTTCATGGTTATCTCCAAAATATAATCTTTATAGTCTTCATATTGAATCTCAGGTGTCACAAGCACAATATGTGTTTGGGGCGACACCAATATCGCTAATATGTACAACACGCTATAACTGAGGCCAGCGCGTGACATTGTGACAATCAATAATTGATTGTCACAATGTCACGCGATCGGTGGTTTATAGGGTGGCAAGGAATGCGCTGCCGCAATACCAGAGCAATCAAAACTATAGGTTTGGGATCGCGGTATCGCCTGATAGATCAGCATTACCGAAGTAATGGTGGGAGCGGTTGCGCAATGGAACAGTTCACAATCATTACAATTATCACATCTGCACAAACGTGGTCTTACAGCTTCGTGACAGCGTTTACTATTAAGCGTTGTCGCGACCTGTTTATCAGATTTGGAAGTGTGATGGAGGATGTGAACAGGCACAGACAAATGATTCACATAGGTGTGATCAACGGTTATCGATAGTGCATTGCTGCTTATAAAAAGCAAACCGACTATCACTAGTTTTCTGGTTGCCGAATACATTGTTTCCACAATATGTGTCCTGTGCGCCTGTATCTATTAAGACTACCAAACATCAACGAGAGTTCAATTGAATCTTGCGCCTTTTCGTGACACGCCATGGTTTAAACCTGAGCCAGTACATACCTAAGGTAAGGGTAAAATAGCATAAGGTATGATTTAATCATTACCAAACCGCATATTGGTTTGCTCGAATTGAATGCCATGTTGATTCAGATCATTAATTATTTTCATAGGTTCGAATAACTGTTCTATGTGGAAAACCCCATGGGGGTAGTCAGTCTTCATCATTTGATGGGCGAGTAATGCGGTGGTAATACCCGTGATTCTTGCTTCTTCATGGCCTGTTATTGAACAGCTAAACGTCGCACCATCTGTGGCTTGTTGCCGATAAACCACCTTTACAGAAAAACGATCGGTACCAAAACGGAACTTTTGCAGGCAATATGTCATTGCATTACGGGCGAACGGCAGCTTCAATACTTTTCCTATCCCGCTAGCGCTCATGAAATAAAATAGCGCAGTGATGAAGCGCGATTCAAAACACAGTCTTGTGGTGGCTGAACTGATCGATAATGTGTGGGGAAGCACGTGCTGGTCAGAGAAATTAAACTGGTAGGCATTTCGAGCAAAGCGGTCTCCGGGGAAAGCAGTCTGCTTTGCGTTCGCAAAGCTTTTCGTACGATTCCCGAGGCTATCCACATATTCGGCATTCATTTGCTCAATCGACCAATGAATAGCCGCTTCGCCATGCGCTTCCCCCAACCCCAGTAATACATATATTTCCGCAACGCCTCGGTTGCCGCACGTATTCACACAATGTTTTACTAACAGATTACTTAAGCCGGGCACGATCCCTGCGCTGAGTAAAAAGGTAGCGCAACCCTTTTCAGCACTGTTATGCAAGCGCTCAATCTCTTTCAAATAATCATAGCTGGCAGAGGTGTCGAGATAATGTATGCCTCTCTGCGCACATTGCTTGGCTGTTGGTGCATTACGAGCTTCAATGCACATAATAAGGATCGCCACATCATTCAGTCTGGCGTCATTCTCTGACAATGTATCTAGGTCAAACGCAAGAGGAATCACTGTGTTATTCAGTGCGCTTGCCAAGGAAGATGCTTTTTCCCCATTTCTACCGGCCACGATAATCTGATTCGGGTAGATTTTCGCCAGCTCTGTGGCTATGTGTTTGCCAACGGCACCATAACCACCGAGTATCATTATTTTTCTCATTGGGCACTCATATATGTTTTGGCTATTTCATCGACGGTTCACAGCCAATACCTAAATAGCCTTGCAAAGCGCTCAAGGGAACGCGTTGCAAGGCCACGTTTTTTCCATTGCTGCTGACCAATTTCAGCAGATTCCGCTAAGTCAACCAGGAACTGCGCTTTAAGATTGGTAGCCAGATTTGGGCTTGTGCTTACAAGATTCAGTTCGTAGTTATGAAACAGGCTGCGATAATCCAAATTGGCCGTGCCAACCATGGACCAGCCATCGTCGACAACGATGGTTTTTGCATGAAGCATGCGTGGTAAGTATTCGAACACCCGCACCCCAGAAGAAAACAGCCCGGCATAAATGGACTGCGCTGCCCAGCGAGCAATGGGAACATCGGATTTTTCAGGCACCAGCAGGAACACCTCTACGCCCCGGGAAGCGGCATGGTATAGTTGACTGAGAATTAGTTGATCCGGCACAAGATAAGGCGTTGTTATATAAATATAGCGCTCTGCCCGTTTTAGGGCGTCAATATAGACACACCTTAACCTGTGGTTGCAGTTTCGTGAGTGATTGTGCAGTAGTTGATCACCAGAACCGGCGCTGACGGGTGACCAATGCAGTGAGCCTTCCCAAAATGCCTCAAATAATTGCGAGGCTATCTGGCTGAGCTGGCCACCGACCCTGACATGCGAGTCACGCCACCTTGCTTCACCAAAATTACGCCTTGAGCTTTCCTTATGGATATTGAACCCACCCAGGAACGCAGTTTCTTCGTCGACAATCAATAGTTTGCGATGGTTGCGCCGATTATAGCGCCAGGGATTGCGCCAACTCCATCGGTGAAACCAGCGTAGCTGAACACCATCGTGGCGCATCATGTTTTCCAGGCGGCGCGATACCCAAAACAGGGAACCGGCCGCATCAAGGTGAACTTTCACAGTTATGCCCTGCCTGGCTTTATCTACCAGAGCACGCGCAAAGACCTGGCCAATGTTATCATCCGCAAAGATATAACTTTCAAGTTGCACACTATGCTGCGCTTTCCTGATCGCCGCCAACATCGCATTATATAAATCATCACCTTCTATAAAGAGTTGGAAGGTTTCATCTGTAATGTCAGGACCGTCCAGGCCTCTACTGCAGGTTGGCAACAAAGCCATCGTTGTGGTGTAGCTATCAGGGTTCATCTGTCAGAGCTTGAAGATGACGCCTGGAAAAACTCGCGCCACTGGTTTTTATTTGGTATGAACATAGGCACCTGGCGTTGGTACTGTCGGTAAAATTCCCCAAATTCAGCCAACACTTTCCGTTCTTCTCTTCTGGCCAGGAGGTAGTATGCAAACACGACAAGAGGAAACAGGCCCACTGAAAATAAGGTTGGCCAATGTACAACCCCTTCACCAAACAACGCGATAAAAAGTCCGGTATACTGGGGATGGCGAACGTACTTGTAGAGCCCGTCTGTAACCAGACGGGAATGCTGTCGCGCTCTGTGAACCTGCTGCCACCCCTTAAAAAAAATCCCAATGCCCAAAAAAACCAACGCATACCCAAGTATCATGGAAACCATCATGCCTGTATCACCCAGGCCCAGCAATGATGACCACAAGCTTGCATCCATATCGCCACGATCCAGACCAAAGAACCGGGAAAGTAAATAGATCGTAAGCGGAAAGCCGTACATTTCCGCGTATAGCGCGATGATAAAGGCCTGCACCACCCCTGCGCTTGCCCACTCGTGCCAGGATTTGGGCGCAAAGTACTTATAAAATATCCATGATACAAACACTATCATGATGAGAGCCAAGCCCCAGGCTCCGGAATGGCTTACTGTTTGTTCCATAATCAATCTCGCCTTTATATTTGAGTGGTCGCTTAGTACATAACACCAGCGGTATGCGGTTACAATTAGAGCGTTTCAAGCAGATCCAGTAAACGGCAGGCATAGGCATATTCGTTGTCGTACCACACTTGGATCTTGACTGTGCGATCACCAATTACGCGGGTCGATAATCCATGCACAATGGCTGAGTGAGGATTACCGATGATATCGCTACTTACCCACTCCTGCTGCGTGAAGTCCATAACACCTTTCAGCTTGTCCTGGCAGGCATCTGCTAAACACTGGTTAATTTGCGCTTCGGTGACTGCCTGTTGAAGACGGACTGTCATATCCGTCAGGCCACCATCAGGGATCGGCGCCCTGACCGCCAGCGCACAGAACTTACCTGCCAGCTCAGGTAACACGGCCGTAACCACCTTATCCGCGCCGGTAGATGTCGGAACCAGATTGACGGCTGCTGCACGTCCTCGAATACGCTTTCGTGATGCGACATCAACCAGCCCTTGCGAGGAGGTGTAGGCATGGATAGTCGTAGCGGAGGCGGTTTCAATACCATAGTGTTCGAGCAGGACCGACAGCGCTGGAACCAGTGAGTTGGTCGTGCAGGAGCCATTGGAAATAACACAGTGCGCGTCAGGCTCGAATTCGTGCTGATTGACACCATAAATAATCGTCAGATCGGCTGACTCTGAGGGTGCACTGATCAGTACTTTCCTGGCGCCGGCCGTAATATGTTTGCTTGCGTCTTCAAGTTTCCTGAATTTACCGGTGCCTTCCAGTACCCAATCCACTGCAAGGTCGGACCAGGGCAGTCGCTCTGGTTCCGAATGGTGGTAAACAGGAATTTCATTATCGGAGACGCGAAGTTGACAATTTGAAGATTCAACCGGCCCGGCCAGCCGACCATGCACAGAGTCGAATTCCAATAAATACGCCAGGGTATCCGTGTCGGTTAGATCGTTGATCGCAACTAATGTCAGGTTATCGGGTTTCCGATGCAGGTACTCTCGAATCACCAGCCGACCGATCCTGCCGGCACCATTGATAGCAAACCGTTTCATGGTATGAACTCCTCGTTGTTGTTCCGCATATCTGTTATTACGATTACCGGTGGCTGACCTAACCCGGCAGCACGACCAGTTTGTTGGGTAACTCGTTCTTCTCCTGAGTCGCCGGATAGCATTGAGCTAACAGCTCGCCGCAGGACTCAATACACTGTATAAACCCATCGGCTATCTGGTTGCGCTTCACCTGCAACACGAAGGCGGCAACGATATACCGCCATTGCTCATCCGATATCTTTGCTGCGATGCCGTGATCAGCAAGAATTTCCACGTAGCGCTCCTGTGCCGAGACGAAAATCAAAAATCCGGCCCCATCTCGTGTATGATGTAGGCCGTTCTGCAAAAATTGTCGTCGAGCCATGTTGCCTGCGCGCCAGTACCTTACGGATTTGGGAATAATGCGCTGGAACACCGGCTGCCAGCGAAAGCCCAGCCAGGCCAAGGCAAAAACCCCCAGCTGTAGTAGCGACAGCGTATTGCTGTGCCCCCACCAGGGAGTCAGCGATAGAGGCAATGGAAACAGCAAGGCAACCAATGCTGCCCATAAAGCAGGAATGTAGTCATAATCATCGCTGCGCGGTGCAAGCACACACATCACCTCAGCGTCGGTGAGCCGTTCAACGTCGCTAATCGCATCGCTGATTCGTTTCTGTAATTCTTCTGAAAACTGCATCACCAACCTCCTGAAGCGCCGCCACCACCGAAACCACCACCGCCGCCGCTAAACCCTCCGCGCCGCGAACCGCCATGATGGCCTCCGTGGTAACCGTAAAATCCGCCCAGTCCAAACCGTCGTAAAAATATCAGGGGGATAAAGAAGATCACCCACCAGGGAGGTAACTCGTCATTAAGGGGTGGCGGCGACCTAAACTGGTACTGCCCGCCCAGCGCCTGGATAACGGCCTCGGCACCATCAACAATGCCTTGATCAAAATTACCGGCGCGGAATGCCGGCAGAATCACCGCCTGGATGATGTTGCCGGACAGGGCATCCGTCAGTACGCCTTCCAAGCCATACCCAACTTCAATACGCACCTTGCGAAGACCGGGTACCACTATCAGCAATACGCCATTGTCCTTGCCCTTTTGACCAATACCCCATGCTCGCCCCAATTGATATCCATACTCCTCAATACTGAGGCCCTGGAGGTTATTAAGCGTCGCCACCACAACCTGGTTGCCAGTAGCAGCCTCGTGGGCCTTTAGGCGCTGTTCAAGCCGGGTAGCCGTGGCTTGGTCTAACAGACCTGCTTTATCCACCACCCGCCCTGATAGTGGTGGAAAGGTGACGTCTGCGGAGTTAGCCAAATCCGACCACAACAAAAACAAAGCAATGCAGCAAAGCCTGACGCTACTCATTAAAAATCCACCTTGGGCGCTTGCTCAGTGTTTTCACTGGTCGCCTGAAAGGTTTCACGTAATTCCATATCGTCGTACAGTAGCCAGTACCATATTCTGCCTGGGAACGTTCGGAGTTCCCGGTTGTATTGATTCACGGAATTTATAAAGTCTCGGCGGGCAACACTGATCCTGTTTTCTGTACCTTCCAGTTGCGATTGCAATGCCAGAAAGTTCTGGTTGGCTTTTAGATCCGGGTACCGTTCAACGACTACCATCAACCGCTGCAACGCCGAACCCAATTCACTTTGTGCTGCCTGGAACTGTTGCAGCTTTTGGGGGTTATCAAGCAGTCCCTTTCCCAGCTGAATGGAACCGACTTTAGCGCGGGCCTCCGTAACCGCTGTCAGTGTCTCTTTCTCATGGACTGCATAGCCTTTCACGGTTGCCACCAGGTTTGGCACAAGGTCAGCACGCCGCTGATATTGATTTTCCACCTGTGCCCAGGCTGCCTTGGCCTGTTCGTCGTAAGTAGGAATATTGTTAATGCCGCAGCCACTGAGCAAAGGTAATGCAAGCAGTAAGCTCAGCAGTGATTTTCTTAACGTTAGTGGCATGACCCTATACCGGCTAAGCGAACTATTCATGGAGCGTCTCCGTTTTTGATGAACGTGAATACTGCGTGAGGTAATGGCAATGCGTTTTCGTATTCATTCATTGATTCCTTAGCACAATAATCTAATGAAGCTTTAGAGGTGGCCGCAGGCGGCGGTTGATACGCCCGACCAAGGCTAGCAAGGCGGTTTTTAAAACGCCGTGTAAGGCAATCTGGTGTAGCCGGTACAGTGATATATACAGGTATTTCGCGATCCCACCTTCCACGAAAAACGTTTTACCAACCAGCCCTGCCAACACACCCACCGTACTGTAATCGGCAAAGGACACCAACGAACCGCGATCACTGTATTGAAAGCGAATGCTGGGGGATCCATTCAACTGATTATGGATATTCCTGTAAACGCATGCTGCCATTTGGTGAGCCGATTGGGCACGAGGTGGTACCTGTGAACCATCTTTTTGGGTGAAAGCGGCACAATCGCCCAATGCATAGATAAATTTGTCATCAACAGAACGCAGCCCCTGATCAACAACAATCTGGTTGACGCGGTTGGTTGTAAGGCCATCAATGTTTCTCAGAACATCCTGGCATTTGACACCTGCACACCAGACCACCACGTCTGCCGATATCTTTTTACCGTCTTTCAAAATGACAGCGTTGCTGGATATCGACGCTACCACCGCGTTGGTCATAAGTTTTGCCCCCAAACCGGTTAAAATCCGGGTGGCTTTATCTGATATATGCGTGGGCAGGCTTTTAAGTATCCGATCCGAGGCTTCGATGACATGAACAGTCAATGAACCGCGGTCAATTGTCGGAAAACCATAGACAGGTAAATAATCGGTGATTTTGTACAGCTCAGCCGCAAGCTCCACACCAGTCGCCCCACCGCCAACAATCACCACACTGAGGGGCTCTTCACGGCCAAATGCCTTCATTCTAAGAAAGTGATTGAGCAACATCTCGTGAAAATGATTAGCGTCTGCGGCACTATCCAGGGTAAAGCAATGCTCACGGACACCGGGGACAGAGAAATCATTACATACCGACCCGATTGCCAGCACCAAAATATCGTAATTGATGGTCCGTTGAGGAACGAACACGTCACCGTTGTCGTCGATCAACGGACACAACTGGATTTTGCGGTTTACGCGATCCAGCCCTGCCAGTGCCCCTAATTGAAATTCAAAGCCATGATTGGCCGCATGGGCACGGTAATCAACACCATCCATATCTATGTCCAGTGAACCAGAGGCAACCTCATGGAACAGGGGTTTCCAAACGTGAAATGGCTGCTTGTCGACCAATAACACAGAGATTGAGGGTTGCTGACGGAACTTACGCCCCAACCGCGTCGCCAATTCCAGTCCCCCGGCACCGCCACCGACAATCACAATTCGAGTCTTCTCAGTCATCACTGCAACTCCTGAATCGTGCCATCATCCAAATCCAGTTTACTACCAAGGTCAGGCAGTCCGTAACGACCCTCATGTATCAGTCGTGGCACAACGCTGGCGATGGTATCCACCGGCACGGCAAAGCCTATTCCGGCGCTCGCTCCTGAAGGGGAATAAATGGCGGTATTAATACCAATCAGCCGGCCGGCACTGTCCAATAACGGGCCGCCCGAATTGCCTGGGTTGATGGCAGCATCCGTCTGAATCACACCACGAATGGTCTGTCCGCTGGTTTCGCCGATGCTGCGGTCAAGGGCGGAAACAATGCCGGTGGTTAGCGTATAATCAAGACCGAACGGATTGCCAATGGCGTAGACTTTTTGGCCTACCTTTAAATCGCTACTGCTGCCCAATGGAATGGGTGCTGGTGCCCCAAAGTAGACTGTACACGCAGCACTGCCAGGTCATGTTCCGGGCTAACGCCGACCAGCGTCGCATTAAAGGTGCGATCATCAGTCAATCGGATTTGGGCACCGCTGGCGCGCTGGATAACATGGTAGTTGGTAACGATATGGCCTTTGGCATCCCATAACAAGCCGGAGCCCGTGCCCGCCGGCACGCTGAACACGCTTCGACTCCAGGGATTGACGATTTGAGATAGCGTCGTAATAAACACGACGGATGCCCGAGCCTGTTGGAACACTTCAATCGTATTCTGCTCTTCCGCTCCCAGTTCACCGCGAGCCGTTACCGGCCGGTATTCCAGGTCACGATGGCTCAGCCAGTCTTGCCAGCAAGCCCCTAACCAGAATACGGTTACCAAGCCGATGAGAACATAGACAAGTGACACCTTATTGGAATGCTGGTAGATCAAGCGTCCTCCGTTGAGCGATAACGCGAGAATGCTGCCTTCTGGATCCGATCTGAAACGCACCGCTAAACCCGGTTGTAAGCGATGCTACCGCTGAGATACTGACGGCTTCATCGGCCTGAATTTTCTTCAAATGCACGCGCAAAATCTGTTCCCGACCGGCTTTATCCGGGCGGCCCACCAACAGTATACCTTTGGGGATACGGGCGCCCAGCCGGCTTTTGCGAAACAGCAGAAACCACACCAGAAAGAATACCAAAGCCGCAAACCAGCCGATCAATGTTGCCAAGGGGCCACCAGTGATAACGCCTTTATAGTTCACGTTATAGGGTGCCAGCTTTTCCGCAAGATCTTTAAGCCACCCCTGTTCCAGGTAGCGCTCAAATTCATTATAACTAAGCTCAACCTGACGCGTGGTATGGCCCAGGAAGCTTTGAAAGAGCACAACCCCCCATATCGCAACAAACAAATACACGAGGTTTAATTGCTTTTCTCTGTCCATATCTTTTTCCTCAGCGTTCACCTCGTTGCAGTAGGTTTACACCCCTTGGATGAACTCGTTGGCCGTGCGCAAGCAACAAGCATTATGTTTCCAGGGGCTTATCATTTTCGGGGCTGATTGACACCGTTCATCAACCGATAGAGCTCGCTTTCCGTTGTCAGCACCAGTGTCGTTGACGGATCGATCACTTTTTTATAGGTTTCCAGTGTTTTGACCAGATCATAAAGTTCACGTGCTGCTTGTGACCGATTGTAAGCGGCAGAGTAAATATCGGTGGCCTTGGCATCGGCCACGCCCTGAATTGACTGGATTTCTCGATAAGCTTCTGACTCTATGCGCTGTAAATCCCGCTCTTTATTACCGATAATCTTGGCAGCCTCCCCTGCCCCCTCGGATCGGAATCGTTCGGCGATTTGCTGACGTTCGCTGATCATTCGCGCGTATATCTTTTGCCTGACGCTTTCGTTGTAATTGATCCGCTTGAAGCGAATGTCCAGTAATTCAATTCCGAACTCGGACAATTTCACCGACGCTGCAGCCAAAATATCCTCTTCGATTTGTCGGCGACCCCGCGTTATAGGAAGTAATTTACCTACATCCGCCTTCTTTAACAGCGGATCGATAGCAGGCGATCTACCTTTCGTGCTACGAACAATTTCGATCAGCTCATGTTTGGCAACGGCATTCCGCGTTTCACTTCCCAGGATGTCTTCAAGTCGTGACTGTGCACTTCGTTCATCACGCAGACGCAAAAAATACTGCAAGGGATCCTTGATTCGCCATCGCCCAAAGGTATCAACGGTGATATAAAGTTTGTCTTTGGTTGGCATGTCGTTCGCTGAACCATCCCACAGCAAAATACGCTTTTCGATCCTGTTAACTTCCTGGATAAAGGGTATCTTAAGCTTCAAGCCAGCTTCCTCGACAATATTGCCAACCGGCTTACCAAACTGGGTAATGATTACCTGCTCGGTTTCATTAACGGTATAGAAGGCCTCATAAACGACAATCAGCGAGGGAAAAAGAATCGCCAGTGCGATATAGATACCACGGTTCATTGAGTACCTCCTTGCATGCTGTTGAGCTGGAGTAAAGGCAGCACCGATGCCGCCTTATCATCGAGGACGATTTTATTTTTTACCACAGGCATCACTTCCTGCATGGTTTCCAGGTAAAGGCGGCGACGTGTTACATCAGGAGCCTTAATGTATTCCGCCAGCAGCGCATTGAATTTTGCTGCATCGCCTTCCGCCTGATTGACACGCTGAATGGCGTAACCTTGCGCAGCCTGAATGGTACGTTCCGCGGTACCCTTGGCACGGGGTACGGCTTTATTGTATTCACCGCGTGCCACGTTTATCATGCGCTCCCGCTCTTGTTGAGCTTCATTGACTTCGTCAAACGACGCCTGGACAGGCTGTGGCGGGTTGACATTTTTTAGCTGAACCTGATCTATGCGAAGTCCCATCTCATACATGTTCACCACTTCCTGCATTTTTGATTGCGCATTGGCTTCAATATCCTGACGACCAATGGTGAGCACCTCATCCACTGTGCGATCACCCACCACTTCACGCATCACCGACTCAGAAATATCCCTCAGCGCATCACCGGGATCGCGTACTTTAAACAGAAAATCAAATGCGTCTTCGATACGGAACTGAATAACCCACTCTACTAAAGCAGTGTTCAAATCGCCGGTGACCATGATGGTTTCCAGTCGCCATTCCCGAGGGTCTGACATCTGTTGTTTGAATGTCGCGCCCGGTGTGCCAAAGCCAAATTCTTCTTTTAACTGGCGTTTTACGGGTACCTGCGTTATCTGATCAACGCCAAATGGAATTTTGAAATGTAAACCCGGATCAACGACATAGTGATAGTGTCCGAAACGCTGAACAATACCAACAGATTCCGCCGACACTGTGTAATAGCTACTAAATCCCAGATAAACGGCGAGCACGACTATCAAACCAAGCGCAATCTGACGAGGCGTAGCCGGTATATCCGGTAAAGATGGGTGAGTATTATCATTCATGTATATCTCCTTTTGGGCGTGCTTTCGCTATCGTACTTGTAGCAGGCGGCCTTAATTAGTTGAAGCATCGGTGCCAATCTCCAATACGTGGTTATCAAGGTACTGATGCCGAGGAATAATCAAAAATGAAGTAGCGCCAATCAGAAACCGACGCTGGCGTTCATTGACATCGTTCATGTACCTACCTTTATCGATTCAGCAACCGGTTATAAACACTGGCAAGCAACCACCCGGAGAAACCAGCCGCTAACACCCATGCCAGCAACCCGAGAAGCGCGCCTGCCAGATTCAGGTGCCATCCCATATCCTGCAACTGCATATGCACCATAGCCCCGGTCAAGGAAAGCATTAACGACGGCATCGCCAACACGAGAATGGTACAAAGAACCCAGAGCAGTGCTGCGGTGATTGCGCAGGCTGTACCAAATTTGACTTCATGCAGTTTCATATAAATCCACTCCTGTCTTGTTTGATTGTCGGTGTTGACCGCTGCCTTCATCACAAGCGGTGTTGTGGAAATGAGCCGCTGGTGGTACTTGGTTTTTCATCTGATGGTGCTGATTGTTTAATTAAAGTCGCAGGATATCGCGATAACCGGCCACGCTTACGTGGAATTCAGTGTGTCCCTGTAAATACATGCGCAATCCGTCCAGCGCCTCTGGATCGCCATGAATCAGCTTTATTGGCGTCTTTTTGGGTAATTTGGATTGAAACAACCATTCGGTTAATTCTAGATAATCCGCATGTCCAGAGAGGCCGGAAATTACATCGACTTTTGCCCTCACAGGGATCCAGCCGCCATGTATTTTTACAGCATCCGCACCGGCTATCATTTTCGCTCCGCGAGTACCACCGGCTTGATGGCCGGTAAATAATACGGTTGTTTTGCTATCGCTAAGTAGCCGTTTAAAGTGATGAAGAATACGACCGCCGGTGGCCATACCGCTGCCTGCAATAATGACGTGGGGAAAAGACTGACCCGCCAGAGCCTTGGATTCATCCACTGTACGGGTATAGGTCACCAGATCACACATGCGGTGGCATTGGTCGTGATTTAAGCGGTGTTGGTCGCTGAATCTACAAAAAACGTCCGCTACCTTGATAGCCATCGGGCTGTCGAGATAGATGGGGAGCTTCGGAATGGTACCCATATCCATAAGGTTTGCCAGCAGGTGCTGTAAAGCCTGCGCCCTACCGACAGCGAAAGCCGGCACGAGCAACACACCACCTATCTTTGCTGTTCGGTTTACGATTGCCGCCAATTGCTGTGCGGCATCGTGAGGAGCATGCGGTCGGTTACCGTAGGTGGACTCCATCAGCAACAGGTCAAGCTCCGGTAGGGGGCGCGGCGGGAGCATCAGTACATCATCGAAACGCCCCACATCCCCAGAAAAACCAACACGCTTACCTTCTGCTTCAACAATAATGCTTGCCGCACCCAAGATGTGCCCCGCCGGTTGCAGATAAAAGCGAATATCACCCAGGTCAATCAGTTCGTCAAAGTTAATTCCCCGAAACAGCGCCATGCTTGATTCAGCGGTTTGACGGTCGTAAAGTGGTTCCGGTCGCTTGTGCTTGCTTAGCTTATGTTTACTGTAGTATTTGGCATCTTCCTCCTGAAGATGACCGCTATCAGCCAGCAATATTTGGCACAGGGCTTTGCTGGCGTGATGGGTATACACCGGGCCACGAAAACCGCGTTTATACAAGGCAGGTATGTAACCAGAGTGATCCAGGTGCCCATGAGTGAGCAAAACTGCATCCAACGTGGTGATATCCAGTGGCAACGATTGCCAGTTTCGCTCGCGTAACCACTTATATCCCTGGTACAGGCCACAATCCACCAGCACTGAGGTTCTGTCTGTTTCCAGTAAATATTTCGATCCCGTGACTGTTTCAGTGCCGCCTAGAAAAGTAATTTTCATGATCGCAATCCAGATGATTTTAGTAAGCTGATGACGGGCGGAATTAGCTGTGGTGTTATATCAATGGCATTTGATGAGTGACGAACGGTATTGGTGGTTACCAGTTGATTCAAACCAGCCTCATACAGTGCTTGATCAGAGTCGCCCGCAAAAATACCGTGAATGGCCACGCATTGAATGTTGCCTATTCCCTTGGATCTGAGGGTTTTTATACATTCGAGAATGGTCTGGCCGCTTGAGATGACATCATCAATAATAACGGCAGCTCGTTCCTGATATTTTTCAATATCAGGAAGCGTCACCTCCACATGGCGATCACCGTAGCGTTGCTTTTCTCCAATCACGTAGGGGTGTTGACTGAAAGCGGCGATATTCGACACCCACTGCTCACTTTCACTATCTGGCCCCACCAGTAACAGGTTGTTTTGCGTCTTCAGCCATTGCGCCAAGGCTGGCGCCCCTTGCACCACGCGGTTTGGTACGGAATAAATCTCATCCAGTGAGTGGTAGCGATGCAGATGAGGGTCGACAGTTACCAGCCAATCGATATGCTTTGAAAGTGCCTGGGCAAAAATTCGCGAAGTGAGCGCTTCTCCTTCGACAAAACGCCGATCCTGGCGCATGTAACTCAGATAAGGTACGATCAATCCTACTTGCGAGGCACCGAGTTCTCGCAGTGTTTCCAGTAAGAACAGTAAGGGTAAAAACTTGGGGTCAGGGTTTGACAGATCAGCAACGACAATACAAGGGCGACCTTCCAAATCAGATAGTATTCGCAAGTAAGATTCGCCATCAGGAAATTGGCGGGTATCAAGCTCACCTGGGTACGCTCCGATGGCTCGACCCAATGAATCGGTCAAGGGGTGACTAACCAGGTCAAATATAAGCGGCCAATGATCAAATGTCTTTTTTTGCGAATCATTCATGATGTTTCCCCAATGGAAAAAATATCCGTCTGCTGATAATACGCAAGCGCATATTGCCGCTCACCCTCGGTATCGCTATACAGCGTAAATAAGGCGTCTCCTTCGTGTATCGTTTCGCCAACACGCTTATGTAATCGCAATCCCGCCGCAGCAGTGGCCGGTGCGCCCGCCAGTTTTGCTAACCTGGCGAGCCGACGATTATCAATGCCCTGCAATACTCCGGTTGTTCTTGCGGTTTCGGTGTGTTGATAGTAGGCCTCGGGCAATGGTTTCAAGCCGCCTTGTGCTTTCATAATGCGCTGAAACTGCGTCCAGGCTTTACCGCTATCAAGGATATCGGTCGCCTTGATCAGCCCTCGCGGATAGGAAATGTCGTCGGCCATTGAAAACAATTGCGCCGCAATTATAAGCGCTCGCTCGCGCAGGTCCTTGGGTGCGGTATCTGCTCGTTGCAATACCGCCAATACATCCCTCGCCTCTTCCACAGGGCCAATGCCTTCGCCAACAGGCTGTATGCCATCGGTAATTAAACAGCGGATGTGTACGCCACAGGCAGCTCCAACCTGAGTAAATAATGATGCAAGTCGCTCGGCATCTTTGTGGGTTCGGACTTTAGCAGTAGGACCTTTAGGAATATCAATGACGGCGTGAGTCGAACCCGCGGCTATCTTTTTGGAAAGCACAGAGGCAATTAACTGGCCTTCGCCGTCCAGATCCAGAGCGCGTTCTATGCGAATCAAAAGATCATCGGCAGGACTGAGATTCACCGCCCCGCCCCAGACAAGGCAGGCGTGTGTTTCGGCGACCACCTCTTGAATCCTGGCGAGATCCAGATTGACGTTGGTCAAAGACTCCATGGTGTCGGCAGTCCCTGCCGGTGAGGTGATGGCGCGCGACGATGTTTTCGGTATGGTTAACCCGGCAGCGCTGACCATGGAGACTACCAGCGGCGTGGTACGATTTCCCGGCAATCCGCCAATGCAATGCTTGTCCAGCACCATGGCAGTGCCTGGCCAGGTTAAGCGTTTACCACAGGCAACCATGGCCTGAGTCAAGGCGATTATTTCATCAACATCCAGGCGGCTCCCCGCACATACACTGAGAAAGCTGGCGATTTCGATATCCGTGTAGCGATGGGCGCTGATATCTTTGATAACCGCCCCGATTTCTTTGTCAGAGAGTTTATGACCGAAGATTTTTTTGCGCACCGCGCCCAATGAGTTCACCACCGGCGCATAGCTAACGCTGATCGAGTCCCCCGTGGCAACACCCAATCGCTCCATGGCGATTTTAGACAGCCCTGCGCTACCCGGTGCCAGTACCTTTTCATCCACGACATTGATCGTGGCGATCACTCGATTCGTGTTGTAGATCAGCAAGACACGGCTGTTAGCCGTAAAGCCTTCAGAGCGGCAAATATTGCAATCGGCGCGCATATACACTATCGGCTCTTGATGGGTGTCGATGCCGATATCCAATACTTTTAGCGTATTCCCATATCTCATTGACCAATCCTTACTTGGCGCCACAAGCTGCCTGTCGTTTTAGACTATTGATTGAAGGGAGTGTCCCTGATTCCGTAAAATCAAGGTATGGAACGAGGTTATACACCTATGTCCTGCACACAGCTCAAGCAGCATTTGTGATGGGGCATGAACCATCGATTTCAGTTGTTTATGCTAATGGGGAGACGCTTACGCTGGGGTTACCCCAACATTACACGCGTGTAATGTTGGGGAGTTTTGTTGACTCAAATCAAAAAAATCGCGTAAATGTATTCAAGATACGTTTACTTTGGATCGTTTCCAAAGCAGGTAGGTGGCTGGCAGGACCAATAACGTCAGTATGACCGCGCCAATCATTCCGCCCACCATCGGCGCTGCAATGCGACTCATGACTTCAGAGCCGGTGCCTGTGCCGTACATGATCGGTAACAGTCCCGCGATAATCGCTGCTGCAGTCATCATCACTGGACGCACCCGTAATCCGGCACCATGCAGTACAGCATGGCGTAGTGTGTTCAGTCTCGGCTCCACGCCTTTCTTTTCACACTCTTCCACCATATGTTGATAAGCCTGATTAAGGTACACCAGCATGATGACGCCGATTTCTACAGCCACACCCGCCAGCGCAATAAAGCCTACCCCGACCGCGACTGAGAAGTTGTATCCCAACAGATACATCAGCCAGATCGAACCTACCATGGCCAGGGGCAAGGTGCCCATGATGATGGCTACCTCGGCAAAACTGCGGAAGTTGAAATAGAGCAGCACAATAATGATGGCTAATGTCAGAGGCACCACATAAGTCAGTTTCGCCTTGGCGCGTAACATGTATTCGTACTGCCCTGACCAATTCAAGGAATAGCCTGCCGGTAAATCAACCTGGTCGGCCACCACAACCATGGCCTCTTTGACATAGCTGCCGATATCAACCCCGTCAATATCGACAAAGGTCCAGCCGTTAAGGCGCGCGTTTTCACTTTTGATGGCGGGCGGTCCGTCTTCCACATAGACATTCGCCACGTCAGCCAATGCGATACGCTGGCCAGTGCCGGTCACAATCGGTAGTAAGGCGAGCTGCTCGGGGGAATTGCGAAGATCCTGAGGGTAGCGCAGGTTCACCGGATAGCGTTCAAGCCCCTCAATGGTTTGAGTGACATTCATTCCACCGATCGCCGTGGCAACCACCTGCTGTACATCTGCAATGTTAAGCCCGTAACGTGCGGCTTTTTCACGCTGGATGTCCACTTTAATATAGCGCCCTCCTGCCACCCGCTCAGAGTAAACGGACGCTGTGCCCGGCACATCGTTTAAGACCTGCTCCAGGCGCTTGCCAATTTTTTCAATTTCTTTCAGGTCGGGGCCGGCCACTTTGATGCCCACCGGGGTTTTGATGCCAGTGGCCAGCATGTCGATACGGGTTTTGATGGGCATCACCCAGGCATTCGTCAGCCCGGGAAATTTCACCAGCGCATCCAACTCTTTTTTGAGCTTGTCGGTGGTCATCCCTTCACGCCATTCATCTCTCGGTTTGATCTGGATAAAAGTTTCGATCATGGTTAAGGGCGCGGGATCGGTGGCTGTCTCTGCCCTGCCGATTTTGCCGAAAACACTTTTTACTTCGGGCACCGTAGCAATCAGCTTGTCGGTCTGTTGCAGAATCTCCCGCGCTTTACCGATAGATAGTCCAGGATAGGTGGTTGGCATGTACATCAGGTCACCCTCATCCAGCGGCGGGATGAACTCGCTGCCGATCTTGTTCACCGGCCAAAACCCCACCACCGTGATGATTAGCGCCAGTACGAGCGTGGATTTGGGGTATTGGAGTACGGTTTTCAATACGGGCATATACACAGCAATCAGCGCCCGGTTCAGCGGGTTTTTGTGTTCAGGCAACACCTTACCACGGATGAAATACCCCATCAGTACCGGCACTAGGGTAATTGCCAGCGCGGCACTGGCCGCCATCGCGTAGGTTTTGGTGAATGCCAGGGGCGAAAACATGCGCCCTTCCTGGGCTTCCAGGGTGAACACCGGCACGAAACTTACCGTAATGATCAACAGGCTGAAAAACAGAGCCGGCCCCACTTCCGCAGCGGATTCTGCGACAATTTGCCAACGATTCTCTTTCGTTAAGGGTGTTCGCTCCATGTGTTTATGCATGTTTTCGATCATCACTATGGCGCCGTCGATCATCGCACCGATGGCAATGGCGATCCCGCCTAATGACATGATGTTGGCATTGAGCCCTTGGGCATGCATGACGATAAAAGCCGCTAAAATGCCGACCGGCAGACTGATGATAGCCACCAGGCTGGAACGGACATGAAAAAGGAAAGCCACGCACACCAAGGCAACAACGATGAATTCTTCCAATAACTTATGCCAGAGGTTGTCAATGGCACGCTCGATCAGGCCGGAACGATCATACACGGTCACGATCTCAACGCCTTCAGGCAGCCCGTCTTTAAGGGTTTCCAACTTGGCTTTGACACCGTCAATGGTTTTTTGCGCATTCTCGCCAAAGCGCATGACCACAATACCGCCAACGACTTCGCCTTCACCGTTGAGTTCAGCGATGCCCCGTCGCATCTGTGGCCCGACTTCGATATCAGCAACGTCTTTTAGCAACAACGGTGTCCCGTTCACATTCAGACCAAGCGGGATATTGGCAAGATCCTCTTGCCCCTGAATATAGCCGGAGGCCCGAACCATGTACTCAGCTTCGGCCATTTCCACCACCGAAGCCCCTACCTCCTGATTTCCCCGCCGGATCGCCATCTGAATGTGGGACAATGGGATGTTGAAGGCTCGCAACTTGTCCGGGTGCACTTTCACCTGGTATTGCTTTACCATGCCCCCTAACGCGGAGACTTCCGACACGCCGGGTACCGTTTGCAATTCGTACTTGAGAAACCAGTCCTGCAGACTGCGTAACTGGCTGATGTCTTGTTGACCCGTGCGATCCACCAATGCATAAAGGTAAACCCAGCCCACGCCGGTGGCGTCCGGCCCCAGTTGTGGTCGTGCGTTGGGAGGTAAGGTTGGCGCTACCTGCGACAGGTATTCCAACACTCGCGAGCGGGCCCAGTAGGCGTCGGTGTCTTCGTCGAAAATCACGTAGACATAAGAATCCCCGAAAAAGGAATATCCCCTTACCGTGACGGCCCCTGGCACGGAGAGCATGGCGGTGGTGAGCGGATAGGTGACTTGATCTTCCACCACTTGCGGTGCCTGGCCGGGGAAGCTGGTTTTGATAATCACCTGTACATCGGACAGATCGGGAATCGCGTCAACGGGTGTGTTTTTGAGTGACCAGCCGCCAATCCCCACCAGGATCAATGTCGCCAGTAACACAAAAAAACGGTTGTGGACGGACCAGCGAATAATACCTTCAATCATGGTTTGTCCTCCATGTTATGGCGGCCGTGATCCACTTCCTTACTGTCATGCTGCATGGATTGATGTTGGCTATGATCCATGGTCATACCCTGGTGATCCCTGTCCTGATGCTGACTGTGGTCCATAGGTAAATCAGCTTCGGGCATGGGCATGCTATTAGCACCGTCAGGGCGGTGGATCTGGCTGATGATATAGTCGTTACCACCCTTCTTGGTGACTTCCACATGCAGGCTCATACCGGGCTTCAGGCCCGTTAAGTCAACATTTTCTGCGGCGGCAAAATCCATGGTCATGGCCGGCCATTGCCAGTCGTCAATGGGTTCATGTTTGAGCGTGAGCATGCGGTGGCCAGCCATGATGTTTTTAACATGAGCGCCCACCCATACCGATTTCGGCTGTGCGATGCCGCCTTCATCGTCAGAGCCGTGGTTCATGCGGCGGAAATCCGATGTTTTACTGGATTCAGAATCAATCAGGAACTGAGCCGAAGTCACAATGCGATCACCTGCATCGAGCCCCGAAGTGATTTCCGCTTGTTCGTCAGTGATATGTCCCACCTTAACGGCAACAGACTTGAAACGTCCTTCTCCCAACGCCAACACCACCCGGGATTGGTTCCCGGTGCGAATCAGAGCCTCTCGCGGAATTAATAAGGCGCCTTCCATGGGTTCGGCCTGAATGCGCATCTGAGCAAACATACCTGGCTTTAAATAGGTGTCAGGATTGTTGAAATGAACCCGAACCTGGGCCGTACGAGTGGTGGTATTGAGCGATGGGTAGATATAGTCTACCTGCCCCAGCCATTCACGACCGGGTAGATAATCCAACCTCATCCGCACGGCATCACCGACGCGCACCAGGGAAGCCTGCCGTTCAAACACTTCACCAATCACCCAGATATGCTCCAATTGAGCAATCGCCATCAGGCTCATGCCAGGTTTAACAAACATGCCTTCTCTCACCATCAGGTTGTCCACGACGCCCGTTTGTTGCGCACTCACCTTAATGGTCTGGCTGACCCGCCTTGTTCTTCTTACGCGGTCGATTTCCGATTGGGGAACCTGCAGCGCGGCCAGGCGTTCGATGGCTGCTTGTATCAGGGTGGGGTTATTGCGTTTAAGCGCCAGTAGCAGTTCTTCCTGAGCATTTACCAATGTGGGCGCATAGAGTTCATAGATGGGTTCGCCCTTTGCGACCGGATCGCCCGCTGCTTTGACGTAAAGCTTTTCAATCCAGCCCTCCACTCTGGGATGGATATGTAGCAAACGGTCTTCGTCGTACTGCACGTATCCCACCGTCTGTACGGTGTTGGTCATTTTACCGCGCTGAACTGTTGCTGTGCGCACACCGAGGTTGTTAATCACATCGGGATTAATCGTAATTGTGCCTGGCGAGTCGTCTGCCCCTTGCTCCTCATAGACTGGAATCAGATCCATGCCCATGGGGGACTTGCCCGGTTTATCACGTTTGTAGTTAGGGTCCATGGGGGCGACCCAGTAAAGCGGTTTACGGTCATTGGCATCGGCGCTGGTGTTGGAGGGCTCGCCTACGCCTAAAAGCCAGACGCCCGAAGCGCCGAAAAAAGCACCGATAACAACGCCGGCAAGTGTTTTGTTTAACGCGTTCATGATTTGCTCCTGTGCATTCATTTAACCGTGGGGGCGTTGGCATTGGTCTTACCCGCCAGTAAATATTTCATGTGGGTAATCACTTGCAGGCGCTCTACTGCAATACCCAGCGCATCGATCTTGGCGTTCAGTTCAGCGATACGGGAGCGCACGGCTTCGGCAAAATCGCCGTCGTCATTGTTATAGGCTGTGAGGGAAGCTTCAGCTTGTTCCGCCATTTGCGGCAATAGCTGCCGGTCATACAGTGCGAAGCGTTCGTTCAAACGCTGTAGTTGACTGATCGTAGTATCCAGCTCCGCCACCAATCGACGCGCTATCAGCTGTCTTTCGGTTTTAATGGCCTCGGCCCGTGACACTGCAGCACGGACCTCCTTATCCTGCCGGTTGGCGGTAAAGACTGGCAGATCGAAACTGATACCAACCGAAAATAAATCCGCCCGTTCACGCCCCATGGGATCTTCATCGCGATAGCCATATTGGGCAGTTAGCCCCCATTCAGGCTTGTACTTCTGATGTGCCAGATCCACACCGGTTTCCATGGCATCAATGCGCTGATCCACCGCCCGTAAGGCGGGGTGCAGGTAGACTTGCTCGTAAAGTGCCTGCATGGAGCTTTTTTCCCTCACCGGGAGAGTGTGGGCGCCCAATTCGGGGAGATTGGCGGGAAGCCTGACGTTGGGTAGGCTGCCAACCCACTCAGACAGCCGCTGTAGATTGGCTTCCTTCTGCTGTCGCAACCCGGTGAGTCGATCATCTATCCGGGTCAGTTCCAGTTGCGCTCGCACCAGATCCTGTTGCCGCGCCCGTCCAATCGCTGAGGAATAACTGGCTTTAGCTGCATCCACCAACTGCTCGAACAAGGAACGATCCTGCTCAATCAACCGTATGCTTTCCTGGGCTTTAAAGACTTCCAACCACAGACGCGTAACGATGGATTGTACTTTGGCCATACGATCCTGGCGTAAAAATGGTTCTTGGAGCGACAGCTTCCGTTTTTGTTGGCTCGATAGCGCCAGACTGCTGCCCCTTGGAAACATTTGACTGATGCCAACAGACAGTTGCGTCATGGCTTCCTGGCTGAGGTCAAAAGTGTCTACCGGGAAATTGCCTGCACTCAGGCTGACCCTGGGATCAGGAAGGCTGGCCGCTGACACAGACTCGGCCTTAAGAGCTTCTTGCCGGTGATAGCTTCCGCTTAACCAGGGGTCATTAGAAATCGCCTGTTGAATGGCGGCTTCGAGCACCAGAGGACCATCAATGTCCTGTGCGTTTGCTAAAACCGCATAAAAACTCAGCAACAGAAATAGGCATCGTTTCATGGCTGATCCGCCTCTTCATATTGCTGTGCCGCGTTTTCAACAGCAGCAAATACCTCGGTGCTGCCGTCCTTTTTCAACAACAGCACTTGATACGGCATGAATCGCTCATTCACCTCCATTCCCGGGCTACCGACCGGCATCGCCGGTACGGCTAAGCCAAACGCCCCTTCCGGGGGATTAGCCAAAAATTGCTGTATATAGCGTGCCGGGATATGCCCTTCAAACACAAAACCTTGCTTCGATACCGCGGTATGACAGGACCGGATTGCTTGAGCTACTTGAAACCGTTCTTTGACCGCACCTAAATCCTTGGGATGCTTATATTGTGTATCAAACCCAGAATCCTCCAGGTGATCGATCCATTTCTTGCAGCAACCACACTTAGGGCTTTTATAGACAATCAGTTGTTCAGCGGGGCTACTTTGTGCCGTCTGATGAGATTCGGCTGATTCATTTGTGTCCGTACAGGCAGTCAATAAAGATAATAAGAGCAAACCCAATAGGGTTCTTAGACGCTTTAAAATGTCCATGTAGATGACTCCGATGGTGATGTTAATGGATTAAGAGGTCAGAAACGGAAACGGTTCAATCACGCACGCCGCTATCGGCCACAGGATGTGGTTGTCCTGAGAAACGTGATATCTCAATTTAACTAAGCGATCGGAGGACGAAGGATAGGAAAGTGAAATGCAACAGGACTGGCTGATAAGGTGGCCCCATCGTATAAGGTCAGAAAAGATGCATGGAATAGTAAAGCGGAGATCGGCAATGTCACCATAAAGCAACCCGCCATCGAACAGTCGATACCGCAGCCCCCTTCGTCGCAGCATGCCAGCTTGTTACTTGATATGGCGTTTTCGTTACTCATGTCGCAGTGTTCGCCGTCGTGAGCGGCGCTGACCGGTGTATTGGCTACAGAGAGGTCTATGTCAGGTGTAAAATCGCTCACCGGTGCTACCGCGAACACCGGTCTCGCAAGGAGTGTTATCAGCAAAAACCATAAGACCCAAGGACTTCGTTTCATTGATATCCCATAACCCACGTTCGTGTCATATCCGTTATGGAGAGCATACCGCTACAGCCTGACAGCAACATGACCCCAAGATTACATGGGTGTAATCTTGCTCATCCTCTCAGTTTTGTACGAGAGTCGGGCAACGGTTGGTGTGGCTGAGGGTCTGGTAGCATAGATCGCAAAACACATACAAGGGTAAAAAACAGTAGCCATCGTAAAACCCCTTGAAATACTTACCCACCTGACCCCCATAAACAGGGTTGTCAGTCGCATCAAAGTCCAGGATCAATTGGTTCGGCGCTACGGCAAAGCTGCCAATGAATTGCTCGACTAAAACCTCGTGCAGGGCGATCGCTGTCTTCCGGTCTGCCCGTTGCGCCAAGCGACATAATGTAAGGGCGCTACTGAGAAACTGATCGCTCTCAACGGCCGTCTGGAATCCGACATCTTTGGATAATGCCTCATGGTCATTCAGGTCTTCATGGCCTGCCTCCATGGCGTAAATCCGCTGGCGTAAAAGCGTTAGCTGCTTGTGTTTACAACGACCCTGAACCCGAGGATATTTCAGTACCCTATCCAACGCCTTGGTCAATCCAATTTTGCGATCTACGCTTCTAAACAGCAGCATTCCCCCATCAAAGGTGATCTCCCCGCCTCCAAAATTCACCTTAATATTCGACCGTTTAACACGTGGAAATTCCAGGCCTCTCTGGTAACATTCTGTCATGGCAGGACCGTCCTTATTCTTTGGCTAAAGCACCTACATTATAAGGGCTAAACGGTTCCGCCTCCTTCTTTTGGTGAAATATTCGGCTAGCGGGGGATTTGAACATTATATCTAGCCTATTTTAGCGATCAAAACGCTCTGGCAACCATGTTATCGAATCAAGCATTTGTTTAAATTGAAGATTATAGATATCTTCAAATTGGTCAGCTTTCTTTCCAATCAACTCAAGCTCCGGCATGTCGCCTTTAACAGCCAAAATAACGAGGTTGGTATATCCTTTGATTTCCATGACGGCTGTCGTAGTAAATAGTTTCCGTAGCTCTATCAGAGTTTCTATGAGTTTACTTTGACCTTCAAATGCGTACTTGATTGCAACTATACCGAGCTTAGATAAGCATCTCCATAAATAATTAATGAAGTTACTTGTGACAGGCTTATTGAAGTTGTTACGTATATCAAACAAATCAGAGTAGATAATATCCTGTGAATTCACTCCCTGTTGGCCCAGTACACTCTACCGTGCGATAACGGCCAACTTTCTGATCAATAAACAACCACCTCATCTATCAACAATTCTTGAGTACTTCTTCCTAATATCAAATCTATCAATAGAGTGTACCTGTATGATAGGTTTGGGTTATGATTAAAAATACTATCATATAAATTAAATAATAATTTATGGTAGTTAAATATCACTATATTTAGATATATATGATAGTTAAATCATCTATAAGGTAAATTCTCATGGCAATTATTGGGTATGCTCGGGTTTCAACGATTGACCAGGATTTAACCCTGCAAAAAAATGCACTCAAAAAAGCCGGATGCCGCAAAATATTCTCTGAAAAACAAAGTGCCACTAAAACAGAAGGCCGAAAAGAATTAGGAGCCTGCCTGGATTACCTTAGAGAAGGTGACACATTAATAGTAACCAGAATTGATCGACTTTCTCGAAGTCTGCGAGATCTTCAAAACCTTGTGCATGATTTGAACAAAAGCGGGATTTATATAAAAACTATCGAGCAGCCCATCGATACATCTAATGCAGCGGGGAAAGCATTTTTCGACATGTTAGGCGTATTTGCGGAGTTTGAAACAAACCTTCGCAGAGAAAGACAGTTAGAAGGTGTTGCCAAAGCTAAGAAAGATGGCAAATACAAGGGGCGGCAGCCAACCGCTCGCGCAAAGTCCTATGAAGTTATCTCTCTTATAAAGGATGGTTTAACCAGGGACGCCGTTTCTAAAAAACTCGATATAGGTATCGCCAGTGTTTACCGTATACTAAAGGAATATCAAGAGAATAATCCCGACTCTCCGCTACCTGGCTCAAGGTCCAAAATCAAAATTGCCACTTTAGAAGTTTCGCTGTATATCGAAAACAACAGCAAATTTGTACGAGGAAAGAAAAAAGCGCGAGAAGACATCGAATATGAATGGTCAAGATACTATCAAATGCGCAAACTACACTCGGATGGGCAAGACTATTTGCTTAAAGTGACCTACGAGACCGCTGAAGAACTAGGGATGCTCTGATTAAGTCCACCCGTATGGCATAATCCAGGAATCACATGAATGGTGGACAATATGGATCAACTCAGTTTCTCAGAGGCAGAATACAATCACAAGAAGCGTAAGACCCGCCGGGAAAAGTTCCTCGATCAGATGGAGGAGCTGATTCCCTGGAAGAGGCTGGAAGGTAAGATACGAAAGCATTACCCCCAGTCTGGCAATGGCAGGCGTCCGTATGAGTTATCCACCATGCTTCGTGTTCATTGTATGCAGCTTTTCTACAATCTGAGTGATCCAGCGATGGAGGATGCGCTCTATGAGATTGAATCCATGCGTCGCTTTGCCGGGTTGAGTTTAACCAAGCCGATTCCGGATGAAACCACTATTCTCAATTTTAGGCATTTGCTTGAGAAACATGGGCTTGGAAAGGTCATCCTGAAAGAGGTAAACAAGCATCTTGAAAGCAAAGGTTT
>MDTD01033390.1_pt1 | contig 118512 bp, 92 predicted proteins | sample 811221 | NCBI WGS metagenome assembly MDTD01 (sample SAMN05326646, study PRJNA326480) | marine metagenome | isolation source: seawater | place: Pacific Ocean: South West | collected 2011 | reverse complement strand
TTGCTCGAGCGATCGGATGGAAATGGAACGCGGGTCCGTCGCTGTTAAGGCGAGAGGTTGTTTTTCTGACCCGAGATGAAGAATCGGGGTGTCATTGTCGGTTCGGGTTAAATGTTGATTCACACTTGCGCCGATCCAGCCTTCATCTCGCACTGCGTCCTTACGACGGCAGGTATGCCAAATGTCCATCGATTCGAAATGTGAGCGATTAGGGTTCGGATAGCCGACACCCTGAATAATGGATAACTGGTTTTGTTCAAGCAACGTGCTAAGGCCGGTTGCAACGGGATGAAATCCTAGATTCTGTTTAATACCTAAGACCTGATCTTTACCAACTGCCAAACTGGGACGATTCTCCTGATAGACAGGATGGTCGAATGGGATGATTGTATTGAGCCCGTCATTCCCTCCACTAAGCTGCAGGACAACCAGCACGTTTTCGGTGGTTGACCGTTGTGCGCCCATCAGGAATGAAGGCAATGTTGCTATGTTGGCTCCGACGGACATTACAGTGCCGGAAGCAGCTGAGCGGAGCATCATCGAACGTCGCGATAGGGATTGTGTTTTGGCCATAGGGTTAACTCAGTTGAAATTGAGGAAGCGTCGCTAACTGATGGAGGAGATTCGAAAACGATTCGTCTGACGGTGCCGCTTGATGGGCAGACAGAATCTGTTGTTTAACTCGACTACCTAAAGGAACGGCGAACAATAGCTGTTCGAAGTGGTCGAATGCCTGTTGCATCGTGTGGACATCTCTAGAGGCTAATAGTCCCGAAAGGTCCTCTCCTCCAAACGTCGTATTTGGGTTGGTGAGCAAGGAATGAATTAGATTTGATCGTCCCAGGAGAGTTGAAGAGTTGATCCAGATGCGGCCACCTTCCCAGCCCTTGACATTGGGAGGATAGAAAACAGCCTGTCCCACTTCGCCCAATGTGCGATGGAGATCCGGTAGCTTTGTATTTATATCAAGCGATCGCATTAGCCCGATTGCCATTTCTACCGGGGACTTAATTTTGCGTGCGTAACTATGTTCGGAAAAGAACAGATTACTATGCAGGATTCGTTCGATCGTCCTCAGAATTTCGAAGCCGTCTTCCTCCAGTTGTTTGGCCAGTGGTTCGATCAGTTTGTCATCGGCAAGAGGTTCGTCCATGACCAGATATTGTACGAGTTTACGCGCGATAAACTTTGGCGCCGATTTTTGAGCGATGACATGAGTGACAGCTTCCTCACCAGAGAAAGCTTTGGACGCTCCAAGGAACGACTTTTCATTGAAGTCGTGCTGGTACCGATTGAATCGATAGGCTCGATTACGAACTTCCCATCCGGTAAAGCACCGAGATAATTCCCGGATGTCTGCTTCGGTGTAGTTTCCTTCACCCAGACAGAATAACTCCATTAATTCCCGAGCAAAGTTCTCATTGGGATGCGTCTTGCGATTGGTGGCTGAATCAAGATATAGCAACATTGCCGGGTCTTTGGATATACCCTGTGCTAAGTCATGGAAGTTGCCGAGTGAATGCTGTCGCAACATGGAATTCTGTTGTTGCATCATGAAGGCATCTGCGACTTTTTCGGCACTGGTGGCAAAGTGCCCATGCCAAAACAGCGTGAGTTTTTCACGGAGTTGATCGGTAGACTTGAGCATGCGGTAAAGCCAGCCGGAGGAGAGATTGGCAGGGTCACTGCTCGCAACGAGCGACCGAGTCATGGCTTGCATATCGCGTTGAAATGCCTCGGGTTCACCGCTCTCGTGGACCAAACCGTGGACGGTCTCAGACAATCCGGAGGCGATTGAATTTGATAATTCCGTACTGGTTAAACCAAAGCCAGCTCGACGAAAGAGATGTGCGACCTTGTGCGTATTCCAGGGATTAGCGTTAGTGGGCCTAAATGCCTCCCAAGCCCATTGAGGATCCACATATGGCTTCACAGCATTCACTCCACGTTGAAGGACATATCGAAAGTGAATGTGAGCTCAGAGTCAGTGTGTTCGAGCTTTATTTCGAGCATTTTTAGTAATTCGGTGGCTCGGAGCACTAATGCAACTTCGTCTGCTGCCTGTTGACGTGTGGAGCCATTATTGAGCATGTTCTGGGTAATTATAAATTCTTTGTTTTTCTCGAGTATGGGTTTTAACGCAGAACCATAAAGTTGGAACTGTGAATTGACAGTAGAACCGTTGGCCCTACTGGACTTTGCGACTTTTGGATTTTGCAGGCTCGAGGCCAATGATTTGGTACTGGCTAAAATGAATAACTCGTCTGTCATAATTAGCGTTGGTGTGAAATTGTATTCGATGGAGACCGGCTGATTAGGCTCCGGCTTTACAAAGGCAGTGGTGAGAATGACATTGTCATCTTTCCTTTGGATATCGATGTCCAACTGCTTGCCACCCTCCATACCACTAACCAGATTCAAGAAGCCAACAGAATTAATGAACTGTCGTCGTAGTTCAGGCTTAATAACCTCTGGATCTCTTAAATTTGCCACTATGGCGAAGCCGGGAATCTTTATATCCGGAACGGGCGTACCGTCTTCGAAGTCAGTGTCGGCTACAACAATCTGGATGCCAGGTTCCAGAGCGGCAAGGATATCTTCACCTAAGTCTTTGCCGCCTAGAAAGTTTGATAGCTGAGAATCGGCCTGAGCAATTCCCTCATTGACTTCGGGTGTATATAGTTCGGGGCCTAAGAGATACCACGGCGCCAAATCACGGTACATGGAGATCGATGAGATTGTTCCCTTGGGTTGGAGTAGAGGTGGCGCCACTCCTTTACCGTCTGCCCCAAAGTAATACTGTCGACGCTCAGGAATCCATGCATGATCGTGGGCAGTTCGAAAGGCGAATCGGAGTTGTTCTTTATTAAAATCGAGCGTTGCGGTGATGTACTGCGTGTGTTTCAGCTGATTGGTAATGCCGCCCAGAAGTAGTTCCGCCAGCATGTTTTCTTTCATAGATTCATCGAGTTGATCCATCCCTCCGGTTTGAGCGGCAAGCTTGGCGTCGGCCCAGAACCAAACGGAATGGTCATTCGGCTTGGTCGACTCGGTGGCTTGTTGAAATGTCGGATTGTCGGCCAGCGTTTTGATTGGTGGTTCGTCAAGTAAGGCATCTAACGTGAATCTCCCGAGGTCCCGGGAATTTGTCATCACAAATGTGCCTTTGTAGAGAGCGAAACGAAGGTCGTCGATTTGGTAGCCTGTAATAGTATCCCGATAGAGCCCCTTGTTGATTGACTTCCCGCCGAGCGCGACGATTGGTTCGATCGTCTTAAACAAGATGTCAAATACCTTGGTTAATGTCTCTTCCTCTCCCTGAATTATGAGGCTGACTCCGTTTGTCGGTGGGTCGTAGGCCAGAACAATTCCTTTCGATGTGAGTTGAGTAATCGCTTCGTTCCATTCAACTCCGATTGAAGCTTTGATTTGAGCCCTAATGGCATTTAATTGGGCGGCCTGTTGTTCCGGCAAAGCGTCGTTATAGACTCCGACTTCCTCGGCCGCCTGAACGAGTGGGTGAGCCAGAATGTCGTCGACAATCTGGCCGGCGTGATTGATCTTGAACGCCGCTGCTGTGGTCGCAGGTAGGAGACGGTCGAGATCGTGTTCCGCGTGCACAAAGCCTGCTGTGAGACAGGTGATGAATAGAATGCTAATTCGAACAAACATTAGAAACGGGCTTTCTAAAGAAGGTTTAAGGCTAGGTCTTAGTTTAAACCTTGTTTTACCTTAACCGATACTTGTGTTTTTGAAATATGCTGGACTTTCTTGGGTCGCGAACCCAAACGGCAGGTCGAGATCGTCGTCGGCAAAATCATAAGTGATTACTGCTTCATCGTCGACGGTAAACGATACCAGTGATTGATCGATGGAGACGAGTAGCTTGATCTCTTCGCCGATAAACATCACATGGTCTCTCGAACGTAACACTTGGAGATGACCGCTGATCACTTCCCCGATAAGCATGGATTTACTTCCAGCCTTCACTCCGGCTAACTTGAAATTCTCTTCGTCCACATAGTCAAAGATAATAAAGCCATTGGCGAGATCATCCTCTGTATTGGTGACTGTAGTCAGATAGGTTTCGATTTGTCGTGGGCCAACAAAAGGTTCATCGAGTATATGAACCGAAAAACCGTGTGGATCCGGTTGGACCTCTAGATGACCACTGTGCTCGTGCCAAATGTCACCAGCGAGATGAGTATTAGTGGCAGCGGCGTCCGGCAGGGAGTTGGGATCTAAAACGCTAAGGGTATGATATGCTCGATCAAAGTACGGAGAGTATGCTCCGATGGCCCCATAGTTTAGCGGTTCTGAGAATTCGTAGCTTGTGATTCTGGAACCATTTGCAAGGACAGCGATTTGGTTATCCCGCACTTGTAATTTCAGATTTAGATTTGAATTCAGATTCAACCGCCGGCGTGTCTGCTTTAAGATACGCTGCTCTCCGTTAACCACTTCCCCGACATGCCAGTACGTATTTACGGGGTAGAAGATCGAATTGACGATCGTACCAACGAGTGTTGAGGACTGAGTGGATCGCACGACCCGATTAATGCCGACGAATTTATAGTTGAGTTGATCTCGATAATCAAAGATGACAGACTCTTCAGCGAAATCTGCCCGACTGGAGCTTTGAGACTGCATGAGGAGGTCAAAATCTTCCGGGAGCAACTCATTGAGGAATAGCATATTAAAGTTAGTTACATTCTCATAACCGCCCAATGGAAGCGGGTACTGGTTTTCTTGGAAGAACTCCTTGCCCTGAATATGAAATCCGAGATCATTCATCACGATGTCAGATTCCAGGTGGCCAAACTTCGTTAGCTGGGCGGTTGCTGGATAGTCGACACCTGGTGCGAGCGGTAGTGATTTGGAGACCTGAGTTCCGTTTGGATATAGGAGTTCATAATCAACGGTCGTTGGCCCCCAATGATGCGCAGCGGAACGGTAGATAAGTTGGTCGTCTTCAATTCGTACCGTCCCCTGCGCTGCCGAGGCAGACATTAACTTTACGTCAGGAGGTAGATTCATCAGGTAATTGAGGGTAACGTTCTGATGGACTGGGATTTTGTGGTAATCGTTTAAGGCCACTGCAGGCTGATTAATATTATCCAGCCTGAGATCGCCAAAAATCGAGCCGCGGCGGTGGCCTTTCAGTCCGATGTTTCCGGACGTGACAGGTTGGGCAAATTGACGAGAAATATATTCCGAGTCGTTAATGAGCAACTGGACTTGTTTTCCATTCACGACAAGTTTGAGATGATACTGAGGATCGCCGGGTGTATTTATGCGTCGAGAATTCCAAATGAACGTCCGGCCGTTCCTTACCTCGGCGATGACAGCCCTCTTCTTCTTTGCAAGTATACCTGCGAATTTGTAGTTTCGTTCATCCTGATAGTCGAACACAACCTGTCCGCCAAAGTTTTTGTGTGGTGTGCTGGGAGGGGCAATGACGGTTGTGGTCATTGTGAATTTATCGGGTGGTAGTCCAATCTCTAAAAGTTCTAGCCCTGTGAGGCGATGAAGACTTCCGACTGGAGAGTCAATTGACGAGTGGTTGCCACTTAGTAATTCGAATGAATCAAGTTCCGTCTCGTCTAAATCGAATTCGATGGGAAAAGCTGAAGTGACAGTAATATCGACATGGCCGGTAACTGCTCTGCCTAATTGATCCACGACTTCGTATTCAATGATTTCCTGGCCAAAGACATCCGAAGCTGCTTCGAAATGAAGCTGATTGTCGATGATAGAAACCTGGCCCAGAGTGTAGTCAGTTTGATTCAGTTGAAGAGCAGCCTCAATATCGTAGGCAATGGCATCATTGGCTAGCACATCGATGATTTCCGAGACACCTTGTGTCACTTTCAAGTTATCCGCCACAGTCTCAGAAAGTGGAAAGTAATCTCGAATGGCGATGTCCTGAAATCGAGTTGGTCGTGGCAGTAGTGTGCCAAGACCTATCGGATTCTCATGATTGAGAGCTCGATAGGTGTGAGAGACTTTTGAGGAACCGTTGGATAGTAATTCAACCGTAGAGTGATCAACATTCAGTCTTAAATCGTAGGTTGCATCCAGCTCCATGGATTCGTAAAGGCGGTCATATATTTTTTGCTTCCCATGATGTTTAGCACCGATTATCCATAGATTGCGTCTGGCATCGAAGCCAGCAAATTTGAAGTTATTGGCATTTTGGTAGTCGAAAACCAGGATTCCGGTAGTCTTGAGAGCTTTGTGAGATAGGCGCTTGCAGCCAGTGTCTTCAAGATCGATGGCTGCAGAGACAGAGGCGTTTAGGCTATAGCGATTGAAATCCAATGATTCCATGTCTAGCAAGGCGATTCTTGCCTGACGTCGGTTACGGACGGGCTCTGTCTCACCGATGTCAATCGGAGTTTGTTCAAAGGCGATGGCGACTTCAGGAGTGATTGGGTCAGTGAATAGGTTACAGACACCTCCGCTGGAGGCTAGAAGCCGCCGGTCTTCTAAACGCTCACCACCCCGTAAGCGCGTATTCATGTCAGATCTTAATCGCTTACGCATTCGAATTACCTAAAAAACCGCTGCGAATTGTAAGCTATGTCGCTTTCGTTCTCCAAGCCCATATCCTCCAACGAATTCCAGATTCTTAATCCGGTGCCACCCACTTTTGGAGTTGGCAGTTTGGGGGAAATAGACAAGGGTATGGCGAGGCCAATGAGTGGGTGTCACCTATTTGAGTTATTCGTGGAGACGTTGCCAGTGAATGGTGATCGTGTAATGGTCGGTTTTGATTTCCGTTTTTCGCTCAAACTGGTTGGGTTTAAAGCTGAGGGTAAAAACCACGGGGTCCCCAATGGGATCGTCACTAAAAGTATCATCATCCCAAACCTGGATCTTACCAGTGCCGATCACAGGCAGTAACTCATCTAACTCTTCCAGATCCCACGAAGCCACAAGACCATCATCTGCTTCGTTTACCTCAAACAACTCGTCACCATCGATCGAACTAATGACAAAATATAAATCAGGCAATGCTTCGTCACCGAGTGCCAAGGCCGAGCCCTTCTCGACTTCCAACTCTACCGAATTGATTTGCAAGGCAACTTGTGCTTGTGGATGTTCGATGTCTTCGTAGTGACGTTTCCGAACCAGATCGAGCACTTCGGACTCTAAAGTCCCTCCATCGTCCGCCGGCGACTGCTGATAAATCGTCGATATATACTCTTGAAGCTGGCGGCTCATACCATGCCTCACCAGTTTCCCCAGAATGAATCCCATTCGACACGAATGAACAACCGCATGTTTCATGTCGACGCCGCTGACATCGGACCGGTACTTAATATTATGTTTGGTAACGATCAACGAATCTCGGCTTTCCAGATTTACGATCTCATCAGTCAAGCCAACTCGTTCAGCAAGATCATGAAATGGGCTACTGACCTTCGGCAGGATTAACTGCTGTGCCCGACGCCAAGACCTCGTCAGGTCAATCGCAGTATCATCATTGACGCCATTAATCTGGGCCCAAAAGTCCGGAACGCGATCGTTGTCTGGAGTAATACAAACGATATCCTTGATTTGTTGCTGATTGACAGGTGGACAGTAGATCGGCAACGGAACTTCGTTCCCCTCAGGATCTTCCATCACCAAATACAAGTGAGGAGTTGATAAGCAAACGACTAGATCGATGGGCCTTGAGAGTTTTGAAGCTGCTAACAAGCCGACGTTACCACCATGACTATGCCCAATAATGGCAATACGATCTTCAGCCGTCGTAAATTCCTCAATTTCCTTAGCTAGATTTTCAGCAGCATCCAATCGCGATTGGTGCTTGTTTTGTCCACTCCAGACAAAATGATGAATCGTCGTGCCTTTGCCTGCAGCTCGCTTCAACTCGGAAGCAAAACTTACCTTTTCGTCGACTATCAGTGGCCACGTTTCATTTCCGGCAAAGCTTCCATGTACCAAGAATATTTTAACTGGGCCTTTCAGACGGGAAAGCTTTAGTGGAAATTCGTTGCCTATGCTGATCGACTCAAAGCCAATCATAGCTACTAGCATCCAACAGAGAGGCCATACTCGCGTTGCTACACTCATTAAAACTTCCCTAAAAAAACCTTCTGCAACGTAACTTTCCATGCTTAAGAGTAAGGCATGTTTACGATCATTTGAACTTTCGATAGTGTAACGATTGTTAAGAATAGTTTATGCAACACTTTGTAGAACAATGCGAGTTCGAATTACCCTTCTGAATCCCAAAGTTGATGATAAACCTCCGAAATCCCCTTTACTTCTTGTTGAATCGAAAATTGTTCCTTTACCCGACGTTGACAATCATTTGCCATTAGTCGGATTGATTCTGGATTACCCATTAATGTTTCCAGATGCTGTTGGAACATGTTAGTGTCATCGACGGGAAAGATATATCCGTTAGCTCCGGGTTCAATCATCGCCGCATAGGCTCCAGTATTTGCCGCGATTACCGGCGCTCCGGTTGCCATCGCCTCGAGCGGAGTGAGCCCGAATCCCTCATATCGTGAAGGTGCTACTACAAAGCTCATGGCATTGTAGACGGCGGGGATGTGATCGAATGAGACTTCGCCCAGCCAAATAATTCTATCCTCAAGCTTGGCGGCTTTTACCTTGGCTTGAAGATCGTCGCTGAATTTTTTAAACCTGTCTGTGACCTTGCCAACCAGTACGGCTCCAAAGTCGGGGTACTTTGGTAGTAGTTTAATCATGGCTTCGACAAAATAGTCGACACCTTTTTCCGGACGTACTCTGCCAAACTGGCCAATGGCATATTTAAATGGCAAATCTAGTCGTTGTAATGCATCTTCTCGCGAAGTTGCGGCAGTGAATTTCTGTATGTCGACGCCGTGATGAACAACAGTAGAGGCATTTACTAGAAACGACGCGGCTTTATCACTGGTTGCAATCACTCGATCCATTTTACTGATCAGCCATCGAGGCCAGGCGGAGTGGCGTCGAATGGCGGCTGAAGTAAAAACGATACGGATGGGACAGCGAAGTACATGTTTGAAAAATAACGCCCACTGCATTTCGATGTTTCGACGAACGTGAAAGATATGAAACGGTTTATCAGAGGGGCGTTGTTTAATCAGCTTATATAATTTGAAAGCTGTAAAGTGTTCAAAACCGTCGATCGGTAAACTTGACCAGACCTCGAGGTTGAACTCGCGGCGTTGATGATGGACAAGGTTACGGATTGTCGCGCTAACGCCAGTCATTCGACGATGTAAATCGGTTACGATAACCTGAGCCGGAGTTAAGGACATTAATCACTTTCTTTTTGTAATAAACGATGATTACTAGGGCCCTGTGAGCGGCTAATTGAAGCCCATCAATGATTAAATCAGGGTTTTGAGGATTAGTAAATCTAACTTACTTTTCCTCGACGCTGCTATCTCACTCCTGCAAGTTTCTATTCATATACATTCCTAAGTAGATTCAGGAATTGATTTGATAAGGCGCGCATAATACTAGACTATCTGAGCCCTGGGCCGGAATACCAGCAACAAAGTTTGAGCTGCCGTAATGACATGGCCGTTGTGAATCGGGATTGCGATTCCATCTTTGAAAACGTTATTCTATTCGTGATTGTTATGGTCGCTCCCCTCCCGTAGACAGTGCTAAACTTTGGCTCAACGGATATACCCTACCACTATTATTCTGTGATTTTTGAATCGTGATAGTTTCTTATAAACACAAGTTTATATTTGTTCATCTAGGTCGAACGGGTGGACGTAGCCTGACTGAAAGCCTAATACCGCATTGTGATGCGGATGACATCATCACCCCTGTTGGTAATCATCCGGGACAAAATCATCATGGCTGGCATCGACATGAGTCAGCGGTGAGTATCAGAGATCGTCTAGGAAGAGAGTTTTTTGAAGAATGTTATGTATTTACGGTGGATAGAAACCCGTGGGATAAAGTCTTATCGAATTACTGGGCTTACAAAGGTTATTCTCACGGTAAAGGTGGAAAGACCGAACAGATATCGATTTTTGAGCGTCTTTGGCGAGCCATTAGCGGATACCCCTGGTCTTTTGATACATGGCTGAAATATCGAGCGTTAAAAAGTAAATTGCCAGGTTCTAATGTACGGTTTCCCGTTTCATTTAATAAGTTTGCAGACGGTGAAGGGGAAATTATTGTCGACAAAATTTTCCGATTTGAAGAATTCCAAGAAAGTGTGAAAGAGCTTTCAATGAAATTGGGATTTCAAGTTGATTGGCGGCAATCTCAGGGAACAGGCACTCGTAAAAACAGAGAAAGTTACAGGACTCAGTATTCGCCGTATGGTACCCAATTGGTGGCGGATGTATTTAGTAAAGAGATTGAATTGCTCGGTTACACCTTTTGAGTGTTGGATTAGGAAATATGATTCCGCTTTAATGTGCAATGGTCCAGTCGAGAATCTGATAGGTACATTCGTTGGCTAGAATACAATATCGTCCGGAGATCGACGGACTCAGAGCGGTAGCCGTTCTAGCCGTCATGCTATTCCATCTGGACATTGGATTGTCCGGTGGGTTCATCGGTGTGGATGTCTTCTTTGTCATCTCCGGGTTTCTTATTACCTCGATCATCATCGCTGATCTGAAAACAGGCTCGTTTAGCTTGAAGACTTTTTGGATGAAGCGACTTCGCCGCTTAGTACCGGCAAGTTTCGTGATGCTTATTGGCACATTACTTGGAGGCTGGTTTCTTTTCCTCCCGGCGGAGTTCATAAGCGTAGCCCAAGCTCAACTGGCACAAGTTGTGCTATTTGCCAATTACCACTTTGCCTACCGCATCGATTATTTTGATCCCATTGCAGGATTGAATCCTCTATTACATTCATGGTCATTGGCTGTTGAAGAGCACTTCTATTTGTTGCTTCCAATAATTCTTTTGGTGTTGTTCAGACGTGGCATGCGGTCGATCTGGTTAAGCTTGTCGGCTCTACTGGTTATTTCGCTGGTGTACAGTATTTGGCAAGTTGGTGATAAACCTGAGTTAGCGTTTTACCTGCTTCCATCCAGAGCATGGGAACTGTTAATCGGATGTTGTTTAGCCAACTCCTCTGGTTCAATCTCAGATAGCAGCAAATTGTATCGGTTAAGGTCATTAATCAGTTATGTGTCGGCGGTGGCACTGTTTTTCTGCTTTTGGAGTTATGACCATTCAACGGCGTTCCCCGGCCTTAATGCAGTGATTCCATGCCTCGCAACCGCGGGCCTTATCTATGGAACTCAGTCAACTAATCTCATCGCGAGGTTCTTGAAGTTACGGGTGATGGTGGGAATCGGGCTTATTTCGTACTCGCTTTATTTGTGGCATTGGCCGGTCATTGTCTTCACAAAGCTAACATATGCTTCGGAATTCACCCCATTACTTTCCTGCGTATTGTTTTTTGTTTGTTTTCTATTAGCATTTCTCTCCTGGCGGTTTGTCGAGCAGCCGTTTCGAAAGTGTATTTGGCTAAGTACCCCAAAGTCATTCTTATTGGCTATGGTGACCCTTGGGACAACTCTGATATTGATTTCATTAGTAATTATGCAGATGGATGGTTTGCCGGGCAGATATGAAAAGTCTCTTCGGCCGATGGTTTTTGCAAAGGTCTCAGAACGATTTCAAATTGGTTCCGCCAGTGAAATCCGTCGTTCGGGATTGCCGAAGATTGGCCTTTCGTCCGGAGAACCTCGATTTTTGTTGTGGGGAGATTCCCATACAGCAGCAATTTCGGAGATGGTGCATGAGGCTTCAGAGAGTTTAGGGCTCACTGGCTACATAGCATCCCGCAATGCAACTCCACCGCTCTTACAAAAAGGAGAGAACGGAGGTTCCGATCAACAAGAATGGAACGATGCTGTTTTCCAGGTGATACAGCAGCAGAAAATTAAAAACGTTATTATCGTCGCAAGTTGGCGTGATACCTTGACTGTACGATTGGGAAAAGAGCCCAAATATCAACCCGAGACCTTCCAACAAGCTTTGCACTACTCAATAGACCAGCTGTCAGATTTAGGTATCAATGTATGGGTGATGGAACAAATTCCGACACAACAAATGGACATAAGCAGGGTATTAATTAATGCCAAGCAGCAGGCTCTGCCCATACCATTCGGCATAACGAAACAGCAATATGATGAGAACCAAAAAACCGCCCATCTCGCATTCGAGCGTTACCTGGACCATCCCAATGTCAGCATATTGAATGTCGCTCCTTTTTGCTTCGTGGACGGAAAGTCAGTTATTGGCAATCGATCGGAAACATACTATGCCGATCAAAATCATCTGAGTAAAGCTGGTGCGGAAACTATAGTGCAACCAGTACTGCTTCCGGTTTTGAAAAAAATCAAAACACAGATGGTTCCAGAGGGGTCGACTGAAACACATTAAATCGAATGGCGGTCATCGAAGTGCTGAGATATTACTAGTGGTTTCATCATCAAGACTCACATAACTCTAGTAATCGTATTTCTGAATTTCCTGTCGATTATTGACAACAATGATTTCCTTCGAATCCATCGAAAATAAGACAGAGTACATGGGTAACGCAATTTGCTCACTATCAGTAAATACTCCAATCACTTCAATTTGTTTCTGCTCTTCTCCAGATGCAGTAGCCCAAATCTTAATCTGCCGATCCTCACCTGATGTCACCAGATGACTTCCATCAGGTGATATATCCAGCCCGTAGACAGGAGCTTTGTGTTCGACTTGAAAGAGTACTTGGGGGGTCGAATCTAGATTCCACATTCGAGCCTTATGGTCGCGACTGGCGCTGGCTAATTGAGTTCCATCAGAGTTAAACACGAGTTTTGTAATAACGCCCTGATGGGCAGAAGGATTTAGCGAGACCAATTCCAATAGTGGTTTGTTTTCAGTAGGTGAAAGACGCCATACTTTGATGTCTCCATTCCAATTACCCGCTGCAATGTGCGATTGGTCATGTGAAATTGCAATGGACGATAAAGGTCGTTCCGATCCCTGAAGTGTGGCCAGAACTTCACCACTGGTTAGATCCCATAATCGTAGTACTCCGCCATGGTCACCAGACACAGCGAGATTGTGAGTTGGTAATACTGCAACAGCGTGTACATCGCCGCTAGGATTACTCAGACGATGTAGTGTTTGTTGTTGATCCAAATCCAAGATGGCAATGGTACCACCCTCGTTTGCTGTAATCAGATGAGAGCCGTTTGGTGATAGATTGAGAGCTGTAAATCGAGAGTTGGCTGAGATATTGCTTGTGCGATACGCTAAGTTTCTCTCAAACAGGTGATGCACTTGAGCAAAAAAACGATCACCGCCTGGTGCCATTTCAGGTGCCATGACTACGCGGCGACCATCGAGCGACTTGGCCAATAGTTGCGTCAAGCCTTCGTCCGGCGGTAGCGGGAAACTGACATCTTTGTAAATAAGTCTTGGGTCCAACTCTTCCTGAACCGGTATGCCATTAGTTCGCCACTGCCGAACAGCTTCTTCCACCACGTCTTGTGGCTCATCCAGCATCACAACAACGGAAGCGTAATTGTAATAATAGCTTGGATCATCTTTATAGTTGTTCGCTAAGGCCAGCTCGAGATTTTTCTTGGCGGCTTTGAGGTCATAGCGTAAATACAAAGCCTGATCGGCTTCGAGGCACTTTGTTCCCAAACGCTGTGGGTAAAGTTCGATTAGCACATTGGCTGCTGGATTAGGAGCCGCCATGGCAGACACGTACGCCGTCGATTGGTCAACGAAGGTCAACTCATACCAGGCGCCTCCGGCAAACGCCAGCGAGACGACGATAAGGATTCGATATTTTTGGAACAGATCCATCTTCCTTACAGGCCCTTTTGAACTTTTTTATCGCGCACTTTCCATATGAAAGAGTCGAAGTAGAAATGGGTCATCCCAAACCCGGCCACCAGAATCTCGGCATAAATACCCTGCCACATGGCATCGGTCATCCCGAGACTTTTGAGCGACTCAATGGTTCTATCCACTTCGGAAATCCGAAAGACCCCAAAGCCAAATACTTCGATAGGTTCAAGCAATACCAATTGGAATAAGGCGGCATAAACAACACTGATAGCGACGAAAGCCCAGACTCGTTTCGAAGCTACCATGTATCGAACTAATTTGAATCCAAAACCTTCTGCTGGAATGTCAGAGGGCAGATCGGTCTCTGCTTTCCTGCGGAGGTACCAATAAACAATGATTATATATTGAAGTCCGTGCATGATGCGATGAGCAATCCCCCAGACCAATACCGAGGAGGCATGCCACGCACAAAAGTACCAGAGAAAATAGCTCGACCCAATGAACACATATTTGATGGGATTGATTTTTTGTCCCTGACGGACACTCTGAATAAGTTGAAGTAAGTAAACAACTCCATAACTAATCGTGATGCCCCAACTCACGGACTGGATCATTTGTACGGTTGAGGTATCTGGAAGGAGCCCCATGGAAGCAAACTGCGCAATCCAGATCGTGCTAAATAAAGGTGAGGTAATCAACATGTTCCCAAAGAAGATCCAGTGGAATCCGAGGTCAAATCTCCCACTTCGTTTAGTGCCAGTGCCTGATTTGAAATCATAGATTCGGCTGAAACCATGCTGTTGCATGATACTGTGCTGGTGATCCCAGAGAACGTTTACCATGAAGAGGGTCAATGGTACATAAATAGCTCCCAAGATGGTCAGTGTGAAAATAATGACTGGCCCGATGATTAGCCGTTCTTTCCATCGCGACAGGTCTTCTTTAAACCCATAAGTACGGAGCCAAGTCGCGAAGTGATGGGGAATCGTGATCCAGAGACTGATGGACACCAGCGCGACTGCAGGAAGCCACATTTGGCAACTGACTGCGAATAAGACGGCGATATAAGGCAGCCCCAAGAACCAAATCGTATCTCCACGACGGTCTAAAATATATCCGGGCTGAAACGTAGCTGATTTCACGATAGTGACTTGTGCGACTTCCTTGATTAAACCTGATAAGGTTGCATGTATTATTGCTGATGTTTTGCAATGATGGCTTCAAATTCACCCACTAACTCAGGGTGTTTACTGGCAAGATTATTTTGTTCGCCCAAATCCTTTTTCAAGTTATACAGCTCCACTGCCGCCTTGTCATTAAGACGCACGGCTTTCCACTCGCCTCGGCGGACAGCAAATTTTTGCCCTGCTCGCCAGAACAAATATTCGTGTTGGTCCTGAGGCTTTCCTAACAGTGTTGGCAGATAGGAGATCCCATCCGTGTCGGTGGGTGGTTTGATATTGGCCAGTTCGCAGGCAGTCGGCAGGAAATCCCAAAAGGCAGACGGATGATTCGAAGTAGTACCTGGCTGAATGACGCCCGGCCATCGCGCAATCATGGGTACTCTGATTCCACCATCATAAAGATCGCGTTTGAAACCTCGTAAGTTTCCGTTGGAATTAAAGAACTCCATCTTATGCCCACCTTCCTGATGTGGCCCATTATCTGAGGTGAAGATCACTAATGTCCGACGATCAATGTTGAGTTCCTGCAGGAGCTTCATCATCTCACCGATATCACTGTCTAGTCGAGAGATCATCGCAGCAAATCCGCGTTCCGGAGCGGGCCAGTCCTTACTGGCATAGGCACCGTAATCTGGTACTTCCTGACCATTACCAGTTGCCCGGCCTCCTTCGTTATTTGTGTGAGGGATCGTGTAGTGAGCTTGCAAGAAAAACGGTTCGTGAGCATTTTCACGAATAAAAGACAATGCCTTTTCATGCATTACATCATGCGAATAAGTGACTCGTTCAGTGGATACATTTTTCTTCGGGCCTTCGACGTTCCCAGTGAGTGGGAACTTGGTTTCGTTTTCCCATAAATACTCGGGATAAAAGTTATGAGCGCGACTCTGATCTAAATAGCCGAACCAATAATCAAAGCCCTGTTTAGACGGTACTCCCGTTGTTTGAGGAGTCCCGAGTGCCCACTTTCCGACGCCCCCTGTTACATACCCTTTTTGTTTGAGTAGTGTGGTGACCGTTTGAGTATTGGCAGGAAAGTAATACTGTGTATTACCATGGATGGGCGTATTACCGCTGTGTTTACCTGTGAGTAACACCAGGCGGGATGGACGACAGACAGTGTGACCGGCATAGTGGTCGGTAAATCGCATGCCTTCTTTTGCGAGTTTATCGATGTACGGAGTGGTAATGGTTTGTTGTCCATAACAACCAAGATCACCATACCCCAGGTCGTCGACCATCACGTAAATAATGTTGGTCAATTCGGTTGCAGATGCGAGTGTTGTACTTAGAGCCAGAATAACTATGGCAAGTAATGAGGAGCGTTGGGGCATATAGAGGTTCCTGATCCTTTGAGCTGCAGGTGACGAGTATCATTGATTATAACGCCCTCAATGAAAAGTGGGCACTCGTGATTTAGAGACGATAGCTTTACCTAATTCATCTCGAATGCAGGATTTCAATTTTTATTGATTGCATGTCAATATCGTTAAGCCTTTCCCAGCTTGCCGTTGATCAATGATTAAATGGTTTTTCTTAAACATTGTATAAGGACGAATACAGCATTCGTTGGTAGATTGAGTTTTTACTTTCCTCCGTCCGGAAGTGATTGGGAGGAGTTTTTGAAAGATCTTGGATGCCAATACTCGTTACAGGCGGAACCGGTTTTGTCGGTAATAACGTGATACGTTTGCTTCTTGAAAGAGGGCATCAAGTCCGTGCACTCGTTCGGGGCACAACACCACAGCTAGCTTTTGAAGGTTTGAATGTCGAATTGGTGGAAGGTGACATCTGCGACGCTGAGAGTGTGTCGCTAGCGTGTGAAGGTGCGGAAGCAGTAATCCATATTGCAGCGATGGTGAAAATCGGATGGTCGCAACTTGTTCGTCAGCGTCAGGTGAATGTTGGCGGCACCGTCAATGTTGCGAAGGCAGCGCATGATAAAGATATCCGAATGGTCTATGTTTCGAGCGTGGATGCTTTGGGGATTGGGACGGCGGAACAGCCGGCTAACGAAGAGACACCCAAAATAGGAAAAATACCATGTTCCTATGTCGTGAGTAAAATGGAGGCAGAGGCGGCACTGCAAGAAGTGATTCATGATGGACTAGATGCGGTTATCGTGAATCCAGGATTCATGTTAGGGCCGTTTGATTGGAAACCCTCCTCAGGGAGAATGCTGGTCGAAGTGATCAACAAACAGCCACTGATTGCTCCGAGTGGCGGAATGACCCTTTGTCACATCTTAGATGTGGCAGATGGAATTCTTGCTGCATTGGAACGGGGTGAAGCCGGCCGTAACTATATTCTGGGCGGTACAACAATTTCCTACTTTGATGCCTGGTGTTTGTTTGCTGAAGTCGCTGGCACTCGTCCACCTAAGCGAAAAATGGGTCCAGCCATTCGCGCGATTGCGGGCTTTGTGGGAGATATCTTTGGGAAAATCAGCCGTCGTGAGCCCGATATCAATTCTGCTGCGATCCAAATGGGATCATTATTCCATTACTACGACAGTACACGGGCCATTGACGAGCTGGGTTACTCGATAACCGATAGTCGAAAGACGATTGAAGATGCGTGGACATGGTTTCAAGAACACGGTTATCTGAAAGACTGAGTCACAATCTTAACCGCCGTGAACGATAGCCACGACTGGGCAAGGGGGCTTTTCAAAAGGCATGAGCGATTGAAAGCCGTTAAGATAGGACTGAAGCTTCATTATAGAGAGATGTATCGATGCGTTTAAAATATCTTGCCTTCCTGATAACCGCTTTTTTGTTTTCTGAATTGCCGACGCTTTCCGCTGCTCGGGGAATCCATGCCTTACAGTTGCAACGGGCGTACCCGGCACTCATTGGGCGGGAGACCAATAATATTGTCGAACTCAAAGTGACGGCTGAAGAAGAGGGCCATGCAATCAAGTCGCTTCAGTTTGATTTCAAAGGGACGGATGAACTCCATGACATCGGTTCTATGACACTGTTTCTGGGAGGCCCTGAAGGACAGCTGACTACAGAATGGAGTGTGGGAACAGCCAATACGCCAGCCGATCGCTTAATCTTTTCTCGCCGTATTACACTTAAAAAGGGAGACAATTGGTTTTGGCTTTCTTGCAAACTAAAGTCCACCGCGAGCCTGCTTCACCACATAGATGTTGAATGTAGTCAGATCGAAACGACCGCAGGACTCATCAAACCTGAGGACAAAATGCCTGGGCGAAAGATTAGGATTGGATATGCACTGTGCCAGCAAGGTCAGGGTGGAACTCACACGTACCGTATCCCTGCTGTGACACGAGCTAAGGATGGATCACTGCTTGCCTTTTATGACATGCGTCATAATCGAACAAAAGACTTACAGGAAGATATTGATATCGGCCTCAGTAAAAGTACAGACGGAGGGCAGACATGGAGTGAGCCTCGACCGATTATGGATCGTGGTGAGTGGGGAGGCCTTCCTCAGGACCAGAATGGTATTAGTGACCCAGGCGTCATTGTTGACCCCAAGACGGGCAAGATTTTTGTCTGGGCGGTTTGGATGTATGGAAAGCCAGGAAAACACCAATGGAATGGTGATGGAAGTGAGGCTGGATATGAAATCGGAAAGGCCGCACAGATGTTGCTAGCCGTCTCCAAAGACCACGGTGAAACCTGGTCCGAACCGCAAAATGTCACGCGAGATCTAAAGAAGGAAGAATGGGTGTTGTTTGCACCCGCCCCACAGAATGGAATTACGCTTGCTAAAGATGGTACTTTGGTAATGCCGGTCCAGGGACGAAATGCAGCAGGGGCTCCATTTTCCACGATCATGTCGAGTAAGAATCATGGGCGTAGCTGGAAAGTCGGTAACCCAACAGGTGAGATATCCAGTGAATGTCAGGCTGTTGAGTTGCTAGATGGTTCTGTGATGCTTAATATGCGTTCCAGCCGAGATAAGGCTCACATGCATCGAGCGGTGATGGTAACCAAAGATCTTGGGAAAACCTGGACACCTCATCCGACTCATCACAGGGAGCTGATCGAGCCGGTTTGTAACGGGAGTACGATTCGGATCACGTACATACAAGACGGACAGGAAGCAACGGCTTTGCTATTCGCGAATCCAAATTCTCAGCAGCGGCGGGAAAAGCATACGATCAAGGTCAGCTTTGATGACGGTATGACCTGGCCTGAATCTCACCATCATCTGCTCGACGAATTCACAGGGTTTGGATATCCAAGCCTGGTACAGATCGACGAGGAGCATGTTGGAATTGTCTTTGAAGGTAGCCGCAGCCATATCATGTTTATGAAATTCACGATCGCTGAATTGGTGGCAGGCAATAGCCGGTAGCGACTAGACCCGGAGAGTTCGTGAGTTACTGCTGCTTTAGCCAGGCCTTGTAATCGTCGATTAGTGTCTGTGGAGCATTGGCATCCGGTGCGAAGCGATTTTTAAAGTCTTCGACCAAGGCGGTTTCGATGCCAATCGCACGCCACCAGTTCGCGTTACTGAAATCTGTATCAAGCAGCAAAGCTCCCTGGAAATTGACATTGGTTAGTTTGGCCCCCTGAAATACAGTCGCTTCGAGATTTGCATAATCAAATTCCGCGTCAGTCAGATTGGCATTCGTAAAGTTGGCCATCATGCAGTGACTCTCTGACAGATCTGCTCCAGAGAAGTCGGCGTGATTGGCAGTGACTTGTTCCAGACTTGCCTGAAAGAAACTGGTTAGCTCTAGCTTGGCGTTGTTCAAGTTACATCGCAAAAGTGAGACTTCATTCAGGCTGGCTCCCGTCAACTCAGCTTCTTGCAGATCAGATGCATCAAGGATGCTGTGATCCAGTGTGGCTCCAGCTAGTTTCGTACCAATTAGCAGTGATTCACTCAGGTTAGCGTGTGTCAGATCAACAATATCGAGTTGTCTACCGGACAGCTTGACTCCTTTGAGATTGGCTCCGGCCCACTTAGTGTTGTTCGCTTCCAGTAAACGAAGTACGGCTTCGGTTCGTTGACTTCGATCCGCGTCATCATGATGAATGAGCCAGAAGTCGGCTTCTACGGATGGAACGGGGCGAAGAATGACTTGTGATAGGATGATTCCCGAAATGGCCACGATTAGGCTGAGTAGTACTATCGGCAATCGTCCTACTGGACGGTTCGAATTCATCTTATTCAATCGTGATGGCTCCAAGTGAAGTATGGGTATCCCATATTTTAGCGAGTTCAAGCCAAGGAAACTTCACGGTTTACTCGTGCCCACCCTATAATTGACAAAGTAAATTTTTGCACATAGATTTTCGAGGCTAATTGATAAAGGCTATTCATGAAACTCATTAAACCAGCACTTTTGGTTATTGTTTTGTCTATCTTGGGAACGTCCACCGGTTGGGCTCAAAATCAGAAAAAGCAGGTGTTACCTGATGGAGTTAAGCTAATTCAGGACATTGAGTACGCTAAGCACGATGGTGTAGGGTTGAAGCTCGATCTATATGTCCCGAAAGAGATCAAGGGTAGTGTGCCTGTGATTGTATTTGTGCATGGGGGAGGCTGGAAGAACGGCAGTAAGTCCTCAGGTAAGCGGGGGGCTTGGATTGTACCTCACGGTTTTGCCATCGCCAGTATTAGCTATCGTCTAACAGACGTGGGCCAGTGGCCGGATCAGATCAACGATTGCTATGCAGCAGTTCGTTGGGTGCGAAAACACGCAAGTGAATATGGGCTCGATGGAGAACGCATTGGTTGTTGGGGAACGTCTGCAGGTGCTCATCTAGCTGCTTTGGTTGGAACGCGGCCTTACCCTGGCAAAGAGACGACCTCAAGTCGAGTGCAGGCTACGGCTGATTGGTTTGGCCCATCTGAGTTATTGACGATGCCACCTAATAATGTAGGCAACGGCCGGACGGAAGAAGATGTTGCTAGTAGTAACGGAGCGAAGTTGTTGGGAGCGACGGTGAAGGATGTGCCTAAGTTGGCGAAAGATGCGAGTGCATTAGACAATGTGTCAGAAGACGACTCACCATTTTTGATCATGCATGGCACGGCGGACCCGGGTGTTCCCATTAGCCAAAGCGAAAAATTACATGCGGCTCTTACCAAAGCAGGAGTTCCTTCCACATTTGTAGCACTGGAAGGGGCAAAGCACGGAGGTAAGGAATTTATCTCACCCGAATCCAACAAAGTGTTTTTGGAGTTCTTCACGAAGAATCTGAAGTCAGTGAAGTAATGGAAAAACCGGACCCTAAGTTATGGAGTCCCTGGTGTTTCCACTGCAAGAAACATGTCGTCAAGGCAGATTGGACTCCTGTGCAGTGCATGTTGCGTTGGAGCAAGAAGTGCACCGAATGTGGACGGCGTAGCTCAGCTCCGAGCGTTTTATTTCGTAATATTCTTTTGTTACCTTTGTGTCTATTGGTTGGGTCATATTTGTCGTTATGGATTAAGCAACAGGGGACTGAGTTTGGTCTTTATCCAATCGCAGATGCGATCGCTCCCGGGTTGGCTGCGTTAGTAACGATTGTCTATGTCGTTCCATCCTGGCTGGGCTGGATTAAGTACTGCAAGCAGGTAAACGTGTAGACATCTAGACATTTAGCCAGCTAAACAATTAGACAATTAGCAGGTTGGGGTTTCAGGATAACTTATTTGGACCTAGACCTAGTGGCGCATGAAAAAACTCTGAAGCGAATTACCACCACTTCAGAGTTCTTGGTTTTAAGGTAGTGGGCGATATTGGATTCGAACCAACGACCTCCACGATGTCAACGTGGCGCTCTAACCAACTGAGCTAACCGCCCCAATCGTCCGTTTATATTACCACGCCTAAGTTAGGTCGTGAAGTGGCCCGTCTCCGCAGTAATTAGCATTACCGAAGGCTTCAACCCGATGGCCAAAAGCATGAGCAAATGCCATTAATAGTCGGTTATGTGGCACTCGGCCATACTGCAGACTTCGACCCATTTTGAAGCGAAGACCACCGCCAATTAGGACAAATGGAATGTCGTTTAGCGTATGCGAATTACCTTTTCCTAGCTCATTCGTCCAGACAATGGTTGTATTGTCCAGCATCGATCCCGTGCCATCTGGTTCCGGTGTTTCAGCTAGCCGTTTGGCCATATAGGCGATCTCTTCACAATACCAGCGATTGATTTTGACCAGTTTCTCCTGAGATTCCTTATCACTATCCGGTTCGTGCGACAAACCGTGATGTCCTTCGTTGATGCCCAGCCAGGTCATTTTGGCCTGACCGACACTACGCGTATATTGCAGCGAACCCACTCTGGCCATGTCGTTTTGCATACTATTAACCAGCATATCGATTTGCATACGGCTCAAGTCCGGCATGTTCTCATTGGCATTCTTTACGCCGGCCTTTTGAACAGGCGCCGGAATGTCAAGCTGGTGTTCGGCGTCACGCTTGATTCGAGCTTCCATGTCACGAATGAACTGTTCGTGTTGCTCTAACAGCTTACGATCTTCCTTGCCAACTAATGCCCGAGCGCGACGCAAGTCATTCCGAACTCGGTCCAGTACGCTTTCCACGCTTTTACGATCTTCGACTTTGCCATAAAGCTTGTTGAACATCACATACGGGTCATCAATCGGCGCCACAGGTTGGTTGGAACCAGAGTAAACCATACGTGTCCACGGATCCGCACGATCAGGAACGACGACTCCAAATTCCAAAGAACCAAACCGCGTCTGGGTTTTCGGATTGTTCTGGAGGAAGTTTTTGATCTCTTGGTCCACCGATAAACCACTCGCCCAACCTGCTGGCGTATGACTACCGCCTTGAATATTACCCGGCAGTAGTTCGATTCCTGTCAGCAAACAGCTCATACCACGCATATGACTGTCACCGTCCCCTTTGATCTGGTCACAGATTCCTTTCAAGACCAGCATTTGATCCTGGTAGGGTTGGAGCGATTCCATAATACGCTTCAGCTTGAAGTCGGCTCCTACTTCATTCGGCCAAAAGTCATTTGGGATCGTCCCGTTAGGGCTAAACACAACAATCATCCGTTGCTTGACCGTGACTTCACTCGCTCCGGAAAACGCAGGTAAGCCCATCAATAGAGGCAGACTGGCAGCTGAAAATCCCATGTCCTGTATGAATTGACGACGATGTTGCATGGTCATACTTATGGTTCCTGTGCGGGTTCAAACAAGACAGCCTCACGAACTAGATTCGTGAGTAATCGCTGAATATTAAACTCGGAAGATTGAAATTGTGTTATTAATTTGGATCGCAATGAATCACCATAGGCGTTAATCGGCTGTTTCATCGCCTGATGGAATATATGATCCACAAACGCACCATGAGCCTGGGGGCTGCTGGCAATCAAGTCAGCCAGACCGGCGACGCCGTTCAATTCGAACGTTTTCCCATCTACTGTATTATAGTTGGCTACGGCATTAATGACTTTACCAACTTCCTGATTCCGATATCGGCCAATCGCGTCATAGTTCTCAAGACTGAATCCCAAAGGATTAATGATGTTATGACAACCGGCACACGCGGTGGGCTCTGTTAACATGCTGACCTTCTCGCGAATCGTTAGCCCCTCCGGAAACTCAGCACTGCCTAATTCAGTTGCCTGCGGCGGCTCCTTGAGTGTACGTCCGAGTAAGCGTCGTGTAATGAAGACACCTCGATGAATCGGAGAACTATTATCCCGATAAGCCAGCATGGACAACATGTATGGGTGTGTCAAAAGCCCATGACTGGAATGATCGCCCAGCGACACCGGCACAAAATCAGGTCCGTTCACGCCCTCGATACCATAATAGGTGGCTAGGTTCTGATTAAACGGGATCTGTTTTGCATGGAAAAACTGTCGAAAATCCGAGGCCTCACTCCAAATCACATCGCTCAGAAACTGGCGTAAGGAAACTCGTAGATCAGCCTTCACGCTTTCGTTGAATTGAGCGTATTGCTCCTCGTCTTTCGAGAACTCACCTTTCTCATTAATTTGCAACCAATGCAGTAGAAAGTAGTCGATTTTTGAGCGAGCTCGGCTGTTGCTCAGCATTCGCTTAATCTGCTGTTCGACTTTGATGGGATCGAGCAAATCACCACGGTCAGCCGCATTACGTAATGCTGTGTCAGGCACGGAGTCCCATAAGGCGAGTGCTAGCCGACTGGCGATCAGATAGCTATCCACTCCGTTTGCTTCCGTCGCATCGGGGTTGCGATTGAGTTCTGGATATAAAAACACTGGCGACTTGAGTGTCGAGATGATGACCCTTTTGACCGAATCGGTAACATCTAACTCGTCATCAAAAAAACTGTCTACATAAAGTGATTTATGTTCATCAGTCAGCGGCCGACGGAATGCATACTGAATAAAGTCATGACAAAACGACTTGATCTTCTCGGTTCGGTCCGCTGCTTTGCTATTCGTACGGGCCATCTGATCTAACAATGGCAGTACTCGTCCGGCGACTTCGATCGCAGCATTGGTAGTTGCTTCATCCCATTCAGCACTGATGGCCGTACCACGTTCATAGCCGCTGGCGCTGTCATCTGGAGGAAAGGGGGTTTGAACGAGAATGCTATCGCCGATTAAGGTCGGTGAAAAATTTCGTTTGGGAATGATCTGTCGAGTTCCTCCCGGAGGGACCCAGGAGAGGGTCATTGAGGCGGCCGGATCTTTGAAACGAAATGTTTCTAATCTAAAGAAATAAGCCTCGCCTCCTTGCAGGAAGACTGTGGCCTTGTGTTCGGCATCACGTTCGTTGGTGGCTACGTACTTATCAATCAATCGGTCTTCTCGGTTATTGACGTAGAGTCGAATACTATTCGGACTCTGCACAATGAACTCATAAACTCCACTTTCCTCGGCAATAATCGAGCCCTCCCACTTTATCGAGAACTCCTCTTTCTTGGTGAGTTTGTCATAGGGAAGTGCCTGATCGAAGTCATAGTCGATGGAATTGACAATGGCTTCCCCAACCCGATCTCTGAAATTACGTCCGTTATAGTATTGAGCTTTGATACCTCGCAGTTCATCGAGCTCCGGCCTGCCTAGAAAATTCCGGAAGATATCACGAATAGTTTGAACATACTGTCGGTTTGTGAGCCGCGCGAGTTCAATGCGAGGTGGTTTCTGGCTCGCACGTGCTTCCGGTGTATAGAACGTTTCGAAGATGTACCGTCCAACGGCCACGGCATCATCGCCTCGACATGTCTTTGGCTTGTCCTCCGGCATGGTTTCGTCAATTACCTGAATGAGCTCGGGTAGTCGTTTGTTGCCGTAAAGTGGGTTTTCATTGAATCCAACCACGCCCTCGCCCTGAATTCCATGGCAATGAGCGCATTGCTTCAGGTAAATACGTTTTCCTAACTCATCCTGAGTTCCTCTTTTTTTCGGCGCAGCCCATAGAGGACTCACGATGATCGCAGCCAATAAAACCTGAAGGCCAAGATGGTTCAATGTCAATTTATGTAGCATCGGATAGATTATTTAACGTTCCAGTTTTCATCAAAGAAATTGGCATCCTTGGGGATTCCGGGGAATCGGTAAATGGAGTCGTTCGGCTTAGGCTTGTTGACTACGTCAACGATTGCCCAGTCCGGAAGCATGGGAACCTGTCGTGCATTATTTAAATAAGCATATTCGCGGTAAGTGAATCCGCTGTTAATCACAATGTACTTTTCCGGATTAAGGGGATTGGGATAAATAAGGATCGGTGCATGGCTTTTGGCGTCGAAAACTGTTTCGCCGATGGACACTCCCTGCGCTGACCAATTCAGTGGTAGTCGGGCTAGGATCTCACCAATGACTTTGTTGGACGAGAAGTCACCCCAAAGAACCAAATTATGATTCGCGATATCAGCTTCTGAAATTTCGGTGTCGGCTTTTACACGTGCATGTCCGCGAAAGTGCTGACGCCAGTGTTTGATTGCTCGTGCCTGTTCGCTTGCAGTCCAGTTACCAATGGCTTCATTGATAGGTTTACCGGTCGGTGTCACCATCAGGAAACTGCTTAGGAAGGCATCATCGATTGGACCCTGTAAGCCATGTTGTTTTTGTAACCCGTCCTGAGTAAGAGGGCCGGCGTGCCACTTGCCATCGGCGAGATGAATTTCAAATTGCCAGCTGCGATCGGACTTAGCTTTGGGGGCCGCGATCGTCTGCTTGTTAATTTCGATGGAGACTTCCTGCATACCGCTGAATGGCGCCAATCCAGCTCCCATATCAAATTTCAAGCCGGTGACATCGGTGGCAGTGATTTCAATCTGGTTGCCTCTAATTTCAGCCTTTACGCGAGCGGGCTCCCAGTGTTCAGCCATACCGGTGATCGTGAGCCAATACTGACGATTGTATTTCAATGTGTGAGTGACTTTGTTGACGGTCAACGGAAGCTTGTCATTTCCCACTCGTGCCAGACTGGCCATTTTGCTCTCAATGATCTTCTGAGAATCAGGGTGAATTCGATGTCCGGTTTTGGGTCCGATAATGTGAACCAGGTCAATTCCTTCTTTCGCTAATGCTGCTTCCATGACATCGGCGGCTTGTTTTTGGATGTCGTTTTCACCGCTGTAGGCGATCAAAGGAACATGGACCAAGTTAACTGCGTTGTCATCGGTGTCGTACCAGCGCCATAGTTTTTCTTCCCACCAGTATGGGTTCAGTGTTTCTTTTTGGAATGACTTTAGGAACTCGGGCGTTTCTGAGAATCCGGCACCTGGGTTTGCAGCAAACCAACGATCGGCATACAGCTGTGCAAATTGCCAACAACCGGCTCCTCCCATGGAGAATCCACGGACACTGACGAGGTCATTGTCAATGCGGTAATTCGCTTTCACATGCTCGAGTGCTTCCAGCACATCAATTTCGCCGGCGAATTTGAAGGCATTGCTATATCGTCCGTATGGGTGAAGCACGATCGTATTTTGAGGGGCATAGTAACCGACCACTTTGGATTGCTTATCAATGAAGTTTGTTTCACTGAGTGTTTCGCCTCGGCCGTGGAACCAAATGTCGAGCCGCACTGACGAGTCACCTCCTGCTCGATAATTAGACGGAATGACTAATCCGTAAGGCTGAGCCGAACCATCCAGTTCGCTGCGGAATCCTCGAACTACTAAACCTGTTTGGCTTAACCAGGGAGCTTCGCCATTAAGCAACTGATGAGCTCTCGTTTTGCCGTTGGCCAGAGCGGTGTGTGCTTTGGCAATGTCCTTGTCACTAAAGAACTCCTGATGCTCCAGATTATCCTTTACTGCCCGGTGGTAGATTTCCACATCCGGCAAGTAGAGCAAACCAAAATCAGATTCACTGGATTTGATCTGGCCCATCAAGTCGGCAAGTTCAGCAAGGCCTCTCTTGAGCAGAGTGCGATCTTCTTCTGAAACCTGAACACCAACGCGAGGGACTTGTCGAACAGCGTCCGGATTGTTATCTCCTTCTCCGTCTGCAAGGGTTACGTTACTGAGCAAAGAGATGGCAACGAGCAAAAGGGCATGTAATTTCATAGTGTTTAATCCAAGGACAACGGGCTTTATGAGTTTGGAATGACCAGCCAGTTGTTATGAGGGTTTGAAATAAATTGGAAGAGTCCTATTTTACACAACTTTTCCGGGATTCATGATGTGGAAGGGGTCCAGAGCTTGCTTGATTTGACGCATAGTGTTGACTGCATTTCCATGTTCCTGTTCTAACGCATGACGCTTTCCTAATCCGATACCATGTTCACCGGTACATGTTCCGCCAGCAGCCAAAGCCATGCCAATCAGTTGCTGATGGTACGTCGTGACCTCTTCTAGTTCAGTAGGGCTGTCGGGGTCGAGTGGAAAGACGACGTGAAAATTTCCATCGCCAACATGGCCGAATACAGGTGCCGGCAAGGATGCTTCTTTGACGATTTCCTTGGCCTTTAAAAAACAACGGGCCAATTGAGAAATTGGCACACAAACATCTGTGACATAGCCAACGGCATTTTCTCTCAAGGCCATGACAGCATGGAATGAGTCATACCTTGCCTGCCATAGCCGATCGCGTTGCTGTTGGTCGACTGCCCATTGAAATTCGTCACCACCATGACGTGATGAAATTTCTTTAGCTCGTGTTGTTTGCTCAGTGACATGATTAGGGGAACCGTGGAATTCAAAAAAGATGGTAGGCTTGGGAGCGTTGTTCAGACCACTGTATTGATTGACGGCCTCGATCTGGACATCATCTAATAATTCGATTCGAGCGACGGGAATTCCGCTGGCAAGAATTTCCAATACAGCCTCGACGGCACTTTCAATCGTCTCAAACGGGCAGATTGCCGAAGACACTTGCTCCGGTTGAGGATAGAGATTTACTGTGACTTCTGTAATAACGCCGAGTGTTCCTTCACTGCCAACCATCAAGTGAGTCAGATCGTAACCGGCCGACGACTTGCGAGCCCGTCCGCCCGTTTTTATGATTTCCCCATCGGCGAGCACGACGGTCAGAGCTAGTGTATTGTCTCGCATGGTTCCGTATCGGACGGCCGAACTGCCGGAGGCACGAGTGGCTGCCATCCCACCAATGGAGGCATCTGCTCCAGGGTCCACGGTAAACAACAGCCCGGTTGATTGTTCCTGTAAAGCTGCATTGAGTTGATAGCGAGTGACGCCTGCCTGCACGGTGGCATCCGCATCGGCGACGTTGATTGCAAGCACCTGATTCATTTGCGTCAGATCAATTGAAACACCACCGTATAGAGCAACGACGCCGCCTTCGACGGCCGTTCCTGTGCCAAAGGGGATGACTGGCACGCGATGCTGGTTACAGAGACGAACGATTTCAGATACTTCCTGCGTACTCTTAGGAAAAGTAACAGCCTGGGGTGCTTGAGAGGAATGTCGGGAAACATCATGCCCATGGTCGTCGAGGATATCCTGATCCAGACTCAGTCGGTCACCAAGCAACTGCCGTAAAGCAGGCAGGATAATTTCAATGTCGTTATAAGAATGTTGCGTACTCATGTTTCCACTCGTCTTACAAATCTTCGAGTCGAACTCGTTCCCAGATGTCTGGCACGAATTGGCGCCAGGATTGATTCGCTTCCACCTCAAAAGGTAACCGTTCAAAGAAGTTGTCATAAATAAGAATGGCAACACCCCGGTCTCCCATGGATTCCGCATTGATCATCCGGGCGTACTGAATTTCTTGTAACAGATTCGCTTCAGTTTCATATTCGAGTAGCCATTCCAGCACGGAACGAGCGGGCTGGTATCGGCCATGGGATTGAAAGGTGAGTGCAAGCTGTAAAGTCGGCTCAGTAATGCTTTCGTATTTGTCGGCAACTTTATTTAGTTCCTGGATAGCATGTTCGGTTTCATCAAATCCTAGGTGGCGGTGCACCACTGCCAATTCACCTCGTAAATCGAACGGCTCAAGTTCTTTGACTAATAGATCGCGTCGTGCCCAGTTTTCAAGCCAACCGACTCTCCTTGCTCCATTTGCAAAGAACGCCAGAGGTAAGGACTGAATGTGCTGACCATATAACTGCTGGTATTGCTGGACATCGAGTTCCAGATCTGGCAGCACGATGTCTTGCGTAATTAGCTCATCAACAATTGCTCCTGCAATCAATTGATGACCGTGCAATGTTGGATGCACGTGGTCGACATACATTTCGTAGCCAGGGATATTTCTGACACTGGAACTTTCCATTACCGCTCGGGCATCCACTATTGGGACCTTATGCTTTCTTGCTAAGTTCCGTTGGATGTTGTCCATCTCTTCGGTCAGTCGCAGCGGACAGAGATCGGTATCTTTGGCGATTAAGTAATGCTTTTTGGCTGTGTCAGGTTCACCGATTTGCTCGTAGGCCCGGGCCATACGGTAATGTAACAAAGCAAATTGATCGGTAATTTTCAGGCAACTTTGATAGTGTTTCAGTGCCTGGCGAGGTTGGTTGGCTAATAGAGTTGCTTGCTCAAACAAATCTAAGAACCGCTGCTGTGCTTCTGGAGCGACCTTCTCGTTGAACTCTGATTTAAAGGGAGGGCAATCTCGTAGATTTGATCCAAGGCAGACTAGTACGATGGCGACATTAGCTTGTTGGCATTGTTGAATCATTGCTTCTAATGATGATTCGTATTGAGCAGTAATAGAGGCTACCCATTCTGGATCCCAATTATAAGAAGCGTATCCACTTTCCGAGTCGAGACGCGCCGTGACGTTGTCAGGTAGTGCATCCTGCGATGAGTCCTTAAAGGACTCCACGTCCTGACCGATCATCGATCGTAACCACACAACCAGACGCAGAGACTCCAAGGCACTGCGTACTTCTGCCTGAGAACTTTGCTTCTCAAAGGTGCGATTTTCTAAGAACTCATTATGTCCGGTGGCAATGACGATGAGATCCGGATCGTACTCCAGCACTTCCCGATTGATATGCGTCAATCGAAAGCTGGCATAAGAAAGTCCTCCGCAATTAATTGATTCATACGTTGTCTTTTTGCTACGTTGATTCAGCTCGATCTCAACCCACTTAGCAAACGCAGAATCAACAGCGTAAGGACGGCCACGGACGGTGGATCCACCCAAGAAGAACATGCGGTAAGTATCATCCGCTTTGGAGGCAGCGAATGATTGATCTCCAAAGTATAAGGCCCTGTTACGGGTAGTACTGTAGTTGGCTCCGTCGGCTCCCAAGGAAAAAAGCGGTTGATGACCAGAAAAACCCGAGGAGGTATCGACTACTTCGGTTGGATTGGCAATATCGAACAGGCGGAAGATGATTTCCAAAGTCACGAAAGGTAGCAATCCGACGCTGATGGCCAGCAGTGGGAAGATGATCTTCTTCTTGCTCGGAGCGGATCGTATCATGACCATTCTGCCTTATTGGTTTAGCCAAATGCTTTGGCGACCGCCGCTTTCACTTTGGCGAGTCCTTCCGTGGCAACGGTCATCGCATCCTGTTTCCAGTATTCAGGATTGAACAACTCAAGCGATAACATACCTCGGCATCCAGCTTGATAGACCATTTGTAGAATCTTAGACACGGGCGCAACACCATCTCCGACATGGACTCGGTCCTTATCGGCAATCGTCTTACGAGGTGGCTCTGCGGGATAGTCATTCACGTGGAAACAGTGAATGTGTTGTCCGTTGAGCATTTTAAGTCCTTCGAAGGAAGACCCACCTTTGTATATGTGATAAATATCTGGCAGGATACAGGCATCGGGGTGTCCGGCTTCTGCTGCTACGAAGGCGAGTTCGCCTAAGCGACTAAGCGTTTTGGAGAATCCCCATAATTCGAGCTGCGGAGTAATTCCTGCATTTCGTCCAACTTCGCACAAATCGTAATAGCGACTAGCAGCAGCAAAGAGATCAAAGTTTTCAATATCCGTGGCTCCTACTGGTGGAGCGGCGATTCTTATTCCTCCCATCTCCTTTAACAATGCCATGTCCTTTTTGGCGGTTTCAAGTCCAGCAGCACGTTCCTTATCGTCATTCACAATCCAACGAGCGAAACCGATGGCGCTTACAACCTGCACATTATTGTCGGCAAGTTTTTTTCCTAGATCTTTAATGCTGCCTCCGCTTTCCTGATAGGCTTGAATGTCACGAATCCAAGGTTCGATTCCTTCGTAACCAGCTTTGATAACCAGGTCTACTTGTTTTTCGAGAGTGAGTTTTTGTCCGCGGACACAACTTGTGTTAAAGCAGTAGCCAAAGGGCTTCTCGATTTTCTCAGCAGTTGAAACAGTCGTCGCCTGTAACGTTCCAGCAGTCGCAAGTGAAGCGGCGGAAGCCTGTATGAGCTGTCGTCGGTTGAGATTCATGGTATTGTTTCCGATTGTTGGATCTACCGAATGTTTTGTCTAATAGTTGCGTGAGTTACTTGGGTTGTATCCACGATTCAAGATCTGCCGGCTCGAGGACTCCCCAGTAAAGTCTGAAGTCCGCCATTTTTCCCTGCAGGCCATTGGTTGCACCATAGTCATCGACCAGAGAGCCTCCGTCCAGACCTAGAGTAAAGCCATCGGCCGGAGCACTTTGTAAAAAGGCTGCTTTGACGTCTGTTTTTATTCTCTTTCCGTCGACGTAGAAACCGAGTTTCGCATTTCGATCCAAAACAGCAACGACATGTGTCCAGGCGTTGAGTTTGATGGCGGGGCCAACGGCGGTAAAGAGCTGGCCCTGAGCCCGCACGGAGAATTGGATCTTTCCGTCGTTGAGTCGCATTGTATAGCCCATCGCTTCGCCACCCTGTGCGGCAATTACACCGTCATCAGTCGTAGGGTGAATGAACCCTCCCAGGGTGATTGGCTTATAGGAGGGATTGAATTTGTTCGTACTTGGGTTTAAGAAGATGTGCTGCTTACCATCGGTGATGACGGCCGCTCCATGTGGAGATCGTTCCGTTTTGTCAAAGTCACCAAATCGGAAGCGTCGTACCAATTGCTTTGGTTGCTGCTTAGCTCGCTCCGCTCCGAAATTAACGACCGATCCATCATCCTTGTAGTACTCCTGAAGACGCTCTAATTCAATTTCAAGCTCGGCTTTGATCTTAGCGTAATTCGGGTCGTCATAAACACTGTTCAGTTCATTAGGATCTTCCTTGAGGTCAAACAATTCCCACTCTTTGTTTTCGTAGAAGTTGATGAGCTTGTAGCGTTCGGTTCGTACCCCATTATGTTTGGCAACACTGTGAGCGCCGGGAAATTCGTAGTAGTGGTAGTACACACTTTTTCGCCAATCTTCAGGGGTTTTGCCTTCAAAGACGGGCTTCATGCTGGCACCCTGCATATCCTCTGGTTGTTTCGCTCCGGCGATATCCAAAAACGTCTGAGCGAAGTCGAGGTTCATGACCATATCAGTGTTGACCGTACCGGGTTTGATTTTTCCGGGCCAGCGTACCATTAAGGGTGTGCGGAATGATTCTTCATACATCCAGCGTTTGTCATACCAACCATGATCACCCAGATACCATCCTTGGTCAGAGGTATAAATCACGATCGTGTTTTCATCCAGCCCCGATTCTTCGAGATAGTCCAGTACTCGCCCAACGTTTTTATCCACACTGTCGATACAGCGAAGGTAGTCTTTGACATATCGCTGGTATTTCCAACGAATCAGATCATCTCCTTCCAGATTAAGCTTTTCGAATTCAGCGTTTTTCTTTTCGTAAGCGGCATTCCAGACTTTGAGTTGCTCTGGAGTTAGGTCGCGTGGTGGATCCAGCTTGAGGTCATACTTCGTTAAATGTTCTTTAACGGTCATTGCCTGATTTTTGGCTGCTGAAGTACGCCCTTTGTAATCATCAAAAAGAGTGATGGGTTCAGGAATGGTTTCGTTGTTGTAGTTATTGATTTCATTTGGGCCAGGCTGCCAATTTCGATGGGGGGCCTTGTGTTGGTACATTAAAAAGAACGGCTTGTCGGAATCTTGACGCCCTTTGAGATACTTGAGTGTTTCGTCGGTAATGATTTCGGTGGTATAGCCTACATGGTTGACCGGTCCATTGGTCGTCTTCATTGGTGGGTTGTAATAGGGTCCCTGACCGATCAACACGTGATAGTAATCGAATCCGACAGGCGTGCTCTTAAGATGCCATTTCCCAATGACTGCGGTTTCATAGCCGGCCGACTGTAATAACTTAGAGACAGTCTGTTGGTTGCCGTTAAACGTGTTGCCGTTACGGACGAATCCGTTCAGGTGGCCATACTTTCCAGTTAGCACGACGGCTCGTGAAGGGCCACAGATGGAATTGGTGACAAACGCCCGATCGAATCGCATCCCCTCATTAGCAATACGATCAAGATTGGGAGTTTTGTTTACCTTGCTGTCATAAGCTCCGATCGCCTGATAGGCGTGGTCATCGGAAAAAATGAACAGGATATTAGGCCGGTTATCTTTTTCCTGCGCCTGAGTTGTCTTTGTTTGTGCAGTTAAAGCTGCCAATGCAAGTAATACAATGGTCAGGAAGCGATTTGAAAAGCGCATAATCTTCCTTAGTGATAAGAGAGGTTGAGGTAAGGAATTGTCTATTCCTGAGTAACAACTTTGATGGTTGTGTTGATTTGATTACTAGTGACCTTTAACTCCGGCTTCAGGTCGGTAGGTGCATTAGCAATCAGCTTGATGTCTTTGAGCTCAGCAGGTTTAGCTTCCTTAGGAAAACGCACCTCCAGCTTGAATTCAGTCTGGTCGGTCGGCACTTCGATACTCGGAGCGGCATAACCTTCCGGCAATCCTGCAAGGGTGACGGTAACTGGCTTGTCGAATCCAGCGGCACGTGTGATGGTTCCGGCAAAGTATCCTGTTTCACCTTCTCCCGCGCGAGCCTCAATACCTGCTTCTGTCGTAATGGCGATACTGAGTGAGTCAATAGGAGTAATGTTCAATTGAGCGGTTGAAACAGAGGCGACTACCGCCTTGTTATCTGCTGAAAGTAATTCGGCAACGATGACACCACGCCATGGCATAATTCCCAAGTCATGGGGAATCCAAACGTTGACGGTTTGGCTGGTGACGTCAGCTCCAAGCATGGGATCTTCACTGAGCCGTAATGCTCGATCAGTATCATTTACTTCAACGTCTTTGTTGTTTTGTTTGACTTTCTTGCGAGGCATGGTTTGGTTCGAAACCAGTCGTAAGCGGATGTTGCCTGTGACACCGTCATTGCGACCAACATTGACTGTGATGGGAAGATACTTTCCACGAGGGCTCTGAAGTTCAGTGGTCGTGGCAGCGAGAGAAGCACTGATGGGGGCTGCTGCGGCTCGGGCAATACCAAGATTCTGTCGTAACTCGGGAAGGACTCGATAGTGCGGGCTATCTGATCCAACCGTCGCAATCTTGGTGGTGGTTACATTTTCATCAGCTGCCGTGGCACTAATGCGGCCGACAGAAAAAGTTGCGTCTCCATTGGCAGCAGTAATAGAGACCAATCCTCGCGTTCGTCCGGCCAGAATACGATTGCCGGCGACGGTCACCCCTTCAGGTAAACCATCAAATGCCAAAGCGATGTCTCCGTTGTATCCTTGACGGGCCACATCGACGATTACTGTTTGTGTTGAGCCCGAGGGGATTTGTAATCGGTCTTCGGCAATCGAGACGCCGAACTGAGGTTGGGAAATATCTTCAATTTCGATTCGGTAGATGAAATCTTCTCCACCCCGACGTAACAGATCGTGAAGCGATACCGTGATAAATTCGGAATCACCCGGGACAGTGACATCGACTCCCGGATCAGAAAGCCCGGGTCGATCGTCATTGTTTCCTATTTGTGTACCATTGGCTGCTTTAACGACGAGCACTCCATCGACAGGCGATCCCGCGCGCCGGGCAATAACATCCAAACGGAGTTTTGATCCAGGTTTGGCAACGACCTTAAAACTGTCCGTCTCTCCTTTTGCAGACAAGCGGCCATTGATGCCAACCGGAGCAGCAGGCACGTCGCCCGCTTCAGTCGATTCGACATATTCTACGTGCTGACTGACCACGATGCGAGGTCGTGAACCGGTTGCGTGGCCAACTGCAGGCAACGGCAACGCATTGAGAGTGTTTTCAACGGCAGCAATTTCAACCGTGCTGTCGATGTTAGTACGGCCATACTGAACGCTAGCTGGCTGCCCCTGTTGGATCCCCATTGGGAAGGCTAAATCTGCGAAGGACAGATTGCCAATCTTGAGCCGAAACCGTCCGGGGGCGGGACCCTTATAAAGAATGTCATGTAACTCGAGTGTATAAGAACCGTCACCAGGGAGTGTCGTGGAAATCCGAGCATCCCCATGGAGCTCAGGTTGTGGAGCACTAAAGCCGACTTGAACACCTTTCTCATCCAGTAACCGTAAGACAGGTCGAATGTTAGATCCAATACGTCGGCCTTCAATGTCGACGACGATGGCTTCGCCCTGTTTCCCAGCGAAAGTCGTTTTGAGAATGTTTCCGCCGGTTAGATCGCCCGAGAGCGCGACAGGAAGAGCATCAACGGATTCGGCGAATGGCTGTTGTGGAAGATTGTCGACGCCTATGGATAAGGCATTAGAGATTCCTTGTTCGCTGGCAATGCGTATCCAATGAATGCCAGGCTGAACTTCTGTTGTATTTAGTTCGATAATCGCCTTTCCATTGTCGGAACCCTCAATCACTTTTTGAGATGCAATTGGAAAGGAAGCGAGAAGCTTTGGAGCTGGCGCGAGATCCGTTCCGGTGACTGTGATTTGAAATGTCGTGCCTGCCTGAATACCTGGAACGCTGGTGTTATTGATGGTGGGAGCACCAAAGGCACTTTGTAGCGTCAGACTGAAAATGGTGATTGTAGGTAGGAAAGCAGAGTAAATGCGATTCATGGTTAAACCGTGTTTACGGGGAAGTAAAGGGAAAGGGACGCATCAGCGGCAAGAGTAGATGCTTCGATTAAGGATGTTTATTTTACCTTAAAAAAATGGCAGTGGGTATGTGCAGATAGTCTACTGGTGGGCGCAAAAAAATCCCCGAAGGACCCATTCGGAAGTAGCCTTCGGGGATATTGATTTGTCGTGTGTAAGGGGTAATTATTTGAAAGGATTGGGAGCTGGCCCAAATGGATTATTAGCACCAGGAGCAGGTTTGTTGTTGCCAGGATTGGCTCCACCCCCGTTACCGCCGGGCACGCCTGGGATGGCAGGTAATCCGCCAGCACCACCTCCGGGCAGACTGCCTTGAATGAACTTCTTGACTTCGTCGAGTGAAGTTGGAGGTTTCTCTCCGCCGGGGCCAGCATTTGCATTCGGATCGTCGTTGCCTCCGCCAAACGGGTTCAGCGATCCAAAGATGGCACCAAGTGTGCCACCACCGCCTTGAGCCTTGTTATCGTCTCCACCTGCCACAGGTGCATTGCCGCCATTGAAGGGGTTGTTGCCTGCTGGCGGATTGTTGTTGGCTGCTGGAGCATTGTTACCAGGTGCGAAAGGATTATTTCCGGCAGGAGGAGTATTGTTACCGGGGGCAAAGGGGTTGTTCCCGGCCGGTGGGTTGTTATTCGCTGGCGGAGCATTGTTACCAGGGGCGAAAGGATTATTTCCAGCAGCAGGAGTATTGTTTGCTGGAGGAGTGTTATTACCAGGTGCGAAGGGGTTGTTTGCTGCAGGTGGCGTGTTATTTGCAGGCGGATTGTTGGTTGCCACGGGATTAGCCGGCATTGGATTGTCGTTGTTAAGATTCGCTAATGGGTCTTTGTCGTCCACGGCCGCTTTGGGATTCGTCTTTGAAACCGTGACATTGACAGGGTTGCTTCTAATCCCAGCAATGTTGTTGGGAGCGAATGGATTATCAGCTCTAGTTGATTGCTGAGCGTCCAATGGAATTTCCGGAGCCTTGGTCGGTGTAGGCTTTCGTAGAGAGGCGGCTTCATTTTCTTTTTGCTGTTCATAGCGAGCAGCAGCACGAGCTTTTTCAGTCGCAACTAAGTTGGCACGTGCCTCTCGGCGAAGGTTTTCAATCTGTAATCTCACCTTGCCTTGGACTCGGATCAAAGCTGGAGAAACCGGGTAGAACCCACGTTTGTCAACGGCTTCCAATTCGGCTCCGTGTTTGAGATCTTTTAACGATTCTTCTGCTTTACCCTGTTGGTGATACACCAAGCCACGAAACAGGTATACTCGCGGGTCTTCTGAGCCATTTTCAACAGCGGCATCAAAAATACTCAACGCCCCCGCATAGTCACCATTGTTGTAAGCATGGACGCCCTGACCATAGAGCTTCGCTTCAGAAGTATTCTGAGCGTTGACTGTGGCCGTGAAAGACAAAAGAACACATAGAGTGATACGGAATATGTTGTTAGACATTTTCTCGTTACCTGTTATCAGAAAGTTAATTTGGTGTCTGATTGAATTGTACTAGGTAAATCGGACATCGTCCTTCATTAAAACCTTAAAAAATACGATCAACCGAGCCATGGAACAGCTGATTCTAGAGTAAATCCAACAGGCTACGGAGCAATCGCCATAATCGTCAAAGTTGGTATAAAGCTAGGCAACTACGGCAAAAAATTCGGGTCTGTTAACATTTTCGGAAAAGATGCGGCTGGTGAATATGCGATACATAGGGTGTAAGGGGGATATAAGTAAAATAAATAACCTTTACTGGAGAATAGTTTTAGCTTCTCGGTGGGGATCGAAAGCTGATAGTTTTCTTCATTCAACACATAACGGGCCAGAATTACTAAGTTCAGGTTTGTAACCACAGCCGACATTAGTTTGCTTCCGTCGATTGTCACTGGGGACAAGTGGTTTACGAATTCAAACGCTTAGTATTCCAGGCCCGTTTTTTATTTAACCAGTTGGCCAGTTAGCTAGCTTTGGCAGATTTAATGTTCAATCCGATCTCAGGGGTCTCCATCGCAGCGGTTGCCAGATGCACCGCGGACGCTCCAGCAGCAAGATACCGCTGTACATCTTCCAAACAACTTGCTCCACCCACTCCGATCAAATCCAGATCGAATTGATTTTCATCGATTAGCTGCTTGGCCATATGGGTCTGTTCCACAGAAGCATCCAGAGTGGCTTTGCCGCAGATACCTCGCATCTCTCCATCAAATAAATACGAGCCATCCGCTTTTCTTACTCGCGTGGCGATACTGTTGGTCATAGCCAAAGCATCCACAAAAGGATGAATCGCCGAGAGCAATTGTTGCATGGCCGTGGAGTCCATGATTCGCCCAATTTTACCGATCAGTGGCGTACTTCCGATCTGTTGGCGAATTTTCTCAACCACTGTGAGGCAGTCAGATGGATTTTGATAAAGTTGGCCGTCGCAGGTGGACACGTTGGGGCAAGAGAAGTTGGCCTCAATAAAATCGGCTCCACTTTCAACAGCGAGTCGAGCACAAAGCGCATAATCATCAGCCAGTTGTTGTAATGTCCAGTCCGGCTGTATGGTGCCGACGACCGAAACAGACAGTAGCTTGTCTTCCGGAAGTAGCTCACGGGTTAGACCTACGTCGGCACACCAAATTTCCGGTTCCATGGAGGGCATTCCGTAAGAAACGGCCCAACTTCCAGTCATTTGGTTTTGAATCGGTACATCAGCTTCCCCACCCTGCAGCATTTCCACGCTGACGGGTTGTAGGTTGGGAAGATCGTAACAAGGTCGCACTCCACTACGCACCGTTTTATAAGTCACCAGATCGAACCCGAGGCTGGCATAGTACAGACACCAACGACCATTCAGCAGAGGTCCTGCGGGAATGCCCAGGGGAGACTTGAGTGACTTACCGCACAAAGTGATTGGCGCTGGCCAGCTGGGAACGTCCACGGCAACCGGATCGGGCGCATGGTCATAATTCCACTGGTAGCTTTGGTGGCGGTCATAACGTGGATAATTCATATCCGTATCATACTTAAGAAATCCAGCGAAGATTTGTCTGGACATAAAAAACCCCGAGAGCAACAAAAGTCACGCTCGGGGTTCTTATCGTTTTAAAACTTCGGCTGTGAATGCGGCGAGCGGAGTCGCTGCGAGACAAGCGAGGATGCTGACGTGCTTCTGCACTGTCGTATTAGTGATCCTGACTTACGCTAAAATTTGGTCCCTCTGCCGGATTAGCCGAAGTGTAAAAACTTATCGGCCAGCCTCCGATGAAGAATTAACTAATTTCAGCGATTCCCGTTGTTGAAATTCCACAATGGAAAGTCCTGTGAATTCACTCTTTCCAGGCTCGCTGAAAATCAGTCGAGTCGTTTTACTCGGATATTTTTGAAGTGCACAATACTCTTCGGGTCATGGCACTGCAATGCAAAGGTGCCTTCGCCCAAGCGACGTTCAAAGTCCTTACTGAAGGCTTCTTTCCCTTTGGGTTCGGTGTAATCTACAACAGTTCGGCCGTTGAGTTTGATAGTCACATGACGATCTTTGACGATGATATGAGTTTCGTAGAACTCGTTATCTTTGAGTTTGGGATCGGCAATGTTGACAACACCGTACAGGCTGCCACTCTTCTTTGGATCACCGTGGGTGATATTGACCTGAGCTTCATAACCGTATTTGGGCCAACCATTTTCCTGATACTTGGTGTGGAAATAGATACCGCCGTTACTTCCCGGCAGTGTCATAACATCGACTTTCAATTCGAAGTTGGTAAATGGTTTGTCTGCCTGATAGAACAGGTGGCTACGAGGCCCGGCAGCAACAAAGGCGCCGTCCTTCATACTCCAGGAATCTTTGTTCTCACTTGCTTTCCAGCCACTAAAATCTTTTCCATTTGAAATGGTGACGAATCCATCGTCTTTTTTATCGGCTAGTGTGAGACCTGCAGCGAGCAGGACCGCAGGCACGGCCATCATTAGTTTGCGAATCATATTGATTTCCTTCAAGTAAGGTCTATGTTTAGGTGGTTTCGTTAAGTTCTATCGACGGGCTCGTTCATGTTTGAGCGGTAGCCATGCGCCATTGTCCGCGGAGCTGGCAACACATTGTTGAATGAAATACATACCTTCAACGCCGTCATGGACATTCGGGTAGATCGTATCGACTTTTTCGATACTGTTGCCCAAGGCTCGGTCAGCCATTGCATCGTAAGCTGAGCGGTAGACATTCGCAAAGGCTTCGAAGAATGCTTCCGGATGTCCACTAGGTAATCGACACGCTGCTGCTCCACTTCCATTCATAAATGGAGCATTCGGGTCTCGAGTATAAATCTTGTGTGGTTCCCCGTTCTTACGAACGATCATCTCGTTGGGATTTTCCTGACGCCATTGTAATGCTCCTTTGGTTCCATCGATTTCAATGAATAAATCGTTTTCGCGTCCGTGGCTAATCTGGGAAGCAGTCACGGTTCCCAGTCCCCCATTTTCAAACTGAATCACTGCGGTTCCGTAATCATCCAGTTGACGCCCTTCTTCAAAGGTTCGCAGGTGACAGCTGATTTGATCTGGCAGCAAGCCCGTCATATAGCGACCGAGGTTATAGGCATGCGTGGCGATATCGCCGAAACAACCTGCGGCACCGCTTTTTGAAGGATCGGTTCTCCAGGCTGCCTGTTTTTGTTCCTCTTCTTCAAGACGCGTTCTTAGCCAACCCTGAATGTAGAAAGCGCGGACGGCCTGGATTTCACCGAGTTCACCATTAAGGATCATCTCTCGAGCCTGTCGTACGAGCGGATAGCCGGTGTAGTTATGGCTTACGGCAAAGACGACATCTGAATTGTCTACGGCGGAGGCCAGTTGTTCGGCCTGCTCGAGGTCAAATGTCATCGGCTTATCGCAGATAACATTGAAGCCGGATTCCACGGCGGCTTTGGCGATTTCAAAGTGCGTGTGGTTAGGTGTGGCGACTGAAACAAAGTCGATTCGCTCGTCTTCAGGAAGTGCCGCTTCTGTTTGGAGCAATTCCTGATACGATCCGTAGGCTCGGCTTTCACCAATATCGTAAGCTGGCGCAGAAGCCTTAGCTCGTTCCGGATTAGAAGACAACGCTCCGGCAACCAATGCCGCTCGATTATCTAAAACGGCGGCAGTACAGTGAACGCGGCCAATAAATGATCCCGCACCCCCGCCAACCAATGCCATCCGCAGTTTTCTATTTAAGTCACCATTGGTGGACATATGTAAATTGCTCCTGTTCGGACATCGGTGTTACAGCCTTATAAAATACCACCTGAGATAGGCGTGTAAGGGACTGAGGATACCTGATGTCGTTGGATTAGTGGATTCGTCTTTCCTCTTTTTTAGCATATCCCGCGGCTTGTTCCAGTGTGGTGCCTGTGAGGACCTGGCTTGGATTGTCGGCCCGACTGTCCGGCAATCCTCAGTTAGCTAGTTATTTCAAATCATGTTTTTGCCTATAATAAAGACCAAGTGGTTTCGAATGTGTTCTTGGAACCATTTTCATCGCGAGTGTCTTACTTAGTCTTTTTACTTGGTGGATATACAAAGGTTTTTACATGAGAAACAAATCGCTATTACTTGGCATCGGTGTCGGATTGTTGTTTGGCTTGGGAATGGTAGCTGGCACGGTCATTGGATTGAAGTCGGAACAAAACGCTGCGACTTTTGAAATCGATGGCATGGTCTTAAAAGCAGCAGGTAGTGACAGTTCGGATAATTTCTCCTTAGCCACCGGTGCCATTTCGGATCAGGCCGAAGGTGCGTTTTTTCTGGATGCATTAACCGGTGATTTACAGTGTATTATTCCTTATGCACGAACAGGTCAAATTGGCGGGCACTTCAAAACCAACGTGTTTAATGATTTACAGGTTCAACGAACGAAGAAACCACGGTTGCTGATGGTAACCGGTGACGTGCAATTCGTAGGTAACAACCGACCTGGTAACTCATTGGTTTATATTGTCGATGCAACGACTGGAAATTTTGCCGCATACTATGTTCCCTGGAATCGTCAGATGGAATCTACAGGACGCCCGCAAAATGGAATCTTGGTGGCATTAAAGGTTGGCCAGGCTCGAAATATTACGCTTGGACAATAACGGGAAGGAAATCGACTTGGTCGTTCATGTTAATGGAAAACCTATCGATATAGCAGCCGAAACGACTTTGGCTCAGCTGCTTCTCCAGTTAGAGATTACAACTCGACATGTGGCGGTTGAGTTGAATTTGGAGATCGTTCCTTTTGAGAATCATGCCAAGTGCGAACTTCATGATGGTGATAAGTTGGAAGTCGTGACACTTGTTGGTGGTGGCTAACACTCAGTTCTGGAAAGACGATGGCAACAGAAATAGATTCTTTCAAACAAGTCTCTGATCAAGGCAGGCTGACCGTTGGTCCGTTCCAGCTGAACAGTCGATTGATTGTCGGTAGTGGCCGATATGAAAATGCGACTGTTATGAAAGAATGCCTGGAGCTATCCGGAGCTCAGTGCATTACAGTGGCTGTTCGCCGTGAACGACTCCATGATGCGGATGGCGAAAACTTGCTCGACTTTATCGACTCGGAAAAGTACATCCTGTTGCCCAATACAGCAGGCTGCTACAGCGCGGCTGATGCGGTACGAGTTGCCAAGATGGGACGTGAAATCTTACGGGCACTGGGGAATCCGGGGGCAGACTGGGTCAAACTTGAGTGTCTCGGAGATAGTAAAACATTGCTGCCTGATCCGGTCGCTACTCTGGAAGCCACTGAAAGGCTCGTGGCAGATGGTTTTCATGTGCTTTGTTACACCAGCGACGATCCGGTAACCGCACGGCGTTTAAAAGCAGCCGGTGCCGCTGCAGTGATGCCTGCCGGCAGTCCGATTGGATCGGGGCAAGGGATCCTTAATCCAAATAACATCCGCATCATCCTTGAGTATTTAAAGGATGAAGATCCGGATTACCCTGTGATTGTTGATGCCGGTGTTGGTACGGCAAGTGATGTCGCACAAGCAATGGAGTTGGGAGTGGACGGCGTGTTGCTCAATACAGCGATTGCGCATGCTCGTGATCCTCATAGAATGGCACAGGCCATGAAGTCCGCGACTTACGCAGGGCGGCAAGCGTTTTTGGCCGGCCGAATTCCCAAACGACTGTACGCATCGGCAAGCAGCCCGGAAGAGGGTGTGGTTGCCACTCACCCTTATCCTCGTGGCAAGTAAACGCGATTCTAAAACATTCTAAGGCGTTTACTGATGGAGCATGACTTTTTGCAATCCGAGGATATTCTGGGGCCAGAGGGGCGGATCGCTGCCAGGCTCCAGAATTATGAACATCGGATGCAGCAACTCGAAATGGCCGATGCTGTTGCCGCAGCGTTGGCAGATAAACGCCATTTAGTGGTGGAAGCTGGGACAGGAGTCGGAAAGAGTTTTGCCTACCTTGTTCCTTCGATTCTGGCAGCCACGGATCCAGAGCACGCGACGGTGGAGACCGACGATGGTCAAACTAGGAATCGTCGTATTATTATCTCGACACATACCATCAGCCTGCAGGAACAGTTGCTAGGGAAAGATCTGCCACTGTTAAACAGCGTGATCCCTCGAGAGTTCTCTGCGGTGTTGGTCAAAGGTAGAGCCAACTACCTCAGTCAAAGGCGTTTGAAAAGCGCCTTAACGCGAAGTGCCACACTATTTGAAAGTACGCAAGAGCTCGAACAACTCGATGCAATCAACCAGTGGGCCAAAGACACAACCGACGGAAGTCGTAGTACTTTGCAATTTCAGCCGAATGGTTCAGTTTGGGACGAAGTTGCCAGTGATTCGGGCAACTGTATGGGCCCTAGTTGCAAGACGCATAAATCCTGCTTTTACTATCGCGCTCGTCGACGGATGGAGCATGCTCAAATCATCATTGTGAATCATGCAATGTTTTTTAGCGATCTGGCATTACGCAGTCAGGGGGTGAGTGTTCTTCCGGATTACGACGCTGTCATTCTGGATGAAGCGCACACGGTTGAGAGTGTTGCTGGAGATCACTTAGGTCCGAGCGTGTCCTCGGGTCAGGTCGCATATATTTTGAAAAAGTTGTACAACGACCGGACGAACAAAGGGCTGTTAGTAGATGGACGGTTTGACAAAGCCCAGCGGCAAGTGGTGGATTGCTATATGGCAGCAGATCAGTTGTTCGGCGACATTATGACCTGGAAGGAACAGCACCCTAAATCCAATGGCCGGATGCACAAGAAAAGAACTTTTCAAAATGCTCTTAGTCCGGCATTGTCGAAGCTTGCCGGTATGATTCGTCGGATTGCTTCCGGAATCGAGGATACGTCAGAACGTAAGGATTACACTTCGGCCGTGGCTCGTTTGGAGACATTATCCGACGCGATTCACCAATGGATGGAACAATCTGCGCCGGACATGGTGTATTGGCTCGAGGCCTATAATACCAGGCGACAGGGGCCTCGCGTTAAACTACGTGGAGCGCCACTCGATGTTGGCCCAATCCTCAGAAAGGAGTTATTCAATAAGATCCCAAGCGTCATTCTGACTAGTGCGACACTGGGAGTTGGTCGCGATGAGAATTTCAATTTCTTCAGGTCGCGGATCGGGTTGGGTGACACCAATAATGCACAGATCGGTAGTCCTTTTGACTATGAGAAGCAGTCTGAGTTGATCTTAGTGGGAGGGATGCCGGATCCCTCCCAACAAAAGGAACAGTTTCGCACTCAAACTGTAGAAATGGTGAAACGGTACGTTGAACGTACCGATGGTCATGCTTTTGTCTTGTGCACGAGCTACGACATGATTCGGTATTTAACATCCGCTTTGACACCTTGGTTGACCCAGCAGCAGTTGGGAATCATCAGCCAGGGAGACGGGACACCGCGTACAGAAATGGTGCGGCGATTTAAGGAGAATCCGAGGTCTGTTTTATTCGGGACGGACAGTTTTTGGCAGGGAGTGGATGTCCCCGGAGATGCACTTCAAAATGTAATCATCCCTCGCTTACCCTTTAGTGTACCTGACCAGCCATTGCTGGAAGCGCGACTTGAGAAAATTAAGCTGGAGGGCGGTAATCCATTTATGGACTTTCAGCTACCTGAAGCGGCGATCAAGTTTAAACAGGGATTTGGGCGTCTTATTCGAACTCGTAGCGATCACGGTATTGTGGTAGTTTTGGATCCACGGGTTCGCACCAAGTTTTATGGCCAGCTATTTATAGACTCATTGCCGCCAACGGTAGTGGTTACCGAGTCCGTGGACGGCCAGGCATTCTAGTGGTTATGACCGGCATGAGAATCTCCGGCATCTTCACCATAAGTTCCGTCGAGCATCCCGATGCCTTCTAACTGCCAATGAGATGCTCGGCCTTCAGGAAAGAACCTACGCCAGTATTGAATTCGGAAGCCGATGGCTTCTTGTTGAGAACCTGTGAGTGGCAGCATATATTCCTGAACGATTTGGCGTTCGTTTCTTTTCACATTCTTTATAAGGACGTCTTTAATAACGACCAAGTCGTCCGGATTCCAGCGATCGATATGATCAAGCATCATCTTCATTGGTTGGCGTGAAAACCTAGCGTTTTGCTCTTCCAGCATGCCGCGATCATTCTGATAGAACTCTTCAATGTCCCGAACTTCGAAATTCCGACCTCCTTCGATACTTAGCATGACCTGGTGGGCATGACCGAGTTTTCCTTCTTTGAGGTAGCCTAGCCAGTGCTTGGTTTGCTCAGCGGCCTGATAGTACAGGTAGTCAGATTCGTTGCTTTTCCCATACGTTGCCCAAGTTCCAAGGACGACAGAAATAAACAGGCCGATGGTTGCAAAGGCACGGCCCGCGTAAATCTCTGGCTTTTTAGCGATATCTCGATGTGCTTTCCAACCAAGAATTACACTGACGACTGGCAAAGCAATGAATCCGGTATAGAAAAGCCCCAAGGGTGAGGAGAATGCTAGCACCAAGCAGGTTATGGCGGCCCAATGCAGTCGCCGATAACCAGTTTCTTCCCCCCAATGGTCATGTTTTTCAGGAGGTAGATATGCAGAGCGTTCGTCAACCACAGTATTGAGTTCCTATTTGATAACGTAACGTAAGTTTGATTAGTCCTACGTAAGTTAACTCGACATTGCTCGCTGCAATTCCTGAATCGAAGTTATACCTTGGGCCAAATGCAGGATACCTTCCTGTTGGGTGGATTTATTGCCCAATTGTTGAGCAAGCTGGCGAAGTGCATTTAAGTCCGGTTGAGTTGCTATCGCTTGTCGTAGCTGATCGTCCATAGTAATCAACTCAAATATCCCGGTACGCCCCTTAAATCCTCGACCGGAACAAGCTTCACATGGTTCAGGAAGATTTCCCTTTTCGTCTGGGACGGGTTGGAAATGCTGATAAAGGACCTGGACGTGTGAAGGTGGAAGGCCTAATTGCTGGATGTATTGTGCGCCCGGTTGAAATGGTTGTTTGCAGTTTTCGCATAGTTTCCGACAAAGTCGCATATGCATAACGCCGTTGAGGCATTTGGCCAATTTGTCCGGAGCTACACCAAGTGACCGGATTCTGTGAATAGCTTCGATACCATCAATCGCGTTGACCGCGATGATGGACATTCGGTTGTTGTTTAAGGCTTCGTCGCAAAGTGTATCGAGCGTTTCCTTATCCGGCACTTGAGGGAGCACATAAACATCGGGTTCGCGCAGTTTTACTTTGTCAATGACTGTAGTAAACTTCTGCCCCGCTGCCACATCCACTTCTTCTAAATGGATATTCTCGACGTCGGTTTCCTTCAGTCCCTTTTGCTCGAGGCAGAAGAAATCGCGCATAAATCGGTCGGTTGCTCCCAACGCATGTGTCCAGGCCGTCGTAAGCCCTCCTCCATTGGCAGGAGCAGAAACAATGAAGATTCCTGTATGCACCTGTTGAGAAGTATCTTCCATGTACTTGCCGGTGAGGCGTTTGAATTCCTCCAGAACCTCATCCCGAATCCCCAACTGTTGAATCGACTTAAAGCGAGCTTTTTTGGGTTCGAGTTTGATGATAATGCGTTCACCGGTTTGCGTGCCGACAGAAGTAATATGACATCGTCGACCAATTTCTCCGCTATTGGCTGTGAACTCGCCTCTTTGTTCATTGACGCGATCATTGGCATTGAGATGAGCCAGCGTTTTCATCACGGCGACCATCATGGTGGCACTTTGCGGGTCCAGCATAGGAAGCTGTTGCCACAACCCATCGACTTCAATCTGAGATGTCGCTCCCTGCACCGTACAGTCGATGAGGAGTCGTTCGGCATCCTGGACAAGCGCTTCATAAAGCACTTGCTTTACAGGGACAATTCCCATGGATTGCCGGCATTGAATTTCGGCAGTTTGATTTGCCGAATTATCGCCGGTGGTTGAGCGGACATCGACAGGGGGCCCCATTTCGTTTGGGGACAATCCTTCATTATCGGTTGCCATGATTTCGGTTTAAATTCCTCAGGGAGAGAGACAGTAAATGGAGCGTAATAGGGTTGAAACGGGAGAGGACAAAGGGGGGGGTTAAATGATCCCGGGAGTCGAAACATTGATACCTTTGATCGCCATTTTAAGCGCGTCTCGGTTGGGCGCCACCTTGAAGGCGGTTTCACGGTCGATGAGTTCGTCATCGATTAACTTTTTGAGACTCATGGTAAAGTCCTGCATTCCCTCTTCAGCTCCAATGCGAATCGCATCAGGTAGTTTTTCGTCATGGCCTTCCAATACCAGTTTGGTGATCATCGGATTAAAGGTCATGATTTCACAGGTTGGGACTCGCCCAACTCCTTCCCGAATCGATGGGAGTAATTTTTGAGCGACGATGCCCTTCATATTGAAGGCAATTGCACTACGGATGGCTCCATGCATTTCTTCAGGGAAGAGGTCGAGAATACGACCGATGGTGGTTGAGGAACTTGACGCGTGGACAGTACCAAACACCAGGTGTCCTGTTTCCGCTGCATGGATCGCCGTCATAAATGTTTCTTCGTCACGCATCTCACCGACCAGAATAATATCGGGATCTTCACGCACGGCATGCTTCATGGCAATTTCGAAGTCTTTGACGTCCTGACCGATTTCTCGTTGATTGATCAGACATTTGTCTTCGGTGTAAACAAATTCGATTGGATCCTCAAGTGTGAGGATATGTTTTGAATAAATACTGTTGATGTAATTCAACATGGAAGCAATGGTGGTCGACTTTCCGGAACCGGTCACACCGGCTAGCAGGACCATGCCCTGATCGTAGTGGCAGAGAGATTCCATCACAGGCGGCAGGTGAAGACCGCGAAAATCGGGAATCCAATTACTAATTCGCCGGGCGACCAGACCAATGTTGCCTAGTTGTGTGAGCATATTGACACGAAAACGCCAGGTTTCACCATCCACGTCAACCGTATGGGCGAAGTCGGCTCCTCCCTCTTCCTCGAAGATCTTACGATTCTTTTTATCCATCATCGGGAATAAAAGTCGCACCATTTCTTCCCGTTCAATCGGTCCTCGATTCAAGTCCTTTAAAGATCCATTGATTCGTACAATAGGCGGACGACCAACTTTCATATGTAAGTCCGAGCCTTCCAGTTTGACTAGGGCGCGGAAAATCTTATCGACTTCGAGCTCCTCCTTCTTAGTAAGGAAACGTGCCATATCCTGATCAACATTAGCTGCAGGCTGTTCTGTCGAGGCCATCGTTCAGTGCTCCACGGGTTCGGTATTTACCGAGTTGTTTAAAGGTGTTGTTTGAAGAATACAAACGTGATTTGAAAAGTTCTTTGCTAGGATTGTTTCCCTAACGAGCATTATTAACAAGTATAGCACACTAATTTTGCATTGCGTGGTCGTATCAGTGGCCGTGGATGCATCGCCATCAGAGGTGAAAGGTAGGTAGATATGGCAGGTTATAGTGGTGAGTTAAATAGCCTATACTGAGCTAACAAGATTGCTGTTATTCTGCCCTGCTACGTTTGATTGGAAGACTTATGAGTCAGTTTTTGATGCAACGCCGTCGGATGTTGGCTGCGGCTGCTGCGGCCGGCGTCTCGCTATTTGATATTCCCAGAGTCTCTGCCGCTGAAGATCCGTTTAAGGGACTCCCGATTGGGATCCAAAGCTTTTCACTGCGAGGATATAACCTGCTGGAAGCGACTCGCCATATTCAGGGAATGGGCCTGCACTTTGTTGAGTTTTATCCCGATCACGTCCCTAAGGAGATCGATGCTGAAGGTTTGAGCAATCTCCAGGATTTACTGAAGAAAACCGAGATCACGATTGCTGCACATGGGGTTTGGAGCTTTAACAATAACCATGAGTTCAATAAGAGCATTTTTGATTTTGCCAAGCGATTGGGGATCAAATGCCTGACTGCTAATCCTGCTCCTGATTCATTTGTTTCGCTGGATAAGTTGGTGGCCGAATATAAGATCCGCGTTGCGATTCATAATCACGGTCCGGATGCGTTGTATGACAAAATTGATTCCGTGGTTGATGCTGTCAAAGATCACCATCCGCTGATCGGCGCATGTGTTGATACTGGACACTTCATTCGCAGTAAGGAAGATCCAGTCGAAGCAGTGTTGAAATTGAACAAACGAGTGTTTGCATTACACATCAAAGATGAAGCCAAAATGGAAAAGGTTTCCCATAACACCATCATCGGTGAAGGCCATTTGGATGTCATTGGAATCTTCAAAGCCTTGAAGAAGATCAAATTCCCAGCAGATGGTTCGATCTCGCTGGAGTACGAAGCGAATCCTCAAAATCCCATTGACGATATCAAGCAGTGTATTGAAGTCGCGAAAGATGCGATTGCCAAGGTACACTAAAACCGAGAAAGGGCTTAAAGGCATTTTCTAATGCTGGCAAATCGAATTATTCCCTGCCTGGATGTTGAAAGTGGGCGGGTTGTCAAAGGTACTAATTTCGTCAATCTGAGAGACGCAGGGGACCCGGTCGAAGTTGCTTCGCGCTACGAGCGTGAAGGTGCGGATGAATTGGTGTTTTTAGATATTACTGCAAGTCACGAAGGGCGTGATATTATGCTCGACGTGGTCCAACGGACTGCCGAGCAGATTTTTATGCCGCTGACGGTAGGCGGAGGTATCCGTTCGATAGAAGATATCCGAGCACTGCTCAATGCCGGAACTGATAAAGTGTCGATTAACTCTGCGGCATGCAAAGATCCTGAATTCGTAAGGGAAGCCGCTCGCAAATTTGGTAGTCAATGTATCGTCGTTAATATCGACCCCAAACGCATACAACGGGATGGCCGTGAAGTTTGGGAAGTGCATATTAACGGCGGCCGCAAGCCAACAGGATTGGAAGCAGTGAGCTGGGCTCAGGAAGTCGAGCGGCTGGGAGCAGGTGAAATTGTTCTAACCAGCATGGATTGCGATGGAACCAAAGATGGCTATGATATCGAAATCACCAAAGCAGTAAGCGAAGCCGTGTCGATTCCGGTTGTGGCCAGCGGTGGAGCTGGTTCTCCGGACCATCTGGCCGATGCAATTCTATTAGGGAAAGCGGATGCCGCGTTGGCAGCAAGTATTTTCCATTTTGGGGAATACACGATTCAGGAAACGAAACAGCTTATGGCCGAACGTGGAGTTCCCGTTCGACTTTAACCTGTCTCGGTGACTAGAATAATGGCTCACGTGTACTGTTATTTCACTCTGACCTGTTAGTTGAGCATTCGGTGAATTCCCCGTCCTCTCAGATTGAGTTTCTCTGCAAGTTCTGCCAGTCGCCAATGAGCGCTCCAGGATCTGCCGCTGGGAAAAAGGGAGCTTGCCCTGAATGCCAGGCCGTGATGGAGATTCCGGTTGATAGCCTTGAAGGTAAATTGGCGGATATTCGAGACGGTAAATGCATCGTCTTGATTAAAAAGGCTGAGCGACATCAGAGTAGTGGTAAGGAATTCTACCGATTTAGGTGTCGAGTCTGTAATCACGGACTATCGATTCCAGCTGATAAAGCTCACAAAAAGATTCAGTGTACCAGCTGTGAAGCCATCTCCAGATTGAGTCTCTCGGTACTGGAATTAACCAGCATGGAACCCGCTCAGGAAGAAGCTCTGAGGCAGGAACCCGAGCAAGGGGTGGCGAACGGAGCGGCTGACGAAGATAAGATCCAATTTGAATGTAAAGAGTGCCGGCAACAGGTACGAGTCCCCAAAGAACACGCAGGCAAAAAAGGGCGTTGTCCAAATTGCCGAGCTACCGTCGAGATTCCTTTCTATTCGACGATAACCGGATTTCGGGTGAAACAGTCGGCTGTCTCGTCTCCATTGAAACCACTGACGCCGATGCAGGTTAATTTGGGAGGCACGGATCTGCTGAAGAATTTCGTTCCGGAATCGCCATTAAAAGCAGGAGCTTGGACGCCGCCCAGGAAATCGCCCGGCTCACCCAAGCCCAATCCGCCAATGGGCTCCAAGAAGACAGTCAAACGTGATGGATTGCCTTGGGAAAACCCTCCGGAATCAGGAGGCCGTTTTTGGACGACATGTAAGTTACTGCTATTCAGCCCGAATACAGGCTTCAAGCAGATGTATGAGGATGATGGGCTCGGAAATCCGATTGGTTTTGCAGTGATTGGGCATATGCTGGGCACCATCTTATTTGCTGTGGCTATGATTCCCGTTCTGATACTGGCGTGCGTCTTAGCATCTCCCCATATGCCTTTGGGTGTGGATTATCCTAAACTGGCCTCGCAATTTGGCATCGGAGTTGGAATTTGGTTCGGTGCTGGGCTGTTAATGCTTCCGCTGCTGATGTTTTGTTTTGGAGCGATGTTACATGCTGCGGCGTTCGTGGTGGGAGGTACGGAGAAACCGTTTGAAACGACTAACCGGATGATGGCATATAGTCTTGGCTCGGTTCTACAATTGCTGGCCATTCCATTTGTCGGTCCGGTACTACTTCTCATCTTTTGGTTCGTGCAGATGTGCTGTGGCTTGTCCCAGACTCATGATAAGCCGATGGGACAGGCAATCGGGGCCTTTTTAATGGCAACCATTATGCCCTCACTTTTTATTGGACTACTCGTGTATATGACCCAATAATGAATACATGAGAAGTAAATTCCATTTCAATCTGATAGTTAGTTCGCCGTCTCTATTGCTCCTATTAATGATGTTTGGTGGGACGCAGGTGAGGGCGCAGCAAATGGTTCTGTCGGCTCCCAATGGCCGCATGACCGAGCGATGGTTTGAGAATATTGGCTCATCATTTCATATGGAGCAGAATTTTCGACGTGGGGGCTGGTTCTTTAACTGGGGTGCTCCAGTGATTCCTCCCTATGGTCGCTATGATGGCCGGGATGCTCGATTCGGATTTGGATGGCGTAAAGGTAATATGCGAGGCGGCTTTAATTTATGGGCCAGCCAAGGGATTCACCGCTCGATGGTCATGGAGGCTCCGTATATTACTGTTCCCCATGGAAGCTACGGTAGTATTCAGCATGGTAGTTGGCGTCCCTTTGTCACTGGCTGGACACCTGTGGTTGGTAATCAGCCCCAATGGCATTCACCGCTGAAGCAATTTATCGATTCAGGTGGCGTGCAGTCGCTCACAGTGTCATCACGTGGCAATACTCAGGAGCCAAAGGTTGAACGCGTCCCTCAAACGCTAAAAGCTCCGACTGAAGATGCACCACTCACGCTGATCAACGGTGAAGAGAAGTCGGACTGATTAAACCGGTGACACCCGCTCTTGGATCCATTCTGGGATTCCCAGCATTTAAAAAAAGAGATAAAAACCTAGAATTTGCGCCTCATAAGATTCAATCTAACACCTTTCTAAACATCACGAACTATTAGGGAGGATTGTTATGAGTACAGTTTTTGCAGCTTTTGGCTTACTGGCGATTATTGTATCGCTATTACCAAGCGTACTCTGTTTAGTGTTTATTCGAGTTGCTTCGAATAATAACCGTAGCTATCAAACCGTTTTCAGCGTCTGAACGTAAGCAGACGTTTTTTGAAATTTTCGCCATCGCCATTGTTGGCCCAGTTTTGCTCTTTTGTTTAATGTTTGTAATGGCTGCAGTTCCTTACCTGGCAATCATCGGCGTTCTTCTCATGATCTTAGCTTATGCCTATCCTATGATGTTATTCTGGGATATGGATCTCGGAGCAGCCGTGTTTTGGAGCGTGTTATTGCTGGGGATGCAGCTTACGATAGGCTACTACGTATAGAAATAAGTTCGAGTGTTATCGACGCTCAATCAACGAGTGGTTGCCATTTATTGGTGCTTGTTTATCGAATGCGCATAAAAAAAGCTCCCAAAATGCTAGTGGATCCCAGGGGGGCAGAGGATTCCGACTTTCATTTCGGGAGCGATTGGATTGGTTGATTTTAAGGCAATGGGCTTCCGTTCCTCAGAGCCAGAAAATCCGTTGAGTGATTACCATCCCAACAGGGCGGGAGATTAATGGACAAGCCTTGTAGAGGTCAAGGCGAGTTTAAAACTGTTCAGGATTTATTTGAGTAGAGAATTTGATCGGCGCGATCAAAGAGTGTCTCCGGAGTATCATTTTCCTGCTGCAGTGCATAGCCTGTCGAGCAAGTAAGGCCGAGCGTCGATGCATTGAATTCAGTTTCTAGCCGATGCCCCACCTCGGATAAATCTTGGCTCGAATTTGGCACCAATAAGACAAATTCGTCTCCACCCCAGCGGAATAACATGCCTTCGTCGGCAGTGATTTCCAAGAGCTTCTTAGCAGCCGACTTAAGTTTCAAATCACCAGCTAAATGGCCCTGTTGATCATTAATCACTTTGAAATTATCCAAGTCAACGATGATCAACCCTAAGCCAGAACCTGCTTTCAATCCAAGCTGAACAGCACGCTCGAAATCCGGTCGACCGGGCAATCCGGTCGTTTGATCGATCCACATCAGGGTGCAACGCTGACCTACGTAAGTCTTCACGTAATATCCCAGAGCGAAACTTGCTGCGATCAATAGGCAGATGAGAAATTCCATAGGTGGTGTTGCGCAGAGCTTAGGCTTGTTGTTAACGTCGTCTCCTATTGTGTCTTATAATACGAGCTTCTTAAAGCCAGCTAGTTTCAATATTGAATCCATCTTGATACCCAATGAGCAAGACCGTCTTTGAATGGAAGGAAGTGACCAAAACATTTCCAGGCGTGCGCGCTCTCAATAACGTCTCCCTTTCGCTTCACGAAGGGGAGGTCCATGCGATCGTGGGTGAAAATGGTGCTGGTAAGAGCACATTAATTCACCTGGCAGCAGGTGTATACATGCCAGACGCTGGTGAGATTCAAATGCTTGGAGGCGATTCCTATTCGACTCCGATCGAGGCTCGGCAAAATGGCGTGGTTACCGTATTTCAGGAATCCGAGTTATTTGATCATCTAAGCGTCGCAGAGAACATTGCTCTACTTCAAGGCTTGCCGATCGATAAGCTTGGGTTTGTGGACTGGGCTCAAATCCATGTTTCGGCTCAGGCATATCTACAGCAGTTGCCGGAGCCGATTGATTCGAGGGTATCGGCAGCCTCTCTTTCGGTGGCCCAACGCCAAATGCTTCAGGTGGCATCTGCGGTTGCTCAAAATGCCAAAGTCTTGATTTTGGATGAACCCACCAGCGCGCTAAGCGCGACAGAAACCACCTGGCTCTTCGAACAGATAGCTCAGCTAAAGCGTCAGGGAGCGGCGATTGTTTATATCTCTCACCGGCAGGAAGAGATTTTTGGATTAAGCGATCGCATTTCTGTCTTACGAGATGGCCAACTGATCTGGACGCTCCCTCTCGAAGAGGTGACTGGTCATTCTTTGGTGGAAGCTATGGTTGGTCGTCGAGTTAATCTGGGCCAACAACGAACGATTCCTGATTTGACTGCGGCCCCCACCATATTCTCTGTACGCGAACTGAGTGATATATCAGGAGCGGTCTCAGAGGTGTCTTTAGATGTCAAAGCGGGAGAGATTGTAGGGATTTACGGTCTTGTTGGCGCAGGCCGCACGGAATTCGCAGAGACTGTATTTGGAGTCCAGGAGCGGCAGGCTGGAGACGTCTTTGTAGATGGTCAGCGAGCCAACCCAAACAACCCTAAAGAGGCTGTGGCCAATGGAATCGGGTTGGTTACTGAAGATAGGCTTCATCAGGGAATCTTCAGGTGGCACAGCGTTTCGGAGAATGCCGTTGCCGCCGCTTTGCCAGCCCTTGGCAATGGCGTATTGACGAGTGACGCTCAGGAACAGACTGCGACCGCTCGAATTCAAGAACTACTTAGTATTAAGTTTTCCAGTTCGGCGCAAGCCATTGAGAATCTCTCTGGTGGCAATCAGCAGAAAGTCATCGTGGGTCGGTGGTTACTGAATCGCCCAAAAGTACTGATATTAGATGAGCCGACTCGAGGCGTGGATGTCGGTGCCAAGGAAGAACTACATAACATTATTGCTGAACTAGCTGCTGACGGTTGCGCAGTGATCTTTATCAGCTCGGAACTACCAGAAGTATTGCGTTATAGTCACCGTACGATTGTCTTTCGTGATGGTTCCATTTCCGGGGATCTCAATTCGCAAGAGGCAACGGCAGAGCAAGTCGCTGAATTGGCATTCCCGGTATCGGCTACGGAAGAGAATTCTCATAGCACTCAGCAATCGTTCGACAACAAAACAAGCTTGCTAAATAGGTATCTTACTGAGGTTGGCTTGGCGGCTATCGCAGTTATTTTGATGATTGTCCTCAAGCTGCAAAATCCCTCGTTTGACTTTGCAGTTTTGTTCGTCAATGTCGTCCCTTGGGCGATTTTGGGACTAGCTGCTGCAATCGTCATCGTCGTTGGTGCTATCGATATATCGGTCGGTTCGCTATTGGGATTGGCCACGGCAGCCGGTGGAATCGTCATGACCTCGGGCTTGCCTCCCATCCTCAGCATAGTTATTGGCGGTGGGGTGGCAGTTTTTGTTGCTATAGCCGGGAGCCTTCTTAATGCCGCTGTGTCGATTTGGGGGAATGTTCATCCGATTGTAGTGACCTTGGGAATGCTGTACGCATTTCGTGGGATGGTATCTGTTTTGATGAACGGGGAGTCGATTACGGACGTGCCTGACGCATTTACCTGGATTGCCAGATATGGGAGCTTCCCAACATCATTAATCTATGGAGCTTTGATATTCATTAGCGTGCACATTTTTATGACTCGACATCTTCGCGGTCGCCATCTGTACGTCGTAGGCAATTCGGAAGTCGCCGCCAGTTTATTGGGGATTCGCAAACCGGTTGCCTGGTGTTGGGCATTTGCATTGAGTGGAGTGCTCGTGGCGTTGTCAGGTCTGTTGCAACTTGCCACAACCACACAAATGCAGTCTACGTTAGGAGAGACGTGGGAGTTGGATGCCATCGCGATCGCAGTGATTGGAGGAGTGTCCATTACGGGTGGTCGGGGCACTGTTGTGGGTGTTGCTCTGGGTGCCTTACTTTTGAAAAGCCTTCAGGCGGTATTGCTTCAGTTTCAAGCTTCAGCGGGTCGCATTAAATTAGTTGTGGGGCTCATGATCTTGATAGCCATCACAATTGACCATCTGAGTGCCCGCCATTTGGCACGCCGAATGGCGAAGCAGCAAGCGGCGACCGGGAGGGCCTCTCAATGAACCGGAAGAAGATTCAGTCAACGGCCCTATCACTCCTCGTGCCTCTTTTATTGTTGATTTTGGCGCTCTTGATTGTCGTGACCAAAGTAGAACGACCCAGTGCACTGATTCAGACCGGCGTGGAATGGATGGAAGTAGGGACGCTCGCGATGGCCATGACCGCTATCATCATTACTGGAGGGATTGATCTGTCTATTGCCTCCGTGGTTGCACTTTGTGTTGTCACCACCGGCGTATTATTTGATCAGTTTGAATGGTCCTTCCCAGCCTCTGCAGTGGCAGCCATTCTGGTCGGAACTCTAGCTGGTGCTACAAACGGATATGCAATCTACAAAGGGCTTTCTCCATTGATTGTGACTCTGGCAACCATGGCAGTATTCTCAGGCTTGGCGCTTTCCATTACCCCCGAAGCAGGCATTCAAATGCCAATCGCTCTGGAAGAAGCAATTTACTTCGGCAGGTGGCCAGCTCAGTATTTTGTGTTTGCGTCCATATTTTGTATCGCGATGGTTGGGTTACATCGTACTCGCTATGGAAGGACCTGTTTTTATCTGGGTGAAAATCCGGTCGCTGCTAGATACGTCGCTTTGCCTGTAAATCAGGTTTTATTTGGTGTCTATGTGATGAGTGGCCTCCTTGCGGGAGTAGTGGCCGTGATGTATGTCATGTCACGAACAACAGCCATCGCAATTGCTCATCAAGGAGCAGAATTGAAAGTAATCGCTTGTGTCGTGGTGGGTGGTACGCTGATCACCGGTGGACATGGTTCGATTGGTCGCACCTTACTGGGGTTGTGTGTCATGGCTTCTCTGGATATTAGCCTCGACCTCATGGCCAATGATTACCTCTGGATGGACGCTCGAGTGAAAATCATTGTGATGGGTGTGCTCGTAGTTGCCATCGCGGTTTGGAATCAATGGCTGGCAAAGCGATTGAACTGATAGGATGATAATAGTGAATTCCGACAGCTCTTTAGTCCAATAAGGTGTCAGTAATGAAATTGAATTATTTTCTCTTACGACTGTTAGCTATTGCAGGGTTGTTTGGTGGAGCCTCGGTACAAGCTCAACCTTCCGTGCGTCAGCCGAATGCAACTTTTCCTCAGGTGACAAATCTCCAAGGCCAGGAATTGCCCGAGGTATCCGTTTTCACAGCAGAAGGGAAACCGTTCAGTACAGCTAAATTACGAGGGCGATATACAGTGCTTGTATTCGGCTGCCTCACGTGACCTCCTTTTCTCAGAAATGTTCCCAGTTTGGAAACAGTAGCCGTCGACTATCGGTCGCAGGAAGTTGAGTTCTACTACATATATAAGGCACTCGCTCATCCGGAACATAACGGCTACGTACAACCGTTTACCCAGGAAGAACGGTTGCTTCATGTTGCGGAGGCGAAGAGGACACTCGGATCGGAAATTGAGTGGCTCTGTGACAACATGAAAAATGAACTGAAGCAGGCTCTGGGAGGTGCTCCGAATAGTCAGTTTGTGATTGATCCCAAAGGGAAGATAGTCCATGCCAGTGGGTGGAGTGACCCAGTTGAACTTCGCAGTTTTTTAGCGAATTTGGTGGGGGAAGTCACACCAGCAACGACGGTTGCTGACTTGGATTTGAAACAACTTCCTCCACCACAGCTAGCTGGCCAGGGCTTCGCGGTCAGACCCCAAATGCCAGGGCAGATGAGAGCGTTATTAGTGAAGCCACTTCGGAGCCAGGAGCAATACTACGTCAAGTTACGAGCAGAGGTGGACAGTCGTTTCATGCAGGAAGGCTTGGGGTGGATGTATATTGGCTTTCACTTGGACCCACTACTCCGTGTCCATTGGAACAATCTTGCTCCTCCGTTGAAGTTTCGTATCAGCACTCCCGAGGGAATTACAGTGGCTTTAGCTGAGGCTTCGGCAAGAAAGATCGAGGTCGAATCGGATGCAGACCCTCGCGAATTTCTATTGGGAATTGAATGGGATTCTAACGTGCTCCCGGCGGGATCCTTGCCTGCATCATCACTCGTCCTCGAAGTAGAGTACTACCCATGTCACGAGAAAGGCTGGTGTAAGTTCATCAAGCAAAGTTATACCATCAAACTTCAGCCCGATCGCAATGCAGGAAGTGTCCGTGGTCGAGGTCGTGCTGTGGGTGGGCAGTTTAGAAACCGTTGAGCAGGATACCGCTACGCCGAATAGTTGACTTCTACAGCTACTCCGGAAGCGGCGCTTAGTTCGACGGCCTTAGTAAACTCCATATACCGTACACCTTTTGCAAAGTCATTGAATTCAATTTGCTCGATCCCGCGAATTGCATTGATGAATTCCTCTTCGACTCGCCAATCGCCAGCCAGGTCGTCAGGAATCGGTACTTCTGAAAGCGAGTTGTCGTTGGACGTTCCGAAATACAATTTATTATCCGGCGCCATGGCATATTTTAATGTGCCTTGGCTTCCATAGAGGTGAATTTCCGGTCCCGGCCCGTGGTGAACGACTCCACTCATATGATAGATCCCACGAGCACCACTCGGAAATTCGGTAATCACCTGCACAGAATCAGGTGTTCCAACAGGATCATGTTGGCCGGTTTCGGGATTCAATCGAGTAGGAGTAAATGTCTGGGTACTAGCGAGGACGCGAATCGGATCTTCAATCCAGCGAACAAGGGGTTCATGGATAATTCCCAAAGCCAGCATATTAATACCGCTGTAGGGTCCGGACTGACGCCAATGTAACGGAGTGTCTGAATTGGCATATGCATCATTGGTGCCCAGGACAATCACTTCTCGTAGCTCACCTAGCTGCCCGTCAGCCAAGATTTGCTTCACTACTTTATGAGCTTTCATTCCGAGTGGACTGGGGACTATTTGCGTGACTAATTCCGGATGTCGTTGACTGGCTTGATACATTTGGCGAGCTTCGTCGTCATCCATGGACATTCGCGCTTCGGTGAGTACATGTTTCCCCTGCTCGAGCGCAGCGAGCGTAATGGGACAATGCATATACGGCCAGGTGCCAATGCAAATGGCATCGATGTTTGGGTCTTCGACAACTTGTTCCCAGCGTTCACATGTCTTGGCAATATTGTATTCAGCCGCGGCTTGTTGAGATGACTGCAGCGAGCGGTTACATACTGCATCTAAGGAGACATTTGGGCATGCAAGCAGTCCTGGAGCATGTCTCAATCGGGTATTAGCACCAAACCCGATCATACCAACTCGAATGGTTTCCATGATCATTCCTCGAATTGTGATATTTATCCTCCAACAGCGTTGAAGGCATTGTCTTTAGAAATTGTAGTTCGCTATGTTTTCTTTGGTAAAGACAATAGGAGGGCCAAGAATTGCTTCTCCATCTTTGACGATGACGCCTTTGATACGCCCGAAGTCATAAGTGCCATCGGGAAGTTCCCCTTTAGTTTTTAAGTGATGGGCTACGTAGACAGATAGGTAGCCCAAATCGACAGGATCCCAAAGCGCGAACTTTGTACACGAGCCACTCTCAACAAACGGTCTCATAGTGGATGGCAATCCAATTCCCGTTGCGTAGATCTCTCCGGCCTTTCCAGCATCTTCAATCGCCTTTGCAGCAGCAGGGATAGCGACAGAAGTCAGCCCCCATATCCCTACGATATCTCCATGAGAATTCAACGCAGCGGTGGTCATTTCCTGGGCTTTACTTTGGTCTTCACCCGGCATGAGCGTTTCCAGCAACTCCATTTCCGGATAATCTTCAGTAATGCGTACTTTCATTAACTTGATCCAGGTATTTTGATTGGAGGCAGTTGGAGTTCCGGAGACGACCAGGAATTTCCCTTTTGGTTCCTTCCCTTGTTCTTCAAGGCCTTGGACCATAATGTCGACCATCGTATCAGCAATCGACTGGTTGGACGCCTGATTAACAAAGATCTGACGACGTGAGTTATCCGCATTGGCATCGGTATCCCAAGTCATCACAGTAAACCCTTCTCTGGTGGCCGATCGCAAAGTGGATGAAATGGCATCTGGATCGTTGGGTGCGATGGCAAGCACATCAAAGTCCTGAGCCATCCAGGTGTTTAACATGCGTACCTGATCTTCATGAATCGCAGACGTGGGGCCGTCATAGTGCACGTTAATTCCTAGTTCTTCGCCTGCTTCTCTAGCCCCTCTTCCAGTCGCTTCGAAATAGGAAATGCCAACCAATTTAGGCATCACACCTATGCGAAGTGTGTCCGCGGAGGGTTCAGTAAAAGTGTTCGACGGTTGGCCGTCATCAGAACAGCCTAGTAGAGTAACGAACAGAAAAAGACAGAAGGTCAGGCAGAGTTTCATGGTAAGTACGCGAGATGAGAAATTGAAATAGACGGTGTGAATACAGGATGATTTTAACAGACAGATTGATTGAATACAGATTCAATCAGTTTGGTGACCCAATCAGTAGCACCCAATCAGGTTGGCTAGCCAACGATTCTTCCTGCCAACGGTTAATGTCAATAAAAGAGTTTTGAATCGCAGCGGCTCGTCCATCCTCCTTAAGCGCACGAGGTAGCGGAAGATAGAGTTGTCCTTTTGGGGATCCTTGAAATACTCGTTTAGAGAGATCTTTTTTTGTTCTCAGATGAGCGTGTTCTTCACTAAACAATCTGCGGCGATTGAGGGGAATTCCCATTGTTGGTTCGATGATATATATCACGTCATCGGTGGTCGTTGACTCATTAAGAAATTGAAAGAATGCCTTTGCATCTCCGGTTGGGGAGAGGACATCATGTCGTAGGCCATTTCCGTCGGTGAGCGCAGTTGCGTATTGAGATCGTACAAAAGTCTTATGACCGAGTGCTAACAGACCATAGGAACAGGGAACGACAGTCAGCCCAAGTAAAACCAGAAAGGTTAGCCACTTTCTCTTGGAATCCTGAGTCGTGGAGAAACGATTCCACAGGGTGACTATCAACATTGGCATGATCGCAATCGCTGCAGGCCTTAAGAATCGAGTGTCGAGGTGTATGGCGCTGCCTCGAATCAACAGTAGTGCCAAGGCAAGACTAAATCCAAGGGCGTGTCCGATTAATAACTTGTTGACGGCAGGTAGGCAGTGTAAACGTTGCAATAATGGCTCTTGTGAATCTTGTTGTGTTTTAATGAGCCACCACAGAATCACAACCGCTGGTGCAAATAGCCAACCTTCAGAGCCGTCGTAATGTTCGCCCATAGCTGGCAGGACATCAACGGTGAACTTATTCAGCAATGTCCCCAGATCCGTCATGGCAAATAGCCACGCACCGGTAATCCAAAGTATGGGTGTCCATTGCATCGGGGAATCTATTTGTGTTGGATTACCTGCCGGGATCAGGTTTAGCCAGAAGATAAAGCCACTAATTGTGGCAACGCTGACGCACCAATTGAGAAAGCTCCATTTGCTAACCTGTTTATTAGATACCATCCATAGCCAACTCAGGCCGAACCCGATCGTACTCAAACCAGCACTGTATTTCAGTAACACGAGCATTGGGGTGGCTATACCAGCTAAAGAGGCAAGGTGAGCTGAGTATGACGACTGCTGGTCATGAGTGATAGCTTTGTAATTCAATAAAAGGACGGCTGGAAATAAGGCCCAGTAGAAGAATTCTCCACCATCATAAAGATAAAAATTAGCGTGACTGTATCTGGCCGTCAGGAAGATTAAAACGATCCACGGCAAATGGTTCGGCTGACAAACTAACTTGAAGAACCAATACCACAGTAACGTACCGATTACCCATCCCAACAGAGTTGTCCATTGGATAGCCTGCCCTCCATCGAGTTGAACGCCAAGATCGTTTGCGGAGTGATCTACAAAGGCTGGGATGGCACTGTAAGATTCAGGCCACCAGGTGATCGGAGAATTCCGATCCTCAGCGAGGTTTTGTGGATCGACTGATGTGAGTGTAACTGGATTCTGCGCCTTGCTTGTCGCGGTGGCTAGCAGGTATGTGCCTACATCGGATGCGATGGCCGGACGTTGAACGAAGGCAGAATAGATGCTTAACGCGATGACCAGAAAGACACCAAACCAGCCCACCTTGATTAAGCCAGAGGCGGAATCAACTGGTTGCTCACTGTTCATGGGCGTTTCTTATGCTAGCAGGTCATCAAGCGGAGGCATGTGGCCGGGCAGTTGCTGGAAAATCGTCATGGCCAATTGCTTCGCCACTTTAGTGGATGCTTCGATTTCATTGGCTTCAAATGCATCTTCAGCTGAGTATACTCCCAACAAGAGTTGAGAGAACACAGATTTTGCCATCGTTAGATGACTCTTACCGGTTTTACCTCGAGTGACTTTGGCTGAGCGTGGCGTGAGCGTGAGGGTGTAAGCTTTACCATCCAGTACCAGACCCAGCGAAGCTGGAAGTGGGATATTAGCAGCTTGTGCACGATCATTGAGTAGATGACGGACTTGCTTTAACAAGGTGAGTGGATTGAACACTTTACTGAGAATGACTTCTCCACCAACGACCGTACGACGCAAAAACTCACCACCGGCATCTTTCATTAGTTGGTGCAAGGGGTCTCCGTCGGGTGCATCGAGTCGTACTGGGACATCCTTTTGCTCGATGACATCGCTACAAACTCGTTCCAGAAGATCAGGAACGATGTCCGGACGACTTTCATCAGTCAGCAATTCCAGAATGCGTCCGTGTTTGACGATGGCATAGCCCACGATTGAATCGAAACCGCTTTCGATGGTTAGTTTCTTAGGGCCGTCAATAGCGACGTAGACCTGTTCGAAGCTGTGACGATTTAACAACCAACGCCAGGTGGCATCCGTACGAACAATTGCGCCAAATTTACCACTTAGATTTTGTTTGTAGAGACGCATGAGCGCCTCCTGTTCAACATGTCTCCAGATCCGCACATTGAGTGGTTTTTGCGGCTCCTCCAGCGGGTTGGTTGTTTCCGGCTCTTCTTCAAGCACAGTCTGGCGAAGCAGTGATAGGATGCTTCGGGGTGATGTCACACTATAACTGTGTTGACCACCGACACTCCAGCCATGATCTCGGTAAAAGGAGACAGCTGGTGTGCGAAGAATTCCCAGAATAGCACCCTGCTCTAACATCAATTGCTCTGCTTGCTCCAGCAGCGCTGTACCGATTCCCTGTTTGCGGAATTCAGGAGCAGTCGCCATTTCGCACAAAAAGCCAACAGGTATTTGCACGTCTCCGAATTGGATATCTCTCATCTGCACGCGAGCATGCCCAATGATTTGATTGCCTAGTTTGGCTACGATCCGATCTCGAGGTTCGTATTGGGGGTCTTCCAGTTGAGCTGCATAGTCAGTTGACGTTGGCAGTCGAAAGATGTTTTGGAGAAAACGAAAAATAGCGGGATGATCGCCCGCTCGGCCATTAGTTACAGTGACCGTACCTTTTTGAAAGGCAGAATCTCCAAGAACGATGACACTTGCCTGATTCCCATCAAGCGTAATAGTTCGTCGTGTCGTGATGCTTGAACTCATACCACGGAATCCCTCCACGAGTTACAGTTGGCTCCATCCGCAAATCCTTTTGCAACTGTAATTTAAGGCGTATTTGTGGCAGATACCAGTAAATCCAACAAAGTTTTCCCATTAAATAAAACTAGTGAGAATTCCCGAGAGTCGAATAATTGAAAGTTGAGCTGTTGTTTTTCGAGTTGAATTTTGGCTTTAAGTAGTCTCTCCTCCTCGTCGGCAAGCATCAATTTGATCTTTTGATGGATCTCTTGAAGCGTCTGATGCCAGGCCGGTCGTTGCTCAGGCGGAACCGTTTGCTGTACGTGCTGACGCTTATCTTCCATCAGTTGTGCCAACTGAGTTCCGGCCTTGTGGCCATTCTCAATTGCTTTAAGAGCGACTTTATCCGGTGAGAATTTCAGAGCCCTAAGGTCCCGATTGACGACATCCAATTCCTGTTGCGGATCAACAAATTGCTCTTCGAATAGCTTTATGGTCGAAGTTGCAATTTGTATACGTGGGAGGCTCACCCCTAAGAATTGCTCAACGATATCGTCGGTAAGCTGATCGTATTTGCCTCCGCCAATGCCATGAAGAAATAGATCACCCAGCATAAGGCGACAGTACATGGTGGTTGTTAACGCTCGGGGTCGAATTTTCAAGCCACGCTGGCATAGCACTTGGAGTTGGTTAACTGCCTCGTCATTACCAGCAGTAAGATTGATTTTGCCTAAGCTAGCCCCCGATCCATCGAGCAATTCAATTTCATTATCCATAGGTCTACAAAATAGTGATTGTCGAATAGGAGCATCGTTGGTCCAAAACCAAAGTGGTAACTCAATGGCAGATTCCATTTGAGTTAAGACCGGGACGGGATGAGATTGACTGCGAATCTTGTGAACTTGTCTATATGAGGCAAGCGATTGGTTATATGTCTCTCTTAACAGACCGGCGTTTTTCATTAAGTGTAAGCAGAACAGAAGGAACTCGCTGGTTTGGCAAATCGTACTGAGCGGCAGCTCGAGATTCAGCATGCCGTATTGACATTCGAGCGAGTGGCGGGCGTAGGCAAGCTTGAGACCTACATTGGGTTGTGGTGATTGGCGGACATAGTTCCAGTATTGGGTGAGCAGTGGGTCACTGTTGGCTGTTAAGGCAGATGCAAGGACTCGTTCAGAGAAAGAGTCGAACAGCTCAGGGGATTGGACGTCCGCTTCTTCGAAAGGGAGATTGGATTGTTCTGTATCGAATTCGAATTGCGTGATCTGTGGGGAATCCAACGAGCCGGTTGGGACGGCGATCGAAGGCAAGCCGCATAAATCATTATCAATGATTAAGTTGATGGCGACGGCTTGATGCCGCTGAGCTAATTGATGTAGCAGGACGTTCTTAAACCACACACCCGGATGGAATAATTTAGGCTGATGCCCAGACAGGAAAATCAGATCAGCATCGACTTGAGTTGATTCGGAGAGTCGATCCCCTGAAAAATCCGATGCGAGTTGGATCAGTTCTGTACGGGCTGAGCGTCTTAGTTCGTGCAGTGGCCTGCCGGCGATGATTAAGTCAGCAGATTTCGCGATGAGCTCCTGATTGGTCCTCACCAGTTGCGTGGATTCAGAGAGTGGTGGCTCGACCAGAACGCCCCCATGCTGTTGCGGAGCGCGTAGCTTGCGGTATTTGATTCGAGAATCACTCATTTCAATAACCGTGGGATGGTTTGGGATTATGCAAACTGTTCTGTTTTTGCAATGCTTCGATCAAGTACCAGATGGTAGTACTCTAATCGAGTGGTTGCATCGTCGAGGACTCCGCCAAACGAACGGTCCTCATCAAGGTAGATCAGCGGCACAGGCCACTCGATGATCTTCAATTCGTGTTGTGCAGCTTGTACCCACAACTCGAGCGGCATGGCGTATCCATTTTCGGTCAAATCGAGTTTCTTTAATCCACTGGTGCTATAGGCTTTGAATCCACAGAAGGCATCGGTGAGTTGGATACCTAAGCGTCGGCTGATTTCGGCAGATACTGTTTGATTGATTTGCCGGCGTTGTTCAGGAGGTGCTGTGTCTTCGTCAAATTGCTTTAGGTAGCGACTGCCAGAAACAATATCTACTCCTTTACTACATGCCTCTACGAATTCGGGGATCCGCTGGGGTTCATGTTGTCCGTCACAGTCAATTGTGACTACAGAGTGGTAATCATGATCGATCGCATATTGGAAAGCGGTTTTAAGTGCCGCTCCATAACCTGCATTCTGTTCATGTTCGATCACGATCACGTCGGTTCGCTGAGCTAGCTTTTCGGACGTTCCGTCAGTAGACCCATCATCAACAACGAGTACGTTGTCGCTGTACTGTTTCACGAGATCCAGGACTTCATTGACGTACTTGACCTCGTTGAAAACGGGCAGCGCGGTTAGAAAATTCTGGGGCATAGATGCTAAACGATCACTGGACAGAGGGGAATAAGTTCAATCACTCATTGTATTTACAGCCTATTGATAGCTCAATGAGCATAATTGGTAACTCTGGTTGTGCTGGATTTAATCTGTGATGATGATAGGGTGAATGTCGCCCGTCGACTCATCATGTATAGAGGAATATGTCGTTGCTTAGAATTCGACCTGCTGTTCGATTAGCCTGCTTTTCTCAGTCATTTAAGAAAGCACTAATCACTGCTGCATCCATGGGTGCTGAGGCAGTGGAAATAGATGCGCGTAGCGAATTAAGCATGCGGGATTTGAGTGACACGGCAATTCGTCACGTATGTAAACTGCTGGAAGATCAGGGATTAGCGGTTAGTGCAATCACGTTTCAGACTCGCCGGGGCTACAACGTTCATGCAGATTTGGACCGTCGAGTGCATGCTACGAAACAAGTGATGGAAATTGCCTATCGCCTTGGCTCTAAGGTGGTCGTAAATCGAATTGGTCGTGTTCCGGAAGATACGTCACATGACGACTTTGATATGCTGCGTGACGTGCTCACGGAAATCGGAGAACATGGCCAGCGAGTCGGAGTATCATTGGCGGCTCGAACTGGTACTGAAAATGGAGCGATCCTTGCCGAACTACTACACCAGTTGCCTCCGGGTTGCGGGGCGGTAGACTTTGACCCAGCCAGTTTAATCATGAATGGTCATTCGTCATCCGAAGCAGCTAATGCCCTGGCTCCCTTTATCGCTCATATGCATGTGAAAGATGGTTTGAAGGATATTGCCACCGGTCGTGGTGAAGAAGTCGCCTTTGGATCAGGCGTGGTCGATTTCGATGAGATTTTCGGCCTACTTGAACAACAGCAATACAATGGATTCTTTACAGTAGACCGCGAGTTTGCGAAGAACCCTATTCGAGAAATCGCAGAGACGATTGAGCACTTAAAGAGAATCTAATCTGAAGTTGCTTGCGGGTGACTTCGTTAACGGACACAATGGCGGATGTAGTCAAAGTTGGGCCGAGTCATCATCTGTCCAATTATTAATTCAACGGATCCAAATTTCATTGAGAACAAGGCAATTGCCATGAAACGAATTGGTAATCTTTTAACGTCCATTTTACTGACCGGCTTTAGTGTGCTATTTGTGTCCGGAGCAATGGCCCAAGATAAACCGGCAGAAAAAAAAGTGTCTGCAGAAAAGCAGAAGTTGTACGACCTGTTTGAGAAGAAGCTCACTAATGTGCAATTCAAAGGTAACTTCACCGTCTTAGGACGCGAACAGAAAGGTGATTTACCCAAAGAGACCTATACAATTAAGTCGGTCAAAAAGCTAGATGAAGGTGAATACTGGCTTTTTACAGCACGCGTTCAATACGGTGGAAAAGATATTACCGTGCCGATGCCGTTACAAGTGGAATGGGCTGCCTCGACTCCCGTGATTACATTAACAAATGCTGCGATCCCGGGACTCGGAACATTTAGTTCGCGAGTGGTAATCTATAAGAACAAATATGCTGGTACTTGGAGCCACGGCGAAGTAGGTGGACACCTCTTTGGTACGATTGAGCCTGCTCCCGAAGAAGCAGATCCTGAAGACAAGTAAAGCTTTTTGAAGAGAGCGATTTATGGCAACGGTTGCAGATGTTTGCGGCTATTTAGAATCCTTTGCTCCGATAACGCTTGCGGAAGACTGGGATAACGTCGGACTGTTATTAGGTGATCGTCAGACTGCGGTCCATAAAGTCATGACGTGTCTAACGGTTACAGGGAATGTTGTTCAGGAAGCTATTGAGCAGCAAGTCGACATGGTGGTTACTCACCATCCCATCCCTTTTAAGGGAGTCAAGAAATTAAGTACTGACAGTTCGACCGGCGCCTTGTTGTGGAATTTGGCATCCAATGGAATTTCTGTTTATAGCCCACATACCGCATTTGACTCGGCACGCAATGGGATCAATCAGCAACTAGCAGTTGGGCTGGGTCTGACAGAGATCAGACCACTAATGCCCAATCAGGACTCAGATGATAAAAGGCTCCAGGGACTCGGAACCGGACGTGTTGGAGTCTGTGAATCGACCACATTGAAGGAGTTTGCTTCTTCTGTCTCTGCATTTCTCCAAATCGATGGTTTGCATGTGGTTGGTGACCCACAGATGCAGATTTCTCGGATTGGAATTGGATGTGGTAGTGCCGGCGAGTTCATCCGCCCGGCATCTCGAGCAGGTTGTCACGTATTGTTGACCGGTGAAGCGCGATTCCACACCTGTCTGGAAGCGGAGTCATTAGGTATTGGCATGGTGCTTCCAGGGCATTATGCCAGCGAACGGTTTGCCTTGGAGTCGTTGGCTCAGCAGCTGGGTTCCGAGTTCTCTGATTTAACTGTCTGGGCAAGTCGTTCCGAACGTGATCCTCTATCCTGGCAAGCTGGTTAACAGGCTGTTTCTCGCTTAGCACCAAAGTCTGCTATTTGGTGTCACCTATTGATGGGTTGATTTGATCGGGACATAGGAATTAGTATTCCGAGTTGGAGAGGAGCGAGTCGATTGATGCACAAAGAGTGGGTGTCACTTTTGTTGATTCTTGGTTTGTGGGCACCGGTCTGCGCGCAGAACTCACTTAGCAGTGTGCGTCAGTCTATCCAGGGAGGGATTCCTGGTCACCGCCTCCCACGCTCACCGGAACGAAGCCAGACGGATGACGAACATGAATGGCGGTTTGACGACGATGATGACGATGATCATTCGCCAAATTCAATAGGAGAGTGGAATCCTTTGGGCGGCATCTTTTTACTTCCTTTCTCCGGCCCTCGCTACTTTCTTGAAGACACTGGGCAAGAAGCTTATTTCACCGAATATCCTTTCGCGAATCAGTATTCCGGTAATCTTCTTATCGAACCACTTTGGCATCCCAACCTAAAGACATCCCGACTACGGTTTGGAACGGAATACGGCGACAACTTCGACCGTCAACAGAAGATTACTACTCGGTTGCAATACGAACGGAAAGATCGACTCGGAATTGATTCCTCTTTCGATTACTTGCGCGAGCAACTTGGCGGTGGTGAGCACGACCAACTTTGGTTGGGTGACATCAACCTGACATGGAGATTTGCTCAAGCAGAATTTGCTGAACTTCGCGCAGGAGTTGGTTACAACTGGATGGCTGCTACTGATGCTTCCGGTAAGGGGTTTAACTTCACCTATGGTGGAAGCTTCTATTTGGATAATCCGAATGTCCTGGATTTTGACATTGATTTGGGGCGTATTGGCGACGCAGGTTTAACGCGATTTAAAACTAGCTATTCACGGTATATAAAACGGATCCGACTATCCGTGGGCTACGAGCATCTACGCTTGGGAGTTTTTGAAACCGACTATTTTACTGCAGGTTTAAGTCTCGACTATTGACGCCCTAAAGAGATTCTTCAAAGAGGTAAGGACTAAGATGGGACAACGATTTTTTCTGGAATCTTCGCCAGCTCCGGATGCGACCACGATTGACCTGGGTGGTCAGGAAGCACAGCACTTAATAAAGGTAATGCGTGCCAAGCCCGGAGCAGTTGTCGAGCTGTTTGATGGCACTGATATGGAATGGCAGGCAGAGATAACAGACATTCGCCGCAATTCCGCAACGTTGAGATTGCTCAGTTCGGAAGTGATATCCCGGGAACCGTCGATCGAGCTCACTCTGGGGATTGCTTTGCCTAAAGGTGATCGGCAAAAGTGGGTTATTGCCAGATTGGTAGAGCTTGGCGTGCAACGCATTGTGCCACTCACTACTGATTACGGTGTGGCTCAACCAGTAGAAAAAGCGATCGATCGACTCAGACGTCAGGTAATTGAAGCTAGTAAACAGTGCGGGCGTAATAAGCTCATGGAGATCACTGCTCCTCAATCTTTCAACCAATTTATCGAACTAGCGGAAGGCCAGCGTTGGATCGCTCATCCTCTCTCCGCTCCCGGAGCGTCAGAACATCAGTCGGCTTCCTCATTGCAGTCTACAACCGGCCAGACATACGTAGCGATTGGTCCGGAAGGTGGATTTAGTATTAACGAAGTGCAACTGGCTGAAGGACAGGACTGGCAAGCTTTAGACTTAGGCTCTCGGATTCTCCGAATTGAGACAGCTGCATTAGCAATTGCGTCTCTAGTCCTTCTTAGCAAATAAATCTCCCATACCGAAAGCTAACCTCGTCGTTTACAATAAAGCCTCCTGAGGCCAGAGAATTGGATTACAGAATTGAGGCTCAGTCTTAATGACCGCTGATAAACATCCTGAAGACGAGATAGCTGTCGATTTAAAGAATCGAGGTTTCGCTGCGTTGCTAGCTTGGCTCGTGCCGGGGTTGGGGCACATGTATCAGGGAAGAATGTCCAAAGGCATCGCTATTTTTGTCAGTATTTCATTCCTATTTGTCGTCGGGTTACAGATGGGTGGCGGAAAGGTGGTTTACTGCTCCTTTACGGGAGAAGATTTGCGTTGGCAGTTTGTGGGTCAGGCGTTTATTGGTTCTGCGGGAGTCCCTGCTGTTGTTCAAAACCGAGTAAGACGGTCACAGGAAAAGAACAACAAGCCCCGTACCCCGTTATTTGGGGGTCGATTTGCGCCTCCGGCGAACCATTATGAGCGTGCTGAGTGGTTGCGAGACTATCATGCGTACTACGATATCGGAACTCTTTATACCCTGATTGCGGGTGTATTAAATATGTTTGCGATTTTTGATGCTTATGGCGGACCGGCTTACTGGTACGAGAGTTACAGGAAGGAAAAGTCCGGCGACAAAGAAGGTCAAGACGTATGATGAATTGGCTCTCCGCATTACTTATTTTCGGTGCAGGTCCTGACGCGATATCGGGTTGGGAACAAATCCTATACTTGATTCCGTTGGTTTTATGCTCCAGCCTTGTTTACGGGGCGACACGGCATGAAGACTGGACGATCATTGCTAAGGAATCGGTGAAATTAGCTGCCTGGCTACTGTGTTTTACAGGATGCGTCTTTGTGGTCGTCTTATTGTTTAGTTTCTTTAACTGAGCCGGCGTTACCACCCGAATCCTCGCTTTAATCATACAGGATGCAGTTTTTGGCCCTGTTTCTCAGAATTCTGTTACTTGGCACATTCTTGTATGGCTTAGTAAGATAGAAGCTGTCTTATCAAAACCAACTTGGAGGTTGATCGCACACCTCATATGAGAATTATTATTCTTGGCGGCGGCACAGTGGGAAGCTGGATAGCCGAGACTCTCTGTCCAAATCATGATGTCACTGTGATAGACACAAACCCTGAAGTGATTCAGCGGTTAAATGACCATTTGGATGTCCAAGCCTTTGTTGGCTCAGCTATCGACTCGACCTTATTGTTTCAGGCTCAGACGCTGACCATGGACTTGTGTTTAGCGGTAACCGGAGATGAATCTAAAAATGTGCTAGCAGCAAGTATGGCAAAACGGATGGGGTGTCGCCGAGCGGTTGCGCGGATCCATTCGCCAGTCATGTTTGACAAAAGTACATTCGATTACGAGACGGAATTTCGTATCGATCGTTTGATTAGTTTAGAAGAACTGACCGCGATTGAATTGGCTCAGGAAATTAGAACCCCTGGTTCGGTCGTCGTGGAACATGTCGCTCGTGGTTCTATTAAAGTTCAAAGTGTGACGCTAAGTCCGAAGGCGAAGATCCTAGGGGTTTCGCTCAAGGAATTGAAATTGCCGGGTTCTGTTCGAGTCGGTTCCATCACTCGAGTGGATGAGCAAACTCAGGAGAAGACGACTCGACTAGCTAGGGCGGATGACGTACTTCAGGCAGGCGACCAGATATTGCTGATCGGCGATGATGAAGATGTGGATGCCATGTTGGACAAAGCATTGAAGAATAAGAAAAAGAAAGAGGTGGTCATTGCCGGAGGTGGAAACGTCGCGGTTTATCTGGCCACGATTCTTGAATCAGGACCCTACGATGCGATTCTGATTGAACGTGATTTGGAACGTAGTGAAACGCTTGCGACTCAACTACCAGAAGTTACTGTCCTCCACGCTGATGCCACTTACCGTCAAACGCTTTTGGAAGAGCATGTTGAAAAGACGGACTTCTTTGTCGCCTGCATGGGAGACGATGAGAGCAACATCATGACGAGTGTGGAAGTCGATGACATCATTAACAGTACCGACGGTGTTGAGCGTGATGACAAAACGATTGTCTGTGTGGTTTCTAGACCTGATTACGCTCAGGTGATAAGCCGACTGGGGATAGATCGGGCTATCAGCCCCAGAACGGCGATGGTTGAACAGGTCCAGACGTTTTTGACGACCGGGGCTGTGATTTCCACAAACTCCCTGCCGGACACAGATATCGGAGTTTATGAAATTGAGGTTCAGCCGGGGTCCGCGGCGGAGGAACATGTGTTGGTGAATCTGGCTCTGCCTCTGGGGAAATGTTTGATCGCCGCTGTTTCCAGTCAAGGAGAAGCTCGAGTACCACGGGGAGACGACCATTTCAAAGCAGGAGATTACGTGGTTGCTTTGATTCACGCGGATGCCGTGGATGACGTGGTTGAGAAATTCAGCGGGTCTAGTCGGTAGGCGGAAATGAATTTTCGTGTCGTTAGCTATTATCTGAGTATTGTCTGCTTCTTTGTTGCAGCAGCGATGGCAGCGTGCTGTTTGTTCGCGTTTCCATGGTTAGGTCATCGAACCAGCGAGATATATTCTGAACTGTCTTTCGAGTCTGATGGAGTAAGGGGCCTTTTATTCAGTGTCGCTGTAAGTGTATTCGCCGGTATTTTCCTGCGTCACTGGGCGAAAGGAGTCCGAGGTGAAGGACTCTACCGAAAGGAAGCGATGGCGACCGTCGGTTTAAGCTGGGTGATTGCGACCTTACTAGGGGGCCTGCCCTACATGATTGCCGGAGTGAAATATGCACCGGCGATTCGACTTGAAAGCCCAGTTTATGCAGAGGTCTATGAGCACCCTTACCACTGGCGGCAAAACTGGGCCTCTCATGACTTAAATCTGTCGGAATCCCAATTCAAGGTGCTGCAGGCAGTCATTGACGACCCGAGCCTTCCTTCTCGAGGAATTTCATTAGGAGAAATTGCAGACAACACAGGGTTGGATTCTCAGTTAGTTCGGAGTACTGTCAGCCAATTGCTAGTATTAGAGGGGATCGGTAGCAAGCTGCGTACAATCGAGGCTCCCGGGGCATCGAACCCTCAATCCACTCTTGTTACTGTCGAGTGGATTTCGATGGGATTCGGTGATGCTATGTTTGAATCTCAGTCCGGTTTCAGTACGACAGGTGCGACAGTCATCAGTAAGCTAGAGGACCCGAAATTTGTACCCCACTGCATTTTGTTTTGGCGAAGTGCGACTCACTTTCTAGGCGGCTTGGGAATTATCGTCTTGTTTGTCGTGTTGTTGGGAGGGAGTTCAGCAGGAAAGGCCCTAATGCGTGCTGAGATGCCCGGGCCAACAAAGGAAGGCAACACTCCAAGAATGCAGCATGCTGCATGGCGGTTTGGCGGACTCTACATTGTTCTAAATACAGCTCTGACCATCCTGCTGTTATTTGACATGAATTTGTTTGACGCTTTATGCCACGCCTTCGGTACGATGGCTACCGGAGGATTTAGCACTTATGACTCCAGTGTTGGATACTTTAATAGCGCTTATGTGGATTACATCATTACACTGTTCATGATTCTAGCTGGGACCAATTTTGCCTTGCTCTATTTGTTAGTCATCCTCAAAGCGGGCAGTGGAAGTCGGTTTGTTCGCTGGAAGCAGCAAGTGATACAGGTCTTTAAAGATTATGAGTTGCGAGTGTACTTAAGCATTATCGTTGTGGTGACGCTGCTCGTAATGGTTTACGGCCTATCGTATGGTGATTGGGATTTACCTGGTGATGAAGCCGCAGGAATCGGCTTATTCGACAAGATAACGCGGTCTCTCAGGTATGGATTGTTCCAGGTGGTAGCCATCATTACGACCACGGGTTTCGGGACCCACGATTTCAATCAATGGAACGAATTCGGAAGAGCTCTTCTGTTGGGTTTGATGTTTATCGGGGGTTGTGCAGGGAGTACAGGTGGAGGAATGAAAGTGATCCGACACATTCTCTTTGTCAAAATTCTGCGTCACGAGGTAGAGCTTCTCTATCATCCGAACGTCATCCGTCCGTTGAAGCTTGGAAATGAAACGTTTGATGACAAAGATATGCGTCGTGGCATTCTGGCGTATTTTGGGTTTATCGCCGCATTATTCATGCTGACTTGGTTGATCATCATGGCAGTTGAACCAGATACAACCTGGCATCACGACGACGTTTCCAACAAGCTCGTAGATAATTCGAGTGCCGTCATCGCGACGCTCAATAATATTGGTCCTGGCTTGGGAATTGTTGGGGCTACTTCCAATTACGGAGCTTACTCGCCTGTTTCCAAGCTGGTGTTTACCTGGTTGATGATGCTTGGGCGGCTGGAGATTTTTTCCATTTTAATCCTCTTCTCACCCGCCTTCTGGCTAAGTCGCAGGTAATCGGAGTTTTCGCGGTGACGAGTCAGCAATTACGTGCCACCAATCAACAGAATGCCCCGGGATCCACTTCGGCTTTGGAGGATCTCCTGAGTACTCCGACTGATGAAGTCTTTGACATGTTCGCCAATATGGACGGACAGTTAGTGATGCTAGGTGTTGGTGGTAAGATGGGCCCGACGATGGCCCGTATGGCCCAGCGGGCAATCACTGCCTCAGGATCGTCCATGACCTTAGTGGCAGTTTCTCGTTTTTCGAATCAGGCTGTCCGTGACAAGCTGGAAAGTTGGGGAGTCCGCACTCACGTTTGTGATCTATTAGACCCTCCGTCTGTTGCTGCGTTGCCGGATGCCACCCACGTACTCAATCTCTCAGGCTTTAAGTTTGGTGCCGCAGATAATTTAGGGCTTACGTGGGCGACGAATTGCGAGATTCCATCTGCCATTTGCCGTCGTTATCAATCCAGCCAGATCGCCGCCTTTTCCACAGGAAACGTCTACGGGATGGTCGACGTCCAGTCCGGGGGTAGTCTGGAGGAATCACCATTACGGCCGGAAGGTGAATACGCGATGGCAGCGTTAGGTCGTGAACGCATGTATGAATACTACTCTCAGGCGTTGAATATCCCTCTGGCCATCCTGCGATTGAATTATGCCACAGAGCTCCGATATGGCGTGCTCATCGATATCGCTTCTAAAGTTTTGGCTGGTCAGCCAGTGCCGCTGGCCATGGGATATCTGAATGCGATTTGGCTAGGTGATGCCAATGCGATGACTCTGCGATGCTTGGACCTTTCGGTAGCTCCAGCCCGTCTGATCAATATGACCGGCCCGGATGTTATCTCGGTTCGCGAAGTCGCTTCGCAAGTAGGTGAATTGGTTGGGAAACCGGTTTTCTGGGAAGGCGAGGAATTGGAGACGGCATTATTAAGTCAGGCGAGACATAATTATCCATTGATCGGTGAGCCCTTAATCAATTTGGAAACCATGATTCGATGGTCTGTCCAGTGGCTACAGTGTGGTGGTGAGTCGCTAGGGAAGCCGACGAAATTCCAGATTACCGATGGTAAATTCTAGTTGTAGGTGGCAGGTAAACACGCCACCACATCCGTACTGCTCTAAGGTATTCAGCAATCGTAGGAGCTAATTGCTGACGGATGGGTGACGTGTTTTTCGCCAGTGGGATTTAGCCGGCTACCTGCAATCTAATTCATACTTTGGCCATGGCGTGAGGGGCTGTCTAAATTGAGAGCGTTCGCGGGATTTTGCCTTTCACTGAAACTCACATTCATAATGTTTTGTAAAGCGTAACAGCGGTTTCCCTGATGTTCGTGACAGAATCCGGATACGAACCAACTGCTTTCATGAGCATAGATTTCTTTGACTTCAAATTGAAGCCAGACAGCATAGTCCTCCCAATTGTCGAGATGGATATCAGAGTTTTTACTGATTAGGTCATCCACCACAAGGATTTCCAGAGTGACCTGGTCCATGATGCTTTTCGCCAATGCTCGTAATAGATCCCTTTCAAGCGTTGAATGTCTGGGTTGGTGTGTTTCAAAAGTACAGGCTTGGTAAAGCCGTTCCATGGCTTGGCGCTGGGGTAAATCGAGTTTATCCATGAACATGGAGAAGATGGTGTCGAGTGTTTCTTGAATGCCATCGATATGCATCCAGGGAGAGCAGCGAGTGGCGAGTATCAGGTCACGCAGGTGGTTGATGTTGCATCTGCGTCGGATCTGAAGTTCACCACTGCCTGCTAAAGATTGTTCGCCCACGATACAGTAACTATCTGCGAGGTTATCAAATTGAACAGATATTCCTGATTTACGTAATAAATCAAGATCACGATAGATGGTCCGCTTACTGACATTGAACTTTTGAGCCAGATCGTCCGCGGTCACTCGGGAACCTGTACGAATCTGTTCAGCAATTTGAAAAGCGCGTCCTGCATATCGTCTTGGCATTCGGGAGATTGACGCCATGAGAATAACTCCTTTTATTTGTTAGAGGTTCTTAACCAAGAATTGGGGGCTCACTTACCTAGTTGCGCTAAAGTGCCAAAGGGCGCCCTGAAATCTTGAAAGAAATCTAAGAAACCACAAACTCTTTTGATTGCGTTAGAATACGAGGCATGAAATAAGGGAAATTCTTCCAAAAGGAGTGTCACTGTGCATCAACATCGGTATGTAGAACGAGTCGTGGATTTGATGGATCCCACGGAAAATGTGTTGCTCAATATGTCTTATGAAGATGCTGCCGAACGTGTTGCTTCCGGTGATGCTGAGCAGGTGGCGGAAATTGATGGTCAGTTTGCGATTATGCAAAAGCGAGGGAATATCGTACGCATGGCAAGGTCGATCGGCCGGCCCATGCGATACTTTCTGGCAAAACGAGCCGAAGGTCCCTGCCTGATCGTCGCGGAACGAATGGAGCAATTGCGAGCGGCGCTTGCAGAAGAGGGTCTGGAAGATCAGTTTCACCCCTCCTACACACGTATGGTACCCGCCCATTATGTCGTTGAAATTGCCCTAATCGGCTGTCCGGACCCTAATCCTGTTAACACTCGATTCTTCACTCCGGAACGCAATGTCCTAGGGACCGATTTGGATGAAATCGGCGAGCGTTACATCCGTCAGCTTACTGAGGAAATGGATAAATGGCTTGATACCGTCAACGAAGACGCGCCGTTAGGAGTACTTTTTTCTGGAGGGATTGATAGCGGTGCAGTTCTCATCGTCCTCCGGCACCTGCTACTTCAGCGTGGACAGGCCCCCAATCGCCTGAAGGCATTCACACTCAATGTTGCCGGCACATCAGCCGATGCTAGCCAGGCCAAACAGTTTGTCGACGAAACGGACATGAGCTTGTTTCTTGAAGTAGTGGATGTGGCTCAGGAGGACGTCAACTTCAAAGAGACGATTAAAGTCATTGAAGACTACAAGCCGCTGGATGTGCAGTCGGCTACGATGGCCCACGCTCTACTAAAGAAGATCAGAGAGTTATATCCAGATTGGATTTATCTGATTGATGGTGATGGTGGTGATGAAAACCTGAAAGACTATCCCATTGAAGATAATCCGGAACTGACGATTGTTAGTGTCTTAAATAATTTAATGCTCTATCAGGAAGGTTGGGGAGTAGAGTCAATCAAGCATTCTCTAACCTACTCGGGTGGCCAAAGCCGCGGACACGTTCGGACGTATGCACCAGCAGCAACTTTGGGATTTCGTGGATTTAGCCCGTTCGCGCTACCCTCGGTGATCAATGTGGCAGAAGGAATCCCTTTTATCGAACTCACTGATTGGGATCATGAGAGGTTATATGAGCTCAAGGGCGAAATTGTTCGCCGGGGTGTAGAAGCCGTGACCGGTGTCACCATGCCGATTTTTGAAAAGCGACGTTTCCAGCACGGTGCGGCATCGGAAGACATTTTCCTCAGGTCGTTTCCCGATTCGGATCAAGCTTACCGGGATGCCTTTGCTGAAATCTTCTAAATGGATTTGCCAGTTTTCAATTCCGAGCAGATCAAAGCCCGTCGCCCCGCTAAGAATCGGGTAAGGGAGGATCGACCATATGCCTGGATGGTGGAATCTGAATGCAACAGTCTTGGTGAATTAAACCAGGTATTGACATTGTTTCTGACCGGCTGTGAATGCCCGTTTCAGTGTACGATGTGTGATCTTTGGAAAAATACGCTGGATCAAAAAACTCCTGTTGGTGCCCTTATTGAACAAATTCAATTTGCTTTTGACGATCTGAATGTTGACTGGCAGGATCCTAAGTCCGCCGGTATTTCCACTATCAAACTTTATAACAGCAGCAATTTTTTTGATGCTCGTTCTGTGCCACGTGAGGACTGGCCAGCAATTCAGGAACTAGTTCGGCAATTTGAAACGGTAGTTGTGGAGAATCACCCGGCATTTTGTGGAACGCCCGTGTTCGAGTTTCAGCAGGGCCTTGTCGGGCAATTGGAAGTTGCGGTGGGGCTGGAAACCATCCATCCCGAGATCCTGCCCTGGCTAAACAAGCAAATGACCCTTGCTCAGTATCAGCACGCCGTTGAAAGTTTAGTAGCGAATGATGTCCGAGTCAGGACTTTTATCTTAGTGAAACCCCCTTCGTTGAGTGAGAGTGAAGGAGTCCACTGGGCGGTCGAGTCAATGAAGTTTGCCTTCGATTGCGGAGTTGAGTGTTGTTCCATGGTGCCCATGCGTTCGGGGAACGGTGTGATGGATCAGCTACGGAATTCCGGCAAATTTACGCCTCCCGAAATCACCAGCTTGGAGCAAGTTCTGGCGATTGGGCTGCAGATGAAACGGGGCCGCGTCTTCATGGATTTATGGGATAGCGAGCAATGGTTGGGCGTAGCATGTTGTAGGCAGCAACGGCTTGAGCGGATTGCCGGCATGAACGATCAGCAACGGGTACTTCCGGAGGTGCAGTGTGACAGCTGTTGATAAAGAGCAATCGTTTCTAGTCATTGGTGGCGGATTCAGTGGTTCACTGCTTGCCACGATTCTGGCTAAATCTGGATTTCCCGTTACGCTGATTAACCGCGAACGCCATCCTCGTTTTGCTATTGGAGAGTCCTCGACACCGACCGCGGGATTTATTCTCAAGTCACTGGTACAACGGTTTGATCTTCAAGAGTTGGACCCGTTGACTAAATATGGGTTATGGAGCAGGCACTATCCACAGATTAGTTGTGGAGTGAAACGTGGTTTTAGTTACTTCTTTCATCAGCCGGGAAGCCAGATTCAGATTACTCCCTCACACGACTTTGAATTACTTGTCGCCGCAAGTCAGTCTAGAGAAACAGCAGATACTCATTGGTACCGCCAAGACGTTGATACCTTTTTGTTCGCCTACGCTGCAAGCAATGGAGTGGCTTGTATGTCAGACGCTGCTTTGACTAACGCCAAGTACAACCCTGCGGGACATTGGGAGGTTCGACTTAACTCCACTGGCCCTCTTCGGCAATTTGACTGGATTATTGACGCTTCCGGAGCAGGCGAAGTCATGAGTCGATTGACTGGAAGCCCACGCCGAACTGAAGCTCCTTTTGTAACCAATACATCAGCCTGCTATGGGCACTTTAGAAATGTCCCTCGTTATGACGACTTACTCACGGACGCCGGCATGGATATTTCAGACTTTCCTTTTCCATCGGATGATGCAGCTCAGCATCATATGTTCAACGCCCAGTGGTTATGGAGTCTACGATTTGAAAATGGGATTTCCAGTTTGGGTTTGGTTACCGATTTGAATCGTCGGAACGAGGGTGACTGGGAAGAGATGCTTAACACATATCCTGCGATGGCAACTTTGCTACGAGAGTCCATTCCCTCTGCGGCCACTCCCGAATTGCGTGTTTCGGGACGAATGCAACGTCAGGCAAGGCAGGGGTGTGGGCCGAATTGGGTAGCGTTACCGAATACGATTGGATTTGTGGATCCGTTACATAGCACGGGAATTGCGCATTCATTGAGTGGAGTGGAGCGTTTGGCGGAAATCTTCCTTTACTCACAAGATACATCCGCGGATGTGTCAGCTTATGCAAGTGCCGTGTATAAGGAACTGCATTTCATCGATCGCCTCATTTCCGGCTGCTATAAGTTGATGCCCAGTAAGCGTCATTTTGAAGCCTATTGCATGCTGTATTTCACGGCTGCCCACAACTATGAAACCCAGAGAATGGAATCTCAGGCGAATCGAACGGTTCCCGGAATATTCCTCTCTGACGATCCTCAAATGGTAGATTTAATAGAGCAGGGATTTGAGTTGGCGTGCAGAATCGAAGTATCAGGTGACTGGACTGAGCCGGTTTTGTTTGAACAACAAATACGGAATCTGATTAGCCCGGTGGACAGAGTCGGGTTATGCAATCCCGAGCTTTGCTCCATGTATGCATCAACCGCTGTTTTATAGTTAATTTAGGGGTGCTGGTTCCCTAAATCCCAAGTTTTTTGGGGGTAATCGAGTTTGACCGGTTTAAACCCCCTAAATTAAAATAAAGAAGTCGTTAAGGCAGACCATGGAAGGTAGTCACACGCAACTCTGAGCCAACACCCAAGCCCACCTTTCGTTGGCAAAAGAATAATAATCGAAACCATTGTTCTCGGGTTCATCCTCCTGTGAGGGACCTGAAATCAATCAGAGATAATTATGAAACCATCCATCACATTCTCCGTAATTCTGGCTGGTCTGTTTTTCGTCAACAGTCCGGAACTTGAAGCTCAACAACCGCTGCATCAGCGGATTGATGCTGCGGTCGCTGATCAGCAGCCTGTATCTACGCAATTGCTTGCAAGTGATTCAGAATTTATGCGTCGACTCTATCTGGACTTACTAGGGACCGTCCCCACTTTGGAGGAGGCGAAGCAGTTTCTTAATGATGAATCGGAAGATCGTCGGGCGCAGTTAGTCGAGAGGCTTATCAACGATCCGCGTTTGAATCACCACTTGGCGACCGCCTTTGATGTGATGTTGATGGAGCGAACCAGTGATTCTGCCATTAAATCACCAGTTTGGCGAAAGTATCTTTACGAATCGTTTGCTAACAACAAGCCTTACAACGTTTTAGCTCGAGAGATCCTCTCTGCTGGTGGAACGGATCCGGACATGCGAGTGGCAGCCAAATTCTATCTGGATCGGACGGGTGAGACCAACCGTTTGACTCGGGATGTTGGGCGCATCTTTCTGGGACGTGATATGCAATGTGCACAGTGTCACAATCACCCGTTAATCGATACCTACTATCAGGAAGATTACTACGGATTGTTTGCTTTCCTGAATCGTAGCCAGCTCTTTACTAATAAGGCAAAGCAGAATTACTTTGCCGAGAAGAGCGTGGGTAATGTCAGTTTCAAGAGTGTCTTTACACAGGAAGCTGGTGAAACAGGCCCTCATCTTCCGGGTGACAATCCGGTGATTGAGCCTTATTTCCAGAAACTGGAAGAATACATAACTCGTCCTAATGGCGACCGAGTCAGTGAGCCAACCTATAGCCGTCGTCAGCAATTGGCCGACCTTGCCACGAATGGAAAAAACATTGCCTTTAACAGAAACATTGCCAACAGATTATGGGGCATGATGAACGGTCGAGCGTTGGTGATGCCGGTAGACTTGGATCACCCAGCGAATCCACCGTCCAACCCAGCTTTGATGTCCGTGCTCCAACAAGCCATCGTGGATATGGATTTTGATGTGAAGCAGTTTCTTAAAGAGATTGCTTTGTCCAAAACTTATCAACGGAGTTTCGACTTGGGGACGGCTTTGCAGAGTGGCCCGGAGCAGCTTCAGATTCAAATCGATAAGATTGGACAACTGCGTGAGCAAACAGATGAAAAGGCTTATGAAGCATTGGACCAATGGGAATCCAAGCTTGAAGAGTTAAAGGCGTTGCGATTAAAGCATGCTGAATTAAGTAAGGCCTACCTTGCTGCTGACGCCGCTGCAGCAGCTCAGCTTGATAAGTACCTAGCACAGGACGGTGCGGTTTTTGCCGCTCAAACAGCAACAGATAAGCAAGTGCCGTTACGGGATGCTTATGCAGCAGCTCACGCGAGTATCGCCAAAGTGCTAGAAACTTTGCCTGAGGATGCAGTGGCCAAAGATGCGGCGACTAAATTCAAAGCCAAGTTAGATGCTTCTCTGGCCGAGATAAAGAAACAAACCGACGTGAAAACAAAAGCTGAAGCTCAGGGCCAGAAAGAATTGGAAGCGTTAGCTCCTTTGCAGGTTACGCTGGATAATGCCTGGACTGCCTGGAAGCCTGCCAGGGCAGAAATCTTTGCCTTGGAAACAGAAGTCCAGTCATTGCGCAATGAATTTGAACGATTACAGACGCTTGTAGCGGCATATGAAACTCAGGAATATGAATTTGGCAAAATTAAGTCAAACGCCGATCTCCGACTGGAGGTAGCAGCAGCTCAACAAAAAGTTAAATCAATAACTGGTGAAGTTACTGCAGCTGAAGTCGGAGTAGCAGCGTTAAAAACACAAGTGGCTCAAGCTCAGTCTGAAATGGAAGCTGCCGTGAATTTAAGACAGGCGGCTCAAGCTGAATTGACGAAAGTCATGAATGTCCGAACCAGAAAATCTGAAGCGATCCAATTGCTGGCAGCAGTGATGGAGTCCACAACCACGGCGACCGTGACGATTGCGAAAGATCCTCAAGTACTGGCAACTCAGCAACAATTGGCAGGCAGTCAGGAAAAATTAAAGGCTGAATTAAGTGCACTTGACCAGCAAGTGCGTCAGGCAACCGAGGACGTCGCTTCCAAGACAGAGAAGGCAAACGTGGCGATTGAAAAGAAGGAAGCGATGGCGAATCAACTGGCCGATGCGCAGACCGCGTATCAACAGCTAACGACTTCACTAAATACTGCAACGCAAACGGCGATCGATCTCTCCCGTCAGTATGAGGATTCGACAGAAAAGCTCTCGCGTCAACTAGTGAATCACTTTGTTGTAAGTGATCTACGAGCTTTATCACCCGAGCAATTAGCGAATGCGATGATGGAATCGCTGGGCGTCACTGCTGTTTATCGCCGAGGAGTGATAGCGGAATTAGATAAAGCAAAGCCACTTACAGATGCCGATAAGAATGATAGTGCCACCATGATTCAGCGAGAGCGTGAAATCAGTGAAGGCGTGGAGGAGAAGATAGCGGCGATCCGTAATGAATTCGTTACTTTGTACGGCGCCGGTGCCGGGCAAGTGCAAACGGATTTCTTCTCTACCATTGATCAGGCACTTTACATTACCAATGGCTCGCGAGTTACTGGCTGGGTGGCATCCAACAGTTATCTTGTCGGCGGTTTATTAAAACTTGAAGACTCTGCACAAATAGCAGAAGATTTATATATCAGTGTGCTTTCCCGTAAACCTAGCGGAGCTGAAATTCAACGAGTCCAGGAGTTTCTGGAATCGGTAGGAGATCAGAAATCACAGGCGTTACAGGACATGATATGGGCACTACTGGCATCAGCTGAGTTCCGGTTTAATCACTAGGAATTAGTCATTTTTGAAGGGAAAACGAAAATGAAATGTAACTACTCATGTAAATCTGCTGAACATGGGATGGCGCGTCGAGGATTCCTTGGTGGTATGCTGGGAGCCGCAGGCGCTGCCTCCTCAGTTGTAGGAGGATTGGGGGCTTTCACCAATCCATTGATTGCTAAGCAACTATCAAGTCAGCAAAAGCGTGTGGTCGTGTTTAACATGGCTGGTGGCTTGAGTCAGCTGGAGAGTTGGGACCCTAAGCCTGGTCAGGATACGGGCGGCCCTTTCCGAGCGATCCCTACCTCTGTTCCTGGAGTCCACATTTCAGAGCTGTTACCAATCACTGCGAAACAAATGCATCATCTGGCGTTAGTACGAAGTATTAATACCAAAGAGAACGATCATGGTAAGGGTCGTTACATGATGTTCACCGGTCGTCGTCAGACGCCGGCTCAGGAATTTCCGCAAATCGGGTCCGTCATGGCTAAAGCATTGGACGGGGATAAGAACGCTTTACCTGGATACATTCAGGTTTCCAGCAGTACCGGTGGTCGTAGCAACGACGCGGCTTACCTTGGTCCGGCGTTTGCTAGTATTCGAATTGCCAGTGGTAAGCCACCGGCCAATTCCGCTCGACCTAATACCATCGATGAAAAGCGTGACATGCTACGTAATGACTTCCGTAAATTGGCGAATGACGACTTTTCCCTTCGTCGTCGTAGTGCTCAGACGGACGCATATACACAAAGCTATGAGCAGGCTCAGCAATTGATGGCTCGTCGGGATGTATTCGATATTTCGAAAGAACCTCAAAAGGACCATGAACGGTACGGTGACCATCAGTTAGGGCAACACACTTTGTTAGCTCGTCGTTTGTTGGAAAACGGAGTGACCATGGTTCAGGTCACTCATTCAAATTACGATACTCATAATGAGAATTTCAATTTCCACTTCGAACAACTGGGTGAATTTGACCGTGCCTTTGGTACGTTTGTTCAGGACATCGCAGATCGTGGGATGCTGGAAAGTACGTTGATAGTCGTTCTCAGTGAATTTGGACGTACACCTCGGATTAATCAACGCTTTGGTCGAGATCACTGGGGATCATCCTGGTCCATATGTTTGGGTGGAGCCGGGATTCAGCGAGGCGCTGTGATCGGTGCGACAGGGGCAGATGGTGTTCAGATTGAAGATCGTGAGGTTGATCATGGTCACTTATTCCACACTTATCTCCGAGCCGTGGGTGTCGATTCTTTAGGGCACTTTAACATCGGTGGACAGGATATTCCCGTTGCTGACCCTGCTTACGCTCCGATTGAGGAATTGTTGATCTAATGACCTATCCAGTAGCCAAAACAGATCCGAAAGCGACTCATCTTTCGAAGACATTGAAGTATGAGAAGCCGCTTGTCTCCTGTCGGTTTGACCCAACAGGGCGTTATCTGTTTGCAGCTTCGCAGGATTTCTCTGTGATTCGCTGGACGTTGGCTGATGATTCCATGAAAGTCTATAAGGCCCATAATTCATGGGTCCGTGGTCTGGAGTTTTCACTTGATGGAAAGATAGTCGTCAGTAGTGGGTACGATGATCGTCTGTTCTTTTGGGATGTAGAGGATGAACGAGATGAACCTAAACCGGTTCGTGAGATCGTAGCTCATAAAGGCTGGATCCGAGCGATCAGTCTCAGCCCCGATGGAAAATTACTCGCTTCAGGCGGTAACGATCGGATTGTCAAAATTTGGGATATGGAATCAGGCAAGCTCACCAAGGAATTGGTAGGCCACGAACGGGACATCTACAGCCTACTGTGGCATCCAACAGATAGTACGCTACTTAGCGGAGATCTAACCGGACAAATTAAGCGATGGGACGTTGCTGAGGCGAAAGAGACTTCGGCTTACGACGGCAAGGCACTGCATACTTACAACGGTGGCCAGCAGGTTAGTTACGGCGGCATTCGGGGGATGGCGTTGAGTCCGGATCAAAAGACGTTATTCGCGTGTGGTTTGCACAAGGGTACTAACCCACTTGGTGCCGTTCAGACACCGTTGGTGATTTCCTTTGATTTGGAGTCCAAGGAAGCTGGAAAATCATGGTCCATTGATGGGTTGCAAGCTATTGCCTGGCAGTTATACCAACACGAGGACGGTTATCTGGTCGTAGGCGTGGGCGGTTCAGCAGGAGCTCATTTGGTCTTTATTAATCCAACGGAAGATAAAGATTTCCATCGTCTCAAAGTGAGTGATGTGGCTCGTGAATTAGCGATGCATCCTGATGGAGTTCAGGTCGCACTTGCCAGCTCTAATGGTGCAGCTCAGATTTGTCGGTTAGAAGCGAAGCCAGCCGATGCGAAATAAGATTCTGATTCCCGGAATCCTTCTGGCTTGTTTTGCTCAACAGGCTGATGCCCAAGTCATCATTTTACCTACAGGTCAGGCAACATCTGTTGGAACAACTGTTGATGTACCCGACGGTGGCTTTGTTCTGTTGGGTAATGTGCACTACGGAACGGAAGGGATGATACAGCGAGGCCTACCAGGCCTCATTCCGATCGTTGGTGTTGGTCCTTTACTAAACCATCGAGCATTTGTTTCACAAAAAGGCGAGACTCAAATTTACATCGGAGTCAGGATTCATGACTTTGAGGAACTTGATCGTCAGACCTTTCTCAAAGGCCTGCAGATCATTCAGGCAAAACGCGCGGCCGGATTTCTACCTCCCGAAGAAAAGCCTTTGCCCAATCGATTGCCAACGGATTTAAAACAGTCTTTCGCTTCGGAACGTTGAGTGCCTTGTGAGGACCGAATGCGTTAAAATTGAATCTCAAGTGATGCGGAGTTTCAAAGAAGCATGCTTGATTGTGGTCTCTGATTTTTTGCTTGGTGTACCTTCCGTTACGCACCAAATAGCTGACGGTATCGGTTTTCTAAGCCCGTTTAAAGGGAGTAAAAGTAGATGCGGCTAATGGTACTGTGGTTAGGTTTCAGTCTTAGTGTGCCCGGTTCTATTTGGGCCGGAGAGAAAGCCATTTCGTTCAATCGGGATGTGCTTCCCATTCTGGCAAATCACTGTTTTGCTTGCCATGGTCCAGATGCAGAGCAGCGTCAGGCAGACTTGCGACTCGATTTAGAGGCAGTCGCTAAAGCGGACCGGGATGGAAGTTTTGTGATTCACGGGACTCGGCCATCTGACAGTCTCCTGTTAACGCGAATTCAAGAAGAGGATGCGGAATTGCAAATGCCGCCTCCACAATTCCAAAAGCCTCTCACGGACCAACAAAAGGCCACCTTACGACAATGGATTAAAGAAGGTGCGAATTGGGACTCGCACTGGGCATTCAAAACGCTTCGCAAGCCGGACGTGCCGAAGATCACCGAGGGTCAATTAAGCAATGACATTGATCGTTTTGTGGTAGCCCAGTTAATACAAAGCGACATTGAGATTACTCAAAGTGAAGCCGCTGATAAGGTCACGTTAGTTCGTCGTCTCAGCTTTGATTTAAGAGGAATTCCCCCAACGCTGGAAGAAGTGACAGCCTTTGTTAGTCAGGGGCAGTCCTATGAATCGATGATCGAGGCGTTTCTAGCTTCTTCAAGCTACGGTGAGCGGATGGCGCAATATTGGCTGGACCTCGTACGGTATGCCGATTCCGGAGGTTATCACAGTGATGTCACCGTTCACATATCACCTTATCGTGACTACGTGATCCAGTCGTTCAACGACAACATGCCTTTCGATCAATTCACGATCGAACAGCTGGCAGGTGACCTATTGGATGAACCAACACAGTGGCAAATGATCGCAACGGGTTATAACCGGTTGAATAAGACAACAGAAGAGGGTGGAGCCCAGCCCGGTGAGTACATCGTGAAGTATGCTGCTGACCGAATTCGTACCACATCAGGAGCCTGGTTGGGAATCACATTAGGTTGTGCAGAATGTCATGACCATAAGTATGATCCGTTTACTGCTCGGGACTTTTATAGTTTCGGAGCCTTCTTTGCTGATATTCAGGAAGTTGGGCAATACACTGGCGGCCGCCGTGAACCTGAAATTCATGTTCCAACGCTACCCCAACGGGCCGAATTGGCTAGGTTGGATGCTGAGTTGAAACAGGCGACTGAATCAGGGGAAGCGGGAAAGATTGAATCTCTGACGAAGGCGAAAGCTGAGATTGAAAAGCAGTTTGTTCGCACTATGATTACCAAGAGCGTTGCTCCGAAGGAAATACGAATTTTACCTCGGGGAGATTGGTTGAATAAAACAGGCGCGGTGGTGACCCCGGCATATCCCACGGCCTTGAGTCATTTGGGATCGCCATCGCAAGAAAGTATGGACCGATTAGACAGATTGGATTTGGCTCGTTGGATTGTTGCCAAGGACAATCCTCTAACTAGCCGAGTGTTCGTTAATCGGATTTGGAAAATACTCTTTGGACGGGGGATATCACCTCGACTTGATGACTTCGGGGCTCAGGGAGAAGCTCCAACTCATCCGGAACTACTGGATTATCTGGCCGTTCGATTTATCAATTCTGGTTGGGATGTCAAAGGTTTGATTAAGTTCATCGTTTCCTCTCATACTTATCAACAAAGTTCGCTTGTGACCGAACAGGCCGCGTCACTGGACCCTGAAAATGTATATTTTGCTCGACAGTTACGTTGGCGTTTGGATGCTGAGTTTATTCGGGATACAGCACTGTTGACTTCCGGATTATTAGATAAGACAGTGGGAGGTCCCAGTGCTTTTCCCTATCAACCGGCCGGCTATTGGCAGTACTTGAATTTCCCGACACGAAGCTGGAAAGCGGATCGTGGTTCTCAGCAGTATCGCCGGGGACTTTATACACACTGGCAACGTACGTTTGTACATCCTTCGATGTTAGCGTTTGATGCCCCGACTCGAGAGGAATGTACTGCTCAGCGTTCCGTATCGAATACGCCCTCTGCAGCATTGGCGTTACTCAATGATCCTACCTATGTTGAGGCGGCTCGTGCTTTAGCTCAGCGAGTCCTCAAGGAAGGAGGCGATACGGATGTAGAACGAATTAACTGGTTGTTTATGACCGTGTTATCTCGGTATCCCACAGCGGCAGACCTGCCACAGGTGGCAGAATTACTGGCTCAGTGTAAAACGCAATACACCATGGATTTGAAGTCAGCCACTGAGTTGCAAGAGGTCGGAGATTTTCAATTGGAAGCCGGGATTGATATCAGCGAAGCGTCGGCGTGGGCGATGGTTAGCCGTGTTTTGCTCAATGTCAACGAAGCGATATTCAGAAACTAAGGTGATCATAGGATGCAGCATACACAACCTATCAATGATTTAACTCGCCGAGCGTTTATGGGACGTACTGCCGGGGGCTTGGGGATGGCGGCCTTAGCAGGCTTGCTAGGTGAAGACGCACAGGGACAAGGCAAGTCTGTTGGTTTGTCGCCAGGGGCAGCATCAACGCCTCATTTACCGGCCCGAGCGAAACGTGTCATCTTCCTATGTATGGCAGGTGGCCCTTCGCATTTAGAATCTTTCGACTATAAGCCCAAGCTAGCTGAAATGCATGGGCAACCGATGCCGACTTCCTATACGTCGAATCAGCCCATCGCTCAATTGCAGGGTAAAAAACTAGTTTGTCAGGCTCCGATGATTCCCTTCAAACGCTTTGGTGAGTCTGGACAGCAAATCACAGAGATTTTCCCTCACATCGGTTCAGTGGCAGATGAGATTTGTATCATCAATAGTCTGCATACGGACCAGATTAATCATGATCCTGCTCATACAGTAATGAATACAGGGACATCGATTTCTGGTCGTCCGAGTATGGGGTCCTGGATAACGTACGGATTGGGAAGTGAGTCAGCCAATCTTCCGGGTTTTGTTGTCCTGACTAGTAAAGGTGGTCGAAATCCTCAGCCGATCGCCACTCGACAATGGCATAGTGGATTTCTTCCAGGGCGTTTTCAGGGGACTCAATTCAATTCCTCAGGGGATCCGGTTCATTACGTACGGAATCCGTTAGGAGTGGCGTCGTCTCAGCAGAAGCATGTGATCGAGGTGATCAACGAACTCAATGGAAATCGAGATAATCTAGTCGACAATCCAGAGATTCGTACACGCATCCAACAATATGAACTGGCATTTAGAATGCAGCAGTCGGTTCCTGAATTAATGGATATTAGTCAGGAAACTCAGAATACGCTGGATCTTTATGGGGTAAGTGGACCGGATGGTTCCTTTGCTTATAACTGTTTACTTGCCCGCCGATTGGCGGAGAGTGGAGTGCGATTTATTCACCTATACCACCGAGGTTGGGATCATCACAACGATCTGGTGCGATATATGGGTATCTGTAGTGGGTTGTGTGATCAACCAACTGCGGCGTTAATCAAAGATCTCAAACAGAGGGATATGTTGAAGGATACTTTGATTGTGTTTGGCGGTGAATTCGGTCGTACTCCCATGGCACAAACTAATAAAGGTGCGGTCGGTCGGGATCATCATATGCGTGCTTTTAGTATGTTTTTGGCAGGGGGTGGGATCCGTGGCGGCGTTACTCACGGCTCGACGGACGAGCTCGGCTACAATGCAGTCGAAGACGTCGTGCATATCAATGATCTGCATGCCACCATGTTGCATCAGCTTGGGCTGGATCACGAACGATTAACGTTTCCATATCAAGGACGTGACTTCCGCTTAACGGACGTGGCTGGTGAAGTCATTAAACCGATTCTGGCTTAAGAACTATTTTTCTTGAGGTCGACTAGGACCAGCGGTCTTAATTCTGCGATGAGATAGAACGAACCAGTGACCACGATGAGATCGTCCGGTGCTGCTTGCTGAAGCACTTGTTGTAATGCTTCAAGAGGGCTGACAATGATTTGGGTTCGAGTAGCCAGGTTATTACAACTGCTGACGATTGCATCAAATAAAGTTTGAGGCTCAACTGACCGAGGATTGTTTTGATACTTGGTGAGCGTCAGACTATGGAAGTGCGGAGCTAAAATCTCTCCAATTTCATCGTATTGCTTATCCCGACTACAACTAAGAATGAGATGTAGTTTCTTGTTGGCAAAGTGACTGTTGAGAAACTCGACCAGTGCATGGGTGGAGTTTGGGTTGTGGGCAACATCCAGAAGAATGTTGGGTTGGCCTTTGAATAATTCCAAACGGCCATGGCACTTTACCTTGCTTAGCCCCGCTCGGACCGCGATTGGACTTAGGGCATAGTCTTGTTTAATTAATTCGTGCACTAGCCCCAGGCAGACAGCGGCATTATTGATTTGATGGATGCCTGGGAGTCCGATGGTTAGATCGGACCATTGTAATTGATCGTTGATTCGTACTGAGGAAAGTTGGGGATACATGGATGAGGATGTTGCTTCTTCATATGTGATTTCATTGGCAACATTCAGCAACGGCGCTGTATGATTTGCAGCAACACGTTCAATGACCTCTCGTGGACCTGGTAGATCACATCCGTTAACAACCGGGATATTGGCTTTGATAATGCCCGCTTTTTCGCCAGCGATCAATTCGAGGGTGTCTCCGAGAATCTCGGTATGGTCCAAACCAATATTGGTGATGGCCGTAAGGATAGGTTCACAAATGTTGGTACTATCAAGTCGACCGCCTAATCCCACTTCAATTACAGCGATATCGACATGGTGTTTGAGGAAGTATAAAAATGCGAAGGCAGTCGTGATTTCAAAAAAAGTAGGCCTGAGATCGATGTCAGGATTTTCAACATCGCGTCGATCCATCTCTTCGACTGCTGGAACGATTTGTTTTAGGATGTCAACAATTTCCTGTTCACTGCTGGCAACGCCATTGATACAAAATCGTTGGCCCAGATGCTCGAGGTGAGGTGATGTAAATAGGCCAGTGGTGTATCCTGCTTCTGTCAGAATTTGACTCAGCATCGAGGAAACTGAGCCTTTGCCTTTGGTACCTGCAATATGGATCGTTGGAATTTGTGATTGTGGGTTACCCAACAGTCCGGCAAGTTGCCGCATTCGCTCGAGCTTAAATGTATCCGGTGATGGTTCCACCATCGTCCGTTCCAGATTAAATCGACTGAACAGGAATGCCTGAGCATCAGCATAAGATTGAATGGAAGTGTTCGTTGGCATTGGTTTGACAGTTGTCAAAGTAACAGGGGGGGAATGTAACAGGCAAAGCTTCAAAGCCGCCTATCAATTGATATAACCTGTATGACCCTAATAAGGTGTTAATAACAAGCTAATTATCTCCGTTTTGATAGCATTCCTATCCCTTATTTATAGTGTTCAACCCGCATACTTTAAGACCATTCCAATAGGTTTTTTAACAATCTATTGAGGGTGTTGGTACGGATGAAATTGTTCTCTCAATAGAGCGAACCTCCATTGAGAGATTTACGTATCAAATTAATTAGCCCTACGGTTTATTTCATTGTATACAGCGTTGAATTAGACCAAGCAGAGTCTGTCTCCAGAAAGGTATTCGATGTCCACTACAGTTGACGACAAAAAGGATGTCATCATAGAAACTCGCAACCTCAGTAAGGTCTATAAAGACTTTTGGGGGCGACCAAAAGTGAACGCTCTGGAGTCACTCGACCTGGAAGTTCGTCGTGGTGAGATCTTTGGCTTGTTGGGGCCCAACGGATCCGGAAAGTCGACGACGATTAAACTCATTCTAGGATTACTGTTTCCAACTAGTGGTCAGGCATTAGTCTTTGACAAAGATGCTTCTGATGTTTCCAAGAATGAGCGTATCGGATATTTGCCGGAAGAATCTTATTTATATAAGTTCTTGAATGCGGAAGAGACGCTGGACTTTTACGGACGACTATTCAATATGTCGGCTGGACGACGAAAGCAGCGTGTTCGCGACTTGATTAAACTGATCGATATTGAATGGGCGAAGCGTCGTCAGTTGAAAGAGTATTCGAAAGGGATGACGCGTCGTATTGGATTGGCTCAGGCTCTAATCAACGACCCGGAATTGATTGTCCTGGATGAACCGACCACTGGCCTGGACCCGATTGGAACGCGTGAAATGAAAGACTTGATCGTGCGGTTGCGTGATCAGGGTAAGACGATTCTGATGTGTAGTCACCTGTTGGCTGATGTGCAAGATGTGTGTGACCGGATCGCAATTCTACATCAGGGTGAATTGAAAGAGATGGGTGCGGTAGAAAACCTATTAAGCGTCCGCGACATTACTCAGATACAGGCGAAAGGCCTGAGTGATGATGCTCAGCAACAGATTCGTAAAATCATCGAAGGTGATCAGGCTGATCTGGTTTCGATGGAGAATCCAACCACGACGCTGGAAGATTTGTTCTTAGGAATTGTGAGAGATAGTAAGGCTCGTCCCGGATACAACCGCAAACGCGAACGTGATCAGGATAGTGAACCAGAGGTTCAGGAAGCTTCTGCCCAGTCAGCAGATCAGTCGTAAGGTTGCCTTGGACAACGCATTAGAATTTTAGTCAGAGTAGTATCGGAAATACAGACAAATGGTCGTAGATCCCAGTGAGTTTGTTACTTTTAGCGATTGGTTGGCAAACGCCGTAGGCGGCTTTGTTGTATTGGCGTTGGTAATCTTTATTGCCTGGACAGTCATTGCATTTGCCTTCACTGCCATCCGAAATACACCTCGGCAGGCAGTCTCCATCGTTGGCGGTGGCCTAAAGCGAGCCGTTCTTGAGGATTTTCCACGAACATCCATTCGACGTATCGTGGGGATGACTCGATTGGCCGTTCAGGAAGCGATTCGCAACAAAGTGCTGATCATCTTTGCTTTGTTTGTGGTTCTGTTACTTTTTGCCGGCTGGTTTCTGGATGTACAGAATGATCACCCAGCTCGGCTCTATCTGGGGTTTGTGATTTCCACGAGCACTTATTTATTGCTGGCTCTAGCAATGTTCGTCAGTGCATTCAGTTTGCCTAACGACATTAAGAATAAAACTATCTACACGATTACTACTAAGCCTGTTCGAGCCCATGAAATCTTTTTGGGCCGCGTGTTAGGGTTTGGTCTGGTCGGGACAGTATTACTGATCTTGATGGCAGTGGTAAGTTACGCATTTGTCGTGCGGGGATTGGACCATGTCCATACTATCGAAACGGCCTCAATCGAATGGGATGACGAGACCGGAATGGGGACAGGATATACTTCCGTCGATTCTCACCATCGACACGATTTCTTTATTAATGGCAATCTTGAAGGCGGCGATGACCCCGTCGGTTTTACTGAAGTCGCTCAGGGTCACTCCCATGCAATCTTCAAAGAGGGAGAGAACTATGTACTGGGGCCTCCCGCCGGTGACTTAATGGCCCGCGTTCCTGTTTACGGGAGTTTGAGATTCCTTGACCGCTATGGACGGGAAAGTGAAGAAGGTGGTGACGGGGGTTTGAGTGTTGGGAAAGAATGGACCTATCGGGAGTACATTGAAGGGAATACGCTCAATACGGCGATCTGGACATTCGAAGGTTTGACGCCTGAAATGTTTAATACTGGTCCAGCTGGCGATGAGGGGACCCTTCCATTGGAATTGAATCTGCGAGTGTTCCGAACAACCAAAGGAGATATTGAAGGCAACATTCAAGGCGAAGTGTTACTGGTCAATCCAGAGAAAACACTTTCGGTAATCGATCGTTACAGCGCCCCAATTTCCTTCGAGGCAGAAGAGTTTCAAACGTTTCAGGTCAACATTGATTACGATGAGATCCGTCGTCAGAATCCACAAACCGCAGAGTTGGAGCAGATGAATTTATTCCGGGATCTGGTAGTGGATGGCAAATTAGAAGTCCATGTGCGTTGTCGAGAGCACGCTCAGTTCTTTGGTATGGCTCAGGCAGATTTATATATCCGTGCTCCTGAAGGTTCATTCGAGATGAACTTCTTCAAATGCTATTTAGGTATTTGGATGCAATTAGTTTTGGTGACATTGTTTGGAGTGTTCTTCAGTACCTTCCTAAACGGAATTGTTGCGATGGTGGCAACCTTAGCCATTGTGGTGATGGGAATTTCTTCAGGATTTATCGGGGAAGTACAGTCCGGAGATGCACCAGGTGGTGGTCCGATTGAATCACTCATTCGAAACATTACTCAACAGGGAGCCACGGTCGATCTGGACATGGGTGAAACAGCAACTTCGGTAATCCAGGCAATGGATTCTTTCTATCTGGACACGATGGAAAGCGTTGCGAAACTGGCCCCGGATTTTCCAAAGTTCAACATGGCATCCAAAGTTGCCTATGGCTACGACATTGATCTGGATCTAATATTGAAACAGATAACAACGACACTGGTGTACTTCTTTGTCCTCTTGTTTGCCGGATATTTTGTTATGTCCTCGAGGGAAATTGCAGCGTGAATCTAGAAACTTCATTTAAGCGAAAAGTTAGCTATATCAGTGGTATTGTTCTGCTGCTGTTCCCATTGTTCTATTTGGGCCAGCCTGCTACCAGTGATTCCGAGGGCGGCCGTGGGGGTAAGTTAGCACAGCTACGATCGGAGAACTACCTGGCTCAGTCAAATCTGGGTGAAATTGATCCTGTCAGCTCCACAATGCAATTGGCGACGTTTGGTTTACGGCCCATCGCAGTGATCGTCTTATGGGAAAAGGCTACTCGTTTTCAAAAAATGGAAGACTATGACAACGTGACGGCCACGGTCAACCAGATTTCTAAATTGCAGCCAAACTTCGTGTCGATTTGGAAGTTTCAGGCACACAATCTGGCTTACAACATCTCGGTCGATTTTGATAATTATCGACATCGCTATCAGTGGGTGCGACGCGGGATCGATTTCCTGATGGAAGGGACCAAATACAATTCTCAGGATGCCAAGTTGGTTCAGGAGGTAGGGGCTTATACCGGTTCCAAAATCGGCGGATCAGATGAAAAGCGGCAGTTCCGTCGGTTGTTCTCTGCAGATGATCCATTTCATCAACGGATGGAAGATTACGGCCTTGAGATGGACTCGCAATTGGTGGCTGGAGTGGACGGTAAACCGGACAACTGGAAAGTAGCCAATCGCTGGTATCAGAAAAGTGAAGATGTTGCCAGGTTCAGCGATTTAGGCATTCGTGGAGACTGGTTACGATTCTATGAACGTAAGCCACAGGCATTGATTTATTATGCGATTGCGCTCGAGGATGAAGGCTACTTGGATACGAATGCTCAGCAGGCGTTTGCGGTGGCTCATTCCAGCCTGGAAGAATTGGGATCGCTGGATATTCTTTCCAGCTTCACCGGAACGACCCTCAGGCTTAATCAGGGTGCGGAATTCCAGCGTAAGCTAGATGAATTACGTCAGGAAATAAATGCATTAGGTCCGGATGTTCGGGAGACTCTGCGAAAGGAACGATTCGCATCGCTTTCCAAACCGCAGCAAGATGCTCTTAATCTAGCACCGGAATTACGAACAAATTATCACAACGGATTGGTTCAGGATGCGAATAAGCAGTTGTTTATTCCAGAAACGGAAGTGGCTGAAGCGATGCCGGAATCAGTGAAAGAGCAAGCCCTGTTGCTTGCTGCGGAAGCGGAAGAGATGGCGATCAAAGCAGATGCTGTGAACTATATGCGTTCAATGATCAATTACGATTACTGGTTGAAACGTTGTGAGATGGAACAACTTGAATTGGCGATCACAGCGCGAAAGACAACAGCTAAGGCCGACGAACTGTTCGTTCAGGCACGCTTACAGCCAGCCCGGCTCGAATATGAAAAGGCCTGGGAAATGTGGACCGATATCTTTGAAGATTATCCTTCGATGATTACTAAGGACACCGGTCAAAACCTGATGCCATCGATTGCCAATTATGTCGAGTTGCTGGGGCAATTCGATGAAGAGGTGCCGGAAGATTTTGCTCTGCGTTCTATCGTGGAATTAGCGGAAACCGAATTGGCTGCAACGCCTGAAGCAAACATTCAGTTTCCTTCACCGTCGAATCCAAATCGAATTAAAGGTGAAGTGCCGAAGAACGACTATCTGCAGAACAATTAAGCAGCAAGTGTTTAGTGGCTGTTTATTGTGTTGCGTTGAGTTTGACATACTCTTCGGCGACTCGGTCAAGAAACTCAGCGGGTTTGTCGATCGGGTGATAGACCGCTCGCATCACAAACCGGTATGTTTTTCCAACCTCATAGTCGGGCACAAAATACTGGAAATCCCAGGCAGGGTTGCCCTGCCCTCCACCCGATGGTGATTGCGATATTCGCATCTGATCAGCATCTCGAAATATCTGAGCAAACCCCATGGAACGGCACACTCCGTAATACCAAGGCTGTTGGAATCGGTGGCGTGAATACCCAAAGACCAATGACAGAGGGAATTCGGAGTCATGCTGGAAGAGTCGTTGGTCCTTGCTACTTCGATGGGTGGCATGAATGCCATGTTTAGGAGTGACTCCACGTACCATCTGCGGTTTAGGATATTGGTCGATTGTCTTTCCTTCAACATTTTCGAATCCGGGGAAATGGATACTTGAATCTTTGGGTTGATGAATGTAACTGGCCCAAAAAAGGCCTATGTACTGATTGGCAAAGGAATTTGCCCGCGGCGTGCATTCATAGGTGAGCTGGATCGTGCCGTTTTCCAGCAATTCGTAACGCTGGCAGCTTTCAAGACGGTAATGCCCAGCAGGAGCCTGATAAAGTTCCACAGTATATTCGTTGATTTGTCGTAATTGCATTGGCAAATTACGAGGTTCAAATAGAATTTTGCGATCTCGGGTTTTGCCGTCATGGATGTGTTCATAATTCAAGCCGGCATAACTGGGCACAAACAGGCTTTCCGCTTGATGCTTGTGAGTGATCTTTGCAATTCCGCTGTAACCGGCACGATGTCCAGGTAATACGTCGTCATCGACTGCCTGATTGTTGACTACAACAATTTCAACGTTATCTCGTTGCAGGATGACATAGTTCTTTGACGGTGTTGTCCAGGTTTGTTGTTTGGAATGGATTGTGGTCACAGGCTTTAGTTTAGCAGCATGCAATGGCATCGTGAGAGCTAGCATCAGGATTGCCATTAATATCTTTGGTTGACGACTCATGAATCCATCTCATTCTGACGTTGTGAAAAGTAACCGATACTGGACTGATAGTATTTTGTCGTACGCGCTGCCTTCGTTTCTTGATTCTGAGTTTGCTGTTGCTGCAAATCTTCGACATCGGCACGGCAGGTGGTGCACCTGCGAATTTCGATGTGGGAACGAATGAACAGTGCTTGTTCTTGCGGTAGGATCCCAAGCAAGTATGCGCCGAGAGTTTTACGACTTGGGCAACTGAGGCCTTGTTGTCGCCAGATGGATCCTAGCGTATGTTCACCCGAGGCATTCTGTTGCCTAATCGTCTGAAGGCGTTGTAGCAGGAGTTCGTCACCTGGTAGTGCTTGTTCCAGGGCAGAGGCACGTTCGGCATCCAGATCCTCTTCCAGATAAGCGGCCAGTTCAGAGTCACTAAAAGAAAGTGCCATAACCTATTCCTAGCTCTCCTGATCATTGTAAAGTTCCGGGAATAAATCAGGATTGACGCCCAAGCCTAATATTTTTCTTTTTAACTTATCCATGAATTCGTGCTTGAAGCTTGCTACCTGCTGTTGAGTTAGATCGAGGGCCTCCGCGATTTTTATATTGGGAGTTCCACTAACAAACACTAGTTCCAGACAGCTCAGTTTTATCCAATTTTGCTGTTCAATCAGTCGTTCAATTTCCTGGCTAAGAACCTGGGTAAGAGCATCATTTTCGGCCTGCCGGCGTTCTCCGCTTCTCGCAACGGCAGAGACTCGTGGTCCCCTTGCTGACAGATCTCTTGGTTGTTCAGATTCATTAGCCAGGTTGGAAAGCGGAATATTTACACGTCCGCTTACCCGAAAGTAATCGCTAATCTTATAACGGCAGATACTGTAAAGAAAGCTGTCGATCGGCCGGGTTTCATCAAAATTGGGGAGGCTACGGATAAATCCGATTAGCGCTTCCTGAACGATATCATCCGCGGCTGAGCGGTCACTGACTCTCCGAGACACAAACGCCACCAATCTTCCAGAGAATCTTTCCACAAAGCGCATCCAGGCTTCCTGGGATTCTGAGCGTAGTTCTTCAATAAGAAGCTTGTCAATTTCGGCCATATCTAATCTCAACACATTATCGGGCTAAGCGAATTGTAACGTGCTGAAAGGGTCGTTCACAACAATCTAAATCCAGTGAAGCATTATGGCGACCCCTGCAAGGGCCGCGATGGTCGCGATGAGTATTGCCGAATTGACGATGAGACGAATGGTTCGGTTGGTATCACGACTTCGCATAACCTGATTACCCCGAAACAGGAATAATATGATCAATACGATACTTGCAATCATGATGTATTGAACGAGACGATCGCCTAACATAACTTCCCGCCAGAGTTGCTTCATTTCTGCCTGGAGAGGCTTGAAGTCGACGATGGCAATGAGATGGTAATTCGTAATGTTGGAAGGCTGTCCGGCTAGGATCGGCGTGTGTTCCTGCAGATAAGTATCACTGGGAGCCACAAGTTCGATCAAGTCGATCTGGAGACCTCTTTCTTCCAGCAGACTGCGACCGTTAATGTGATTACCGGTGACCTCATTGATAATATTGTTTACCGCGGCATCAACTTTAGAAAGGAAGCTTGCCTCAACACCGGGTAGATCGACACTTAGGTCTGATTCAATGCGTAACGCGTAGGCGTTGCCCGTGGGTATGACCAACTCAGGCTGCTTGATTGAACCACCCTTCCTGTTGTTTTCGAGGTCAAATAGGTAATACTTCGACGAATTGGTTTGACTTGTGTCGCTTTTAACGCGCACAGATTCCTGAGCTACCGCAAAAGTGGAGAGGCTAAGTAGCAAGACTAGAATCGTTGATTTGTACAATCGATTATCCATTTTGCCACCACCCTGTTGCGATCGCCTCAAATTCTTTACGTTGCTGAGCCGTGAAGTTTGGTGCTGAAAATTGAATGACGATCAGTGTTAAAGCTGTAACTCCAGGCATAAGTGGCTGAGGGGCTACCGGCAAAAACCAAGCGACTAACGCAAACAAAAATGCGCCCATCAAATCATACTGAGATGTTCGAACTGGAGTCACGTGACTCCACCAGCGACAAAGGGCAAAGAGCAGTCCTGTAAAGACGGCGTAATGAGCCAATGCCGGACTTTCCCCAGCCGCAAATTTCCAATGTTCCATGACCCAGGGCCAGTAGCTGATTCCGGAATGAAGATCGTGGAAATCCAGTTGTAAAAAATTGCCGATTGTCAGATGCAGTGTGCCTAATCCGGCTCCGACCGCGAACATCACCACGCGTTTTGGACCATCTTCGGTATCAGACGATTCCCAGAATTTACCCAGAATGAGAACTGCCCAGCTACTCAGCAACGTGACCGACATCAGCCAGATGAACCATTGAGTCGACTCAAGCGATGAAAGCGGTTTGTGACGGAATTCGGGCGTTTGTATGAAGATGGCAAATAAAAGCGTTGTTGCAGCTCCCGTGCCCACTACTGCTCGGATCATGGAAGAAGTGAGTTCGCTAAGCCGTTGCGACTTATCCTTTTTAGCTAACTCCCCTTTAGCGACGTCGATCCAGGTAGGCGGTTTCCCGTGCCCAACAGTGGGGGGTTCATACTTGCGATTCCTTAGTGATGTTTCCGGTAAAGACGCAGGTGACGACTCAATGACGGGTACGGCTTCCAAGGTGGGTACTCGAGGTTTACTCTCAGGTTGAGAGGGCGAAACCAGAACTGGTGGCAATGATGTTGTTGGGGTAGAGCGATTACCCTTGTAGTATTCCTTAGGTAATTGAGCACGATTAAAGCCTGGAACCAATTCATAATTTGGTTCTGGGACATCAAGCATCATGTCGACAACGTTCTGATATCGTTTGCCAGCGTCCTTTTCCAGGGCCTTTCGAATGGCAGATTGGTACTCGAGCGGTACCTTGGTTAAATCCGGAGCTTCGGTGAGGTGCTTGGTTAGAATTTCGGCATCGGACTCACCATCAAAGGGGATATCACCTGTGAGTAACTCAAAGAGCATAATTCCCAGAGCATAGATGTCGATTTGATTACCGTAATTTCCCTTTCCGATTTCCGGTGCCATGTAACGGCAAGTCCCAATGGCGCGGGTGTGATTATTACGTTGGCTATGAGAAATGAGCTTGGAAAGCCCGTAATCCCCAACCTTTACGTCACCTTCACTTTGAAAAATGTTCCCGGGCTTGAGGTCACGATGTACAAATCCATTGAGGTGCAGTCGGTGCACTCCACTGGCGATTGCAAAGAACCACGCGGATGCTTCATCTCTGGTCAGTCCTTCAGGTTGTTGTGTCAGCACATCCCGCAAACTCTTTCCTGACATGTACTCCATAATGATCCAGGATTCGCTCTGTTGATCGTCATGTTTAATATCAAACAACTGGACTAAATGAGGATGTCTGATATTTAGGACGAGATTGTCACCTCGATCCGCATCCATGAAATCCACTTTCTTCAGCGCCACCTCTTTCCCTACATCACTAACGGCGAAGTAGACTTCGCCGAAGCCTCCTCGTCCAAGTCCTCGTTTGATGGTGTAGCCATCAAGAGGAGTCTCGCCTGTGATATAGGTGAATTTCATGATTCTTGTTGTTTTCAGATTGGTTGAGTTTCAGTCGTTTCTACGGGTTAACTAAATGAGAAGTCGAACTACCTCGTGTCTTCCAGGCTCAGCGATATACGGTCACTGCGTATCTGAGAACTGTAAAACAGTTCGCCTGTGGTTTGTTCCACTACTCCGTCGAGTTCGACTGGGTAATCGGATCGACAGCACAATTGCCCATCTTGCTGAAACAAAACGATTTGATGTTCTTCTCCATGATAGACAACATGATTGGCCATATTGTTCCCAATTATCAGTGATTCACCCATTAAAAGTATGCCATCCACAAACGGATTGGTACGTGTACTACTGATCAGATCCAGTCGAGCACTGGGACTCAAAGGATGAGGTTTAGTGAATTGCAGCTGGGCGCTTCCGAGCGTGATCAGGTCGCCGTGATGTAGCATTGTTGGCGATTGAATCGGTTGATTTTGTATTGCCACATCTGCGAGTGGTTCCAGCACGTAATCTCCTTCCTCCTTCTGGCGAATAATGCGTGCATGCCGGCCGGCGATATCTGCGACTAAAGGGATATCCACCTGAGTTCCGGGACGGGCCTGTCCGAGAACTACCTGATCGTTTAGGCAGATCAGATAGCCGCCAACAGCATCGATCCACATCAAGAAACGGTCAGAGACAGCTTTCATAATCTTTTTGTTGGTCCTGAAGAAGTAGCGACTGTTACTGGACAAGTTTTTGGGAGGTGCGGTAAGAACACGAGTGGAGTTCGAGACCGTACGTGGCCGTTTTTTCCAGGTAGTATTCATGACAGCAATCACTTATTAGTTTATCAACTTTGGTTCGATGCGCAGGAAAAGGGGTTCACGCTCGTGGCGTAAACCCCAGTCCCTGAACTCGGAGTGCATTATTTTCGAGCCAACTTGGCTTTGGACTCAGCAGTTTCCTGCGATCCGAAGTAGTTGGCTACTTCATCGAGGATGTCTGTGGTCGCTTCAGTTTCCACTGGAATTCGATCCAGAGACTGATTTTTGACATTAGACAGTTTTTCCTCAGTGCTTAGACGAGAATCCAGGTTGTCGAGTAAAGCATTGGCTTTAGCCAACTGACTCTCGTCAATCTCGATCTCACTTGCAGATTTGGTGACTTCGATCATCTTGTTGCGAGCAGCAAGGTTTTCGACTTCAACTCGCAGCTTACGCTGTGAGGCCTGCATACCGGCCAGCTTGCCACGGACAGATTTTAGATTGTCCATCCGAGTGGCTCGGAGTTTCTTGAGATTCGTCAGAGTTTCGTTATCTGTCTTGAACTCGTCAAAGCGATTCGCAAGGTCTCGTTTGACATCGCTGGCAGTATACTCAACTCCATGGTAGGTGACATATTCGACACCCGATGAAAGGTCCGCGTTGAGGCGTTTAATCGACTTTTCATCTTCAGCCAACTTTCCTTCAAACTCAGAAATGTTGGTTTCGAGCTTTTCGATCTCGACTTCTTCTCGAGCGATCAGCTCCATGTTTTTACGAATCTCAGGTGTGATGTCTGAGATTTGCTGGCGAGCTCGTTCCAATTCAAACTCAACAGGTACCGAGTTCTTTACGGAATCGCGAACGCTAGCAACGGAAGTGGTTACATAACTTGTTGCGTCGCTGCCGAATAGCAGTGCAAGGAGCAGCATGACTGCAGCGGCACCGCCTCCGACATACAAAACTTTCTTTTTCATCGTCAGGTCTCCTTTCAAGAGAATCCGATTGAAATTGTGCATGCCTAACTGGTTAGTCATTCCCAGTTGGAGGCAACATCCTGGTAATTAAACGCTGAAGTCCATTCCAGCAGTACTTTCAATATCTAATTCGTTAGGTACTTCCCAATATTGGGACGTTAGGAGAAAAAAATAGAAATTCTCTCCTGTGGCTGCTAATCCGTCTAAAAAACAGTGGTTTTGCAGGTGGATTGCTAATCAGGAATTCGTCACGAAGCCCTAGTTATTGGGAAAATTGGCATATAATAAGGGAAATAAATTTCAATCCTTGCAGCGTCTTGGTAAATACCGAGTGTATTACTTCAAAGACAGTGAAACAGGAAAAGGACATGCAACTTCGGACAGGGATTTTGTGGGCAGCTATTGCGACTATCTTTCTGTTAGTCACAGATATGCATGCGCAGCAAGAGTCTGAATTGAATCCGGATTATCAGGCATTAATTCAAAGGCTGGGTGACTCGTCTTATCAAACGCGCGAGAGTACTCATGAGCGACTTGTCAAAATAGGAATGTCAGCCCGTCGGGAACTGGCCGCCGCGTTACGCCATCCGGACCTAGAGATTCGCAGTCGCGTTCGACGAATTTACGTCGATTTGATGTACGAGGATTTCGAACAAAAGCTTGAGCGGTTTACCAATGATGTCGAGGGTCGTCTGGAGCATGATCTACCAGGATGGGACGTTTATCAGAAGAAGATTGGCGGTTCCCCGGAAGAACGCAAGTTCTTCGCTTCTATGGTACGAGCCGAATCCAAGGTACTGCGAGCGATTGATACCAAAAAGGGGCTGGGAGAAATACTTCAGGAACGCGTCAAACAATTGCAGCCCTATGGGAATTACACTCCGACAGGCCCGACCGTGCCACAGGTTCATAGTATTGCTACCGTCATGCTTGGAGCTTCTGAACTGACGGATGCACAACGAGAATCGTTGATTTCTCCTGTTTACAATCTATTGAATTACTCTCAGATAAAATCACAGATTATTGATAAGCCCGATCATGATGTGAGCAAACGGTTAACTCGCGAATGGGCAGAATTGGCATCGACCTCGCGAAACCGAACCTTAGGACTAATGCTCATTCTGAATTACGGATTCGAAGAAACTGGTTTGAAAGTGGCTCGGAAAATGTTGGGCACGACTGAGAGCTTTTCCACCAGCGAACAATATGCGGCAATCTGTGCTGCCCGGTTTGGCGGTGCGGAAGAAGTTGAGTTGCTGTTGCCACTATTGGAGCAGAAGACATTGGTTCATTCCTGGAGCACGCCTCAGGCTGGAGGTAAGCTGATTAAGACTCAGCTTCGGGATACTGCGTTAATCATGTTATTGCATCTCACCAAACAGGACCCGGCAGATTATGGATATCGATTTTCAAGGCCAAGTCCCATCTATGTATATGAAGTGTATTCCTGTGGTTTTACAGAAGACGCAAATCGCGATAAAGCTCATGGAAAGTGGAATACCTGGTGGGAAGAATCAGGGAAGAAGTGGTTAGCTGAATCCAGACAAAAGAAGGCTGCCGATACTCCTATGGATTCAAAATAAGAATTTCGACGTGTCAGACCAATCCTCGCTTCAAGAACTTGCTATCGCGATTCGCGAAAAGGCAGCACTATCCGGCTTGCGATTTGTATTTGCTGAGAGCTGTACGAGCGGATTGTGTGCCGCATCGGTCGGTAGTCAGCCCGGGATTTCGGAGTTCTTTTGCGGCTCTCACGTGACCTATCGCAATGACTCAAAAGCGAAATGGATCGGCGTAACCTCCGAGACGCTTAAACAAGTTGGGCCGGTGAGTCGACAGGTTGCTCAGCAAATGGCTGCGGGAGCACTGAGCAAAACGCCAGAAGCAGATATTGCAATTGCAATTACAGGGCACCTTGGTCCGCAGGCTCCTGCAGGGCTGGATGGTCTACTTTTTCTCGGTGCTGCGATGAGGCATGAATCAAAGATCAACTTGGCCTGTTTTGAGTACGAGCTCCCGCAGGCTGCCCGTGCTGAGCGTCAGTGTTTAGCAGCGGAGAAAGTGTTACATTGTCTGGTTCGCATTCTGGAACTGCATCAGGCGGCAACGCAAGTCTGTCACGCGGAGAGTCCGTTTGCTGTTATAGGCTCAGAGGAAATCAAGGCTCTACTGCCAGGTTCCTTTAATCCGGTTCATCAGGGGCATATGGAAATGCTGAAGCATGGAAGCATGGAGATAGAGCATGACGTGCATTTTGAGTTGTCGGTTGAGAATGTAGACAAACCGGATCTCTCTGTTGCCGATTGTCTAGAGCGAGCCTTACCATTGTGTGTTCAACATGATCTGGTACTCACCCGGGCTCCGACGTTTTTAACCAAGGCAAGACTATTAGGTGGAGTTTGTTTTCTCGTAGGCGTTGATACTATTGGGAGGATTGCCGAGGCTAAATATTATTCAGGAGAGCAATCCCGCGATAAAGCCTTGGAAGAATTAAGGGAATTGGAGGTTCGCTTTTTGGTATACGGTCGTACAATGGACGATTCGTTTTCGACATCCTCCGACAGTGAAGTCGAATTTGTTGAGTTGAATTCACTGTCTTTACCTGCTTCGCTTCAATCGCTATGTCGTGGAGTAGACCAAACACAGTTTCGCAGGGATGTCTCTTCACGGGATTTACGTTAGGCGGAATCGGATTTGGAACAGCAGACAACGTCTCAGGGCGTGGATTTTTATCGCCGCGGCATCATTTTGGGAGCAGTATCCAGTATTGGGTACTCGTCTGCCAATGTCTTCTTACGCGCGGTCGATGATTGTGATCCGGTTTGGGTTAGTTGTATCAAGGCCGTTCCGACAATTCTTGTTGTGGTTCCCTGGTTGATTTGGAGATATTGCCGAGTCGAGAGAAAAATCTGCCCTCCTAAACTGGCGTTGGGACTAGTTGTCCTCTCCATCGTGTCGCACTATGTCGGGAATGTCGGATTCCAGTGGTCACTTAATAAGATTGGCATTAGTCTAGCCGTTCCGATTTGTTTAGGTGTGTTGATTGTCACCGGGGCCTTGGTGGATTGGTTGGTTTTGAAAGACAAGCCATCTCGCAGAACCTTGTGGTCGATGGTGATCTTAATCACAGCAGTGGTTGTGCTGTCGACCGGTGGTGAGCAGGCATTTGAACAATTAAAGCAAGTCCTGGATGTAGCGGACGCTCAACCTTATTTATTAGCAATGGCGATTGGGGCAGTCATCATTTCCGGCATTAACTACGGAGTATTCGGTGCTGTGATCAAAGTGGTAGGAAATCGAGGCGTTTCTCAGCCGGCGATTATGACGATTATTAGTGTGACTGGATTTGTTTTTCTTCTGTTGTTGAGTTCACTTAATGGCTCTTGGGAATTAGAACGCAGTTTTGAATTCGAAAACTTAGCTCAGATGACTCTGGCAGGGATATGTAATGCGATAGCCTTTGTCGCATTAGTGTCTGCAATCAAGATCCTTTCCGTAACCCGGTATAACCTAGTGAATGCCAGTCAGGCAGCTCTAGGGGCGATTTCAGGGGCGGTGATTTTTCATGAACCAGTTAGCGTATGGATGGTTTTGGGGATCATTCTGACGGTGATTGGGTTGATGGTAATGAAACGAGATAAGTAACCTGTTGCATTCAGGTTTATGTCAATTACAGATTGATGGTCTGTGGTCTAAAATGGAGGCAATACAGGCTGTTAATCTGGAGTCCGCTTTATAAATGGTATCGTTAGACCATATCAGTTTCCCTGCCTACCTTGGGGTAGACGTGGGAGGAACAACGATCAAAATTGGAATTGTTGATAATTCCGGGAGGTCGTTTGCGCATGGGAAGATTGATACGGACCATGAACGAGGGCCAGAGGACGGCGTTCGAAGAATCATCGAATTGGCAGAAGGATTGTTGGCCGAGTCGGGATTGAATTGGGAGCAGATTCGAGCGATTGGATTGGGAACTCCCGGTACGATGGACGTGAAGCAGGGTATGCTGCTGCATATGCCAAATATGAGCGGTTGGGATCATTTTCCTATTCGCAGTTATTTAGCGGACCAGACAGACAAACCCGTGGCATTCCTTAACGATGCTAATGCAGCGGCATATGGTGAATATTGGGTTGGTCGCGGGCAGGAATGTGACAGTCTGGTTATGTTCACATTGGGAACAGGTGTCGGGGGCGGAATTATCATTCAAGATATTACACTGGACGGTGCGCATAGTCATGGAAGTGAGCTTGGGCATATTACCATTGACAGCTCTGCAGATGCTCGGCAATGTCCTTGTGGGCAATTCGGCCATTTGGAAGCATATGTAAGTGCCACGAGTGTGGCAAAGCGTACACAGGAGCAGCTTGATGAAGGAGAGGAATCTTCTTTGCAGACAACGTGGTTAGAACAAGGAATGGTCTCTTCGCTTGATGTCGCGACGCACGCTGAACAGGGTGATGAATTCGCCAATCGAATGATTCGTGAGACCGGGCATTATTTAGCTATTGGTATCACCAGTGTCTTGCATATGATAGACCCCGATATTGTGGTACTAGGCGGAGCCATGAACTTCGGTGGTCATCAGACTCGTGCTGGCCAAGCGTTTCTCGAGGCGATTCATCAGCGTATTCGGGAGTTGACCTTTCCCGTTTTAGCCGAAAACACGATTATTGATTTCGCAACACTCGGTAGTGACAGTGGATTTATTGGTGCGGCAGGTGTGGCACGCAAACAGTTTGGTTAGATTGAAACATTACGGAATCAAAAGGGACGGACAGATCGGGTAATAATGGATTGCCGCAATATAAGAAATTTCAGCATCATTGCTCATATTGACCACGGTAAAAGTACGTTGGCTGATCGCCTACTGGAATTTACTGGCACGGTGTCAGAGCGTGAGCTCAAAGAACAAATGCTCGATGACATGCAGTTGGAGCGTGATCGTGGGATCACGATCAAAGCTCGTAGTGTCAGCGTGGAATACAAACATGGTAATACCACCTATCAACTAAACCTCATCGACACTCCCGGACATGTCGATTTTCAATACGAGGTATCGCGTGCGTTGACGTGTTGCGAAGGTGCCCTCCTCTTGGTAGATGCATTTCAGGGTGTCGAAGCACAGACAGTTGCCAATGGCTATAACGCCTTTGACCATGACCTCGCCATTATTCCAGTGATCAACAAAATCGATCTGGATTACGCCCGAGTGGATGAAGTGGTCGAGGAAATCGAACAACAATTTGGCTTAGGTGATGCCGAAGTTCAAAAAGTCAGTGCTAAGGAAGGTATCGGTATTGAAGGCCTGTTGGAGGCAGTGATCGAACATGTGCCTCCTCCTACCGGAGACCCGGCTGCTGAATTACGAGCGATGGTTTTTGACTCTCATTACGATGAATTTCGTGGAGCGATAACTTATATCCGTGTTATGGAAGGGACAATCGGTAAGGGAGATAAGATTCAATTTGTCCGAGCAGGTTCCGTCCATGATGTCATTGAAATCGGTCAGTTTACGCCACAACAGACGCCATGTGATGCATTACACGCCGGACAGGTTGGCTATGTGATTTGCAATATCAAGTCACTGGATATGATTCACATCGGTGACACGTTATGCCTGAATAAGTCTGAGGTGGAACCACTGCCGGGGTATCAGGAACCAAAACGGATGGTGTATTGTGGGCTCTATCCTTCGGATGGCCAGGATTTCAAAGAGCTACGAGACGCCTTAGGACGCCTTAAGATCAACGATCCAAGCTTTGAATTTGAAGCTGAAACCAGTGAAGCACTGGGATTTGGATTTCGTTGCGGATTCCTGGGATTGTTGCACATGGAGATTGTGCAACAGCGTCTCGAACAGGAATCTGATGTTGACCTGATCCAAACCGCACCGAATGTGACCTATGAGGTTACTAAGAAAGATGGCACAGAAATGAGGATTCACCGTCCTCAGGAAGTACCTGAGCCTGGAGACATTCTGGAATTCCGACAGCCAATCGTAAGAGTCAATTTCATTACGCCGGGTGAATATGTTGGTGCCATTATGAAGCTATGCAATGAAAGGCGTGGAGTTCAGCAGTCACAGGAATATATTTCGCCGACTCGAATGATGCTTTGCTACGACTTGCCTCTGGCCGAAGTTATCTATGACCTGCATGATAAGCTCAAGAGTGCAACGCGAGGCTACGGCACGATGGATTACGAAATCATTGGCTATCAGGCCGCTGATCTGGTCCGTATGGACATCTTAGTCAATGGTAATCGAGTGGATGCGTTGAGTGTTATTTGTCATCGTGCCGATTCCCAAGTACGAGGCCGTGCTGTTTGTAAAAAGCTTAAGCAGGAAATCGATCGTCATATGTTTGAAGTAGCGGTTCAGGCTGCGATTGGAGCTAAGATTATTGCCCGTGAGACAGTTCGTGCTTTACGTAAAAACGTGACAGCTAAATGTTATGGGGGAGATATCTCCCGGAAGAAAAAACTCTGGGCAAAGCAGCGTGAAGGTAAGAAGCGAATGAAGAGCATTGGGAGTGTGGATATTCCTCAAAAGGCATTCATGGCTGTACTGGATAAAGGCCAGGATAAGAAATAATTCACATGGCTCAGCAAAACCGACGCTCTGTCTATCTTGTTGCTTTGGGAATTGTGGCAGTTGGTGGATTGGTTGGTTGGTGGCTTGAACAAGCTAAAACGACAGTCACTCGTCAGGCGCCGGTAATCTCCGGCAGTATGGCGACGGCGGCTCCGGGCCCCCATTACTCTCTGATGTGCTATGACTGTGAAATACCGCTCCAAGTGGATGCCAGTACGGTCAGTGAGACAAGTCTTCCGATTTGTTTTAATTGCGGAGCGACAAACGACATTGAAGGACTCTCGCCTCAGATTAATTCGGTGAAGTTTCATCAGGATGCTCAGCACGATCTACAGCGTTGGGCCAAAGTCGTTTTTGAATATCAGCAGGAACAATATATCAAACGTATAGTAGGTTTGCCGGGCGAAGAAATTTCGCTGGAAGGAGGCGAACTTTACATTGGTACTGAACTATACCAAAAGACGTTGGATGAATTCGATCAATTGAAGGTTCGCGTTTTTGACAGCCGCTTCCAGCCAGCAGACCCTGCATTCAATTTGCTAAACCGATTTGGTGTACGTGGTGACGATTCAGGATGGATCTTCACAACTGATAAATCGTTCTCCTTTGATGCGGAAGAAAAGACTCATCCTCAATGGCTGGACTATCACCAATGGAATATCGTTGCTGGCTTTGTGCCGCCGGTAAAACGTGGAACGAGCTCGGCGATTTTTGATTACTTACCTTTCAATCAGTTTGTCTCACGCTCCCGACTTAACTTTGTGGACGATTTTGTAGTCGATCTGCAGCTTAAGGTATTTGAGCCGGGAGTTGTTCGTGTGCGGATGTTAGATGCTGAGATCGAACTGGATTTTCATCTGTTCAACTTACAGGTGCATCAATCTAGATTCTTAAGAGGTTCGTCTAAGATTGCTCCAATCCAATGGAATCCTCAGGGTACCTCGATTACTCTTCGTCTGGGCCGATTGGACGGTCGCGTTGTCGTGAAGATCGGAGATCAGGTCGATTACTTTCCACTAATAGAACTACAGCTAAACGAGGATTATGAATCGGACTTGCTCGTCCGAAAAGTTCCCGTCTCGGTTTCCGTCGATGAAGGTGTATTGGATCTCAATGAGATGACTATATCCCGAGATATTTATTGGCTAGCGATGGACTATAGCTCTGCACATTGGACGCCAGAGCATCTCCTCCAAAGGGATGAGTACTTTTTGATGGGGGATAATCAGTCCATTTCACGTGATTGTCGTCATTGGGGCGAAGGAATTACCCGCGATGCAATTCTGGGATTGGTTATAGAGCAGGAATAACGAGAATAGACCGAACAAACCCCCGTTTATTACCTTATTCATTCTTAGGTATATTGGAACATATGGCCAACCTCCTAAAAGAGGTGCTGCGGCCAGGAATTGATAACGATAACCAGCAATAGGCCACCATGATTAACAAAAGCTCCAGAGACGAGATTCATTACGGTGTACTAATGTCCATCCGAGACATGGTTGAGGGATTTGCATTAGCTTTCATTCTCGCCTTTATCTTTCGTGGATTTGTAGTCGAAGCATTTATCATTCCCACAGGTTCCATGGCACACGGACTACAGGGTAGGCATATAGAGCACATATGCAAGAGATGTGGTCATCGGTATCGTGTTGGGGCCAGTGTAGAGAATCCGAATCCAGCTGACCCGTATTCGAATGACGAAATCATAGCGACCGTTTGTCCAATGTGTGGCTTTACTGAAGTACTTGATAAAGCCAATGAGCCATCGAAGAATGCATTTGCTGGCGATAGGATTCTGGTCAATAAATATGCGTACATGTTTAATGATCCGGAACGCTGGGATGTCATTGTATTTAAAAATCCGAGCGACACGACGATCAATTACATCAAACGCTTGGTAGGCCTGCCAGGCGAAAAACTACTGGTCGCAAATGGAGATGTCTATACGAAGCCACTGACCAATACGAATGCAGTCTATGAGATCGCTCGTAAGCCTGAGCATAAACAGTTGGCGATGATGCAATTGGTGCACGATACCCAATTTCGTCCACAGGTGCTTGATGACATTATGTGGCCGCAACCGTGGAGAATGGTTGGTACGTATGCCGATGGCTATCATCCCCCGGCAGAAGAAGGGAAGCCTGGGTACTGGAAGGCTAGTACCGAAGGCTTCCGGTATTCCATTGATGGATCGAATTCTGACAAGGTAAGCATTCGGTATCATCATAATATTCCTGATCAGACTTTCTGGGTGAAATACAATCAGCTCGATGCGAACATTAAGCAGGCTGAAGCGGAGGGCTATATAGCTGAAGCCGCCCAATCCCGAGAACGGTTAAAGACGATGTTTTGGCCGTTACCGAAATTAATTACCGATGTTTATGCCTATAACACGTCGATCAAACGATCGGACCTATTGTCACCGACGAAAAATCCTTTCCGGCGATTTCCGAACGAAGTCGTGGAGCAAGGTTCCGAATCGGACTCAACACGAGGGGACTCCGATTCCGTTGACTTAGGCTCGGAGTATGTTGCGCGTTTCCGAGATGTTCTGGAAGGAGATTACCCCGCTCCGAATCAAGTCGTCAATTCAGTTGCTCAAATGCTCAAATCCGACTGGCCCAGCGGTGATATGCGTGGGCAATACTGGGTGGGTGATCTGGCCGTTGAATTTGATGTGACGATTGAAAGCGATTCGGGAAAACTTGGGTTTGATATTGTTGAAAGTGGAGTCTATTACGAGGGTGAAATCGACGTTGCAACCGGAAAGCTGACGTTATCGATTGATGGGGGAGAAGAGTATTTCGTTTCATCGAATTCTGACAATTCGGCTGTCTTCAAAGGCCCTGTCATAGAAGGCCAAACCAGCATTCGTGGTAAAGGTGAGTACGAAATACGGTTTAGTAACTTTGACAATGAGCTACGAGTTTGGGTCGATGACGACTTGATTGAACTTAATCATCCTGCAACCTTTGAAACGGAACGGATACTTGGTCCGCGATGGTCTGCCGAAGATGCAGGAGATTTATTACCCGTCGGCCTACATTCAACAGGGGTTGCTGTTGAATTAACCGATGCTCGCATTTACAGGGATGTTTACTATGTTGCCACAAAGAGCATTGGTCGAGACCGCGAATATAGCTTAGATGATTATCGGGAGTCTGAAGAAACGCTGGAACTCATAAGTCAGTATGAAGACGATATTGCTCGTATTGAACCGATCTGGCTTTTACCCAGATCCTCAAAACTCCCATCCTACTCAGAACTTAGCCTTCATTTAGACTTATTTCCTGCGTGGAACGACTCTAAGTTTCTCATAGATCGGCAGGCGTTGGAATTCGAAGTCGAGGAAGACGAGTTTTTCCCAATGGGGGACAACAGCCCTCAAAGTTCAGATGCTCGTAGTTCCTCGTGGTTTAATCAGGTGGGAAGGCATACCTTTAATCGGAAGCTATTTATTGGTGAAGCTCTATTAATCTACTGGCCGCATCCCGACGAGATTCCGGGATCAGGGGTGTCGTTGATTCCGAACTTTCGTCGGATTGGCGTAATACGGTAAGATACAGGCCGGTGAAACAATAGCTTTAGTGTGAGTTGCGACAGGATGTCAATTCTTGAAGTTAACGGATTAGTCAAAACTTATGGTCGTAAGCGGGTCGTCAACGGCGTTAGCTTTTCGGTCAATGCCGGTGAAATTGTAGGTCTGCTGGGCCCTAATGGTGCCGGTAAGACGACGACGTTCAAAATGACATGCGGAATGGAACGACCGGATGAAGGGTCTGTTATTCTACATGGTCAGGATGTAACGGACTGGCCGATGTTTCGCCGTGCTCGTGAAGGACAAATGGGGTATCTACCTCAGGATTCTAGCGTCTTTGCAAAGCTGTCGGTTGAGCAGAATCTCAATCTGATGATTGAGTTGCAGAATATTACAGGAAAAGCCAAACGGCAGCGTTGTAATGAATTGCTAGAACGTTTCAATATCAGCCACATCCGTAAGACCAAGGCAGGACGTGTTTCAGGTGGCGAGCGACGACGCCTGGAAATCGCTCGTTGTCTAATTCTCGAACCCGAAATTATCATGTTGGACGAACCCTTTGCCGGGATCGATCCTGTAACCATCGATGGAATTCAAAAAACAATTTCGGAGCTGCGAGAATCTGAAGGCATTTCGTTCTTCATCACTGATCATGCCGCCATTGAAATTCTCGAAGTGGTCGATCGCGTGTATGTGATCGATCAGGGAGAATTCCTGTTTGACGGGACCAGTGAAGATGCTATTAACGATCCAGCCGTCAAGGAAAAATACCTAGGCAACATGGATCGTCCGCTTTATACAGCTCAGTCCGCTTAGAAAGTGAACGGAACACTGCTCAATCGAGTAATCGTTTCCTGCATCAATTCCTGTTCACGTTGCTCATCATCTGCCACATAGGTAACGGAGAATCGCAGGAATGAACCTGCGTTGTCCCAGGGTACGGTGACGATTCCATGTTCGGTGATGAGGTACTGGCTTGCTTCTTCGGCGTTCGCAAATGAGGGGCCCCCTTCCACACCCGTTGGAGCAGGCGTGTAAAGGAAATAGGATCCACCAGGCATTTCGCATTGAAATCCGCACGATTTCAATGTCTCGACTAGAGACGTCATACGACGACGATATTTTTCACGGATGCGTACAGGAATGGAATCATTATCGAGAGCGGCTGCAGCGGCTTTTTGGATTGCAATAAACTGTCCGCTATCACAGTTGTCTTTCACATCGGAAAAGGCCTGAACCAGTAGTGGGTTTCCGCAAACCCAACCAATTCTCCAGCCGATCATATCAAAGCCTTTGGAAAGTGAGTGAATTTCGACGCCGACTTCACGGGCGCCTGGTGTTTCCAGAAAGCTGGTCGGGCGGCCGTCGAATGTCAGCAGAATATGAGCGGCATCCTGCACAACGACAATATCATTGTCTTTTGCGAACTGTACTACCTGCTCAAAGAACCCGGCTGGCGCTAGCTTGCCAGTTGGACTGTTGGGATAGTTGATAACCAGTAATTTTGCTCGTTCCAGAATGTCTGTTGGGATGGATTCGAGGTCTGGCAGGAAGTTATTCTCTTCTAACAAAGGTAACTCATGAACTTCACCACCATAGTACTTAGTATGGGTACCAGCGACAGGGTAGCCAGGGACGGTCATCAGGGTCACATCGCCCGGATTTATAAAGCAGGCCGGAATCATCGAAAGTGCTGTTTTGGAACCAATACAGTGGTTCACTTCGGTGGTAGCATCCAATTCGACGTCGAAGTTACGTTGCATAAAGCGAGCAACGGCTTCTTTGAATTCAGCAATTCCGTTATCTGCATAGCCGCGGTTTTCCTGAAGATGGATTTCGGAAGCCATCACGTCCCGTACGGCTTGGTCGGCAGGAGCGTCATTTTCTCCGATTCCAAAATCTAACAGCAAACGGTCGGGAAAATCAGCCAGTGCTTTACGCTTAGCGCGTTTGATCTTTTCGAATTTATAAATCTCGGTACCTTTACCGTAGTTTTCACCACCGATACGGTTTGCAAATAGCTGTTGGAAGTATGGATCGCTCATCCTTGGGTTGTTTCACTCTACTTTTCAATTGAAAAAAGGTCACTTTATACTTCCAAATTACTTCAAAACAACGGGTTGTGAAACCGGCCGGTATGGATAGAAGTCGAAAACCTGAGTTGAAACTCGAAGGCGACCTTAGAGTAGATGTCGTGCTTTGATTTCCAGATATTGGTTGATAAGCGGAGCCGTCAGATCTTCGGGCATGACATCCAGAGAAAAGACTCCCTGATGACTTAAAGTGTTGAGAACATCATGCCGCCAGTTAAGGATTTGAGCTGCGGCAGCGGCATTATAAAGGCTATCAGTTTGTTCGGCCTCGGCAAAGATTTCATGATCTCGCATCATCACACTGACAGGTAGATGGCGTTTAGAAACAGTCTGCATGTAGCGTACCACCTGCTGAGAATTCACTTCATCGACGACATTCGTAATTAGGACAACCATCGCTCGTTTGTTACAGCGATTTGCGAGATACAAAAAGGCTTCGTCATATCGGGATTCAACCATTTTCGGAAATTGGTTGAAACTAGCGTGTAACAACTGGTTCATGTGAGACGTACCACTGCGTGGCGGTACGAAGCAATGGACCTTGTCCGAAAAGCATATGAGTCCCACAGAGTCTCCCTGTGATAAGGCAACGTGGCTTAGCATCAATGCAGAGTTTAAGGCATGATCAACAAAGGACATCCCACTGGATTCGTTGGTCATCATTCTTCCACAATCGACTAGGAAGATGATACGCTGGCTTTGACTTGTTTGATAATCCTGGACGATTAATTTGTTGTGTCGCGCACTGCTTCGCCAGTTAATATTCTTATAGTGATCGTCGCGGGTATATTCTCTTAAACGCTCGAATTCATTGTCTTGACCAACCTTCCGAGTACGACGCACGCCTAATAAGGCGAGACGATTTGTACGAGCCAGCAATGCATAGTGTGAAAGCTGCTTTAAGTCAGGATACACATGTAATTCCGTTTTTACAGGCAAAGTAATATGTCGAATCCAGAATCCAAAAGAAGACCGTACTCGGACGTGGACACAACGCATCGAGAATTTACCACGCTGACTCGGTGTGACGCTGTAATCGAATTCAAGAGTTTCATCCGGGGCGATGCTGGACGAGTATTTAACGGTACTCGTTTCAAAATCTTCAGGAATGTCGTCAATCATTATCAGTCTGAGCGAGCGTCTGCCGTGGTTGGTGATATGAAAGGAAATCCCAGCCGGCTTGGCAAGAGAAGCGACCTTTTGATGGATTCTTTCAGCGCTAAGCGATCGCGCAGATGGAATGGTAAACAAATCGATCCCAGCTGCGATGAATATAACCAGATCGACGATGATTGCTAGCAGCAGCAGGTCGGGAGAGTAGATTATTCCAATCGTCGCCAAAGTGGGAACGAACAGGCACAAGACGTAGAACAGACTCGGGTAGACCTTCTTGCGAGCGACGAAGATCAGCGGGAGTGTGAAGATCACGAGCGTCAGCCAGGGGAACATCTGAAGTATCTCCAGATTCTCCTGTGCCTGTAGCTGCAGTTGTTCTAAATTCTCATCCACAAGATTGGTCTCGATAGCGACGTGTTTTCTAAACGTGATGCTTTACAACCGCGGTACTTCGACCGTACGGATCAGGTCCGTCAGTATTTGATCGGCCTCCTGTCCTTCAACTTCAGCTTCTGCCGTAAGCATCACTCGATGGCGTAAGACTGGTAGTGCAATCTGTACGACATCATCTGGAATGGCGTAATCCCGACCCTGGAATGCGGCTAAAGTACGCGCTCCCTGCATCAATGCGATTCCCGCACGAGGTGAAGCCCCCATATAAAGTTGAGGCCACTGGCGGGTTAGGCGAACGATTTTGTTGATGTAATCAGCCAACGCACCATCAATTCGGACATTTGCATTCTCTTTGATCGCCGCGTTAATTTCGGCAGGTGAGGAAACAGTTTGAATTTCATTTTCCAAAACCTCGCCGAGGTTGAGTTGCTGGCTATGTTGTTTGAGGATGTCTGCTTCCTGTTGCTCAGTTGGATAGTTCACGATGAGCTTCATCATAAATCGGTCAAGTTGAGCTTCAGGTAGGTTATAAGTCCCTTCCTGCTCAACAGGGTTTTGTGTGGCGATGACCAAGAATGGTGGATCCAGTTTATAGCTTTCTCCGTCTACGGTGACGCGATGCTCCTGCATGATTTCCAGTAGGGCTGCATGGGTTTTGGCGGGAGATCGGTTAATTTCGTCTGCCAGTAATAATTGGGTGAAGATGGGGCCAGGGTGGAAGGTGAATTCCTGAGTCTTCATATTGAAGACAGGTGCACCAGTGATATCCGATGGCATTAGGTCCGCCGTGAACTGTATTCTGCCAAAGTCACAACCAAGCACGTGTCCCAAAGTACGAACGAAAAGCGTTTTACCCAGACCAGGAACACTCTCGATTAATACATGGCCGTTGGAAAAGAGAGAGACGAGTGTGCCTAGTACGAGTTCTTCTTGCCCAACGAAAACCTTGCCGACTTCCGTGGTAATTTTGTTGAATAGCTGTCGAGTCGCGGTATCAGCACCGGTATCTGCTGATTCCGCTAAGGACATATTTCCAATATTACTGTTAACAGGGTTTTGTGCCACAGGCTGTGGCATCACGGGTTGTGGAGTTATGGGTTGTGGAGTTATAGGTTGTGGAGTTATAGGTTGTGGAGTTATAGGTTGTGG
>MDTD01136860.1_pt1 | contig 119103 bp, 104 predicted proteins | sample 811221 | NCBI WGS metagenome assembly MDTD01 (sample SAMN05326646, study PRJNA326480) | marine metagenome | isolation source: seawater | place: Pacific Ocean: South West | collected 2011 | reverse complement strand
TGGGGCATTTGATAATGGAGCTGAACAGGCCGCGGAAGAAAATATATCCCGTCAAACATTGGGTCAGCCGGCCATGTTATTATGCCCAGTGAACAATCCCAACTTAGCCGCTAATTTGAACTGAACTCTTACAACAATGGCATAAATCACGCCATTAGACGCCTGCATCGATTAATGCACCCACGGCCCAGAGTTTAAAGCGCTAAAAGATCATATAAGTCAACGTAATTTTGGTAATCTGAATCAGTTCATGTCACGCACAGGGTTGGACTGGCGGGGATTCCCATGGAACCATCCCTCACGTGGACAGGGAACTAAATATCAGTTAAGAGGAACTGATTAAAATGATTTTTTTCAAACCTTTGTTTTACAAAACACTGATGTTTACTTAGACCTGGCGTCAATGATTGCTCAAGAACCACCTTTACTCCTAACACATGGCGGTGAAGCACGTTGTGCCAAGATTTATAATTTTTACGAAAAATGCCAAGCGTTAGCTCAAACAGATGCCCATCAAAAAACACAGTGGGATCACGCATTTCAACAAATTAAAAGGGCTGCAACAACCATCAACTTTAAATTTCGAACTTAAATGTCACTTTTTTATAAAACAGTTTCATTAAATCATGTTTACCCAACAACACTCACAGCGGATCCAACAAACATCTATACCCCAACTCAATTATCATGGTTGGAATCGTATTGTGGCCATCCATATGACTGTTCTCAAAAAGTGAAGTGGGCGGTGTACGAGCAAGGAATTATTGAGCCCGTTAACCAACACCTTCTACAGCTTTTAAACTCAGATCCACCAAAAATGGATTCAGATACAATAATCAAAGTCATTCCATTGATGATATCTGTCGCACCCAATCTTTTTGCGATTGAAAAAAAACGACTCATCCATTATTTATCAACCATTCATGATCAAGCTTTAATCTCGGTACTTTTTTCGAATGCGCTTGATGTTCTTAAAAACTGTGTTGGCCCAGACTCACAAGAAGAGCTGATGGCAATGATTGGCCAAGCGAACAATTCATATCGTACGTATTTTTCGTCTTCACACATCACCCAAGAAGCATTGAATTGCCAAAACAAAAGGCCCATTGAATGTTGTGATCTGTATCGGTTATTTGGTAACTTTAATGCCTCCGATAAAGATTTAGGTTTCTACAATCAATTTGAACTGATTAGATTATTTACGTTAATGGTCATTCAAAGAATGAAATCATTTCGAGTCATTCAAAATCATATTCACTCCCAAACTAAGCAACGTTTAGAAAAATCGCCAATAAACTTGGTCCTTGATTTACTACTTAAATGGTTTTGCTTGCCGTTCAATAAATCTCGATAAAGTTCATTCATGCCCCCTTTACTCTTATGTATTTTTCGAAACCTAACACAATCGATGTTTTTTTTTCGGGGACTCACCGGATTTAAAAAAACTTAACTGATTTAAACCTTGAAAATCACTTTAACCTTGACGCTGCCCGCAAACTCGCCAAGACTTCAAAAGCAGAGTGCGACAAATTAATAAAAACTCACAAAGACGGCCTCAAGCATTACTCCGAACACATCCTTAAATTAAACAAAACCCCAATAATTGAATTGAATGGTTACGGATTCTTGTTTTATTTGGCAAATAAATTTTTAAAAATGACATAATTATGAAGGTCTGCTAAACATTTAGCAAATAATAAAAAACGCCCCCCTTTCACAAGTTTTTCATAAATCACACTATTCGTGTTACTATTCATTTATATTAATGATTAGGAGCCATACATGTCACAACATTTAGAAACATTAACTCTGCACGCCGGTCAAACACCGGAACCAACCACCGGTTCGCGTGCAGTCCCCATTTATCAAACCACCAGTTTTGTATTCAAAGATACAGATCATGCCGCCAATTTATTTGGGTTGAAAGAGTTTGGAAATATTTATACACGGATCATGAATCCAACCACTGATGTTCTTGAACAGCGAGTGGCTGCTCTTGAGGGTGGCTCTGCGGCGTTGTGCACGGCCAGTGGTATGTCCGCTATTTTCTTAGCTATTCATACCATTTGTGGCGCAGGTGATCATATTGTTGCTTCCGCTTCACTTTATGGGGGTACGGATACGCTATTTCGCTACACGCTTCCAAGATTGGGCATTACCGTTGACTTCATCGAAGATTTGGATGCTGAAAAAGTTCAAGGTGCTATTAAAGAGAATACTAAATTGGTGTACCTTGAAACCGTTGGAAATCCCAAAGGTGATATTTTAGATTTTGAGTCAATTTCAACAGCCGCACATGCCAATAATGTTCCCGTGATGGTGGACAATACATTTGCACCTGGGCTATGCACCCCCATTAAACACGGCGCAGACATTGTGGTACACTCTCTCACCAAGTGGATTGGTGGGCACGGCACATCGATTGGCGGAATCTTGGTTGATGGTGGCGCTTTCAATTGGGGTAATGGTCGCTTTCAAGAATTTACTGAACCAGATGCCAGCTACCATGGGCTAAAGTACTGGGACGTATTTGGGGATTTTCCAGGCTTGGGCAACGTTGCATTTGCCATTAAAGCCAGAGTTCAAGGGCTTCGAAACATGGGCATGTCGTTGAGTCCCACCAATGCCTTCCAATTTATTCAAGGCTTGGAAACACTTCCTTTACGTATGGAAAAACATGTTTCCAATGCAAAAAAACTCGCCGAATGGCTCAAAAACCACCCTAAAATTGATTGGGTAAATTACACTGGATTTTCAGATCATGCCAGCTTTGAGAACTGTAAAAAATATTTACAGGGGAACTTTCCTACCGTGTTTACATTTGGTATTAAGGGTGGGTATGATGCGGCAAAATCATTCATTGATAATGTCAAATTGGCCAGCCACTTGGCCAATGTTGGGGATGCAAAAACCTTGGTGATTCACCCATCATCAACGACACATCAACAATTGGGAGAATCTGAACAGCAAGCCGCCGGCGTGTTGCCAGACATGATCCGTGTATCCGTTGGGTTGGAACACATTGATGATATTACGGCTGATTTTGATCAAGCCATGGGCTAGTTAAACCAAAGGGGGGGGATCTCTTTTTAAAATTAAATTACCCTTACCCACTTCTATAAAAAAACGTATAATTAACGTTAATTATAGGAGTTATTATGCCAATATTACCCAGTGGACGATTTGATTAGTCATCCTCTGAACCTCCGTGTGATCAACGTAGACGTCGCGCAGGTGAAATTAAAAAATTAACAAGACAGGCGCGACACAAAGTATGCTCAGAAATGATTGGGTGGCGCAAACATTCAACTATAACACGTGGAGTGGTTGTTCCGTTACCAAGAAAAAGAAAACGTGGAGACACCCTCACCCCGTCACATATTTTGAAAGTAAACCCAGCAAAAAGAAGCCGTCGCTTATTGCAGGACCAGTGGCGAGTTGACCCATTGATTTTGACCTATCTCACAAATGCATTGAAAGGAAAACGTTCGCCGTCCATTTCCTTAAAAACATTAACCAAACGGTCCATTGACGCAATGGTTCAGATTGCGCAATCATTACCATCTTCGCTGAAGGACTCCCTTACTCAAGAAAACCGCTACATGGCTTTGGATCATTTACTTAATGAAACTGCGTCAACATGCACCAAACACCTCCCACCAGTAGTGCGCGTCATCATTGATATTGTTCAATATAAAAACAACAAGGGCCCTATTTCTTTACCATCCCGATGCCCCCTATTGGATGTTGATGATTCCCAACAACCGGCCATGGCCTCTTTGTATCACCTATTTGGATTCAATGTTCTTGTCTCCAATACCAGTCACACAAGATGGAAACCATCCGACGATAAAAAAATCGTTCATACCATAACTTATCAAGCGGATTGGGAAACTCTCCCGGAACCTCAATTCACCGGCCGTGCGGTTGATTTTCTTCAAAAAACAATGGTTCATTCATCAACAATGGATTCATCAACGCCTATTCAGCCAAAATTAAAGAAGGTTTTGGGGTTTCAATCCAATGTATTGGCACATATTCTTTGTCCGTTTCGTGAACTTAGGGCCCCTGAATTCACACAACCCATCCAAACCTTGATTCAATTAATGCTTCATTTTGATGACTTTAATGAAAAACTTGGGGTGCACCCAGCGGCAACAAGAACACATTATGACTATTTGCACGCACTATTATTTAATTCGCCAACCCTTGAAACTAATTTTTCTGACTATTCCTCAAAAGACGATCCTTACTATCGGTTATTTCAAAAAACCGTGGCCGATATTGATCGAGCACTTGAAATAAAAAAGGTTAAAAAATCCCTCAGGCATCATTGGAAAGATTGGTTATTTAATCATTTTAAATCAACCATTGCTGAACGAGAATTTAAAGAGCAATTAAAGTACACGCGCGCATCCAATGAACGATTACTAGATACCTATTTTAAAATTCGTTTAGATACAATTGGCATTGGGGCATTGTTCACACTCATCCTAAGCTATTCAGGCATTGATACCACAACCCCAGAAATTGAACGAATGATCATTGCACTGTGTTTATTAAATAGCACCAGCAATGATTTACTGTCTGGTTTAAAGGAATATTATGATGCAATAAAAGCAACCGTTCCGTCGGATGAATTTTCATCTCTTTGGACCGAAGATTTTTTAGACCTGACCATGGCGGACATTAAAAAGCACACCCAAAAATACCGCCCCACATTTGAAGCCAATGCGCCATACCTATTTACACGCGCTGTACCTAAGGCAACAATTCGAGATGGCTTTGTCTCCACATCACTTCTTCATCATCGATTGCTTGAACAACTTCAGTCGATGCTGCAGGATTTTAAACCGGAAAAATTTAACATGGCGCAAAGGCATGCGTTGCTTGTTATCATTGATGCTACCATTGGTCGTGCCACAACAGGGACGGCATCCAAAACACAACTCCCTAAAGACATCATTCATTGCACAGCGGCATCCAAAATGCGATACACAAATGAGGCACAGTTTTTACCCGCCACCGGATAACGCTTCATGATGGATCTCCCAACATCGACTCATCCATTTTCCTTCAAAATCTTTAGAACACATGGCGGAGGTCAAATCCCTTACCTGCCATGATAAGCCCCCTTGCGCTTTACTCATATTAAACTTTCGGTAATTGGTACTAAATAATATAAACCCGCTCTTTTTAAGAGATTTAAAACATGCATTAATCAGCGGAGTGGCATGATCCTGAATTTGAAACATTTGAACACCCTTTCTCTTCGATTGGCTAAATGACGGCGGATCACAAATAATGATGTCATACTTACTCTTGTTTGCTTTTAGAAAAGTCATGACATCCGCGGTGATAATGGCGTAGCGATTATTTGAAAAATTATTGAGTTCACAGTTTCGCTGATGCCATTCTGAGTAACTTGGATTTAAATCCACCGATGTCACAAAATTGGCCCCGCCGTCCAATGCATAACAACTAAAGCTTCCCGTATAAGCGAATAAATTTAAGACCCGCATCCCTTTGGCTTTTGATCGAATGTAATCTCTGGTTTTTCGGTGATCAATAAATAAACCGGTATCCAAATAACGGGTTAAATTTAAATGAAACTGCAGCCCGCCCTCTTGAATTTGGCAGGTTTCATCCTGTTGAAAATGATGTTGTTTAATGGTGTTCTTTTTTGAACGATATTTCACAATCACCTTTTGATCATTAATTGAATGCAATGTGTTTGAAATGGCATCAATATGCGCCGCCTCATTTTCTAAATTGTTTTCACATACCCACACCAACCAATGGGTTGAGAGACAATCAATCATGAAGGGTACGCCTGGAATATCTCGATCAAACACCCGAAAGTAAGAGACCCTTTGTCCTTTGGCCCATTTGGACAAATGCTTCATGCGCTTTACAATTCGATGCGCTGTTGATTGGTGTATTTCTTGAGGTTCTTTCATTGCAAAACTAATTTTGATTAAAGTACTATTAATCTATCGTGTCAAAAGAAATTTTAACTGGCGTTTCAAAAACCCACACCTATATTTGGGCCAGCTTGCTTTTTAATTGCTTTGGTCTAAAAATGTTCATTGATGTTGGCAACTATAATATTTTATCGTCATTATTTTTCTTTCACTTTATTGGTAGCAACCTCATTGCGCTTCTACTCAGCGCCAGAAACCCTGGGCGATCACTGTTTTTCACATCCTGTTGTCATGCATTGACTGGGCTGCCATCTTTTGGATTGATTCTACTCCATGGCAATATCTCACCGTTTCATTTAACGCTTTATTTCATGTTTGTTTTTAGCTGTATTCTTACGATTCAATTCTTATTGCTGACATACCGTCGCACACTCCCCATATTTTACTCGCTCATTTCCCTATTCTTCTTGTGGGGAACAAATTTGGTGATTGAATCCATTCCACTGATGTATACCCTATTGGCTCCCTTGAGTATTTCATACCATTATTCATTGGTGACTCAAGGTATTTTTCACATCAGTACAGCCATCTATTTTTTAATTTTACCCCTGACATTTTATGGAACCTATCATGCCACTAACGCGTAAACAGTCTCTGACCATTATTTTTTCCATTATTTTTCTTGGGTGTTGGGCACTTATTTTTACGCAACGCTACCCATTATATATTGATGCGACCAATACAAATAACTTAGCCCCATCACTGTTTTTAAAAAACCAACTATCGACCATTGATTCACCATTAACGTTGACTTTTTTCACCTCTGATAATTTATCCAAAGAATTAAACCTTGACCTGCTAAAGCACTGGCTCACATCACACTCACCAGCCATCGAAATTCGAGAATTCGATCCCATTAAATTTCCGGAGAAAGCGGATCACTATGATATCACAACGGATGGGATGATCGTTATTGAGTTTAAAAATCAACGACAAGACATTGATTTGATCGAGCAGCTTATAATTAATGAAAGTCATGGGTTAGAAAATATTCAGAATTCTCTTACGAGATCCATTGTTCAGCTGAGTCAATCAGCCCCCCCTGAAATCATGCTCATCCATTCCAATAAGACCCCTTTGCTTGATAATTTTGATCCGATGGGGCTCAGTGAAATGAAGCAAATTGCCATCGATAATTTCATTAATATTACCGAAAGCCATGTGAATGATCTATCCAAATTAAGCCAACAATATGATCTCATTATATTTTACAAATTATCTGAATCGGCAAAGGAACGAATGGCGGTTCTCAAACGGCTTTATTCACAAACCCAATCAACGGTGATTTTTAATCACCCAAAGTTCTCTGATATTTCTAATCAAGTATTGTCCGATGATCAACTTCAATTTAATCCAGGCATTCTTGAAGATCATACCAATCATTTATTAAGATCTGAGACCCAACTCATTTTAGAATACACATCCACACGTCGCCCCAGATTGGTTGGGGTATTTCCATATTCAAGCTATATTGATTATGATAGCGCTGGTGGCTTAACCCCGTTGGCAAGCACGAGTGAAGACGCGATATTGCGATTGAATGAAGACATCATCCCTGGCCCTTTTTCAATTATTGTACAAAATCAGTTGAAAACACGAACATTTGTGAACAACTACCTCATTGCAACCAATGCATGGCTTAATCAAGGGGATAATCGTTTAATTATTCAAGACATTTTGAATGCCCACTTGGACCCATTCCCTGTCATTTTAGAACGGGATACCAGCGATGATTTCATTATTTTAACCAAAATTAATCTCCTCAAAATTGCTACCATACTCATCTTTCTCCCGTTATTGGTTATTCAGCTATTTTCATTCTATGGCCACCTTAGACGGAATGAGTCAACCCCCAACCCTTAACCTAAGACCCGCTTTATTTGACATGGCACACACTAAACTCCTACCTACTTTTTATGAATATGTATCATTAATCCTCAAAAATTTATGGCTAGGATCTTTATCCAGTGATATGATTTAGTTTGTATGGCGCAAAAGAAATCGGAAAAAATAATTGAATCCGTAAAGGGCTTATTTAAAACAGACCCGCTAAAGCTTAAATTTATGGATGTTATTTGCCAGCAAATGTCAGAGCGCACGGTGCTGAGCTTGGATCAAAATGAATTGCATGATTTCATTTTGATTTTATATGACTTTTTTATAATTAAGCATCACCAAAAGTCACACATCTACCTTGGAAAACCTGAATTAAAATCCCCCACGCTAACCAATAAACTCATTTTAAAAATGAGCCATCCCGATGCCTCTCATTTGTATATTACAATTGAAGAAATATTAAGAAAACACCGGTTACGAACGACCCGTCGGCTTCATCCAATTATTGGGATCAAACGAAATAAAGATGGAAAAATTATTGATATTGTTCAACCGGACCAAAGCTTTGAGCGCCGGTCATTGGTGTTTATTGCATTCGATCAGTTAATGAATCCAGATCTGATCAAAACAATTAAAAAAGATCTAAATTTTCACATGAAGTGTGTCCAAAAATCGCAAGAAGATTCTGATGCCATTTTTCAACAAATTAACTTTGTTACCAAACAGTTGCAATTACTTAAACCCTCCATTTCATCGGCTTGGGTGCAGTTGCTTTCTTGGTTAAATGATCAAAACTTCTCTTTTTTTGGTTGCCATGTGATCGAAAGAAATGGAAAAAAGCATGTGATCAAATCTGGATTGGGTATTTGCCAAGATTCCGTAAAGATTAGTGAATTAATTGGACCTGATCAACACCTTCTTGATCATGACAATCAGGAAGCATTTATTGTTGATCGAACCACCATCATGAGTCCCATTCAACGGTTTGAACCACTCATGAAAGTGTCTTTTAAATTCAATACAACACAATATATTTTTTACGGCATTTTAAAACGAAGTTCCATGTATGCCAAAAATATTGATACCCCACTCATTAACAAAAAAATGGAATTCATTTTCAATGAACGCCGATTTTTATCTGGCAGTTATGACTATAATGAAGTCATTCGAATTTTTAATGATGTCCCCAAGTTTGAACTTTTCAGAACCACTCAAGAAGATTTACTTGAAATGGTGGATTTTATTATGTCAATTACGAACCCTAATCATATTCAATGTTTTAAAAAGTACCAACACGCATCAAAACAATTAAAGTTATATTTTGTGATTCCGTATTATTTATTTGGACCAAAAACCGTTAAAATTATATCCGAATATATTTGTTCGCAATTGGATTATTCATTTCATGAAATACTGCCCATTACAGCACCAGAAAAATGCCGCATACATTTTCATTTCAAATTAAATACGATCGATGCATTGCCCGATGAAGAACCCCTGGAACGAACACTAACCTCTTTGGTTCAACCCTGGGAAGATCAGGTCCGACATCATATAATGAATAACGCCCCAGAGATATTAATGAATGACCCTGGAATTGTTGAAAAAATCCCTTCCCACTACAAAGTTCGGACAAAGCCAGCATCCGCCGTTAGAGACATTCAACGACTGTTAAATTTATCCGATACATCCCCTATACTGTTTGAACTTTTTTCGTTTGATTTTCCAACAACATCTGATTTGGCTGGAAAAGCGTCCATGTTATTGGTGTATCATCGAACAAAGCTTAACCTAACCAATATTTTGCCCATTTTACATAACCTTGGGATTCATGTCATTGACCAAATCACATCACGTTTTGGTGACGCGTCCAGTACGATTGGGTATATCCTTGCCTTTCGTCTCTTGGATTCCAACCTAGCTAAGTTGGATGAGGCACATGTTGAAAAGCGTTTAATTTCAACACTTACCGATGTATTTGAAGAAAGACTTCCCAATGACCCATTGAATCAGCTCATTCTATCTTCCGAATTAACAGCCTCCGATATTTTTATACTTCAAGGCCTTCGAAACTACATGGGACAAGTCTTTTTATCCAACTATTCGTTCGCATCAATTAATCAAGTTCTCAATGAACACCCTAAATTTTCAGAGAATCTAATCACACTATTTAAGTCAAAGTTTAATCCTAAAAACAGCCAGGACAAGCGATTGTCTGCGATCATTTCAGCCACCGATGCATTAAACAAATACATCAAAGCGGTGACACAAGTGATTGAAGATCAAATTCTGCGTCGATTCTTGTCCATCGTTATCGCATGTGTTCGAACAAACTTCTATATAAAAGATGCCACGGATGCGCTTAGTTTCAAATTTAACTGCAAGGAAATTTTCGGCATTTCTACCCCCATTCCTTTTCGGGAAACCTTTGTATTTGATTATCATTTGGAAGGCGTTCATATTCGTTTTGGGGCTATTGCTCGGGGCGGGCTTCGTTGGTCCAATCGTCTGGATGATTACCGGACAGAAGTTCTTGGCCTTGTGAAAACACAACAAACCAAAAATGCGGTGATTATCCCCGTTGGGTCCAAGGGAGGATTTGTGATCAAGAATGCACAACAGCCCTCAGCATATGATGATGGTGTTGCTCAATACAAACGCTTCATTACAGCAATGCTTCATTTGACAGACAATCTTGTTGGTGGAAAAAAATCTGTGACCAAAGGCCTAATCAGCTATGATGATTTTGACCCATATTTTGTTGTGGCTGCCGATAAAGGAACGGCAGCATTTTCAGATTTTGCCAATTCTGTATCGATAAACAAGCATTTTTGGCTGGGGGATGGATTTGCTTCCGGTGGGCAGTTTGGCTATGACCACAAGAAAGTTGGCATCACGGCCAAAGGCGCTTGGGAGTGCACAAAACTTCATTTTAAAGCCATGCAACAAAACCCTGAAAAAGATCCCATAAAAGTGGTTGCCGTTGGCGATATGTCAGGCGACGTCTTTGGAAATGGCATGTTACTTAGTCAGAGCATTCACCTCATTGCAGCATTCAATCACATGCACATATTTATTGACCCAAACCCAGATTCAAAAACCAGTTGGAAAGAGCGCTCCCGTTTATTTAAGATGGACCGCTCATCATGGACAGATTATCAAGGCATCTCAAAAGGGGGTGGTATATTTGATCGATCTGCAAAAGAAATTCAATGCACCAAAGAAATTCAAGAACTCTTTGGCATTAAAGAAAACACACTTACCGGTGAAGAATTAATCAAGGCCATATTAACATCGAATGTTGATTTGATCTGGTTTGGAGGTATCGGCACCTATATTAAAGCCGACTCAGAATCAAATATTGACGTTGGGGACCCATCCAATAATAGTGTAAGGGTTAATGCATCGGACGTTTGTGCCAAGGTTATCTCTGAAGGCGCCAATTTAGCGATTACCCAAAAAGGGCGGATACAATATGAATTGGTCTCGGGCGGGCGAATTAATACCGATGCCATTGATAATTCTGCCGGAGTGAATATGTCGGATTACGAAGTCAATATCAAAATTTTACTATCAACACTTCAGACTAAAAAAGTGATTAAAACTGAATCTGCGCGAAATAAGATATTAGAAAAAGCAACCGATGAAGTGACCGAGCTGGTACTTAACAATAACACACTCCAACACAATTTAATTTCAATGGATCAATTCCGTTCAAAAACCCAACCATTTTTAATTGATTATACCATTAGTGAATTGATTAAGTTGGGATTACTCAACCACATTGATGAACAAATACCAACATCAAAAGAACGACAAGAGTTATACAAGCAAAATATCTCCCTTCCTCGGCCTGTACTTGCAAAATGCCAAGCGTACGTAAAAATGCGAATTAAGGACGCTCTTAATGATTCAACGTTATTTAACGGCCCATTGTACGATGATATTTTTTATCATTATTTTCCAGTATCTATCCAAAAATTAACCGCAAAAAAAGACTTTCCAGACCATCGTCTTAAAAAACAAATTATCATCACTCAGTTAACCAATTATTTTGTTGGGCTCTTTGGGTGTGCTTCGGTGGATTTCATTACATTTTCTAACGAAATTCCAATGGATAAAGCCATTCACCAACTGGTACTTTTAGAAGAAATTTTTAATATTAAATCAACGCGAGACACCTATTTTAAAGAGTGGGTGACCGATGACGATTATGGGCCAATCTTTGAACTCAACCGATCATTACTCCATGCCAATCTAATATGCTATTTACTGGATTTAAATTTAATGCCAAAAAAAATACCTCATTATCAGACTGTACTGCATGAACTCAGTTCAACCCAATGGCCCACTTCCATCTTATGCTTATTTCTGAACCATAAAGCCCCTTCTGATTTACTTGCCCAATTAAATGCCATTGAATCGTGTACCGGATTGATTAGTAATATTCAATTGATCGAATCATTACCCGTGTCAAAACACGTGATGCATACCCAGAAAACATCTGTTTTGTCGGATTTGTTTTTCTGCTTAAAGGAATTGCTCTCGCTTCCAAACCCAACCATTCAATCCGTTGCCACCGATCCAACCCGTCAACTCAACCCAGTTTCAGGCACAAAAGATACCCTTGCGAATCTCTTCTTATATTCCTTTCGGTTACGTCAATTTTTAAATTCAACAAAACATTCGTAATTCTCTTTTTTATGCCCATTAACTTTGATATAATATTTTGGTGAATTCAAAAAATCAGCATCCCAAAGAAAAGTACGCACGTTTATCCCCCATTCAATTAACCAATCGACAATGGCCAAATAACACCCTATCGAAAGCACCATTGTGGTGTAGCGTTGACCTCCGTGATGGCAATCAGGCATTGGTCACCCCGATGAACTTAAGCCAGAAAATCAATTTATTTAACTACCTTGTATCCATTGGTTTCAAGCATATTGAAGTTGGGTTTCCATCGGCTTCCACAGTTGAGTTTGAATTTGTTCGCACCATTATTGAAAACAATTTGATTCCAGACGATGTCTGCATTCAGGTATTGACCCAGTCAAGGGCACATCTGATCAAACAGACGTTGGCGTCCATTGAAGGCGCCCATTCAGCCATCGTTCACCTATATAATTCAACATCAATCGCACAACGAAATTATGTATTTAATAAATCAAAAGATGAAATTATCAAGATTGCATTGGATGGGGTTGATGAAATCAAACGAAATATAACCAATCATCATTCAAATATTACCCTGGAGTATTCCCCAGAAAGTTTTACAGGAACAGAAATTGATTTTTCGATGGAAATTTGCAATGAAGTTATTGATCGTTGGAATAGTTTCTCCCCCATGATTGTCAACTTGCCCGCAACCGTTGAAATGTTCATGCCCAATGTCTACGCCGATATGATTGAGTATGCCTCAAATCATTTAAAGAAACGCGATGAAATCTTACTGAGTGTCCATACACACAATGATCGTGGCACCTGTACGGCAGCCACTGAATTGGCTCTTTTAGCTGGGGCTGACCGTGTTGAGGGGACCCTATTTGGAAACGGTGAGCGAACAGGCAATTTGGATATCACAACGGTGGCATTAAATTTAGTTATGCATGGCATTGATCCAGAATTAAATGTTTACAATTTAGAAGAGATGGAAACCGTGTACAAGGAATCCACTGGCATGGAAATTCCACAGAGACACCCATACGCGGGGGAACTGGTGTTCACGGCCTTTTCAGGTTCTCACCAAGATGCCATTAAAAAAGGCATGGCCAAATACAAAAAAAACACCCTATGGGATGTCCCATATTTAACCATTGATCCAGAAGATATTGGCAAAAAATATGAAGCCATTATCCGCATCAATAGTCAGTCTGGGAAAGGTGGCGTGGCCTATATTCTAGAAAAAGAGTACAACTGTATTATTCCAAAACACATGCAGCCCGCTGTTGCCACCTTTATTCAAAAGAAGACCGAGGATACGGGTACGGAAATATCTTCTGAAGATGTATGGACCATTTTTAATGAGGAATTTATCAACCGTGACGCATGGCTCTCACTTCAAAAAATTCATACCGAATTATTTGAAGATGGCCAAGTAAAAAGCGATTTAACCATTCAGTTTAATGGGGACATAGAGTCTCTATCAGCTTTTGGAAACGGCCCAATTGATGCATCAAAAAAAGCATTAATTCACTTATTCCCCAATATTAAAGTTGATGATTATTCTGAACATTCATTGTCACAGGGATCCGATTCAAAAGCGATTTGTTATATGAGCATTACCATTGATGGTAAAAAAATACATGGGGTTGGCATTGATAATAATATTACGCTGGCATCCATTAAAGCATTATTTTCAGCCATCAACCGTTCGATTGGAAATAAAATATGATAAAAAAATTACTACAATTACTTGTTATTTTGACCATTAGCTCACATGCCAATGAAACATATTCAATTAAAGAGTATGTCGATTATTTAACCCGTGAGCACTCAACACCCAAAATCCTAAAATCCAAAATATCGGCCGCAAAGTATGGTTATAATATGACCAATGCTCTCACGGATTGGACCATCAATACCGGCATTGCGAGTGCCCATGTTGAGCCTTATCAATCCTCAAGCTTTGCCACATCTTTTATTGATACCCATAGTTTTGAATTTTCAATGTCACGCCCCATTCTTTCCACAGGAGGTTCTTTGACCATTGGTCATACCCAACAAAAAATATCGCAACTTCCCATTTCTTTTGGTGGTATGACACTTGGTGAAAGTCTTTATTTTCAAAACGCCATTTCACTCACCTATTCCCAACCATTATTGTATGGCTTTATGGGTGAGGCACTCAAATTCCCAGTAATTTCTGCATCTCGCAATGTTCAAGTCTCCACATTTCAATCCGAAGAAGCGTTGGAAGATTTCCTATTAAATCAAATATCAATGTATATCGATTGGGCATTGGCCTTTGAATTAACAGAGCTCAGCTTTTCACGGTTCCAATTGGCGAGAGAAGCATATAATCAAACCAGTGATCGAGTCAAAGTCAATCTATCTGAAAAAATTGATTTGTTACGCGCTGAATCGGCGTTAGAACGAGCCCATCAATCATGGTTAACACAAAAAGCGCATTTAAAATCATTGCAATTCAAATTATCGTCCAAAATCAGTGATCCATCCATATTGCTTAAATCCCCACAATTTGAATTATATGAAACCGTTTATGTTAAAAAGCCATCTTACATTATTGCTTCACGACTTCGATCAATGCAATCATTCAAATTAAATAAATCCACCTTAAAAAAACAACTGGCGTTAAGTGAATCAAAACGAAATGGGAACTTGTATCTCATTGGTCAGTATGATTTTCTTGGCGGAAGCACGACATTTCAGAATGCTCAAAATTATTTTAATAATAATTCAACCATTGCGTTACAATATACCCGAGCACTAAGCGATACCCAATCCATTGAACAAGTTAAAAAAGAACGGGAAGAGCTTCAACAAATTGAATATGAAGAATCACAATTATTGATCGATTTGGAATCTGAAATTTTATCCCTCTATACTCTCATTGAAGAATATAAAAACATTTTAAATACAACGTTGAATCAAATCATCATCGCACAACAACAAACCAAAGCTGAAGAAGATTTGTATAAACAAGGACGAAGTTCATTGGATATGCTCATTCAGTCCCAGGATAATTTTTTAAATTCCAAACTGGCTTACGCTAACTTATCCGCAAACTATCAAAAGTATGTTTTGTCCTATCAAGCATTAACTGACGAACTGCTAGTGGCCTATGGAGTTGAATTATGAAAAAGTTTTTTCAATTTTTTGTTGAACGTCCGATGTTTGCAAATATTTTAACCGTTTCGATTATTTTATTGGGACTGGCTGTTTTACCCAGCATCAACCGAAATACTTTTCCAAGCGTTGATTTGGATCAGGTAATCATTAGTAGCCGGTATGATGGATCCTCACCTGAAGATATCGAATTAAAAATTACCAATAAAATCGAAGATAAATTAAAATCCATTGATGGCATTAAAAAGTTTGTATCGGTTTCTATTGAAAATGTGTCATTAATTGATTTACAAATTGATTCTGACGCAGCAGACCCAGAAGATGTAAAAGATAAAATTAAAGCCCAAATTGACACCATTAACGATTTTCCAACTGACATGAAGAATCGTCCCACCATCACAGAAATAAACTCATCAACGTTTCCTATTTTAGAAGTCGGGATATCATCCAATGATCTCACTTATAGTGAGCTAAGAACGATTGCAAAGTCATTTAAAAATGACCTTGAAAATATGAAAGGTATCCAACAAATTGATGGGTATGGTTACCTCGCCAAAGAGGTAAAAATAACCCCTGACCCATTGTTACTCAGTCAGTATCAAGTATCACTTATTGATTTGATTGGGGTCATTTCAAATCGTAACAAGCGCTCGTCAATGGGAAATATTCGCCAAGGAGAAAAAGACACCACCATTGTGAATGACAGCCGTCTAGTTTCAGAAGATGATATTCGTAATGCGATCGTACGTTCAAACTTTAACGGGCAATCCGTTAAACTATCCGATGTTGCAATGGTTAATCTTGGTTATGAAACCCCGAAGATCTTATCTCGGGTTAGCGGAATCAATGGCATTTCATTTAATATTATAAAAAGTGAAACCGCCGATATTATTACAGTATCCAACAAAATTATTGGCCTGGTTGATGACTATAAAAAACAGTACCCCAACTTAAATTTTGTGACGGCCAACGATTCATCAAAATTTCTAAAAAACCGATTAAATGTGATGGTGTCCAATGGAATTATTGGATTAATTTTGGTTATATTGGTTTTAACCCTTTTCTTAAACAAAGAAATGGCCTTTTGGGTATCCCTAGGGATTCCAGTATCCGTTATGGGTGTTATTTTCTTAATGCCAGTGTTTGATATGACCATCAATATTATTTCATTGCTGGCGCTGATCATAGTCATTGGAATTATTGTAGACGATGGAATAATCGTTGCTGAAAACATTGCAAAATACCGAGAAAAAGGGTTGTCAAACACAGATGCTTCGATCCAAGGTATTCAAAGTGTATTTAAACCAGTCATTACAACCATACTAACAACAATCATTGCATTTTCACCGATGTTTTTCATGTCTGGAATTATGGGCAAGTTTATTTTTCAAATTCCTGTGGTTATCAGTATTGCATTATTGGTGTCATTAATAGAGGTCGTTATTGCACTTCCAGCCCATCTATCTGCTCGTAAAAAAACAATAAAAGTTGGGTCAGCAAAACGTCATAAATTTATTCAAAAGTATCGTCAGAAATATGAATCCATACTATCTAAGTTACTTAAAAGAAAGTATCGCGTTGTTACAGCCTTTGGCGGAATATTTATATTTTCCATTATTTTTGCCGGTTCATTCATGAATTTTGTACTATTTCCAAAATCAAATGCCGTTAATTTTTATGTGCGCGCTAAAGCACCGGCTGGAACACCATTGGAAAAAACATCCTCACTCATGCTTCCAATTGAAGAAGCGTTAATGGCGCTTCCAAACACAGAACTTATGGCATTTACTACTCGTATTGGTGCCACAGGGGATGCCTATTTTTTAACCGAACAAGAAAACCAGGCATTTATTATGGTTGATTTAGTTCCCTTTAGCGGAAGAGACCGTACCGCTGATGAGATTATGTCAGAAATAAAGAAAAAAACCAAAAATACTCCAGGGTTCAATAAAATAACCTATCAAGTTGAAGCTGGTGGTCCCCCCGTTGGTAAAGCCATTAATGTAAAAGTTGTCACGGATGATAATGATCAACGAACTGCAGTTGCCAACAAGGTATTTGATCATATTCAATCAATACCTGGCGTCACATCGCTAGAACGAAACGACACCAAACAGAAATCTCAAATTACCCTAAATTTCAACTACGATACAATATCCCGGTTGGGGTTAAATATTTCATCCATTCAACAAACCGTTCGAACAGCATTTTCAGGGTTTGTCGCAAGTTCAATGCGAATGGGAGATGAAGAAATTGAATTTAAAATTGAATTTTCAGATGCCCAGAAAACAAACATAGAATTTCTAGAAAACTTACTCATTCCGAATAATCGAGGACGATTAATTAAATTAAGTGACATTAGTCAATTTAACATCACTGAAGGGAGTCCGAACTACACCCATTACAATGGTAAAAGATCCATTACGATTACAGGCGATCTAGACACAGATATAATTACCAGTACACAACTTACAAATAAAGTGATGGCGGCATTTCAAAACAAAGATTATCTCAACGTTGAATTTATTTTTGGTGGTGAGTCAGAAGAAACCAATAAATCTGTGCAGGATTTAATTCGTTCGTTTGTATTGGCAATCATTGGCATATTCTTTCTATTGATATTGCTATTTAACTCAATGACTCAACCATTCTTGGTCATTTTAACCATTCCATTTGGCTTGATTGGGGTTATTATTTCGTTTGCATTGCATGGCGAAGACCTTGGGTTTATTTCAATGATTGGAACGGTTGGATTAACTGGGGTGGTTGTGAATGGGTCATTGGTCTTGGTTGATCATTTGAACAAGAAACGAATGAATGCAACGCACGGATCGGATATATTGGATATTGTTGTTCGTGGTTCAGGGGATCGATTTCGTCCGATTGTGATTACAGCCATTACCACGGTTGCAGGACTTCTGCCATTGGCCTATGGGCTGGGTGGATCTGACCCCTTCATTGCCCCCATGGCATTGGCCATTGGGTATGGGCTGTTATTTTCTACACCATTAACGTTATTTTTATTGCCGGCGCTTTACCTTATTTTAGTTGATGTGCAGCAATTTTTTTCAACAATAGTTCAACGCCAGGGAGGGCCTAAAGAAGCGCCCCCCAATTCTTTGACATCAAATTCACCGAATGATTCTTTTCAACCATAGTTACAATACACCAAGCGAAAATCTAGCCATTGATGAAGCTTTCCTTAAATTGGTGGATAAAGGCAAATATCACGAAGGAATTTGTCGCATTTGGGAATCGATGACCCATTTTGTTGTTCTGGGTTTATCGAAAAAAATTGAAGATGACGTTCATTTGGACACCTGTAAAAAAGATGGCATTCCAATATTGAAACGATGCAGTGGTGGTGGCACCGTATTGCAAGGGCCTGGCTGTTTAAATTATGGGTTTGTATTGCCCATCAATCAACATCGGGATTTGGCAGGGATAGGTACAACAACGTCATATATTCTATCAAAGGTGCAAGAAAGACTTGAACCGGTTGTTTCTAAAACAGAGCAAAAAGGCATTTCAGACCTGGTTATCGATAACATCAAATTTTCTGGAAATGCCCAACGTCGCTTAAAAAATGCGATATTATTTCATGGAACCATTTTATATGACTTTGACTTAGACCTAGTCTCAAAATATCTAAAGGAGCCCCCTATTCAACCGGATTACCGAAAAAAACGCCATCATCATCAATTTATTCGCAATGTATCGGCATCAAAATCGGAGTTAATTGAAGCCTTCGTTAGAAAAACAGCTGATTCAATTCAAATGCATCAAGGCTTATTATCTTGTGAATTAATAGATAAATATCAACCCATCACTTAAAGAGTTATTCATCACAAAACAAATCACTAAGTCCAAAACATCCATACTTTTCAATTTTCAGAAGATTTTCTAATGAAGGAGAGCGACTTTCAACAGTTGTACCGTCAGATTCAGAATCAGAAAAATCATGGGGGAACGTATTTAAAGATGATGACGCTGAATATTGTTTTTCAGTAACTTCAATAGAGAGAAGTGTCGTATCATCAGATTTTACAGGGTATTTCGGCATCGTTTGGATTTTACTAAGTAATCGATCCCTTTGTTGATTAAAACGTTGTTTTATTTCTGGTGGTTCATCTTGGATTTTTTCTTCCCACTTTGACAACTGTTTATCCCAAAATTTTGTAAATTCCCCCATCAAATCACATTCACGGGGCGCTAAAAATAAGTCATCTTTTGGCACATTATTGAAATTATCCCATACGCCATCCGATGCCAAATGAATACTGTCACCAACAGATAACTGAAAACGACCCCACAAAGTAGGTTCCTCTCGAATGTCACTCATGGGATTCAGTTGAGCAGGGGAAGGCCGTAAATCCATAATATCAAACGGCTCTGGATGATCAAGAAATTGGTTAATATCAAATAATGGGGTTGCTGTTTCCCCAGATAGATCATGAATAAGCTCCCCATTTAAATTTTTCACTTGAAATCCGGAATCACCACAAACAAAGTAAAATAACTGGTTCGAATGATCCAAAAACAAAATACTAAGCGTGGTTGACGGATAATTTAATTCCATTTCAGATAAATTATTAATATCAATCTCCTTTTTAATCGATTGAACTGGCTGACTATTTAAACTATAAGAAAATATATCTAACACCCTATTATAAAATTCCCTATGATTGTCAAAACTAGTTTTATCCTCATCAAAGCTATCCCCTAAAAATTCCTCAATTTCAACTTTTAACTGACCTAATAAGGCGTTTACAAATTGTGGTGTGTAACTCGATTCACACCCGCTCACACCATCACACAACATAAAGAAATCACCGTAATCTGTAGAGAATGCCAACGCCCCATCTTCATAGGCATGATATGCGGGATATGTTGTGGGTAAACCAGCCGCCCAAAGCTTAACTCTAGACGTACTCAAAACCGCATCTTCATGCAGCATCATTTTTGGCTGTTCGAACTTAATTGAGCTTGGATCAATCGTCGGCTTAATCCTTTTGGGAGAAATAGAAATTTCCGTGGTTTCAGACCTTCTTTTTCCAGGCAGACGGGATGGTCTTTCACCATGCCCATTGGTTAACACTATACTAGCCATTATAATCACCTCTAAATCATTTGATTAATCACACGGTTGATTGTTTAGCAAAAAAAAGTCTTTATTTCAAACTTTTTGCTATATTTAATTAAAATTTATTATTTATTTAAAATTTTGAACCTTCAGAAATTAAATAATAAATGAGAACATCGGGAACTAATATTGAAAATGTGCATCTATAAATTTATACTGGATCAATTAATGAACGTAATTAAAGAGAATCCATCAAAAGACACCGATTAACGGATGATTATATCAACTTTGAGGATGGAAAAATTAATAACCGTTATCATGCAATGAATTGGTTACTAAATATCACCCCATTATTTAATTTATATCCTTGTTTCTTACACCCTTATTTATCTAAACACACCAAGCAGCTGCACCGCTGGCTGCGTGGAAGAATCGCAAGAAGAGGCGACCGCTCCTGCCATGGAAACGACTCAATTAGAAGAATCTCCTCTCAATGAAAATAGTGAATCGATGGATTAACCACATTGATTTTCAACTCCCGCCTGCACGATCATGTAGTCGCGATAAAACGCGTTAAATAACACACACCCTGCGGGGTGAGTCAATCGACGCTGACGAATGGTTTGTTAGCTGGACCTGTTTCTTTTCTAAATCAAAACAATAACGTGCATTGTCCCAAAAACGATGGTTTATAAACCTCTCAGTTTTTAATGAACCACTTCATAAATGGGCCCAATCCCACACGACCATTTGTTGTATTTTACAACTTAGTCATTATATATGGATGGCACGATTACCTGTGGCCCCCAAAGCGGCTTCTTTTATGGCCTCTGTAAAGGTTGGGTGTGGGTGAACCAACATACCAATGTCTTCTGCCGATGCACGGTACTCCATGGCAACCACGGCCTCAGCAATCATATCGGCCGCTCTGGGGCCAATCATGTGAACACCCAAAATTTCATCCGTGGCTTTATCTGAAATCACCTTAATGAATCCATCACTTTCTTCGGATGCACGGGCTCGACCACTGGCCTTAAATGGAAATTTTCCGGCATTGTATTCTACGCCAGCATCTTTTAATTCCTGTTCGGTTTTTCCAACAGAAGCAACCTCTGGCCAAGTATACACAACACCAGGAATGGTATTGTAATTTAAATGAGCTTGGTGTCCTGCAATTTTTTCAACACAAACCACACCCTCTTCGGATGCTTTATGCGCCAGCATGGCCCCTTTAACCACATCCCCAATGGCATATATGCCAGGAATATTTGTTTCAAAGTTGCTGTTAATCTCAATGCGACCTTGAGCATCCACTGCCACACCCACATTATCAAGCCCTAGGCCCGCCGTATTCGGGCGCCTTCCAATCGATACCAAGGTGTAATCGGCCGTTAATTTAATTTCTTTTCCAGCTTTATCTTCCGCCGTTACATGAACCACATTTTTCTTCACTTCAGCTTGGGTCACTTTCGTATTAAAATGAAACGACATATTTAGTGATTTCAGCGCTTTCTGAAGCCCTTTACCCAAGTCTTTGTCCATGGTTGGTAGCAATCGATCAAAAAATTCAATAATGGTTACTTTGGTTCCCAATCTTGCATATACGGATCCCAATTCAACGCCGATCACCCCACCACCAATAACAATCATCTCTTTTGGAATTTCCGGCAATGATATGGCTTCATTTGATCCGATGATCCGTTGGCCATCCATTGGCGCACACGGCAACTCTGTCACAGATGACCCTGTTGCAATCACCCATTTTTTTGCATGCACCGATGTCTTTTTCTTTCCATTTTTAACTTCAACTTCAGTGGAGGTTTTAAATGTTCCCAGTCCCTTCTCAACCGCGATCTTATTTTTACTCATTAAGTAATCAATGCCTTGTGTTGTATTCCCAACGACATCATTTTTTCGTTTTTGCATCTGTGGCCAATCCACCGAAACCTTACCCGTTTTTATGCCATGAACATCAAACTTATGAATGGCTTGATGGTAATGCTCAGAAGAATCCAATAAGGCCTTGGATGGAATGCATCCCCAATTTAGACAGGTACCCCCTAGGGCTTCCTGTGCCTCAATAATGACTGTTTTAAGGCCTAACTGCGCACTTCGAATGGCGGCCACATATCCGGCTGGACCCGCACCAATAACACCAACATCAAATTGTTCAGACATTCATTATCTCCTTATAACCCTATTAATAATCGTGACGGATCTTCCAATCGATCTTTAATGGCAACTAAAAAACGAACCGCATCGGATCCATCGATAATTCGATGATCATATGATACCGCCAAATACATCATTGGCCGAGCTTTAATCTCACCATCCACCACCATTGGGCGTTGAACAATGTTATGCATTCCCAAAATGGCACTCTGGGGATAATTCACAATCGGTGTTGATAACATGGACCCAAACGTTCCACCATTGGTTATTGTAAATGTGCCCCCATCCATATCATCCAATGAAATTTGGCCATCCCGAGCTTTTTTTGCATACCCCACAATCGCTGATTCAATTTGCTTGAATGATAATTGATCGGCCGATCGAATCACAGGAACAACAAGCCCTTTGGGTGATGCAACCGCAATACCAATATCACAATAATCATGATAAACAATATGATCATCATCAACCGATGCATTCATGATCGGAAATTCTTGCAATGCTTCACATGCCGCTTTGGTAAAAAAGGACATAAAGCCAAGGTTGACGTTGTATTTTTCTTTAAATGATTCTTTGTATTTCTTACGAATATTCATCACTTCAGTTAAATCAACTTCATTAAACGTCGTCAATAATGCCTGAGTATGCTGGGCATTCACCAACCGTTGAGCAACGGTACGGCGCAATCGAGACATTTTCTCTCGACGATCCGATCGCTCACCAACGCTCACAGATTCGACGGATTTGTCTTCCAATGGGGATGGCGATGATGGCACGGTGGCTTTGGCCGCTTCTGCATCCGCTTTGGTAATGCGTCCGTTTTTCCCAGTACCTGCAACAGAATCAACAGGAATGTTTGCACTTGCCAATGCATTTGCAGCGGCTGGGGATGGATGCCCTTTGGCATAGTGATCTGTGTCTGACACAGTGGTTTCAGGCGCTTGTTGGGTGGCTGGGGCCTCAACTTTTTCTTGCGTCGTTTTTGGCGCAGAACCTCCATCTCCAGGTGTAATAAATCCAATAACATCTCCCACTTGCACCGTTTCACCTTCTTCTTTAACAATGGTTAAGGTGCCACTTGTTTCCGCATTTAACTCCATGGAAGCTTTATCCGTTTCCAATTCCAATAATACATCATCCATTTCAACAAACTCACCCGATGTTTTTGACCACGAGGCGATATCAGCCTCTGTGACTGATTCTCCGGCGGCAGGTACTATAATATCAACTTTCATTGCGTCTCCTTAATTTAATTTCCCAAATGCTTGTTCCACAAGCAGATTTTGTTGTTTTAAATGAATTTTTGAGCTACCAACGGCGGGGGATGCGCTTTCTTGGCGCCCAACATAATGCCAATCAATATCATTGGTATGGCGCATGACATGTGCCCAAGCACCCATATTTTCAGGTTCTTCTTGTGCCCATACCCACTCTGACTTGGCATACTTCTTTCTTAAATCAGCCAGTTGCTTTTTAGGCAACGGATACAATTGTTCAAATCGAACTATCGCGACATCTTTTATTTTCTTCTCCTCTCTATGAGCAAGAAGATCATAGTACACTTTGCCGGTGCAACAAATGACACGCTTGGCCGTCTTGATTGAATCATCAATGATTTCTTGAAATGTTCCATTTACTAATTCGGACACATTAGAAATCACACTGGGATGCCGCAATAAACTTTTTGGCGACATGACCACCAATGGAATTCTAAATTTATTTTTAATTTGACGACGAAGCGCATGGAAAAAGTTTGCTGGGGACGTGATGTTGGCCACATACATATTATTCTCAGCACATAACTGTAAGTAACGCTCAAATCTGGCCGATGAATGCTCTGGGCCCTGGCCTTCATATCCATGAGGCAACAATAATGTTAATCCACTCATCCGCTGCCATTTCTTTTCAGACGAAGACAAATATTGATCAATCATAATTTGGGCACCATTAGAAAAATCCCCAAACTGAGCTTCCCATATGGTTAATACATTGGGGGAAGCCAATGAATACCCATATTCAAACCCCATAACACAATATTCAGATAAATGGGAATTTAAAACCTCAAAACCTGTGGTATTGGATAATTGATTCAATGGCGTATAATGCGTTTCATTTTGTTCATCTTTGATCACAGAATGCCGGTGAGAGAACGTTCCCCTTTGGCAATCCTGCCCAGATAATCGAACGTTATTACCATCTAAAATTAAGCTCCCAAATGCCAACTGCTCGGCCAAGCCCCAATCTACTTTTTTTTGCTTAAAATACAAATCATCGCGTTGCTTCATTAACTTTTCAGTTTTTTTAAACACATTAAAGTCTTTCGGTGGAACGCTTAATGCTTTTGCCACCTGGTCCAATGATTTTTTACTCGCACCCGTTTTAATGGAATGCTCAAAATCTTTTTCTTCAGACGTACGAAACCCTTCCCATTTTCGTTTGAACATATCCAACTCAGCTTTTGGTTTTTTGTCTCGTGTGTAGTCCAACTTTTCTTGAAGTGACTGCTTAAAGCCAGTCACCATTGCTTCAGATTCTTTGGATGTAATCACATCATTTGACAGCAGTTGATGATTAAAAATTTTAAAAACATTATCATGCTTTGCAATGGACTGATACAGCATGGGCTGAGTAAATCGTGGCTCGTCACCCTCATTATGACCATATCGACGATACCCTAGAATATCGACAAACACATCAATTCCAAATTCCTGACGAATTTTCACCGCCATTTCTACCGCATGGACCACAGCAATGGGATCATCTGCGTTCACATGAAACACTGGGGATTCAGTGACTTTGGCCAAATCAGTGCAATACATACTGGATCGGCACTCTTTATAGTTGGCCGTAAACCCAATTTGGTTATTTAAAACAATGTGAATGGCCCCACCAACTTTATAACCATCGAGTTGGGACATATTTGACAACTCATAATTCACGCCCTGCCCGGAAAATGCAGCGTCCCCATGAATCATGATTGGCAATACACTATTCAAATCATTTTCATATAAGTGTTTAATTTTTGAATAGCTAATGCCTGTGACCACTGGATTGACGGTTTCCAAGTGAGATGGATTTGGCACCAAAGACAAATGCACATCTTTACCATTGGGAGTTTTAATATCTGCGGATCGGCCCAAATGGTACTTCACATCACCACTCCACTTATCATCATGAAAATTTGACTCTTCAAATTCTGAAAAAACATTTTCAACTGTTTTTTGAAATACATTAACCAACACATTTAGTCGACCACGGTGAGCCATTCCCAAGACACATTCTTTAACCCCCAAATCTGCGCCCAATGAAATCGCAGAATCAAGTGAAGGAATTAATGATTCTATGCCCTCCAATGAAAATCGTTTTTTACCCACAAATTTTGTTTGCAGAAAATTCTCAAAATTTACCGCACGGTTAATCATTTCAAGAATATGAACTTGTTTCTTTTTATCATAATTCGGCTTATTTGAAATTGGCTCCATTTGCCCAATCAGCCACTCACGAACTTTCTCATTTTGACAATGCATAAATTCGACACCAATCGACCCACAGTAGGTGGATTTTAAGTGCGTAATAATCTGGCTTAATGTGGCGTTATTGAGGCCAATTTCGGAACCAGCATCAAATGTTGTGCTCAAATCCTTATCGCTTAAATTAAAGTACTCTATTTGCAAATCATTTTTATGCTGTCGTCGCTCCCGTACTGGATTTGTTTTGGAAATCAAATGCCCTCTGGTTCGATACGCATCGATTAACTTCGATACAGCGATTTCTTTTAAAGATTTTGGGTTGCCTTCATTGAAAGGATTTGCCTCATTAACGTCGTTAAAAAAATCAAACCCTTCAAAAAATGCTTGCCACTTAGGTTCAACATTTTCAGGGTTTTCCTTATACTTGTTGTAAAGCTCTTCAATAAAAGCAGGGTTTGAGTTGCTGATGTATGTATATTTGTCCATAGAGTTATTCTATGTAAAACTTGTGAAATTGAGAAGTCTAAAAACTTTTTTAGTTATCTGAATATTTTTTGATTGATTTTGATTTTCGACGTTTCTTTTGTTTTATGGCCTTTTTGATTTTCATATCATCCTTGGTTGGAATCCCCAATTTTTCCGATACTTGGTTGCATAACTCCCGTCGGGCAAAAAATCGATTTGAATCTCTGCTTCGACTTTTTTTACTACGAATCATTATATCTTTGTATTTTAATTGTACAACTGAATTTGTTTTGTTTAATTTTTGCCCCCCAGACCCACTCCCCAAAATAAACAACTCCTCAATCTCATCCTCTAAAATTCCCAATACCATCATTCGCGTTCTCAATTCTTTCCATTTTTCGTTTGAAATGTGTGTCATATTTATTTAAACCTTTGCAATTTTTTACTTGTCACATAATAATAGTATTAATGCGCATTTTACTATTGCTTTTTTTATGTTCAATTCTAACCCATTCTGAAACACGTGAAATAAACGTACTTAATATTTTTGAAGAAACCCCTATTTTCAATGATGGTGTCACATACAACATTGTTACCTATGAGTATGCATCGCAAAATGTTACAGAATATGCCAAAGACAGCGGCACCATTAAAGTTGGTATTACCAGTACGGATAATGTTCTATTGGACCTTATTTGGGAATATCAAAGCATATCAGATGTTGATTCAACCAATTTAATTCAATCCATTGATCTTATGGACTTAAATCATGATCAGTTGAAAGATATTGTTATCAATTACACTGATTTAGATAGCGATTTTCCAGATCAAGTCATTAGTTCGTTCTTAATCAATCACAACAATAAGTTTCAAGAAATTTCTGAAACATTTGTTAAAACCCGTTATGAAATGTTAGATAATGCCCATTTAAAATATGAAACTCCCTTAACAATGTTTGGTCGCCCCTACATTGAAGATGAGTCACAAAAAAACTCAAATTATTGGGTTGATTATTATGAATTCCAAGGGTTAAAACTTGTTAATATCAATCAAAAGTACCGGGCTTTTTTTGAAACCTATCGCCAAGATTCCTCTCAAAAAATGAACGACCTTCTCCATCGAATTAAGGTCTATAAAATGACCGATGAAATTACCATTAACCAGTTGCAATTAGAAGAGTACTTTAACCAAATCACTGAATTGAAAACCATTATTTACCGAGCAAATAAAGTTTTGTATTAATGATTATTTAATTTATAATCTAGCGCCTTATTCATTCGAATAATAGAAAAAGGATTCTTGACCAACTGGGTTGCCATTCCAACAACGGATACGCCCGAATTCAATAATTGCTCAATTTGATCAGAATTCGTAATCCCCCCCGTTGAAATTAACGGCAAATTAAATTGGGATAATAAGTTGGCCATATCTAGGGTTCTATTAAATAGTGATGGCCCACTTAAGCCCCCCCTCCCAATGGATATCCGATGCGGCTTTAAACCAACATCTGTTGTTGATTTTAATTGAGTATTTCCAGCATTTAATGTCACATGATCAAATTCTGTCGCAAGCTTTGCTATATCGCACAAATTTTCATCCGTTGCATCGGGAGATACTTTAATGACCAAAACAATGGGGGTTAATTTTCGAATGGTTCGAATCAGTGATTCAATATCATCAAGATTGTCATGCATGGACGTTCCGGTGGTTGTATTGGGGCAGCTAATATTAATTTCGATATAGGGCTGATTGACATCCGCTGTGATATACGGAATTAGTGTTTCCACTACTTGTTGGTATTCAGGTAACGACTGCCCACCAATACTAAATCCAATGGGACACTTTCGACTTGGGAGACGGCTTTTTTTAACCTTTTCAATTAACGCATTTACCCCAGGACCTGGGAGTCCTAAGGCATTGATTAAATGTTCTGTGCCATTGATTGATATATTCTGCATTCTTGGCCGAGGATTCCCATTGTACGCATTGTATTTTATGGTTTTAATGCATCCCCCACCACACCCTAAATTTAACCAAAACTCTAATGAATCAAAATGAGATTCAAATGCAGCGAACGTTATTGGCGAGTCGAATTGCAGTGAAAATACCGACCTTTTAATGTTTAACGAACTCAAATAACGGGAATAATTCTTGTATAGTGAAGGGATTTTAAACCGTGTAATTATTGCCTGGCCAGCATGCACAACTTTTTCATAATCATGCAAACCCCATTTGTTTGCAGTGCCTAAAATGGTGCGAAAATATTGATATCCTTTTTCTTGAAAATATAAACCGGCCATATGTTAAGAGAATAAAGTATTATGTCTTATAAATTCAATACTGATAAACTAAATATTATGAAATCCATTGCATCATTGGTTAAGATCTTAATCACTGCATTTATATTCATTTTCTTTCTAACCAGCCTCATTCAAACGGCCTCTTTCTTTCAACTAACCATCAAGGGATCTTATGATGTTACAGGCACTGATGGTGGGCAGACCTCTGGCATTGTATATTTAACGACCCTTGGCGTAAATGATGAAGGTAGAGGTTGGGGTGAAGAAGATAATTGGTCTGAAATTTCAAACAGCAATAATAAGGCGGTCGAAGAAATGGAAGAAGGTAGCTTCTATTGTGAATTGACATTAACCAATCGAAATTGTTGGTATAAATATGCTTGGGAAGGCGATGATGAATGGGAAGCTAGAATGGCCGTTCATAAAACAAAAATCACAAATTTGGCTAAAATTGGGCATACCGATGTTTTTGAGCCAGTGGCTGGCACGTCGAGTCAAGATAACTTTTACATGGGATTTAAACTGAATGCAGAGCTATCGAGTGATGAAGGGTCTAAATTCAAGGAACACATAATAAGAACTTCACGGGGTGGGTTTGGTCTATTTTTAATTGCCGTTCCATATACCGGTCACTTTATTCAAAAAATTGAAATTGCAAATATTGGAGATCGATCTGGAAATTTCATTGAATTTAAATCACCTAATAATAATCCCAAATGTACGAATACATCTTGCCAATTGGATTTTGACAATGACTTCACACACAATGTTTGCCGTTCAGGGGATTATCAACAAGGATGGATTAATTATGATGGCAGCAACTGGTGCCATAGCTCAAACCGAAAACCCAACGCTTCATCAAAAACTGTAACTCAAATTCCTGACACCCAGCGTGGCACCATATATTATGACCAGTACATGCCAGCCTACTCATTATCTGAAAACTCAAACTTTAGAGGAAAAGAGTGCCGAGGTTGTTTTCATTTTGGAAGCTATGGTGATAAAGTGGATACAAATCTATGGAATAAGGTTTGGTACACCGTTAACAATTTTGAAGACTCCGACCCATCCGATAAAAAACATATAAAAAAAACAATCGACGCACTAAAAGGCGCTGCCACCAGTGACGTGAATGCACATAAAGCTCAAGCCAGAACGTTTACATCCAATGGTCAAATCATCTCGCCAAAGCCAAAAATGAATAGTGATTACACACTCACTGACACCTATCTTCGTCGAGAACAGCCCGTGGTTATTGGGTTAATGGCAGATTATAACGGCGGGGATTTATGGTATAATGATGTGCTTGCAGGCGCGGATGGCACCTATTTGGATGTGTATTCAGTCAGTAACTATGAATACCAGATCCGTGTTCTTTTTGCAGAAAACGGCTACAATATCGATGCGGACATTTGGAAGCCCTCACTAATAACGTCAACCAATACCACTGGAAGCACCACGGCAAGTGATCATGTCGCCAGTGTCATGAGTTGGGATCAAACACCCAAGACATTAAATTCAGATGTTCCCAATTTAGGGGAATTTGACACATCCATCATTACAATAGGGCAGGGTCGATCTGAAGACTGTATTTACCGTGCCACTTATACCCAATGGAAAACGGTCGCGGGAGTTAAAACCTATTATGATAATGCAACCCCTGCTGAAACCAGTACAACACCCCCCACGCCATTTGATGTGATTGGTGGCACCGCACCCACTGAATTCTTACCATTAGGGGCAACGGTACAACCCGGTGCATTTCAAGGATTAAATTATGACTTTGTTGTACAAACATTTTCCCCAAACTTTTATGTAAAAAGCCAGGACTTGGGTGCCTACGGAACCATATCTCAAGGGCATGTCTTGAGCAATGGTTGGAATCTAAATGAAAATAATCGATTAGCCATTGAACAAAATAGATTTGGATCGGCCCCGAATGAAATCACCACATGTGGCTTCATAAATAGCTATCAACAAGTCAATATTGCTCCTAAAAAAGAGGATTTTTATTACTTTCACGACATCACATCTGTGAATGCAGATATTTATGTGAGAGATATTATGTCTGGATCAAATTCAATGGTGTATGAACGATTGACAAGTAGCAATATAACCCACATAAAATACGGACTTAACCCATTCTATGTTTATGCAAAGATTAAGCCTCAACCTTTAGACCCAACAGATGCCGAGTTATTAACGTATGCAAACTCTCAAGAAGTTGCTGAAGTCAATATTACATTTAAAAAATTCCCAACCATTGAATTAAAAAGTGTGATTGGGAGTAACTTGGGGTCTCGTGTTACTCCAAATCGTGTTCAAACCATTGAAGATAGAATCGATGGTGATTGCACAAAAGACCTCATTTTTAGTGATACTTTCCCCTTGTACAGTGTTCAACCACAATCACCCGCTGCTTCGAACACATGTGCATCCGTTGAATTTAAAATACATAAAAAACTTGAGCGACTTTACATTCAAATGACGAGCCAGGGATTAATTACCCCGATTCAACTATTCTCGAATGCATCAACAACAGCACAAGCCAAAGAAGATATCTCCCCGGATCCTGGGAATGTGGATATTCAGCCACTTCCAAGTAGCAACACAACTGTGACAAGCCCCACAAACACATTGTCTGACCAGATTAGAAGCCTAACACTTGAAAAACTAAGTAATCCTGAAGAATATAAACTAACCTTACCAGCTGTTGGGCAAAACATTGAACTCTATATTGATTTCATCCCCTTTGCACTCTACTATTATGCTTCAACAAGCAGTGCCAATGCCTCTGGAACAATCATTACTAAGTCCACATCAAAACTCTCCGGATTTATTGATGGCGATGCAATCGCATCAGAAATTATTAATAATGCGATGAATACCCAAGGAAATGGAACTGAAATGGTCAAGGCCACCAATAGTGAAATCAAAAATACAAACGTTAATATTACAGGGGACGGTCGTCTAACCTATTATATTTCGGATATTTTAGAAGAACGAAAACTAGACGGTGGCCCCACAGAAATAACATCGCGGTTGGGGGACTATTTTGCAAAGTTAAGCACCTATTTATTTGGTGCACTTCAAGCGCCCGATTTCTTCTCAACCCGTCCGGTGGTTGCTGATACCAATATTTACTTTATTTTAAGTGAATACAAAAATATTGAGGTTAAGTTTTTGGATACCGGCGCAGATGTTGGTCATGTGACGATGTGGATGGCTGGTTTGGTTGCCCCCTACAATAATGATGGGGTCACCTCGATCATGGTTACATCTGATGGAACAAAAAATAACTCAAATCGATTTTCTATAAATGGTGATTACACGCAACTTAAACCCAATAAAATCAAATACATGAGTTCATCTACGCTCAATGATGGGTATGTTGCATTTCGAATGTGGGACACCCCCACCATTACGGTACAACCCAATGCAGGGTATTACATTAAGGAAGCCACCGTTGAAGCCGAAGATCCGGCTGGAACATGGTCTCAAATCATGGAACTTCGAAATCTACCTGAAACTCCGGATGCGCTTGGCGCAAGAGATATTACCATTGATGGGGTAACAAAGAACATTCGCATCACCATTGATTTTGAAGAAAAACCAAGTATTAAATCGCACTGGTTAAGCACGGATTTTTAATACGTGTTTGGTGAGATTTCCAACTGGAAAGTCTTTTCCACGGTAGGTAATGTGAATATCTGGATCCTTTGACTCAAACAGATTGACACAGTAATCAATGGCAAATTGTGTTTGAAATGGTTTGCATGAAAAGATATCAATAAAGGCATAATTTTTAATTGGAAATGTGTGAACAGATAAATGGCTTTCGGCAATAATCACGGTCCCTGTCACACCTTCATCCTCAGGAACCAATCCTTTGTACGGAAACACATGGGGCATCGTTATTTTTGTCATTCCAATGTGATTGGGCAATTCGTCCAATAACTTGAAGCATACGTCAACGGATTGCAACAATTCTGAATTGCATTGATTTAAATCCAACATCACATGTGGACCAAAGCCTTTTTGAAGTGACAAAATAACCTCCTTTGGTTTAAAGTAAAATAAATATAATATGAAGAATCTTGTTTTTACAATACTTATTGCAATAATTTTTTCACCATTGGTGCTATCACAACAAGCGGATCCAGGTCAGATGATTATTACAGGCTTTAAAGGAACATCAATCAAAGACCCCAAAATTATAAAATTAAAAAAGCTCATTGATCGAAAAGCCATTGGTGGTGTCATTGTTTTTAAGCGGAATGTAGAAAATAAATCTCAATTAACAACATTAATCCAATACTTAAGCCAAGATACCCCAATTTTTGTTGCTATCGATCATGAAGGGGGCATTGTCAATCGACTCACTCACCCCTCATTCAATCTCAAAACACCTTCGCCTGAGTTATTTTGCAAATTATCCAAAGAAAAACAAGAAAAATTTGCCGGACAAATTTCAAAAACACTCAAAGAAATGGGAATTAATGTAAATTTGGGGGGCGTTGTTGATGTGGCGCCATTGATTTACCCATCGAGTATTTGCAAATATAAACGTTGTTTTTCTGACTCTCAAGAACGCATAACTTCTTGTACTTCCGTATTATTTGATGCCCATAAACATCATCAGTTATTTTTTGCTCTCAAACATTTCCCAGGGCATGGCTCAACACCCGTAGATTCTCATTATGATCTACCAGACATTACAAACAGTCATTCTGAATATGACTTTATGCCATACTTTAAAGTGGTGGATCCAAACTCAAAATTTAATATGGTCATGATCGGGCACTTAATGAACAACCAGGTCGATCCAAAATACCCCGCGAGTTTATCAAAAAAACACATTAAAAAACTCACCCATGATTTGAGCTATGATGGGTTAATCATTACAGATGATTTAAATATGGGCGCCCTATATACTGTGTCTAAAAATAAAGTAAAAATAGCAACCATTGCTGCTCAGGCTGGCAATCACCTGCTCCTTTTTGAATATTTAACATTTGACGAAATAAATAGAATTTCTATGGGTATTAAACAACGAGCCAAACAGGATGACCAACTAACAAAGCATATAGAAACATCCAGTAAACGGATCATTGATGCCCTATCATTAAATGATACCTAGTTATCTTTCCCTCATAAAATCAAACTCAAGATTTTTTTTATTTTCTGTCAGTGGTGTGTTTTTTTCGGCGCCAGGCCAAACATTTTTAATATCGCTGGCCATCCCAACCATTTGCACATCCATTGATATTTCACCGCTCACTTTTGCGGCCATATATTCATCATCCACATTATCCGCTTCGATATTTCTTCCGCTTATTGGAAAGTTGATTGACGAATGGCCAATCAAAAAAACCATTCAATTAAATACGATGGCTTTTTTTTGTTCTATTCTGATATTTTCTTTAACCAATTCAATACTGTTACTATTTATTGCATTATTTTTTATGCGCCTTTTTGGGCAAGGCGCACTTACTCTTACTGCCACATCGCTAACAATCAAAAAATTTACAACTTATCGTGGAACGGCCTTAAGCATTACGCAATTGGGGTACCCATTATCTGAATTTATTTTTCCAGGGGTCTTGTTATATCTACTTCAGCTTGTGGGTTGGCGCCCCTCTTTTTTAATTCTTTCAGGAATAATTTTGATTTTTTATTACCCGTTATCTATTCTGGGAATCCAACATACTCAGCCTATCAAGAAAAACTCCAAGGCATCGGATTCTAAATCATTGGCTTATGCATTAAAAGATATATTTTTCCCATTCTATGTTGCATTATCTTCAATTCCTCCAATTATGATGACTGGCGCATTGTATTTTCAAGTGGATATTTTTAACCACAATCAATGGCCGTTAACCAATATTGCCCTTGCACTATTTTGTTATGCACTGTTTAAGTTTATCAATACCATTCTCATTGGCCCTATTATCGATCGTTTTGGGGTTGTCCTTCCTTTGTTTTTCTTGACGGCTTCGATGGGCTTGGCCACCCTACTGATCTCAATCCATGCCCCCCCCATCCTTGGGATCATCTATTATTCACTATATGGCTTGGGACTTGGGGCATCCGCTTCCACCATGTCCTATCTGTGGGGACTATTGTATGGCAGTGATTGCATTGGTGAAATAAAAGGCACGATTGCCATTATTCGTAATGGCGCCACAGCCATTGCCCCGATTGGGTTTTCATCCATAATGCATGCGATGAATGTTCCTTTGGTATCGATTTTTTATTATAGCGGTATTTTTATTCTAATGATGAGTTTACTTCCATTTATTTTCTACCGATTGGACGATCGCTTGAGACCGCCTGGATTGAATCAGTAATGCACACAGAACAATCACACTCCCCCACTGTACAATTGGATTCCAAAAAAAGTTAAATACCCAACCAAACAGAGGGCTCTTTAGGAGTAAATTAATCGATAGCATCACAATTATCCCCGAAGCCAGTCCAATTTTTTTAGAGTGAGGCACTTCAATTTCGCTCAATAAGGCCCCTGAAATCATCATCAGTAACACAGAGTTAATTGCGACCCCAATATCCCCCAAATATGCAATTGGAGATGTTAGTAATACGGGCACCCCCAACGTATTTATCCCGATCAAGGCCGCCATTGCCATTCCAAATATCACCCCATTTTTTTTTCGTCCAAGATCTTTGGAGAGAACATAGCACGCGCCCAATGGATGGAATAAAAATAGCCAATATAATGCCTTTCTAAGGGCTGGATACGTCATGATTAATTGCATCGCACAACATCCAAGAAGAAATCCGATAATTGATGATGTTGCAACCAACAATAAAATAATCGATACATAGGTAAAGTGTAATGGATACCGTCCCAGAGACTTGGCATTACCCCCCAGGATTAATCCACCCAACATTAAAAACCAATGAAAGGGAATGGCATATTCAATCGCTTTATAAAAGCTACCAAAAAATAACGCGACGATTAACCCTAAGGTAAGCATAAGCGCATATTTAAAACCGATGAAACAAAACAAGGCGCCAAGGAAACACACGCTAACTATGAATAGTGCCCATGCATTGTTATACGTTCCATTGATTAACTGAACTTTGCGATCAATTACGTCATTAAATGTCGATAACCATTGATTATTTTTATTAATAAAATCATTATTTAAGGCCTGGTCTTTAAAGTTTTTTCGCTTTGCAAAAAAATAGGCTCGCATGGCGCGCACTTTTGTTGCCTTTTCATTTCGGATCATGCTGCCAAGCTGTGATTGCAACAGTGGATCATCACGATCACGTTGAATGGCTTCCAAAGGATTTTCCCGCCATTGTCTGACTGGATAAAAAACATCTTCTAGGGTTGCAAATATGGGCGAGACTTTCCAATGGTTTTTTAGTGACGCATTGAATTGAGCCATCTCTGGGGACATCAATGGTGCGCGCACATCCTTTTGATGAATACTTTCGTAAGAGTCTTTCACCGTTTGGTACGTAAGATCAAATTTTCCAATACTTAATGGTAAAAATATAATCAAACCGACCCATAAAACACCACCATAGAACCACGACATATTTATATTCTACATATAAGACACTAAATATAATAAAACTTTCACCGATAATATCTTCGTAAAGGATAAAAATCATGTTTGTAATTTCATTCTCAACATTATTTGGCATTATTATTGGGCTATCATTGTTTGTCTATGCCATCTTATCGTCAACTGATAATTATGTGATGTTTATCAGTATCTCCTCATTTCTGTTGGTTATTGGGGGGACATTGGCCGCAACAATGATTTCATATCAAGGACGATATGTTGTTAAAACATTGATCTCATTGCTCAGCATTGTTGGCCCATTTAATTTAAATGCAAAATCAATTTTTGGGGATGTTGGACGCATTATTGAATTTTCATCCATTGCAAAAAAACAAGGGCCATTGGGCATTGAAAAAGTACTCACTGAAAAAGAGAAAAAAGATCCGTTGATTTTTTTTGGAGTGAATTTATTAACCTCCGGATACAATGGAAAAGATGTCAGAATGATGTTGGAAGATGCGGTAGAGTCACATTTTGAGCGTAAAATGGTTCAAGCCAATATTTTAAATAGTATGTCAACATTTTGCCCTGCATTTGGAATGATCGGCACACTGGTGGGATTGGTCATCATGTTTGAAAAAATGGGCAGTGATATTGGGGCGATTGGTAAAGGCATGGCATTGGCATTATTAACAACGTTATATGGGGTTCTAATGACCAATCTATTTTTTAAACCAGCATCAGAAAAAGTCCGCCAACGCGAGGAAATTTACCGATTTCGGAACTTGCTTATTATGGAAGGAATGGCAATGATCGCCGATGGAAAAGACAGTTTAACCATTCAAGATCGCCTGAATAGTTTTATGGATCCTGCCGTGCACTTTAAAGTAGCGAAAGGGTAACCGTGCGAAAACCACCACCAGAATTTAAACGAGCTGAAGACACCACCATGTCGTCTTTTGCTGACTTGGTGACGTCCTTGATGGCTTTTTTCGTATTAATTGTTTCCATTTCAACCATGAACCAAAGAAAAATTGAATATATTCAAGAAAGTATCCAAGAAGAAGTCCTTAAAAAAGAATTTGAGAAACCTTTTACAACCCTTGAAGATAAAATCAAAGAAATCATTGATAGTAAAAATCTTCAAAAAGATGTGTTTGTTGAGTCGGACAATACCGGCATTAATATTACATTTTCAAGTGGCATATTATATAAAAGTGGCTCCGCTGATCTGCAAAATTCAATGACTCCTTTTTTAGAAGAAATGTCTAAAATGATTCGAGAAATGAAATATGAAGATATATTAATTGAGGTGGAAGGGCATACGGATGATGTTCCGATTCGAACCATAAAGTTCCCCTCAAATTGGGAGCTATCCGCATCACGAGCAACCAATGTTGTCCGATTTTTTATGCGACAAGGCATTAAGAAAGGCAAATTAAAAGCCAGTGGATTTGCAGATTCCAGACCCAAAGTACCGAATATTGTGGATGGAAGGCCCAATCGAAAAAATAGAGCGGCAAATCGGCGCGTTAAAGTTTCCGTGCGACGCAATGATTATCGTAACATGCCAAAATCAAGCTAGTTGCTAAGATCACAAATAAACTGTCATAATGGCGTTGTGAAGTTGTCCATATCGATTAGTTGTGCCATGGGGCTAGAAACGGTGTTAAAGTTTGAGCTTTATGATTTGGGTTACAAGAAATTAGCGATTGATAATGGCATTATTTCCCTTGAAGGCACTCTTGACGATGTTATTGAGCTTAATTTGTGGCTAAGAACAGCCGGTCGAGTATTCATTGACGTGGCGTCCTTTAATGCCCATACGTTTGATGATTTATTTGATGCAGTTCAATCCGTGGATTGGTCACCATGGTTGAATAAAACGTCAAAAATTACCATTGATTCAGTATCGACTAAACACTCTGACCTTTTTAGTAAATCGGATATCCAAGCCATTGTAAAAAAATCCATCATTACCTCGCTTCAAGACCGCTATGGTACGAAAACGATTGATGAAACTGGGGCACATGTGCCGATTCGAATTCATGCACTAAACAATCAATTTACCCTAAGACTTGATACTTCCGGACATGGTCTCAACAAACGCGGGTATCGCACACGGTTTGACGCCCCTTTGCGAGAAACCTTGGCGGCGGCCATGTTGAAGCTCAGCCGTTGGGCCCCCAGTGACGCCTTACTGGATCCCTGCTGTGGCTCTGGCACCATTCTCATTGAAGCGGCCATGATGGCCAAGAATATTGCGCCCGGTTTAAACCAAACCTTTTGTTCCGAGTCCTGGCCCATGTTTTCACCTACTGATTGGCCAAATGCACGACAAACGGCTACGGATGCCATTATTGATACGGACTATCGCATTTATGGTTCGGATAATAACCCTGATATTTTAAAGACGGCCCGCTATAATATCAAGCGCGCGGGTTTGGATGGTATTTTTGTTGAAACAAAATGCGTTTCTAATATTCGATCCCGATTTGACCAAGGAAAAATCATATCCAATCCACCCTATGGTATACGCTTAGAGGATCAAGGGTCGACCCATAAATTATACAACCAAATGGGGCATCAATTTAATACCCATTTTAAAGATTGGCATTACTATATTTTAACGGCCGACGACGACTTTGAAACCTATTTTAACAAAAAGGCCACCAAAAAACGTAAGCTCTTTAATGGCAATATCCGCTGCGATCTGTATCAGTATTTTTAATATGGGCATGCAATCCCCATGACGTTTGAAAAAACTCATTTAAATTTTTCTTACCTGTTTTTTTGTTTCAAATTCCTTAACGTCCGTTGAGTGTGCAACTCATGAAATAGTGGGTTAAATACTGGATCCAATACATATCTGGTTTGACCTTTCTCACCTGTTACAAGATTTTTGGGATGAGTGGAGCCGTTCCAAGTATCGACACTTTCTCGATCATAATGCACCCCTTCGCGAATTAATACGGGAGTTGTCATTTTCATCTTACTAATCGGGCACTCGGCCTGATTAAAAAAATGTTGGTCGCCTAAATTTTGAATGACCGTTTGATAAAATGACTTAAGAAGCGTGGTATCAACATCCTGTCCAGCAATTTGAATGTATTGATATGCCAATTTTTTAGCGTGAATCACTTCTTTTAAGTTAAACTGACAAATCTGATTGACTAAAATAGCCTCTAAGCATGTTTTTGATGATGATAATGTTTGAATAATTCTATCAAAAAACATAATCAAAAATACCAAGCTCGTTGAAATACACAAGCCCTTCATCAATAAGCTTTCATATATAGAGGGGATTTGACCCATTACCCTACTCACCCCCCCAAATAATTGTTCATTCATTATTTCGATTGGCGGTGGAAAATAGATCTCTCCTGAGTTTGGGTTTATCGCAGGAACTCTTGATTTACTATCTTGATACGAAAAAAAATATTGCGGCGCTCCATCTTCTGAAACCATGTCTATAATTGCAGAAAAAATGGCCCTACGATTATGACTAATTGCGAGTGTCAATGCATTGTATCCTTGGGGATTTTCCATGAATAATACGTCTGGATCAATCTGAGCAAGTGTCCGTATCATTTCCACCTGATTATTCAAAACGGCTAATAATATAATGGGCCATCCGTCGCTATTCACCGTTTTCAATATTGACGGATTGTCCGCACAACTAAGTTAGATTACTTCGATATGCCCCATACCTGCCGCAACGGTTACTACCGATCGCCCCGCCCCATCCCATTCAGTTATTAATGTTCGGTTTTGATTCAGCAAAATCTTAATCATCTCAATGCGGTTCAATTTAGCCGCCATTGTTTGAGGGCTCCAACCATCGAATTACATTGACCACGCCGCTCCCTATTTGATAGGGCCATAAATCGAAACTGTGCGATATCATTGTCAATAATTGCCTTGTATATGTCATTTATTTCATCTGGGGCAACGATAGAGCACCCATTCCATCGATCGACTGAATGGAGCGTGGGCATCGTAATCAAGAGCTTCCTCGGGTCTACCTGTGCCCCCCTTGGAATGGGACAATGGTTAGTGGCTCGAACGCACATAAGCATGCTCATTAAGATAGGGGGCACCTTCATATTAATCTCCTAAATGATTGTTCATTCACACGTCATATATCATTTTAAAATTCATTGTATATATTATCGAAGAATGAATCAAAGCCATTTAGTTCTCACGTCTATATTCAACCAGACATAGTATTATTGAGTTGAAAAATATCAGCGAGGTTTAAACTGAGCTCTACCGTCTTCTGTCAGTTGCAAGGAGGCTTTAAATGAATCTCCCGATCGCGCCTTAAACCCCTCCAAATCATTGAGCTCTTTATTTTTCAATAATGACTTAACTTCAGATTTGGTCATCTTTCGGGAGGCAATTTCTTTCCAAATGGCAAACTTACAGCCTGTCTCACGCCACTGATCGCAGGAAAATGCTTTGGCGGTTTCAACCACTTGACCTTTTTCGCATATCGGGCAACACGCAACAACTTCCTTTTGAAAATCAAATTTCACTTCACCATTAATGATTTTTAACAATGCATCAAAGGGATTTCCTTCTTTATTTTTAAACCCTTTGATTACTTTCGTTTGTCCAGATTTCAGCAATGATTTAACATGGGTCTCTGTAATTTTCTTCTGAGCCATTTCTTTCCAAATGGCAAAAGTGCAGTTTTCAGATTTCCATAGACTGCAACTATAGGCTTTTGGGGTTTCAATGACTTTTCCTTTTTCACATTTTGGGCAGGCCCCATAAATGGTTTGATCCGCCCCAATGGTATAGGAATTATCATCCGCGACCTTCTGAATGACTTCTTTTGTAAATGTTTTGATTTTTTCCATATATTCCCCTCGTTTTCCTTTTGATTGCGCCATATTGTTGAGCTCTTTTTCCCAGTTCCCCGTCAGCTCAGGAGACACCAAGGCTTCACTGAGAATACAATCAATGAGATATTCCCCTTTTGGCGTGGGGATTAATTTATTCTTTTCTCTTTCAATATACTTTACCCCAATCAGTTTTTCCAATATCTGAGCTCTTGTGGCGGGAGTTCCTAACCCACAATCTTTCATGGCCTGCCTTAATTCATCGTCATCAATTTTCTTTCCAGCCGTCTCCATGGCCGCTAAAATCGTGGCCTCAGTATATAATGCCGGCGCTTTGGTTTGGCCTTTTTTAAGGGTTACTTTTTTAATTTCTGCTGGATCCCCCTGGGTTACTGTTGGCAATAAAACATCTTTTTTATCTTCAGACTGCTGGGCCAATTGACGCCATCCGGGCACAATAATCATGGTCCCTGTGGCTTTAAATACCTCATCTGCAGCCGATGCAATAATTTCAGTATGACTTTTCTCACATTCTGGTAAAAATGCCGATAAGAATCGGCGAATGACCATTAAATATATGTTTTTATGATCGGTTGGTAGCTCCCCAATATTGGGCGTTTTATCCGTCGGGATAATGGCATGGTGATCCGTGACTTTTTTATCATCAATCATGCGTTTTGCAATGGAATAATTCTGTTCTTTGATGGTATTTATGGCATCAGAAAACTCGGTCAACCCACTCACTTTATTGAGTAACTCTGGGCACTTTGGCGCAATATCGGAACTTAAATAGCGTGACGATGTTCTTGGATACGATAAAATCTTATGTTTTTCGTACAATTCCTGCATAATTTTCAATGTTTGATCGGCGGAGTATTTAAATTGTTTATTGGCATCCTTTTGAAGCTCAGTTAAGTCATAAAGTAAGGGTTGTTTTTCCAGCACTTTTTTTTGGGTTAGGGACTGAATGACGGCTTGTGATTCGTTCATGAGTTTATCTTCTATTTTTTTAGCCTCTGATTGATCGGTAAATCGATCGGTCTTCGTTCCAAACCATTTGACTTGAAACTCCCCGTTTTTGTGATTCAAGTCCAAAAAAATTTCATAAAATGGCTTTGAATCAAAATTAATGTGTTCACGATAGCGATCCACAATCAATTTTAATACCGGGGTTTGTACACGCCCCACACTCATGACACCCCGTCCCCTAGAAAACTTTATCGAGTAGGCCCTGGTAGCGTTAATGCCAACAATCCAATCGGCTTCTGCTCGACTTCTGGCTGAGTCATACAAGGGGTCATACGATTTGCCATCTTTTAATGTGTCAAAACCAGCTTTAATGGCTGAATCTGTTTGTGAGGAAATCCATAATCGCTTAATGGGGGCGGTGCAATTGGCCGCTTCATAGACCAGGCGAAAAATAAGCTCTCCTTCACGACCGGCATCTGTTGCGCAGATTACTTCTTTAATATCTGTTCGCTCCAGCTGGGCTTTCACAATATCGTACTGTTGCTTCGATCGTTCAATGGGCTTCGTTTTAAAGGTTTCAGGAATTATTGGCAAATGCCCCATCTCCCATCGTTCATACTCCGGGCCGTACTCATCCGGCTGGGTAAACTCAATCAAATGCCCCAGCGCCCAGGTGATGATCATGCCATTTCCTTCGATTATCCCCTCTTTTTTTCCATTTACTTTTAGTACCCGTGCAATGTCACGTGCAACGGATGGCTTCTCAGTAATAATTAATTTCACGAGCCCAGTCTAACACACTCACTTATTTTTGAGTATATCCTCACTTTGTTTGTTTTTTATGATGATGGAATGACCATTAAAATGGCCCCAATATAGTCTTGATTCTCGCGTGTATGAAATAGCTGCTTAAATCGGGCCAAATTTAACCTTCGGTTCCCCCATGATGGATCTGCTAAGTGGGCCCGTTGACTTGTTATGTCATTTAAAACAGAAAAGTGATCTTGCCCCTTGTAATTTAAATGAACAATAACAGGAATCTTTAACTCAAGCATTCCCGACCATGACATCCCCAATCCAATGGCCTTATATCCTCGCTTTTCAATGGCGACTTTAAGATCCAAAAATGATGAAGCTCCCTTCTTTTGAATATCTGTTAATATGTCGGACTCACTGGTGGGATCCCCATAATAATGGGTTAATATGGTGGCAACGGATGCCGCACCACAAGAAAAGTCATGACTTTGCTTTACAATACCTTGATCCCTAAAATGAACCCAAGCGTGTTGGGCCCTAACAAAACCTAAGACCTCCCATGATCCAATCACCAACATTGCCACTAACGCCCCCCCAAATATCCTCATTTCATTTTATGCTCGAATCGCTTCACAATGATCCATATCACCCCGAACACAATGTTAGGGCCTGCCATTAGTGCCACACGCTGATGGGGTGTCAATGGTATAGCAAATGCGACCCCCATACAGGCACCATTTAATGCCAATAAAAATCCAATGGCATATTTAAATGTAAGGAACTTCTTATCAAAGAAGTCTTACCAGCCATCCAACCATCAGATTCTTCGTCAAATCAAGTGGGTTCTCAGAAGGTTTCTCGGAAGGGTTCTCGGCAAACCCATAAATTGGGAGTATAACGAACTTCAACCTTACCCTCCACGTTAAGACTATTTAGCATACCATCGACACATCTCCCTTTGTTACTTATGCGTTAGTTCTTGTGATGTTATCGACTGGCCAAGGGCTTCCTCCCATTAAACGCCAACATCAAGTCCAATTAAAGTTTATTTTTCCCCACCCTTAATTTGTGCTATCATTTGCCTATGAAATCATACAAAGTTGTGGTGTATAAAGAAAGCTTATGGGGCTCATTATTACTGGGGGCGTCTCGAGTTGACCCAGTCCGCTTTTCTGAATTTTTAAATGCCAATGCCCAAGATGGCTGGGAAGTGAAAACCATGGAAAAAGATATGCGGCGGGAGTTATTATTTTTTAAACGTGAAGCCTATGTGGTCATTATGGAGAAACACAACGCATGAGTTCGCCACTGTTAAGTATTCCGATGGTCTTATCGTTTGGGTATGGCATGTTGGTAATCGTTAAAATTTGGCTGCCAACCATTTGTTCCAATGATACGTTTTTAAAGATTGGCGCTACTGTTATTTTACTGGACGTGTTATTTTTATCGTTGTGGAGCATTCGTCGCAATATAACTAAAGATGACTTTGAAAAGAAAAATAAATACACCGACTAATGCATTATCTTCACACCATGGTCCGAATACGACATATTGAGGAGTCATTGCGATTTTATTGCGATGGATTGGGATTGCAAGAAGTGCGACGAAAAGAGGTGCCCGCCGGTAAGTTTACGCTGATTTTTCTGGCCACTCCAACGGATATTCAAACTTATGATTCACCCCCGACCATCGAATTAACCTATAACTGGGAGGATGAAGACTATACCTCCGGCCGTAACTTTGGGCATTTGGCATTTTCAGTTAATAATATTTATGACACCTGCCATCACCTTCAATCCCTTGGCATTCCCATTTTACGCCCCCCAAAAGATGGCCGCATGGCGTTTATTCAGTCCCCAGACGGCATTTCAGTTGAACTGCTTCAACAAGGGGAGGCCTTGCCCATTCAAGAGCCTTGGGCGTCCCAACCCAATGTTGGCCGTTGGTAACTAAAAGTAAACAAAGAGCCGGCCAAAGTTCTTGCTGTCTTTATCCAATCGATGGTACTTTTTTCGAATGTGTTTTTGATTTAGAAATCGCAACACCTTTTTTTTTAATTGACCCGACCCTTTTCCCGGAATAATTTCCAAGGTTTTAATCTTTTTTTCGATGGCTTCGTCAATCACTCGATTGAGCTCTTTGTCAATTAAGTTGCCTTTGTTGTAAATCTCATGCAAATCCAATACCAATTTGGCCATGGTCAGGATTTGTTCATCAACTGATGCGTAAAATCAACGAGGCTATCCCGATTCAATGGTTTACTGTGATTGACTTGCAATGCCCGTCCCAATACGGTGCACCCAATATAAGCCAATTGAATTCGTAATATGGCCATCAAATTAAATGCAGGCCCACCACTAAAGGTAGCCAATCCGGCAATTTTAGCATTAAATGCATCACGCCATTCTTTTCCATACACACTTAACCAAGCCATGGCATTGGTTAACACTGGTGGGACCCCACCATTGTACTCTGGCGAAACAAAAATAAACCCTCGTGCATTGATGCACTGATTAAATAAGGCATTTATTTCTGACGGGACACCCATTTCATTTTGAACTTTTGCTGAATAGAGTGGCAGGTCTAACGCGACAAGATCGATGATGTCGGCATCTGCTCCTTGTGCCATAATTTCATCCTTAATCGAATTTGCTAATTCTAGATTCTGTTTTTGACTGGATAATAAAATGATAAATTTACTCATAGTTACATCATATCGAATTTCATCTTAAAACTGGTAGCAAGATTTTATTGCTTTGTAATTCATTCTTTTTAAATGCCAGACAGATACTGGACACGTTCACCGTCTATTATCTATAAAATAACGCAAGAATTATTATGGGTTGTTTCAACCTAAACCGATCAATCCTTAAACGCACCCCACTTATTCCAGAATTATCTGCCAATTTCCTAAAAGTTTCTTCCAACTCTAACTTTAACGTTATCCAATGCCCAAAGTGGAACGTGTTCGTCTTGGCTAAATTACAAGCAGCCTTTGGCGTCAGAACATCAAATATTAGTCTTTGAAGCTCACTATTATTTTGTAATAATTGTTGATCGATCTCCCCTCTCTTTCTGACAGAGTCTGAACCCATCATACATCTTTTTATTAATTGGCCGTAATCCCATAATCTCTTACCTCACATTATTTTTTCAATCTCATTAAACATCGTTATAAAACTTTAACCATTTCAGAATATCACTATTATTATTAAAAAGTTATATTATTTCAAATGACAAGAATATTTAATATCATTCGCTATTAATTATCGAATATTAACCTCAAATAATTTCACAGGGTTTTAAAGCTAACACGGGTGACAGGTGTCCCATAAACGATCCATTCTGTTGAAAAAGAAACAGGTCTAACTAACGAACCATTTGTTAGCGACGATTGACCCACCCCGAAAGGGGGGTATTTAAGTTGGATTACACGATGGTAAATAAATCCTAATTCCTCTTAATGGTTGCTTAAAGTCACTCGCTTTAACTTGTTCTATTTTTTAATCCTTGTTGGTATCTATTGCCTTAGTTAAGGATGTCTGAAAAATAATGTGGTGGGGTCCATCCCCATTGGACATTGCCAATGGAAAAGGTAGCGTTCGTCGTATACTCATGAATCAGTTTTTGAATATACTATTTATAGGTATCCATCAAATCAATTGTTTCAATCTTGTACTTTCATCAATTACATATCATACCAAATAACTGAAATTCTTTTGGTATTTTAAGTACAGTCTTATCCTATACTAAAATCACACGTCATAAAATGATTGATATTATTGCCCCACGACCGATTTAGGGACCTGACAAGTCCATCAATTTTTTTCAATATATTATTTGCAAGGTTAAGACTTTACATGACGATAATTGTCATAAGGCTTATTGTTAGCCTTCCCCTTTAGAAGGGCCATTGTCTGGTAGGAGAGTCTCCCCCCTTTATCTCATACCAGCGGCCCTTCCCCACGCAAATTGATTCATCGATACGTTTTAAATGGAAAACCACAATAGCCGTCTTAAGCAATCGTAAAGGTGAGGGACTTTGAGCTATTCAGTGATTGAATTACCCCGCCCCTAGCCCCAACCAAGTTAATGCCTGTTGCTCCCATTTATCTGATAATTGAACACGTTCCCACTTGCCATTCCAGTAAAATTGCAAGTAATTCGCAATTAAACCAATGGTTCGATGCCGATCCCCACTTCGCTTTCCATATAATTCATCATTGATTAATGGACCAATGGCGGTTGCCGCATGAACCCTGACTTGATGACGGCGGCCGGTTTTAGTGATGGCGTGATAAATATGCTGCCTGTCATGATTCTCTGCCTTTAAAATAAACCGTGTTTTCGCCGGCTTTCCAAGTTCAGATACAATGGCTTTATGGTGATAATTTAGCGCATTGTAATTGGTGCAACGGTTCACCGGTGGATGAATCGCATCCACAACGGCCAAATACCGCTTCTTAATTCGACGCTGTTGCATTTGCATAAACAATCGTCGTTCCGCTGATTTATGCTTCGAAAATAAACATAGCCCACTGACTCGGTAATCCAATCGTGTAATGGGCTGAACACCCGATTGCAAGTTCTTGAACCCATAATAGTGATTCAGTCCAGCCATCAAGTTAAAATACATATTGGAGCGATCCATGCCTATGGTCACCAATGGCTCTTTCATCACAACCACCCAATCATCCGATTCCTTGATGATTGATTCTTTTGAAAAATAATAACCAACCCCCTGTGTTGGGCAAACATAGACTTTTAAACGAGTCTTGGATTTTAATACTGTTCCTGGGTTTGTTAAACGCTTATTCTCAGACCAAACACCACCCGCGTGAATGCATTTGATCGGGGATTGCAATTGAGGCAAATACGTGATTAAAGCGTCGAGTAACGTTAATGATGTTTTTAACGTTACAAAAAACACTTTTGCATCGGGACGTTTTTTTTGCATAAAAAGAATCCCCCCCGATTTGAAATTTCTTAGTTAACGCTAACTTCTTTAAACGCTTCCCTTAACTCTTTGGCACTTGCTACCATGTGAGTTAACGCCGCTTTGGTTTCTGGCCACCCTCTTGTTTTCAAACCACAATCAGGATTTACCCAAATGTTTTTGATGGGCAATAACTCAACGGCCTTCTTGATTAAATTGGTCATATTTTCTTGCGTCGGAACTCTTGGGGAGTGAATATCATAAACGCCCGGGCCAACTTCGTTTGGATAATTAAATCGCTCAGGAACATTACCTAATGCACAAGACAAATCTAAAATTTGATCGTAAAATGAAAAGTCATTGGATGGAATATATGCAATACCATTGTCTTTTTGATGCTGCCAATTTCGTTTTCGAATAACTTTTGCCACATCATTTAATTCCGTTTCAGAAATCTCACCTTTCCAGTAAGCTTCAACGGCTTTTTTTAATTCTCTAAATTCTCCCATTCTAGGGTATCCCAGAGTTGCTGTTTTTAAACGCATGTATCTAAACTCCTTAAAACAATAATTTTCTTATTTTAACTAAGTTCCAAAAAAAAATGAACCAAACGCATTCTTTTTTTCATGAATTATGATGCCGGTTAAAAACAATAACTTTCATTAACAACCTCAGAAATCATAAACGGTAATATTTACTTTTTCATAACTCGTACAATAACAACTTCAAATTTTTCAAAACGCGATATACTATATAAAAATGAGCATCATAACTATCGAACGACATTTTTTAGATCATTTAACGACTTTTAATTCCCAAAACCAAGACATTGCCAATATTCTTTACGATATCAATGTGGTTGCAAAACTGATACGTCAGAAAGTCATTCGTGCTGGACTCAATGATGATTTAATCGGCTCCTCTGGAACCATCAACACATCCGGAGAAGATGCCCAAGCACTGGATATTTATTCCAATAATGTTGTAAAAGAAGTCCTTTCCTCACATCGACGATTTTCATACATGGGATCCGAAGAAGAGGCGGAGGTTGTTCAAACAGACACTTATGAAACCAGTGATTATGTTATTTTATTTGATCCATTGGATGGTTCCTCTAACATTGATGTAAATGTTAGTGTTGGCACTATTTTTTCAATATTTAAGAAAAAAGAAAATGCTCAAAAACTGACGGATCATTGCTGCCAAAAGGGAACCGAACAAATTGCAGCGGGGTACGTGATTTATGGGTCATCCGTTGTCATGGTTTACACGGCAGGAAACGGGGTTCATGGGTTTACGTATGATCCAACGATTGGTGAATTTTTACTCTCCCATGAAAATATTCGAATTCCTGAATCATCATCATATTACTCTGTTAATGAATCCCTTTATAACCTATGCGACGCACTTAATCAGCAATACATCGATCAATTAAAAAAAGATCTATCCTTACGCTATGTTGGCTCACTCGTGGCTGATTTCCATCGAAATTTATTAAAAGGTGGCATTTACATTTATCCTGGCACCGACAAAAACCCCAATGGAAAACTCCGCCTGCTATATGAAGCAAACCCGTTGGCATTTATATGTGAACAAGCCGGAGGATCCGCAACCAATGGGCATGAGAGAATCTTGGACATGGATCCAACCGAACTCCATCAACGCGTGCCATTATATATAGGATCAACATCATTAATTAATCAATATGAGGCACTAAAACCTCATGCAAAAAGAGCGTAGTTTAGCTTAACTGCAACGTTTTTTGCATGGCATCATAATGATGCCTGATATTATGTTTAACCTCATCTATATAAGCGGATTTATTGGACACTTCTTTTTTAACTTGGGTAATCCCTCGTGAAATTGGCACCCAAACCCCCTCCCCTTTGGAATTAAGACCTGCACGTATCGTATCCCATTCACCACCTTGCGCACCTATTCCTGGCATCAAAAAAATACTATGCGGCAATTTTTCTCGCCAATGATCTATATTTGAATTGGTTGCCCCGATCACCACCCCAATGGGTCCCATATCACCATTTAACAGATCCAAAGATCCAAGAATTGATGAAATGTAATCGGCAATTTTCATATTTACCTGTTGAGCATCATTCATCGATTGCTTTAGAATCATGCTGGCCCCTGGGTTGGATGTTTCAAGCAATATGAACAGTCCTTTTTTATGTTTCAGCGCGATCTCAACAAATGGATCCAAACAATCCTCTCCCATCAGTGGATTAACCGTTAAATAATCGCATGAAAAATCATCATTTCCAATGGCATTTGTATTTGACAAATAAGCCTCGGCATACGCTTTGGAGGTTGACCCAATATCACCGCGTTTCGCGTCCATGATTGTAATTAACCCCAAATCCCGACTGAACTTAATTAGCTGTGATAGTGCCGATAATCCTTTGAGTCCCATATTTTCAAAATACGCCGATTGAAATTTAACCCCTCTGATTTTACCAAGACATGCTTGGATGACGTCTTCCCCCCAAGCCTGAACATCAATATTCGACGCATTGATATATGGCGAAGGAAATAATGAGATATCTGGATCTAAGCCTAAAAAAAGTTGACTCATAAATTACTCTCCCGGAATAACACTCAACCCTAAGAAAATGGAGCGGGTATCCTGATTCAACTCATTATATATTGAATTAATGATCAATTGCTCAGTAATCATATAATGAATCCCCACATCAAAGTATATGTTTTCAAAATTATACATTTTAAAGGTTGTTTTAAACGGGGACGACCCAATGTTATAATCCAGGCCAACCCCTGGACTGGATTTGATCAGTCCATAGTAAAACCTTAATTGTTCATTAAATGGAATATTGTGCAAAACATTGGCTAATTTGTCTTCCTTATAATAATTACTAAACCCAAAGTTAAGGAATGAATTATCCAACCAGAAATTAAAATTCACAAAGTAAACCAAGTAATTTTCATCACTAAATTTATAATTAAAATCTGCCGTGGTTAACAATTTTATACGACCCAGTGTATTTAAAAAACTGCTGGACTGTTGAAACGTTGAGTGCGTTTCCTTAAGGGTAGAGATAACGGAATCTTTTAGTTCATTATCCCCAGTAATTTCCTTTAAATCAATAGAAAATGATTCTAAATTATCGATGGTTGATTGAATTTTCTCAAAATCTTCGGCCTTTAACGCCGAATTAACATTGGCCAATAATTGCTCCACTTGAACTAAAATATTAGAAATTCTATTTGAACTTGAAATTTTAGATAATTCATCAATGACTCTTTCCATATTTTCGGCGGCATCCTGCATACTAAACACAACTTCTTTGAGTGCATATGACACTTCCTCACTTCCAAAAACAGATGCCATGGTCTTTAATATGGATTTTAATTCCATCAGATTCTGTGTTCCAACATCGATAAAGTCCGATAACCCAGACGATGAGTAACCAACCACACGATCTCCAGATATGTAAAATTTTTCTGTTGTAGGGTTGGGTAAAATTTCCATGTACTTTTCCCCCACCAACCCATCAAATACAATTTTAACGGTTGAGCCTTTTGGAATTTGGTAATCTTCATTAATAAAGAAGTAAACTTCAATGGCTTTTTGTTTTGGGATAATTTTTGACACCCTACCCACAGGATACCCTCGATATTTAACAATGGCATTGACTAATAATCCGTTGATTGATTCAAATTCACCGATTAATTCATAGCTTTTTACCCGTGTAAACACACTATTTTTCCAAAGAACCAAGGAAACAATGCTTAATAACAGCAGAAGTGTAATGAGTCCGACATAAAAATAATTTCTATTGGGCATTGAGTTCAGTTCCTCTCATAAAACTTTGAATAATTTCATTATCTGTATGTTCTATTGTATCTGGGGTTTCAGGCTCAAGTAAAGCATGATTATGCACCATGAATATTTTATCCGCCGTTCGCAAAATCGTTGATTTTTGGTGAGATACCACAATACTTGTAATATTCATCACTTGATTTAGTCGAACAATGACATTTTCAATGTTCGTGGACATCACCGGATCTAACCCAGTGGTTGGCTCATCATAAAAAATATATTTTGGCTCCGTAATAATGGCTCGAGCAAGCCCCACACGTTTTTGCTGTCCTCCGGATAATTGATATGGCATCTTCTTATTCACGCCCTCCAACCCGACCAATTCCAAAACGTAATTCACCTTGTTGATCGATGATTCCAATGAAAAGCCGTAATTTTCAATGAGTGGAAATGCAATATTCTCTTCAATGGATAACGAATCAAACAATGCCGCGGATTGAAATAACATGCCCATATTCAACCTTAACTTCAATAAATCTCTGGATTTTAATTTAGTAACATCTTGCCCATCAATTAGTATCTGCCCTGAATCTGGCATCTTGGTACCCAATAAGTACCGGAGGATCGTACTCTTCCCACAACCCGAGGGCCCAATGATGGCAATTTTATCACCTGAATTAATGGTTAAATTCAGATGATCAAATAACACCTGTTTACTTGAAAATTCCTTTTTTAATTCTTTAATTTCAATCATGTTGCAAAAAACAAAACGGATAAAACATAATTCAACCCAAAAATAATCACAATGCTAACAACAACACTTTTCCTGGTTTTTTTTCCGACATCCTGTGCGCCATATTGAACGTTCAAACCAAGATGTGTGGCATTTAGAGAAATAACCAATGAAAATACAGCGGCTTTAATTAAGCCGGACAAAATATCAAAGGAATTAAGCATGGTGTTGGCTGAAGAAAAAAAACTAACATAATTAATCATCGATGTTGATATTGCGACCAATAACCCCCCAAAAAAACCAACAATATCGGCCAAACCGACCAATAGCGGAAGGAGTAAAAATAGTGCAATAACTCGAGGTGCAACCAAATAGATGATTGAATCTTGCCCCATAACATTTAGGGCATCCACTTGTTCATTGACTTTCATTGACCCAATTTCTGCGGTGATTGCCGCACCAACACGCCCAGCAATTACCACGCCCGTTAATAATGGTCCCAGTTCACGCCAAATGGCAATGGCAACCACGCCCCCCACCAAATCAGGGGCTCCAAAACGTAATAATTCAGTCACGACTTGAACAGAGAAGGCCATGCCAACAAACAGTGCGGTAAATGTTACAATGGGGATTGAATTTATTCCTAAATGAACCACCTGTTCAAAAACCAGTCGAAATTTATACTTAAATCCAAAGATTTCTCTCAACGTATTTGCTGCAAACAACACAAATTTACCAAAATTGGTAATTTGATGAAATGTTTTTGATCCAAGTGACGATAACATACATAATAAATAATATAATGTTTGATTAAAAATTGATATTAAAACTAAAAAAACTTGAATTCCAATCAATCATTGCTATTATAGATATTTTGGAATCAATATTTGTGAGGGAAAATCGTCATGTCATTTCAAGAGAGTGGAACAATTACTGAAGGCAAAAAACATACTGGACTCAATGCTGTTGCAGACGTTGGTTCGAATCAAGGGTATATTACTGCAGATGATATCTTGAAAAACTGCACTGCTCCAGAAGACTCAATCAATGAGCTTGAAGAGATTTTAGATCATGAAAATGTTTCCATAGCAACAAAGAAAAAGCGATCAAAATCCAAGTCAGCAACACCTGAAACAGATGATTTAGATAAAGGGGATATTGATGATTCAGTGAAAATGTATCTCCGCGAAATTGGAATGATTAAACTTCTAAAACCAGATGAGGAAATTGATTTAGCAAAAAAAGTAGCGGAAGGTTGTCCACGCGCAAAAAAACAATTAATTAATGCAAATTTAAGGCTTGTGGTATCCATTGCAAAAAAATATACCGGACAAGGCTTATTGTTTCTAGATTTAATCCAAGAAGGAAATACAGGGCTTATTCGAGCGGCTGAAAAATTTGATTATACCAAAGGATTCAAATTTTCGACCTATGCAACTTGGTGGATTAAGCAAGGAATTACTCGAGCAATTGCTGATCAATCAAGAACCATTCGTGTGCCTGTGCATATGGTAGAAACAATATACAAAGTTAAAAAAGTTTCACGCGTATTAATGCAGGAACTTGGGCGACGTCCAACTGAAGAAGAAGTTGCTGAACGATCTGAAATATCTCTAGAAAATATTATTGCTATTCGAAAGTACTCACAAGTGCCACTATCACTTGAAATGCCCATTGGCGATGAAGAATCTTCTCAACTTGGTGATTTTTTAGAAGATAAGAATATGGAGTCTCCTGAAAATTTTTCATCTCGTACCATTCTTAGAGATGAGCTATTAAAATCAATGAAAGTATTAACAGAACGAGAGCAAATGATTTTAAAACTACGCTTTGGTTTTGATGATGGACGACCAAGAACACTTGAAGAGGTTGGCAAAGTATACAACGTAACCCGAGAGCGTATTCGACAAATCGAAGAAAAAGCGCTTAGAAAATTAAAACACCCCAATCGCAAAGGCCCATTGGATCAATACAAAGACTTTTTAGTTAATCAAAAGTAAATTAAGACTAATGATGATATGTTTGTTTTGTGGTGGGGGTATAGCGTCCCAGACAAATCTAAACTAAGCCTTCGAATTTAAATGCATACGTCCCATCAACAAAGATGTTATGTCTCCGTATTTTATAACACCTAGCAACTCTATGGGCCTACATAAAAAAATAGGAATCTGTTTTAAAAACAAATCCCTATTTATTAAAAAAAATTATAAATTATATTAGATTATTGATCCGTAGATTCAGGCGATGCATCGTCACCATCAGTTTCGTCGGCGCCCTGCTCCTGAGCAACTTTCGATACTTTCGTGGACTCTACCTTGACTAAAATATCACGAGGATTTGAAACTATTTTTTGTGACCCTTTAAGGGAAAGCTCTTGAGTTCTAACATTATCACCAATGGTTAGATGTGTAACATTTACTTCAATATCCACTGGAATTTCATCTGGCACACACTCCAAACGTACGGTTGCTTTGGGTTTCACCAATACACCACCCAATCGTTGACCGGCAGAAATTCCCTCAATACGAATGGGAACATCAATTTGAATCGGAGACGTATCGGTCACTCTTAAAAAATCAATGTGAATAAACTGGTTATTAATTGGGTCTACTTTTATTTCTTTTGTAATCACCCGTTCAACATTGCCATTTTCAATGGTTAAGTCAAAAATAAGATTTTTCCTGTATTCACTGTTATTCAGTTGTTTCACATACTCTACTGGGTCTAATGATATGGATACTGGGTCTTTCTTTTGACCGTAAATCACAGCAGGAACCGCCCCTTCATTGCGTACAGCTTTTGCATATCTTTTACCTGCGTCTTTTCTTTCTTTTGCATTTAATGTTGCCATGTCTCTACCTCATAGTTGTAAAATCATTCAAATTGAATAATGTTTAATAAGTAAAGATTATATGGAACATCGATTAAAAAGTAAATACTTATGGTTAAATATGGCTTTAATCAAGCTCATTTCAGTCATTTAATCATGACAAATTACTTTTCATGTTTATTTTTTTAAAATATGGGGAATATCAATATAAGAACCTAAGATTAAGGAGTCAGAATGAACCAAGAGTTAGACGATGATATTTCAATAAAATATCCTGAGAGCGAAAAAGTAATTATTAACAAAGAAATCAAAATCATGGAATTTGTGAACAAAAAAGTTCAAATCAGCTATAACTTAAATTAATGCTCACTCATTGGCTTTAGATAAAGATATAATCGAAGAATAAATACGTTAAACACTGTAACAATGACCCCATTGATACAGCCCAATATTATTGGCCATAAATATGTTGGTAAAATTGGTGCAATAAGTCCCGCCATTATTAATGACAGAACCAAAAATAATAAAAAATAGAAATATATTACAAAAAAAATAGTGACCCATTTAAATTGAAAAAAAACATGCATGCTCGCTTGTAACTGATTTAATAAAGTATCCGATTTACGATCATTTGATAAAAAATATGCCTGAAAAAAAATGAATATCATTGAACATATCATTGATAGAATCATTAAGGTGAACCACATCAGCATTTCATGTGACAATGACGCCATCTCTTCAGAAACACGTTTCACAAATTTCACGGCCGATAATAATAATATAGGCTTATACAACGACACAATAAAAAATGGTGTCATGCATCGTTTCACTTTGCTAAATATAGTTTTTAAATTGATGGGTTCTTTTCGAATAATGCTTAGGGATGTAATCATGATAAATGGTTGCAATAGTAACGTGGGAACCAACCATTGAACCATCCCATTAAAAAGAAATGAATGATCAGCGAAATCAACTGACTGTACAGAAATTGTTAAAATTAAATTAAAAAATAAATAGGGTATTAAAATAATCGGCTCATGCTTAATGACCACAAGAGACTTTTTTAAAATTTTAAAAAATAAAGCTATCATTCAATAACACTTTCTTTTAACTGTTGAAACATTCCCAATGTATCTGTTGTTTTCCCAAAAAATAATTCAAATGCCAATGCCCCCTGATGCGCTAACATCATGGCGCCATTGACAACCTCTGCGCCATTTTCTTTGCATATTTTCATCATCGTTGTTTCCCATGGGGAGTAAATTAGATCATAAAATATTTGCCCCGCACCAATCCTTCTCACACATTCAAATGGCTTATCTTGGCTGTTCATTCCCACACTGGTCGAATTAATGATTAGATCGGCACTCATGGACGCATTCATTTCTTGTGAATCAAAATGGAATCGCTTAATTTGTATATTGAATGCCGTCTCTAAACGATCACATAGTTCATTTGAACGATCATGGCGCCGAGCAACAAGTGAAATGTTCTGAATCCCCTTCTGTGCGCATTGGAATAACACCGCCTTTGATGCCCCCCCGTTGCCTAAAATAGTCACTGAACTGATGGTTTTTTCTTTTATCGGATAGTCAAATCCTTCTGCGTCCGTATTGTACCCAATTAACTCCCCATTTTTATTAACAATGGTGTTGCAAGCACCGATCATTTGAACGTTATCGTGAATGCGATCCAAATAAGGCAAGACCGCTTCTTTGTATGGAATGGTTACATTTACCCCCGCCCATTCTCGGGATCTGAGTTGATCAAAAAAATGGCCAAGCTCTAATTCACTACTGACGTGCATTGCGGTATAGTGCGCGGAAATCCCATGCAACTTTAGTGCATAGTTTTGGATTAAGGGTGATTTTGAATGCTGGATGGGGCACCCAATCACCGCGGCTCTCATCGCATTACTTTTGTTTTTCCTTGAATCAAATGTCATTTCTGATACCATTATATTACACCAAACTAAGGATAAAACAATCATGACAAAGAAAGCATTCCCCAATTCAAAGAAAACATACCAATCATCAAAACTTCATGGCCTTCAGGTCCCCTTTAGAAGTATTGATTTAGATGATCCCAATACCCAGAATTTCACTGTTTATGATACCTCTGGACAACACGGTGAGAATTCCCAGCCCGTGGATTATAAAAATGGCATTGGGCATGTTAGAAAAGAATGGTTGAATAACCGTGATGTTACGCAACTCAGTGAACGAACAATCCCTTACGAAACCCCCTATAAACTTCAAAAAGACGGGCTTATTTTTGACCATAAACCCGCCCCATTTAAAGGGAACCAACCCATTACTCAGCTACACTATGCTAAAAAAGGCATCATTACTGAAGAAATGGATTATATCGCCACTCGTGAAAATGTATCCCCTGAATTTGTTCTAGAAGAAGTAAAATCTGGACGGGCCATTATTCCAGCCAATATTAACCACACAGAACTTGAACCCATGATTATTGGTCGTAATTTCTTAGTGAAAATCAATGCTAATATTGGAAACTCAGCGGTTGTTTCATCCATCGATGAAGAAGTTGAAAAAATGGTTTGGGCCACCCACTGGGGGGCTGATACGTTAATGGATTTATCCACAGGTAAAAATATTCACGAAACCAGAGAATGGATCATACGAAACTGCCCGGTTCCAGTGGGAACGGTTCCAATCTATCAAGCGCTTGAAAAAGTCAATGGCATTGCGGAGGACTTGACTTGGGAGATTTATAGGGACACATTAATTGAACAAGCCGAGCAAGGCGTGGACTACTTCACCATCCATGCCGGGGTACTCCTTCGTTATATTCAATTAACCGCCAATCGGCGAACAGGCATTGTTTCAAGAGGCGGTGCCATTTTAGCTAAATGGTGCCTGGCTCACCACAAAGAAAACTTTTTATATACTCACTTTGAAGAAATTTGCGAGATCATGAAACAATATGATGTCAGTTTCAGCTTGGGGGATGGGTTGCGGCCAGGATCCATTGAAGATGCCAATGATAAGGCCCAATTCGCAGAACTTGAAACCCTTGGCGAATTAACCAAGATTGCTTGGGAGCATGATGTTCAAGTCATGATTGAAGGCCCCGGCCATGTCCCCATGCACTTGATTAAAGAAAATATGGATAAGCAGCTTGAGATGTGTCATGAAGCCCCATTTTACACATTGGGCCCATTAACCACCGATATTGCCCCAGGGTATGACCACATTACATCCGCCATTGGGGCCGCCATGATTGGCTGGTTTGGCACCGCCATGTTGTGCTATGTCACCCCCAAAGAACACCTTGGCTTACCGGATAAGCATGATGTTCGAGAAGGCATTATGGCTTATAAAATTGCGGCTCATGCCGCTGATTTAGCCAAAGGGCATCCTGGCGCACAATTACGGGATAACCTGCTATCAAAAGCCCGATTTGAATTTCGCTGGAATGACCAATTCAATTTAAGCTTAGACCCATTGCGAGCACGTGAATATCATGATGAGACATTGCCAAACGACAGTGCAAAAGTGGCGCATTTTTGTTCGATGTGTGGCCCTAAGTTTTGTTCCATGAAAATTTCTCATGAGCTCAAAGAGTATGCCTCGAATAAGGATCTTTCCATTGATGATGCTCAGGCTAGTGGCTTAGCTGAAAAAGCGAATGAGTTTAAAGCCGCAACAAAGAATTGATATTAGCCACTTATTTTCGAATGAGTTAACGCTTTTTTTAAATAACGCCTCACGAAGCCCATTACCAACCACGCATCAAGCCATTCTTCATCGCTTCATGACAGACTGGCATCGCGGGGCGCATGAACCTTATTACTATAATTTTCAGCATGCGGATGCACTCAAAAATGAACTGGGTCATTTTATTTCATGCAACCCTGATCATATTGCCATTGGCACCAATGTGGCACAAAGCTTTGCCTCTATTTTGCATGGTTACCCTTGGCAACCCGGTGATGAGATCATGCTCTTAACAGATGATTACCCCAGTGTCACGCTCCCCTTTCATGACCATCCCATGATTAATCTTCGTTGGATTGACCCCATCAATGGTTTAGCGAGCATCGATGAGCTCCAACATCACTTAACCCCGAAAACAAAGGCCTTGGCCTTAAGTTGGGTTAACTACACCACGGGTCAAGTCAATCCCATCGCTGAAATAAGCACGTTTTGCAAAAAATATAATATTCAGTTATTGGTGGATGCCACCCAAGCATTGGGGGTTTTTCCCATTGATTTAAGCATGATTCATGTCGATTTCTTGGTGGCGAGTTTATATAAGTGGTGCTTTTGCCCGCAAGGAACTGCCATTTCAGTTTTTTCGGATGCATTTATGAACGAACTGACACCGATTAGCTCTGGGGTATTTTCGCAAGTGGATCGTGGCATTCGCGCAACGCCCAATGCACCGGCGAGCTCCGCCCGAAAGTTTGAGTACGGCAATCTGAATATTTTAGGCATCATGCTGGCCCACGAAACGTTTCGATGGTTTAACACCCTTGGCGCCGTGCCCATTCATGACCAGTAAACACACCTGTCCCAAGGAATCTTTCGCCTTCTTAAAGACAAAGGCATGGCATTCCCCGTTGATTACTCCGACCATCACCAAAGCAGCATCGTGAGCTTTATTCATCCAAGCCCTGAAGACTTTATGTCCCGTTTGACAGCGGCTGGGGGCAACGCCACCCATCGTCAGGGGTTGATCCGGTTATCCCCGGGTCTATACCAATCACAAAACACACTTGATCAATTGGCCTTGATTATTTAATTCCTGGCACCTTTGCGGCATTTCAAGATGGGACATCCCCATGGATATGAGGAAGGGATCCCTTTTTCCGACCGTATTGAGTGAGGCCACGGCCTATCGCCCCATCACACCTGTAAAGAATCATTTGGAAAAAATTAATAATTTGAATCGTAGCTATATTAGTTATCTGAAAAACCTCACTACATTAGAGAAACTAATTTTCATTGATGTTTATAAGGCCTCTAACCCAGATGCACCAAAAGAATTAGACACAACGTTGCTTTTTAAGCCACTGTATTTAATTGTGTTAATGTATTTAACAGATATTTCAGAAAGCAACCAACTCTTTCAGGTTAAAAAGAAATTAGATTTTAGTTCTTCGATGAGTCCAAAAGAACATCTATTTGACCCTGTACAAACACTTCATGATTTAAGACACACCAATTATAACGCTTCTATTACCCCGCCAGAATATCAGGATTTTTATCGCAATATCACTCCTATTTCTTTAACAGAAGATGATAAATGCACCTATTTACACCCTCTATTTTTATCAGAATTGCAACCGGCCAGTTTTTCCTCTCCTGAAAAATAATACATGGATTCGTTTAGGAAACGTACTCATCAATAATGAGACGTGTGGATCCCCCTGATAAGCGATGGTCTAAGGACTCCCTCCCCATTACCTTGGAGTCCCGATCTTCTATCCAACCTTGATGACATTGATCGTCTATTTTTAATGACAAAACTATGTAATATGCCAGGGAGCCTCACCGCAAAACAACGAAGTGCCCACCAACTTTCAATCGATTTTGGTCAAATTGATAACGCCTTTGAATCAATCGTTTAATTATTGGTATGCCAAGAGAACGCATCAATCGCCCCCCCTCCCAACCAATCAGTGAGTAAATACAAACTCGTGAAATATTTTTCTATTGTCAGACGCCTTCAATCCCAGTGAGCGGCTAAAAGTGACCAAACGCTCCACTCCTTTCCACTGAATGTTATTGAAATTGATCGATTATTTCATCCAACCGCTGATTTGCTGATGCTCACATCGAATAAAAGTCATGAACCCCATCGAAAAGATGCGTCCATATCTCAAAAAAACACCCGCCCAAGTAAGGGATCAAGAACGTTGTCGTTCCATGAATTCTTTTTTAAGCGAGTTGCATGAGCAATGAAAAAACCTGGGGATTATTTTCAATTAATGCATCCAATCGCAGTTTGGCATCATTGAATTCACTCAGCATTTTTTCTTTGTAGCGCTCTGTTTCTGTGTACTTTTCTTTGGTTAGATCAATATAGTATTGCATGCCGTCACGAAGGTTTTGAGCAAATGCACTCAATCGTTTGATTTCAATTTGAGATACCTTCTCCGACAATGATTTTAACTCATTGGTTAAATATTGAATGTACATGTTCAATTCTGCCACAAAAAAGCTGGGGCGATTGGCGTCTTCAATTAAATTAATGCGACCATAGATATGATCAATCATTTCTTTCATGGTCACGATTTTATTGTAATACGCAATATTTGGCCCGGCACATACGGTTGACTTTAAGGGGCGATTATTTTCAATCCCATATTCAACTAGTGCTGGTGCGGCTAAATCTTCGCATAAACATGCTTTATCAATGATTTTAGTGAACGTATCTTCATAATCGGCCGATACCAAGTCCAACTTCTTTAACTGCTCTATTTTACGCTTTTGATACAAAACAGAGGCCTTGCAAATGGGCTTTTTGGTAAACTCAGTATCAAAAATCAAATGCCCCTTGGGGCATGGGCTGCCCGGACGACCGGATTCAACACGTTCGAGCTTTTGATGTTCGCTCTCGGTATTCTTCACTGTATTAAATGGCACACCTAGGGGAGATACACCACTCAAATAGCAGTCATCCTTTCCTGCTTTTTCAAGCAATAATCGGGTGGCATTATCAAGTGTGGTTACTTCCGGAACCAACAAAAATGGCGTCGCCCATCCCGTACTGGCAATGTTGTAATAGTTCATTAAAAATTGCTGCTCTGAATCTGTTCCAATCCCTCCCTGATACGTAACTTTGGAGGTTACATTATGAGGAATCCTCGCTTTGCCTTTTTTTGATAGAACATCATTGCAAATCGCATGACACTCATCATCCAATGCTGGCTTGTTCTTTTTAAACTCTTCCATAATGGGCCCACATAATAACCCATCCGTTGCAAATGCATGCCCACCACAATTTAATCCGGACTCAATTCGATACTCAGAGACCCAAATGCCTTTCTTGGCTAGGAATCGTCCTTGAATTAAACTGGACCTGTAATCAGACACCTTTAAAATCAAACGCTTTTTAAATTCGCCATCTTGATTATAAAAATCAGCCACATTCTCGCAATGGGCAAATAAACGGCGATTAAACCCTGCTGAAAATACAATGCCTGCGTTAATTTTTGAATTTGCAAACCCACGCAATGCGGAAACGGCATCGGAATACTCATCCGGTAAGGGCTCGTTATTTTTATCATAATTTGTGCGGTCTAACTTGGTCATGATGTTCACGTCAATGGCACCGGGTGCAATATAATCTTTACATTGTGCTTCGAGCCTCAAGCGTTCATCACCTGACGATGCGATCATGCTGTTGAAGACAGCTTTCATTGGGTGATCATTTTTAAGTAATTCAAAAAACTTTGTATTATCAGACGTATCTGTAAACGGTGTTACTTTCATTTGATGCACTTGATGATTGATTAAATCATCCAATAAATTCAAATAGGCTGTAATACGCTTGGCTCTGTAATCAACATCGTCTTTTTTGTTAATTGGAACATACTCAATGTGATACATTTCTGCGTAATACTTTCGCATGGCTTCACAAAGCTCATCATCACCAATCGAGACCACCGATGATATCCCAAATCTGGCAACCTTGTATGGCGTGTCAATCGTAAAGGCTGTCCCCATTACTGGAATATGAAAATCATGTGCTTGTTGTTTCATATTAGTTTCTCTCCCACTTATTCTAACTCATTTAATCAACTCATCCAAGTTAATTAATATCGTCTCTTCACATCTTTAACTTTCACGATTCTTTTTTTTTCATCTTAATTTATTATTGATCAAATTAAGTTAAAAATGTATGTTAAATACATGAATTCCAACAAATTATTTGAAAAAATTTTAGCAGAAACACCATTAACAAAAGCGGAAGCTATCTCGCTACTATCCAATGAAACGGATATGGTGGAACTATTAAGTACCACCTATACCCTAAGAAAGAAGTATTTTCAGAAAAATGTGAGGATACACATTCTAAATAATTCTCAAAACGGATATTGCCCCGAAGATTGTCATTATTGTGTGCAAGCAAAAGATTCTAAAGTTCCAATAGAAAAATACACTAAAAAAGACGAAGATCAAATCCTCCAGGAAGCTGAAAATGCTTATAAAAAAGGCGCCTTTCGATACTGCATGGTGTTTTCTGGCCGTGGCCCATCCAAAAAGCGTGTTGAGTTTTTATCCAATGTTATTAAAAAGATTAAAGCCAATTACCCCATTGAAGTTTGTTTATCTCCTGGTTTAATTTCAAAGGAAGATGCAAAGTTATTGGCCGAATCTGGGCTTGATCGATATAACCATAATCTAAATACCTCTGAATCCCATTATGAAAACATATGCACCACCCACACATTTAAAGACCGGTTAGATACACTGTCGAATGTCAATGCGAATAATATTGATATCTGCTCCGGTATGATTGTTGGGATGGGCGAGTCGGACAAAGATATTGTTGATGTTGCATTTAAACTTAAAGAAGTTAATGTAAAGTCAATTCCCATTAATTTTTACTTACATATGGAAGGGAATAAACTTGGCAAACTGCCAAAAGTATCGGCTGAAAAATGCTGTAAAATCGTTGGCCTTTTTAGAGCAATCCATCCAACGGCTGAAATTCGACTTGCTGCCGGGCGTGAATATTACTTGGGGGATATGCAATCCATGGCATTAATGGCGGCCAACTCTCTGTTTATGAATGGCTACCTCAATATCAAGGGATCCGATATTCACGACACCATTGGCATGATTGAACGGGCTGGGTTTACCGTTGATGCAGATATCGACTTATCGAATCTTAAAGAATCAGCGAAAACAGTGGCTGCGTTGGATGCATTTAATACAAGTCAACTTGAATTAAAAACAAAAGAAGAACTTTACCCCATCAATGCATAAAAAAAGCGCAATAAAATATTGCGCTTTTCTGTTCTAATCAAATGGATCAATAGTTAAACGAGATAGCTTGAATCTGACTTCTTTGCCAACTGATAAAACTCAGCCACACGGTTCCAATTTACAATATTCCAAAAAGCGCCAATGTAATCTGGCCGTCGATTTTGGTAATTTAGATAATAGGCATGTTCCCAAACGTCCAATCCTAAAATAGGGAACAACCCTTCCATGACTGGAGAATCTTGATTGGGGGTTGATTGAACACTTAATTCACCATTACCATCAACCACTAACCAAGCCCAGCCACTGCCAAAACGCGTGGTGGCTTCATTTGCAAATAATGTCTTGAACTCTTCAAATGATCCAAACGTATCAGATATTTTTTGTCCAATTTCACCCGATGGGTCTCCCCCAGCATTTGGGCCAATGATTTTCCAAAATAATGAATGGTTTAAATGACCGCCCCCATTGTTTCTAACGGCCCCCTTTATATTATCTGGAACAACACTCATATCCGATAACACATCAGATACTTTTTTCAACTCAAAAGAGGTTCCCTTTAAAGCGGCGTCAAACTTTGAAATGTAAGCTTGATGATGCTTTGAATGATGAATCTCCATTGTTTTGGCATCAATATGTGGCTCTAATGCATTGTATTGATAGTCTAATTCAGGTAATGCGGTCATGGTTTTTTTCCTTTCTCCCATTTTCTAGGATTTTGCCAATACTTTGACGTCTTGAAAGTAGGCTTGAACACCATCAACATCAGCCGTCATCGCTTTGTCACCTTTATTCCAATTTGCTGGGCATACGTCACCGTTTTCTTCATGAAACTGCAATGCATCCACTAAACGAAGCGCCTCATCAACATTTCGGCCAAGGGGCAAATCATTCACCAACTGATGACGAATAATCCCCTCTTTATCAATTAAAAATAATCCGCGGTAAGAAACCCCCTCGTCTTCTTTTAGCACATCAAAATCTGTTGCAATGGATTTTGTTAAATCTGCAACTAGTGGATAAGTAATGCCTTGAATGCCACCTTTCTCTGCGGGGGTATTTAACCACGCAAAATGGGTATGCTTTGAATCCACTGAACACCCGATGACTTGTGTATTTTTTTCTTCAAATGTGGCCAATTTTTCTTGAAATGCATGCAATTCTGTTGGGCATACAAATGTAAAATCCAACGGATAAAAGAAAAGCACAGTATACTTCCCCTCGAAATTTGATAATTTAAAATCATCGACAATTTGATTACCATTAATCACTGCGCTGGCAGTAAAATCTGGCGCTTTTTTTCCAACTAGACCCATATTTGTCCTCCTTTTTTTACTTATCTTACCTCAGTTCCTGGAGTGGAACAAGGTGATTTATCATCCGTTTGAATTCAAAATAATGATATTTTCTGAATCGAGTTGGATGAGGGCGCCGAGCGTTACCATCCGTCTTGTTTTTTTAGTTTTTTAAAAAAAATCCCTTTATAATGAGATTATGAAAAAATTAGCCATTGTAGGAAGTGGGATATCTGGCCTTAGTGCGGCGTATTTATTGAACCAAAAGTTTGACATCACAATGTATGAAGCAAACAGCACCTTGGGAGGGCATACAAATACAGTTTTAACACCTGAAAACGTGGCGGTTGATACGGGGTTCATCGTATTTAACGAAAAGAATTACCCTAATTTTTGCAATTTCATTGATCAACTTGGTGTCGAAAGCATTGAATCAGATATGAGCTTTGCCTATTTTGATCGATTGAAAAACCGTGGATATTCGAGTGATTTTCCTTCGGGTCTATTTAGTACTCGGGGCCATTTATTGTCGCCTTCGTTTTATCACTTCTTGTACCAAATCACACGGTTTAATAAAATAGCAAAAGCTGAGATTCGCAATATGGATCACACCATGACGATATTGGATTTTTTAAAAAAACATGGATTTAGTCAACGACTCATTGATGAATATGTCATTCCTATGGGTGCGGCCATATGGTCCACCTCACAAAATGATACATATCAGTTTCCTGCAAAATCATTTATTTCATTCTGGGAAAATCATTGTTTATTGCAAATATTGGACCGCCCAAAATGGCGAACCATTGCGGGCGGCTCAAAAAAATACATCGATGCACTCATCAAAAAAATCAATCTCAACTATTTTGTCAACCACCCCATTTATAATATCAAGAGAGAATCCAACAATGTGATTCTTTATGGACCAAATGGCGCACAAGATATGTATGATGGGGTTGTTATTGCCACCCATGCTGATCAAGCCTTAAACATGATTGAATCACCAACTCAGCTTGAGCAATCCACTCTTGGAAAATGGCAGTATTCCAAGAACCATACCACCTTGCATACCTCAACCAAGGGGCTACCCGCCAACCAATCCGGCTGGGCATCGTGGATTTACACTCGAGAAAATGACAACACCATGAGCGCTACTTACTGGATGAATCGACTTCAGTCACTGCCATCCAATACTCATCACTTTGTCACGCTCAATCCAACCCATGACATACCTAAAAAAAATCAACTCTACACAACACTAAATGAGCACCCCATGATGACACAACCCGCCATCAGTACCCAACGAGACTTACCGAAACTTAATGGCATCAACAACACATACTTTTGCGGCAGCTACTTTGGGCATGGGTTTCATGAGGACGGCATATCCGCTGCCGTTGAGGTTGGAAAGGCGCTGGGATGTTATTTGTAAAATCAAGAATTTGCAAAGGCATTACATCTCACACAAGATTCTCGCCCATTAAACGAACATTCACATATGGGCTAAACCATATGTTGATCCATTTAAATGAAGAAAAGCATTTAAATTCACTTCCACTATTCAAAAAAAACACACGCATTTTATTTTCTATCAATGATGCCAACTATTTAACACCTGGGCAACACTCATTAAAAGAAAAGCTCACCCTATTTTTAAAAAAAGAGGCGCCGACCATTGATTACACAGAGGCATTTCTGCTAACTTGCCCCACGTTTTTTGGGCTAAATTTTAACCCTGTAAGTTTTTTCTATTTATTAAATTCATCACAAGACATCATTGCCGTCATTGCGGAAGTTCATAATACGTACAAAGAAAAACACTTGTATTTACTCACCAACCCCATTGAAAAAAAGGGCTATTTAAACTTTGAAACCGTTAAAAACTTTCATGTATCCCCATTTTTTACAGTTGATGGAAAGTATCGTTTTATATTTTCCAAAAACATGGATAATATAGAGATAACCATCAACTATTTCAAAGGAAATCAACATATGTTTAACGCAAATTTAAAACTAACCACAGCGCCCTTAAATGGAAAACGACTCATGTTAATGTCCGGCAATTACATTCACACTGCCGTAACAACGTTTCCAAGAATTCTTATTCAAGCCGCAATACTTAAATTCAAACACCGATTACCACACTTTAAAAACCAAGGGTTGAAAAGCCCAAATTCTTTTTCTAGAAAATCACCCACAATGATACATAAACTTGCCATCAGCCTACTGAATAAATACCTCAAAAAAATAGACACCCATGGCCTTGAAATCAAGTGTCCGGATGGAAAACTATTGTCTTATGGTCAGCCATCAAGTAAAAAATTGGCGACAATCAATGTGTTAGACTACCGTTTTTTTAATTTACTTGTACTAAAATCTGATATTGGCCTTGCGGATGCGTATATCAAAAAATATTGGGACACCGATTCACTCGAGACAGTATTTGAGGTATTTATAGCCAATGAATCCCTTCTAAAAACAAGCAATGTATTCATATCATTCTCTCGAATGATCAATAAAATTCAGCACCACTTACGAAAAAACAACATTTCAAAAGCCAAGAAAAATATTTACGAGCATTATGATTTGGGCAATCGGTTTTTTGAGTTATTTCTCGACAAAAATCGTGTCTATTCATCGGCCATTTATTCATCACCATCGGAATCATTGGAAGATGCCCAAATTAATAAAATCAATCAAGCCTTAACCATGGCAGATGTGCAACCATCGCATCGAATTTTGGAAATTGGATCTGGATGGGGCGCATTGGCCATCCATGCCGCAACCACCATTGGATGCCATGTAACTACGGTAACGATTAGTGAAGAACAATATAATCATGTCAAAGCCGAAATTAACAAGCGTCATTTAGATGCATTGATTGAAGTTAAATTGATGGATTACCGATTATTGTCGGGAAAATATGACCGGATTATTTCGATTGAAATGCTTGAAGCTGTTGGTCATGACTATTTAACCACTTACTTTAAAAAATGTTACGATCTTCTAAAACGAAACGGAAAAGCCATGTTTCAATGCATTATGATTCCTGACAACCGATATGAATCGTACCGAAACTCTCAAGATTTCATTCAAAAATATATATTTCCTGGCGGGCACCTGCCATCCATGACCGCCATAAAAAAAGCCAGTAAAACAGCCAATTTTAATTGGACGATGTCAACGACCATTACCGATCATTATGTAAAAACATTACGGACATGGGAACAAACATTTCTTGAAAAAAAAGACCAGATTTTAAATATGGGATTTGATAATAAGTTTATTCAAACATGGGTTTATTACTTCAATTATTGCAGCGCTGGGTTTAATGCCAATTTCATTCACAACGAACAATTTGTCATCGAAAAATGATTATTGAATCCGTATTTCATTATTTTTTGTCCGCCATTTTTATATGCTTCTTCACTCTTTTTGGCGCGTTGATTTCATTTTGGATCACAAAAAAACACAGCATTATTGATGTATTTTGGGGAATCGGCATTACCATGGCGATTATAAACATAACAAAATTTAATTTCGGGGATTTGCATTGGGCCATTTACCTTATGGTCGGCTTATGGAGCCTTCGATTATCTTGCTTTATTCTTTTCACAAGAATATTAACGCCACACGTCGATCGACGCTATAGCAATATGAACCATAGGTCTCCAACAGGTCTCATGCTAAAGCAAATACTGATTCAAACCCCTTTGCAAGCGTTGTTGGTATTTACGACATATCCTTTGGTTCTTTCTTCATCCATTGAGCCAGTTTATTTAGCCTTGGGAGGCCTTCTATTTATGATTGGTTTTATTGGTGAAAGCTTGGCCGATGCTCAACTTCATGCATTCAAACAACATCAAAAAGGAATTTGCACATCTGGATTATGGGCATATTCGCGACACCCCAACTATTTTTTTGAATGCCTTATGTGGCTAGGAATTTCAATATCTTTTATTGGACAACCCCTTTGGGCAATTTCGTTTATTGGTCCTTTGTCCATATTTATTATCATGTATTTTATTACCGGCCCTTATACTGAAAAATGCAGTCTTGAACGACACGGGGATGTTTTTAAACAATATCAGTCAAACACCTCATATTTTGTTCCTTGGAGAAACTTCTAATGTTAAAGAGAGCCATTGTTCTATTTGCTCTGATTATTTCCACAACGTTCACACTTGCCGCTATCCCAACCTTGGATTCTCTGATTCAAAATCAATCAACAAATAATATTCCCAATTATGAAGCCAATGGATTAATAATGAATGCTCATACGAAGGAATCTTTTCCATTTCACATGACATTTAACCAAGAAATGTCAGGACTTTTCTTAACGGTTAAAACCAAAATGAGTGAATCAACACTTAATTTAAACAGCTCATTTCAAGTGCTTCATTCATCGTTCAACGTGAGCCACCCACCATTAATCGATAAACTCAACTATGATCAACGATTGGGTCAACGTAATGAATTGGATGAGGTCGTCTTCACTTTCTATTCAAAAGATTCGAAAACTCGTGAAAAAGGGGTCTACTATACAAAGAATACCTTGGATACATTTTCGATTTTTCCTATATTGCAAGTGTTATCTAAAGATGCTCCTGAACAATTTTCTGCAGATTTTTCAGTTCAACATATGGCAATTAAAGTCCCTGTTGTCATTCACAAGATGGTTACGAGTAATTTATTACCATTTTTTGATGGGTATGCATTGCCTGAACAACTAGAAAAGCACATTCGATCCACAAAAAAAACATACATCGTGTATGTGTTGTCGGTAACAGGATGGCAAGGCTTCCTCTACAATCATCGCCACTATTATGTATTTTCAAGTACCCCACCCTATAAATATATTGGGCATTGGGGAGGGCAAAATAAAACCAACTTATTTTCTTGGTCCATTAATCCTTAGAAATTAAATTATTGATGTAATTTAATTTGTATAATGTTACCACTGAATCAATCTCTTTCGTAGATAAATTTATGGATTTGATTTGAATATCTTGCCCATTGCTTTTCGAAAAGTATAAAAAATCCCCCATTGAATCAACCGCAACCGTAGCCCCCCTAGCTGAAATTGGTTCATGAACCAATTGAGCATATGACACATGTTGGTTAACTTTATAAATTTTACCATCCGTAGATGTTGAAAAATAAACATCGCTGGTTTTAGGATTATAGGCAATGGACTGAATAGGAACCATGATTTTCGTTAATAGTGTTCTTTCAAGCGTTTGTAAATCTAATGAGTAGACATTGGTCTTGTCGTGGTAAAAAACAACACGATTTGTTTCATCCAATACCATTTGTTTTGGCACAGGGTAAATTGTTACTCCCATATCTTTTGTAATATTCGTATTTCGGTTGTATTCATATAATTGTCCTGAGACATTTACAAATGTAACCTTCGTTAATTCAGAATTAATAACGGACGCTTCAATGAACTGATTTGGCTCATGTCGAAATATAATCTTGCCCGATGATGACATTACACTGACGGCCGTTTGTGTGGACGTTTGGAGAGATTGGGCATTCGTCCTATTCACTGAGTTGATTATGCCCCCTTCTACCTTTGTTAATGCCCCTGAATACTCATACAAATCACCATTCTCCATGGTAAAATAAAATCCATTTCCTTGGTATGTTCCAATAATGGTTTGCTCTCTAGAGCATCCAATTAAGCAAAAGGAAATGCAAAGAATTAAAATAAACTTTTTCATTAAAACTCCAATGGTTGGGATACATAGTATATGCAACCAATTATGAAATCTTAAACATTTATTTTTTTAGTTTGGGATGAATATTAACTGAAGCTTGATCCGCATTGATCATTTTTTTTGTAATGAAGTGCTTCGACATTAATGACGATAATTTTTTCCATATGTCCTTCACATTGTGCGTTTTATTGGGAATGCATTTATAATCGTTTTGAAGTTCTTCCCATCGATCCTCTAATGCACTGGATGACACAACCGAATTTCCAATACCAAGTTGGGACCCGTAATGCAACACCATAAAATCGGTAATGTCTTTGCAAAATAACTCAATTTTTTGTTTTGAGCTTATTTTAGTCACCAAGCATACCCTTTCCTTTAACTCAATAACCAGTTCCTGTACTAACAAGAGTGGATTATTATCCAATTCAGGTTTTAATTCTTTTTCCACTTTTTGCAAAGGATCCGTATGCTTAATTCTATAACTCTCAGGATTTGATCCACTGCTATTAATTCTTGGTACTGCCATAATGTAACCTCTTTCAAAGTTTAATATATACTAATCAATACAAATGTTCAAATAATTTATTGGGGCTTATGATATGATAAATCTATGAAACTTGTTTTGGTATTCATTTCTTGTATTTGTGTCACCATATTTCCTATAAAAAATGCCATTGCCAGCTATATTTTGGATGATATTAAATCCAATGTTTATGTAAAATCTCGAACACAGTATGCAGAAAATGATTCAACTCAATGGAATCAATATTCGAATGTGCTTCTTAATGTATCATTTCCAAAAATAGATACCTACTTAGACGTAAAGCCGCATCTTGAATTTGGGCATTTTTATAATCATTCCAACCCAACATCAGAATCCATGACGCGCTTAACTGAAGCTTATGTGGATGCCGTATTGCCCATTGGTATTCTTTCCTTTGGTGAAAAACGTTTCAGTCTTAATGGGGGACGTTTTATATCCGATGCAACGTTTAATTTACTGCCCCGAACCTTTCAACAAATTAGTTACATGACACCAAATAACAATATTCAGTTTTCATATCTAAAAAGTACATCAGCCTCAAATTCAACCCAAAAACATTTTTACAGCAATGGGTCTTACATCATTAATGCCAATCATTTAACCTTAATGGATTTGATTGATATAAATGCCCAGGTCTTTCTTTTCGAGGATATTTCCAACACTTATTCCATTACCTTTAGCAAACATTTCAATGGACAACACCTGATTGAATCTACTGTTTCTTATCAAACCAATCCATATAACGATAATCATTCATTTTATTCATCATCTCGAATTTTTCACGACGCCATATACAAATATTCTTTTAACAATCAATCGTTTCGATTGGGTACGCGTTTCTTTGAAGGTCCCCAAAGCTCTACGCCTGGTTTCAGTGCGCCATATAGTAGTGGGCACGCCTGGGATGGGTATGTAAGCACCTACATGTCAAGCATACAGAATGGTTTTTCGGAAGACTTTCGATCCATTTTCGGATCGTTTTCCACCCAGTTGAACCAAACACAGTTCGTCAATATTCACGGATATTTATTTCGTGGCCAGTCGCTCACTAAAAACTTAGGCGCTGAAATTGATCTTTGTATTCAAGATGAACTCATTAAGAATCGGCTTTTTTGGGTTTACAAAGTTGGCCAATTCATCCCTGGCATAGATAGCCCTGCGCCATCTGAACTAAAAATGTGGTTGGATTTCGTTGCCCAACTAGGTCCGATCAATTAATGTCCCTGACATATCATAGAAAAGATATCTTATCACATTTCACCTGTCAAAATACTGGAAAATGTTGCCTCTCTCCCGGGTATGTCTACGTAAATCAAGAAAATATTGCATCAATGTCAAGGGAGCTCAATGTTTCCATTGATTTTTTCATGAATCATTTTGTTACTCGAATCAATGGATGGGATGTCATTGCGAGTCCAACCTTTCGAACACATTGTTTTTTAGAACCAAATAACCGTTGCGAGGTCTATTTATCACGTCCAGATGCCTGTCGAACATATCCTGACTGGGACGCCATATGGGAAAGCGAAGATACAATTCAAAAGGAAGCACAATCGTGTGAAGGTTTAAATAGAGCCATCACTAAATTCAAACGCGCTATAAAAGAGTCTTAATGTAGCGGGAATAATCTTCGCCACACGCTTCTTTAATAATCATCGCCAATAATTCCGCAGATTGTTTGTCACATGATAATTCCCGTATGTATTGCTCGGCCAATGCGTTTGATTCTATTCCATTGGATAGACTGATATTAACAATAGCCAATATTTTATGGAGCTCACTCTTTTTGGCATTATGATCTTGGCCATAATATTCGGTTGAAAACGAGGACTCTTTATCTTTTTGAATATGTAATTCCTGACCTTTAAATTCCAGACTTGGATACGTAACCAGAACTTTACATATTCGCTCATATGCGTCGTAAATTTTTTCGCCGTACGATTTTATATGGGGATTTTTTCTCATTTTATTATCAATTAATTTTAATTGATGCAACATTTGGGCATCCACATTTTCATCAACCATGTACTGAACCATTTCTAAAATGGGTGCCTTTGTAAATTGACTGTAAATTGTTTGTGCTTTGGTCTGAACTGATGAATTCATGTTCCCCTCCTTCTAAAAACGCATATACCCATAAATAACGAAAGGTAAACAAACATTGAAAAAAATCAATATAGTGATCTCCGATTCTCATCTATACTTTTAATATGCTTCGCTGGGGAATATTATTTCTTATAATTTTATTATTGGGTTGTAATTCCGAAAAAAAACGAGCGTCGCATATCACCCATTTACATCCAGGAATGGCACATAATTTTATTTTGCAACAACTGGGAAATGACTCATTTCAAATGATCGATGTTCGTACCCCAGAAGAGTTTTCAAGTGGGCATATTCAAGGAGCAATTAATATTGATTGGATCAATCATCATAGCGACTTATTGCATTTAAACAAGGACAATACGTTAATGATATATTGCCGGTCTGGCCGGAGAAGTCAGTTGGCCATTGATTATTTATCAAAGCATGGGTTTAAGTATCTATTTCACATCAATGGGGGCATTATTCAGTGGAAAAAAGATGTGAAAAGCTTGATTCCTTCACCGAAAAATGAACATTAACCTATGGTTTATTCTTGTAACCTAGAAATAAAAAATATCCCCATGACGAAATCAGCAAAAGCCCGCCAATGGGTGTAACAAATCCAAACAACCTTATTTTTGTAAAAATCAAGAGAATTAAACTGCCTGAAAATAATAAGCACGAAATAATAAATAAATTATAGATTAATTTTGGCCAATGCCAATTCGCTTCACTAAAATGCAAAATTAATAATGGAACCGAAACATAAAATAAATATTTTGCGGCGACATCTAAGGTCTTTAATTCTTTTTGACTAAGCATATCGCTGAATGCATGGGTTAAAATGGCCCCAAAAATAACGGAAAAACTTCCAAATATACACCCAAATATTAAACCTCTCATGTTCTAATCATATCGCACTTTATTACTTTCACACCTAATTGTTTTTTAACTTTTACCGATAAAATCATCAATCAGATCATAAGTAAGGGGAAAAAATGAAAAAAATTTTAAAAATAGCAAAAAACCATTCAAAATTTGAAAATGCCGTTGAATGTATTCGCATATATTTAGGGATTGCGCTATTTTTTAAAGGCATTCATTTTATGATTAACCCTCAGGACTTGGTGTATTTTTTACAACAAGGACAACTGAATATTCTTGAAACTTTTATTTCACATTATGTTATATCTTCGCATTTGGTGGGTGGGTTATTGATAAGCGTTGGATTGTTAACACGTGTTGGAGCATTAATTCAACTTCCCATACTATCCGGGGCACTCGCTATTGTTCATGCAAAAGAATCGCTATTCTCAATCAATCAAAATATTGAACTGACGGCCTTGGTTCTATTTTTACTGGTTATATATGCCATTATTGGGTCCGGCAATTTATCGATGGATCATCATATTGTGGAAGATGACCCCGGCAGAAAAATTTGGATTGAAGAATTGGTAAAAAAAGTCTTTTCAACAGATGGGGCATTAACTTTGGTACGTTTGAGCAATAAGATAAGAAAAAAACCAGACAGGCAATCAAGCATCGACTTTAATCAATCGCTATTCGATCATCACTCAAAATTACGCAAAAGAAAATCATCTAAAAAAAAGTAATGGATTGTTTTTAACAGCGACATCCTGTACCTTATATTTATGATAATTGGTATTGCTTCAGACCATGGTGGTTATGACTTAAAACTGCATATTTTAAATGAGCTACCGGACATCTCTTTTAAAGATTTAGGAACCAACTCGTCAGATAGCGTTCATTATCCTTATTTCGCTGATAAATGCTGCAAAGCCATACTATCAGGTGATATTGATTCAGGTATTTTAATCTGTGGAACAGGCATTGGGATTAGCATGCGTGCCAATCGCTATTGTGGCATTCGCGCGGCATTGGTTCATGATGAATTTAGTGCAAAAATGTCAAAGGCACATAATAATGCAAACATTCTTTGTTTGGGCGGACGAACCACTTCGAACGAACTTGCACTTCATTTAATTCAAACCTGGATGGATACCCAATTTGAATCAGGTCGCCATCAAGATCGAATTGATCTAATTGATGCCCCTATTTAATAATTAAGGTTTTGATATAGATAGACTTATTCGATATCAGCTCTTTGGTAAAACCAAATCCTGTGGCAATCTTTTCACTCGAGAGAATGATGTCTTCGGTTTGTAACAATGGCTGAGAATCAATCACCAATAAGGAAACGTCTCTAATTTCACAAATTGTCAAAGACTCTTGCATTAATCCTTTGCCAATTCCCATATTGCGATAGTCGGGATGAACCCAAGGTCCCTCAGAAATTTTCAAATCAGCCCCATAATGTTCATATTCATTGATGGCTTCATGGTGATCTGAATAATCCACCAATGCCATGTATCCAACAATAGCGCCACAATCATTGGCAACAACGATACAAGATTCAGCATCAAAATAATGCTGCAAAAAATTAATCTCATCGGATAAACGATGGTCAACATTATCATTATGAGTTAACAATTGATATCGAAACTCCGCGATAATTTGCACCAATTCTTGAATAGATTCGCCCGTCCAAATGTCGTAATTTACTTCCATATGTATAAGTTTCTCAAATTAATCTAAAAAGTCAAATATTATGAAAATTTTATTTGAAAAAAGTTCAAAAATATGAGATTCTTATTTTTATTATTTCTAAGGAGTTAATTATGAAAAAAACAATTAATTTATTACTGGCTACGATCATACTTGCACTGCCAGTCTCAACTCAAGCATTTGAAAATAATGTAAAGTTAAATGCTGGATTACCACGTTTGACATCATTTGAATACGAACGAAAATTGAATAATGTATTACCAAATTTGAGTGCATTTGTTAACTATGGGTCCGGTGAACTTGATCTTGATAGTCAAAAAACAACCATCAATGGTCTTGGATTTGGGGCGCGCTACCGACTTCCATTAGGTCTAGGTTATATTGGGCTTGGTTACGGCACATTAAACGTTGACTATGCTTACGTACAAACCATTGCAAAAGGCGAAATTAGCCAAGGTGAAAAGGTTGATGTATCCGGCAAGTTTTCAGGTTTAATGATCGAATATGGTACTGACTTTAGCATTGGCCCCGTGATTATTGGTGGATCAGCTGGCTACATTATGGGATCCCCAGATATTTCAGCAAAAGTTAATGGAACAGCGGTTCCAAGCAAGGATGTCAACTCTGGAGCAGCCACCATTGACGGAATGATTCAAGCGGGTGTTTACGTAGGTTACGCCTTCTAATTCATCCTTATTTTCTAATCCAATAAAGCCTGGACTTGTTCCAGGCTTTTTATTTATTGGCAGTTTTATCCTTGAAGATTTATACTGAAGAGATGATGTGTTATTGCCATTCAGGACGTCCATATGCGAATTGTTGTGAACCGTATGTGAACCGAACATCATATCCTAAACTTGCTGTGCAATTAATGCGAAGTCGTTACACCGCCTTTTGCTTGCAACAATTCGATTATCTTCAACAAACATCCATCGAACAAATGCCCATTAATGAGCCAGTAGATTGGGTCAAACTGAGCATTATTAAAACCAATAATGGTGAAGTTAACGATTTGGTTGGAACCGTGGAATTCAAAGCGTTTTATTTGGATGAAGGCTCTCTATTTGTTCTTCACGAAGACAGTCACTTTGTAAAAAAAGAGGGCCGTTGGTTTTATGCGTTTGGGCATCATTCCATTGCACCCATTGAAGCTGAACAAATTTGACCTTGTCTAGGGGCATGGGCTTTGATAATGTTTCTATATGTCTGATTTGAATGCAGAAATATTAAAACGACGAACTTTTGGAATTATCTCTCACCCGGATGCCGGAAAAACAACGCTGACTGAAAAATTCCTTCTGTTCGGTGGTGCCATCCAGGTGGCTGGTGCCATTAAGGCAAAAAAAGCATCTCGCCATGCAACCTCTGATTTTATGGAAATTGAAAAACAACGGGGCATTTCTGTTGCAACGTCCGTGATGGGATTTGAATACAACAATAGAAAGATTAATATTTTGGACACCCCTGGTCACAAAGATTTTTGTGAAGATACCTACCGTACACTCACGGCCGTTGATTCTGTAATTATGGTTATTGATTCCACCAAGGGTGTTGAAACGCAAACGTTTAAACTCATGGAAGTTTGCCGAATGAGGGATACGCCAATCATCACATTCATCAACAAAATGGATCGAGAAGGCATGAGTCCCATCGAATTATTGGACAATATAGAGTCTAGCTTAAAGATTCAGGTCTGCCCATTAAGTTGGCCCATTGGATCCGGCAAAGCATTTAAAGGGGTATATAACATCTATTCAAAAGAATTGGTTTTGTATAAACCCCATCAAAAACAAGATGCTCATGACACTGTTAAAATCACCGATTTAAATGATCCCAAATTGGTTGACCTTATTGGCGAAGACGCCACGAATCAGTTAAAAGATGACATGGAACTGGTTGAAGTATATCCGCCCTTTGATTTAAACGCCTACTTGACGGGCACCATCACGCCAGTGTTTTTTGGATCCGCATTGAATAATTTTGGTGTAAAAGAACTGCTAGACTGCTTTATTGACATTGCCCCACCCCCAAAAAATAGAGCCACCACCCACGGAACCATCGAACCCATTCAACCAAAGTTTTCCGGGTTTATTTTTAAAATTCATGCCAATATTGATCCAAAGCACCGCGATCGTATCGCTTTTTTAAGAATTTGTTCCGGGACATTTGAACGTCAAAAAAAATACTTTCATGTACGAAGTGAAAAACAAATCCGAAGTGTGAACCCAACCGCATTTATGGCCCAATCAAAAACCGTCATTGATGAAGCTTTCCCAGGCGATATCATCGGATTGCATGACACAGGCAATCTTAAAATCGGAGACACATTAACTGAAGGGGATGCATTCCACTTCACAGGAATCCCCTCATTTTCACCTGAAATATTTAAAACCGTTAAAAATTTGGATCCCATGAAATCCAAGCAATTAAAAAAGGGACTGGAACAGTTAAGTGAAGAAGGCGTTGCACAATTATTCTATAAGGAAATTGATGGGCAACCGATGATTGGAACCGTGGGAGTGCTTCAATTTGATGTGATTCAGTACCGCTTAGAGCATGAATATCAAGCCAAATGTCGATTTGAGCCCTTAAATTATACCAAAGCCTGTTGGATTACCTCTGAAAAAGATGAGGTCATGTCTGATTTTATTCGGCGAAGAAAATCTCAAATCGCCAAAGATAAAGATGGGCATTGGGTCTTTTTAACAGAAACGCGATGGAGTCTCGAAAGAGAAATTAAAGAGCAGGAAGACATTGACTTCCATTTCACATCTGAATCTAGCCATTAATGGCATATGCCTCATGAGGCCAATGAAGCTGATCTTTAATAAAGCTCAATTTAGGGGCGTTATCATCTTTTGGAGATAATAACGGCACATTCCCATCCAACGGCCATTTGATGCCAAGGCTAACATCATTCCAGGCAATCGAACGTTCGAAATCCACGGCATACAAATCCCCGCAGGCATACTCAATATCACAATCGGTTAACGCTAAAAAACCATGGGCAAACCCCACAGGAACATAGAGCATCTTGTGGTTTTCTTCCGATAGCTCAATTCCAAAAGATTGTCCAAACGTTGGGCTTTTTGGCCGAACGTCCACTGCAACATCATAGATTTGACCGCGTAAACAACGAACCAATTTTGATTGTCCATAAGGCGGCAGTTGGAAATGAAGTCCCCGTAATGTCCATTGCTGAGACCTGGAATGATTCATTTGGACAAACCGATGATTAATGCCCACATCGGCTAATTTTTGAGGGTGAATGACTTCTTTAAAGAAACCACGATCATCGCCATGAACCATTGGAATAATAATTTTTACGCCAGCAAGAGGAGTTGATATTGCTTCCATATGTTTATGGTATTCATTGGACCATTTCTTCGTCAATCACTAAATTTACCATGCTATACTAATATTTATGGATTTAATGGTTGGTTTACTCACGATCTACGTGTTTGTTGTTATTGGATTTATTGCAAAAAGACTATTTTATGATACCCTTCATCAACAATCCTTTGTTACTATTTACATCTATTTTTTTATGCCCATAGTTATGATTTGGGGAATCTTATCCAAACCGCTAAATATTGAACTTATTTTAATTCCCGCTTACTTCTTAATCATGTTAATGGTTGGTACACTAATTAGCTTTTGGTTAAGTCAACGGTTTTTAACCCATGCAAAACACCAAGCCATTGGAACCATTACTGGGATGATCGGAAATACAGGAAACATGGGCATTCCCATTGGATTCGCCATGTATGGTGTTGAATCTGTCCCTTACACAGCCATGATCAATTTAGTCAATGCCATTTTTGTTATGACCATTGGGGCTTATACCTACTCGAGAGGGACTTTTTCTGTGAAAGAATCCATACTCAACGTATTAAAACTGCCCCTCATTTGGGCCACTGGATTGGCTTTTATTATTCAATGGAACGGTATTCTCATTGCCAATCACCTATTCTTACTTTTAGAAATCATGGCTTATGCCGGGATTGTGATTCAACTTGTTATTTTTGGCATGTTTTTAGCCACTGTGTCATGGCGGGTATTTTACCCAAGAATCGCCAGCATTGTTTTGGGCTCTAAATTCATATTATTGCCAATCATTGCACTTATCACCATCACGTTATTTGATATAAAACCTTTCTATGCCCATTTAATTCTATTGCAAGCACTGGTGCCCATTGCCGTAAATAATGTAAATCTCGCATCCCTGTATGATTGTTACCCCGATAAGGTTGCCTGGGTATCGTTTATTTCGTTTATACTGGCGTTTGGGTGCCTTCCAATCGGATTATTACTATTGCGTTAAAATAACTGCAATTGGACAATCTCACCGGTTGTTGCATCTTTCTCAAATTTATCCAACCAGTCTTGAGCTTTTTGGGTGACGGCGATTGGAAGCCCCGCCATTTTTGCCACCATAACTCCGTAACTCTTTTCAGCCGCCCCGGACGTTAACTTATAAGCAAAGATCAATGATTCGCCATCATCATTGATTTTCATGGATGCATTTTGTATTTGCGGGTATTTTTCAGACAATGCGGTGAGCTCATGGTAATGGGTAGCAAATAAGGTTCGTGCTTGAATATTGGAGACCAAGTATTCACTGACCGCAGCCGCAATGCTTACCCCATCAAAGGTGGACGTCCCTCGACCAATTTCATCCAGCAAAATCAAACTATGCTGATCCGCATTTTGGCAAATGGTGGCCGTTTCAACCATTTCGACCATAAATGTTGACTGTCCTTCGGCCAATTTATCACTGGCGCCAATGCGCGTGTACAAGGATTCCACAATTCGAAAATGAGCCATTTCAGCGGGGACATACCCACCCATCTGACCCATGATGACACACAGGGCCACACTGCGCATTACCGTGGATTTACCGGCCATATTTGGTCCGGTAATGAGCATGAATGGTTGATCTTTTGGCAAAGCCACATCGTTTCTGATGAATGGCGTGGATTGATGTTCAGCCACCATGGGATGCCATAAGCCTTGGATGACCAAATCCGACTGGGGCTGGCCATGAATGGTTGGGCAAGTGAAGTTGTGCTTAATGGCCACACTGGCCATGGATTGTATGGCATCCATATGAGCAATAATCGATGCGTATTCCTGCAAATGTGGCACGCATGCTTCAACGGTTTGAATGAGCTCTTCGTACAATCGTTTTTCCAAATTGGCTTGCTCTTGTTGGGCATTTAATAGTATGGTTTCTTTTTCCTTGAGTGTGGTGGTAATGTAGCGCTCAGCCGTTGTGAGGGTTTGTTTTCGAATAAAATGGTCTGGCACTTTGTCTTTATGGGTGTTTGGAATTTCAATGTAGTACCCAAATACTTTGTTAAATCCGACCTTTAAGCTTTTGATCTGCAACTGTTCTCTCAGTTGAGGTTCAAGATCTTTGATCCATTGACGAATTGTGGCGAATGATTCGCAAAGCTCATCAAGCGATTGACTGTGCCCCGGCCGGAAAATCCCACCCTCTCGGCAATGATTGGGAACATCATCCAGCAAGGCTGTATTTAAGGTATGCGCTAGCTCTTGCAAGCCCCCATCAATGATGGCACTCAAGGGCAATGACTGGGATGAAAAAACAGATCCCAATTGATTTACAAACCCCAAAACATCGTGAATAGAACCCAAGGATTGAGACAATGCCACCATGTCTTTGGGGTTATTTACACGCACACAAATTTTTGCAAGTAATCGTTCAATATCGTTTAAATGATCGGTTAAGTTGGCCCATTTTGAAAACACATCCTGATTTATTAAATGCGTGACTTGTTGCTGACGCGTTTGTATTTTATCCTCATCGATCAAGGGGTATCGAAGCCATTCACGTAACTGTCTTGATCCCATGCTCGTGTTGGTATGATTAATGAGTGAAAATAACCCCATCTTTTTTTTAAATAGGTCCAAATGATCCATTACCCCTTGATCAAATACGCAACAATCTTTGGTTGTTCTTGCCCGAATCTGATGAATATGTTTAAGACTTGATTTTTGTGTGTATGCCAAGTAATCCAATATGGCCACGATGGCTGGAAATGCGGATTGATTATCTTCAATGTGAAATACCGCCAATGATTGCACATTAAAATGATTTAAAATATAGGTTTTGGCCTGCTGGGTTTCAAATGGAAAAAAAGCGCTTTTGGATGGATGGTTAATGGCATCAAAGCATGCATCTGAGACCAATACTTCACGGGCATCCAGGCGCATCAGTTCTCGTTGAGCGTTGTCCAGTGAATCAACAACGTCACAAAAAAATTCCCCCGTTGTGGCATCCACCACCGCATAACCAACCGAAGATCTGGCTTGATGAATGGCCACCAAGTAATTGGCCGCTGTGGACTCAAGCACCGGATCCAACTGAGTGGTTCCAGGGGTTACGACTCGAACAACATCACGTGGTGTTGGGCCTTTTCCATCAAAATCACCCTCCATTTGTTCACAAATGGCCACTTTGTAGCCATGCTCTACTAACTTAGACACATAATTTTCAGCGGCGTGAAAGGGAATGCCACACATGGGAATCCGTTTGTCATCTTTGCCGCGCCCCGTTAAGGTTAAGGATAAAACCTTTGATGCAATCTTGGCATCATCATGAAACATTTCATAAAAATCACCCAATCTAAAAAATAAAATGGCATCCTTGTGTTTCTTTTTTATGCTGTCATATTGTTCCATCATTGGTGTCATCGACATACCTACCATTATAAATGAACCCCCCATTGATGCAAGAAAGAGCTTTGTGTTTTAATTTCCCCCATGATAAAATTTACTTAAATAAATCATATGATCAAATGAAGTAACTACTGTTTTGATGTCAATGATTCATCGGAGGTTATTTATTATGGCAGTTGCAAAATCAGATGGACGGTCACTAAGTCCAGTACAGACGAGAGTCCGTAAGGAAACATTGGTTTCTCAAAGATTAGGATCCGCTAATGCTGACACTTCACGTATTATGGAAGGCACTACAAAACATAGTTTAGAGATGCAGGGAGGAGCTGGCAAAGTCAATGCTTCAGTTGTGGACGGAACCAAAGTAAAAGAAATGGAAGCTTCGTTAGAAAAGGTAAGTATATCTTCTGGGTCAATGAAACCTCAAACCACTGGAGAGCTTGGTAAAGTTGCTGACGCTTCGGCGGCATAACCACTACATTTTGACCTAATCTAGTTAAACGCTCATCCGTGGATGAGCGTTTTTTTTGCCTCGCTTATGGGAATCGGCACGGTAATTTTTGCACGACTTCTTCGGCAAATGTTTTATGAATGGCATTCACTTTTGCCATTTCAAGGGAACCTTCATTATCTTGGTAAATCATGCGAAACGACACATTCACTTCATCATGGCCTGGTTTTTGATAAACCCCGCATAAAATGATGGATTCACAAGCGGTTGGCTTATTGGCACGAAGAATGGCCAATGCATCCCCTACCGAAACCCCTTGATCCATAATATAGGTGACATCGCGTGTGGTGGATGGGTACTTTGAAATAAGTTGATATTGATGCATTGAATTGCCCCCGGTTGCTGCCAAATTAAACTCGATTAATCCGCAAACGCCCAACTTTCGCTTGGATTGAATGCTGGGATGCAACATACCAAAACACCCTATTGCGCTACCGTCCACTAAAATATCAGCAGACTGCCCTGGATGCAAGCGTAAATTATCAGATCGTTGAACATCAAATTCATGACCCAATAACTGCTCAACCACCCCTTTAATATAATAAAAATCAATGCCCGTTTGATGAGTACTTGCGTGGGGTTCGTGATGACGATCTCCCGCAATTAATCCAGAGAAATGCCACGCTTCGTGACCACAGCTTGACCACACTGGCCCCATTGAAAATAATCGACAAGGCAATGAGTGACGGGTGGCATTAAACGCCGCAATGTCAATGAGTGATTGCATTGCATTTGATCGTAAAGCTGTCAATTCTGGCGTTATTGGATTTAAGATGGCCGGTTGCCCATCCACATCATTTTCAAGCAGTGGAAATGGGACCACTTCCGTTAACCCCAGATGCAATGCACGCTGCTGAAAGTCTTGGCGCTTCGTCCAAAGCGGATGGTGCTGAACACGTAGCATATGGGCCATGGGTGTCGGCGGGACACCTTCAATTCCTGAAAAGCGACACATTTCTTCTGCAATGTCTGGCCATTCTTGGCAATCATGGGCCCTAAAACTTGGAACATGCACCTGCGTGCCGTCCACACCAAACCCCAAAGGGATCAACTGTTGCTTTAGCTGGTCTAGAGAATACGATGTTCCCAAGAACTGATTGATGGTATCCATGTGAATATCAATGGTGGTTGTTTGTTGGGCCAGATCCCCTTTAACTGCGGGTTCATGCACATGAATATCATCATGCATGGCCAATAATTCATGAACACGGGCAACCGCCAGCATGAGGCCCGCGGCATCCACATGTTTCTCAAAACGATTGGAACTTTCTGAACGAACCCCCAACATTTTGGTCGCTTTTCGAACCACCACAGAATCAAATAGGGCGGTTTCCAATACAATGGTATTGGTCGCATCACTAACTTCACTTTCTCTAGCCCCCATGACACCAGCCACAGCCTCAATGCGACCATTGCACTCAATGATGGGAATGGTTGCATCCAATGTGTATGTTTTTTCATTTAATAATTCAACGGATTGCCCCTGGGCAAGCGTGGCACGAATGGATTCAATATTGGCCGCATCAAATGCATGCATGGGCTGCCCAGTTTCGATCATGACAATGTTCGTGACATCCACCAACCACGATAGCGGTCGAAATCCTGAGTAATAGAGCTTTGTTTGAAACTGCAATGGGGTTGATTTGTTATGAACACCAGATATTTTTTGAGCTCGATAGTACGAACAAAAAGTTGAATCAATCTCACACGTGATATTACTTTGTTGAGTCGGAGCTATTTCTTTGGGCGAAAATGATTTTGATTCACCATACAGTGCGTGGCATTCCCGGGCCAATCCCAATAAACTTAGGGCATCCCCACGATTGGGCAAAATGGAAACATCGAGAACGGTATCCAGCAAACCGGCGGCCTCAATGAAATCAACACCCACGGGCGTGTCCGTTGGAAGTACCCAAACACCCGGCGATGTGTCCGTTAATCCACATTCTACGGCCGAACACATCATGCCATTGGACTCAACGCCACGAAGTTTTCCTTTTTTTATTTTAAGCCCACCAGCCAACGTCGCCCCATGCAAACTCACTGGAATTTTATCGCCCTCATTCACGTTATCTGCCGCGGTGACAATTTGAATGGTGTCGCTGCCAATATCCACTTGCGCAACCCGCAAACGATCCGCATCTGGGTGTGCTTTAAATTCTTTAATATGCCCCACCACAATCTTTGATAAGTCCCGCCCTTTGTGATGAACCGCTTCAATTTCAAATCCAATCCGATTTAAATCATGAATTAAAGTTTTTTCGTCCGGAAACACAGCAAATTCTTTAAACCAATTGAGGGATACTAACATGCGCCGGCTCCTTGTCGTAAAAATCGAATATCATTGTCGTAAAATGCACGGATGTCTTGAATCCCATACTTTAACATGGCCAATCGATCGATGCCCAAACCAAAGGCAAACCCAGTGACTTGATCGGGATCATACTTAACCGATCGAAATACGTTTCGATGCACCATCCCAGCGCCCAATACTTCCATCCATTCTCCAGTGGATTTAAATTGAACATCCACTTCAAATGATGGCTCAGTAAATGGAAAATAGCTGGAACGATATCGAATTGGAAAATCATCCTCAAAAAATATTTTTAATAATGTCTCGAGTGTAAATTTTAATTCGGGTAATGATACCCCATGATTAACATAAAGCCCTTCCAATTGATGAAACATTGGAGAATGGGTTCTGTCCGCATCGCATCGAAATACTTGCCCTGGAGCAATAATTTTAACTGGGGGCTGATGATCCTTCATATAACGAATTTGAACCGATGATGTGTGGGTGCGCATGACCCGATCTTTTTCCAAATAAAAAGTATCATGCATGTCACGAGATGGGTGTGATTCTGGAATATTTAATGCCTCAAAATTATGAAACATGTCTTCAATAATTGGCCCTGAGGCCACAGAAAACCCCAATGACTCACAAATTTGAACCAACTCAGCTTCCGCTCGTTTAATGGGATGCATGGCACCAATATCCATACGATCACCAGGCAATGTAATATCAACGGATTCTTTGGCCAATTGCTGATTGAGTTGCTCTTCTTCCAAGGCCTTAATTTTTTTATCAAAAGATCCCAAATACTTTTGTTTGATTTCATTGACTTTTTGACCAACCAAAGGTTTTTCTTCGTTGGTTGCCTCTCGGATGCCCTGCATCACCTGGCTAATTCTACCTTTCTTTCCGAAAAAAGATTCCTTTAATTCAATGATTTGATCAATGCTTGATACGTCGTTAACTTGACGCCTTAAATCTTGGTCAATATGATCTAGTTTTTCTAATAATGACATGGGTAAAATAATATCGGATTGAGGATGATTTTACAAATTATAGTCCATGTCAAACACAATTATTTGAGGGTGGCTAATCAAAAACTTCACATTAGATTTGATCATCATTCTAAAAACCTTGGTAAATTATTGATCAAATATAATAAAAACCCCCATTTTTTTCTTAAATTATATTGCCCAAATATGAGGTAGTGATTACACTAACGGTATGGGTAAATTAAAACTCCTGGATGAGAAAAAACAATTTCAATCTGAATTAATTGATATTTTACTGGATAAAGCCAGTGTAAATCGCTATAAAACATTGGCTGATTATTGCAATGCCAACAAACTAAGTTTAGATGAAAATGAACATAAGGAATTTATTAAAAAAGTAGAAAAAACCATTTATGATCAAGTCGTTTACTATGCGCATTTAATGTACCACTACATGGAAACCTCCGGAGATTGGGGAGAACCAGGGGAACAACAAGTGAAGATCACTTTCTGTAGAAACTTACTTAAAGTTGATCCGAAAGTGCACTTGGATGCGGAGCATGCGACAAAATTTAATGAAAAAGTAAAAATCACCATTCAAGATTTAAAAATTAATGCGCTATCCGCTGAAGTTGCAAAGCAACAACTTCGACAATATAAGTTCAAACTATTTGGTAAAGAATTTGAAACCTTTAAGGCCTTGGATTTGGATCGATATCTGAAATTTTCAGGCTCCAATAAATTTTTACATGCGGGGCAATACGGTGCTCAAATGGAATTCATTATGGGGTCTGGCAAACACAAAGATTACCATGGATATAACGTAACATTTGTTCAGAAAGAATACATTCGAACCCCAAACAATGTCATGTCTATGGCCGCCATTATTGGGCATCAGAATATTTACATTCGATTGGAATCCCTTAAAACCATCTTTGCTCAAAAATGGATTCAGATTTTTGATTACAATGAGTTTGAAATGCTCACCATTCATTCGGACCCTTTTTGGAATATTGCTGAAGGCATTAAACAACAAGTATTGGAAAAATATGATATTCAGACCAAAGAGTTGCTAATTGAAAAAGAATCCACATTTTTAAATGATATGTCAGAAACCATTCTATATCATGAATTGGGACATGGCATTATTCAGCATCATATTTTACCCTTCGAATTAGGCGCTATTGGTGAGGCATCCAAACTGTATGGCGAAAACATTTATACCGCTATTTTAGAATTTTTAGCTGATTTTTCGCCTGTTCATAATAAACTTAAAGGCCCCATACAAAATATGATTGGGATTAGTAAAACGGATCTTAATCGAGCCAGTCGCATGTATTTAATGTATTTATCAGATACCTGGTTTTATAATACGGATGATAACTACATGTACACTTATTCGGATTTAATGACCTTAATACTGATTCGATATATAACGTCTGGTGGCATTGACTTTAAAAAAATGGAGCAGGAGCTATTGTATGATCAAGGCACATCATCTCATTTTGATCGCATCATCGATTTATATAAAGCCGATATTACGGAACTAAAAACAATGTGTGAAAATGCCACATTTAATATTGGTGGTACAGACATGCCCTATCAAAAAATCCGTGATTTCTTAATTGAAGAATTCCGAAAAAATGACGGGTTTGTTCATGTTGAAACCTATGAATTTCTTGTGCCTTTTTGGTCCAATATTTTAGGCTACATTCAAACGGTCTCCAACTCCAAAGAATTGGTGAAAGATTTTCTAACCCAACAACAAGAAAAAGCATTAAAAAAAGTAATGGTCCTGTCTTGTGGCAAAGAAACGGCCATGAAATATAACTTTGATCATCGACAATACATTGTTGATCGGATGAATGAATTAAAAATATTAGCCATTGACGCTAATTAAAAATAATTCGATTAATGTAACTATCCATTTGATCGAGTACTTTTCCAGTTCCTAATGCAACGCATGATAATGGATCATCCGCAATCGTTACTGGCAATCCCATTTGTTGATGAATAAACTCAGCTAAACCACTAAGCATTGCCCCACCTCCAGTTAATGTAATTCCATTCGAAAAAATATCAGACGATAGTTCTGGGGGGGTGGTTTCAAGTGTTCGCCGGACAGCCGTTACGATGGCCATGACAGGCTCTTCAATTGAATCGCGAATTTCCATGGATGATATGGTAAATGTTTTGGGCAACCCGGTCAGTAAATCTCTCCCAGTTACTTCCATGCTTCGTTCCTCTTTAAAGGGTAGTACGGATCCAATTTTGCATTTCATTCGCTCGGCGCATCGATCCCCTATCAGTAAATTATAGTTTTTTCGGCAATGATTAACGATGGTTTGGTCAATTTCATCCCCAGCAATGCGGATGGACTCAGAAACCACAATGCCCCCCAAGGAGATGACCGCCACCTCCGTGGTTCCACCACCAATATCAACAATCAACCGACCACTGGGTTCAAAGACATCATGTCCTGACCCAATGGCCGCTGCCATGGGCTCTTCAATGAGATAACAATGTTTTGCTCCCGCCATATTTGCAGCATCTAAAACAGCGCGCCGTTCAACACTCGTAATGCCATAGGGAATGCCAATCAAAAGTCGGATTTTTTTAAAAACTGGCACACTGGCTAACTTTAAAAAATGCCGAATCATGGCTTCGGTTGTTTGATAATCTGAAATAACACCATCTTTGAGTGGTCGAATGGCAATAATGGACGCGGGGGTTTTCCCAACCATTTCATATGCCAAATCTCCGATGGATAAGACCGATTGAGATTGCTGGTCAAAAGCAACCACACTGGGTTCACGAATAATAATGCCATGGTTTTCCTTGTAAACAACACTATTCGCCGTTCCAAGATCAATCCCAATATCACACATCCGAGCATTCGATAATGACTTCAACATGATTTGACTATACCATAGTGCGAAAATATTTTTAACAATCTATTTATTGGTAACCCCATCACGGTATGGTAATCTCCATTGATTGAATCAATAAACGGCGGATTATCTTGAATCCCGTAACCTCCAGCTTTATCAAATGGTTGAAAGCTCTTAATATAATCATCAACCTGATCATGATCATACGGTGTGAATGACACCTCGGCCTCATCCACACACACCATCCAATCAGATCTCACTGAATCATATAAAACACATGCCGTAATGACTTTATGCACACCACCTGATAAAGATTCCAACATCGTAACCGCTGATTTATGATGTCGTGGTTTTCCATAAATCTTTTGATTATTAACAACAATTGTATCCACCCCCATGATTAGGCCTTGATAATTAGCAACAGATGCATGGGCTTTGGATAAGGCCAGCCGAATCACATATTCTTTTGGGGTTTCAAAATCAAACCGTTCAGGTTCATGAGTCATTAAATTATCAATTTGTGTAAACGAAATATGATGGTCACCAAGAATCTGAACTCGCCTTGGCGACTTTGAACATAGAAATAGAGGGGTTCCCATACTTAGTGCTTTGATATAAAGGATTGAATATTACGGTTACTTAATTGATTAACCAATCGTTGCGCAGACGCATGTGTTTTAAATGCCCCAACTTGAACCTTATAGGACACTTTGTTGTCACGCGAGGTTAATGACCATACGTACCCGTCAAACCCTTTGGATTTAATTTTACTTAATTCAGCTTCCGCATTTTTGATATTTGAAAAACTGCCAGCAATGACGCGATACACCACTTTTTTTGTGGGGGCTGGTGTATTGGTAACCACAGGCACTATTACTTTTTTGGTCTCAACGGGTGCACTTACCACAGGCTTTTGAATTGGAACCATGTGTTTATTAATTGCAACATTTTTGACAGGCGCTGAATCCACCATATCGTTTTGATTATCCTCTGGCAATACATCCCAATTGGCTGTATTGGACTCCTTGATAGCCTCATCAATCGGAATGGATTCAATTGCAACATCGCTATGTTGATTCATATTTAATGCATTTTTGCCAACTTCAAGAACCCCAAATGTAACCAATATTATGACAACGATACTGATTGATAATACAATGGCTGTTTTTTTCCAACTAAATGTATACTCTTCTTTTTGTTTTAATGCATCTCCAATACCATTATTGAATTCTAATTCTTCGTTGATATCTATATTTTCAAACTCTGAAATTGACATAAAAAAATTATATCATAATTCAAGTTTGGACGAAAACACCTGATTTTTTTATACTGTAGTCATGGCCCATAACTTAGAAATCATTCAAATTAGTTTTCCTGTTGATTTTCAACTTCAACCGATAGCATCTCAATTAATTAAGGAAAAACTTGCGATTTGTATTCATGAGTTTTCAACCGTCACAAGCTTTTATGAATGGAACAACACCCTAGAGTCCAGCAAAGAAAAACTCGTTCATATTAAAGCCAAAAAACATCATTTCAAAACCATTGAATCAATCATTATGAAAGCTCACCCCTATGATGTCCCAGAAATTATTGCCATCCCCATGGGGGCCATTAGCCAACCATACCTTGAGTGGGCCAATGGAATTTAGTTCTGATTCACTTCTTTTAAAAAATCAGAATCCATGCCTTTTGTCAGGTTAGACCCATCTTCAATAATGTCTTTTGTGCTTGTGGCGGCCTCTATTTTTTGATTCACTAATGCTAATCTTAAATTATCTTTTGATTTTTCAAATGTGTCTTTTAAATAGTTTAATAAATTTATATTTTCAATGTCTGATGCCAGTAATTTATCAAACTGCTGATCTCGTTTGGATGAGAATTTTTCTTGATTATAAATTTCAGCAAGCAACACATGGATTTCAGGAATAAACGCGCCAATTAATGATTCTTTGATTTCACCTTTTAATAAAATTTGTTTGGCATTGGGGACATCGCCCAGCATGAGATACAATTGCGCAATTAATAAGTTTGGGTATGGATTTGATGGGTCCTGTGAAATAACCCCTTGGTACGCATCAATCGCTTCCATTAAGCGTCCCTCATTTTTAAGTTTCAACGCATTTAAACTGGGATCTAACACTTTAATTTCTCGGCCAGCTTGCTGATTAAATAAGTAAGAATAGAATACCCGACGTTCCCAATCTTTCTTCAATTGATCTTCTGTGATTTGCTGAGTCACCGGTAATTCTGATTTATTTTTTAACTCAACGATAAAGTAACCATTTAATGTTCGAATTGGTTGAGATATCTCCCCAGGATTGATGGAATAGATGGCTCTGGCCAAATCAGGAATCACTTGATTAATGGATAAGCGTTTCGATTGCATGTTTGGGGTTGCGATGCCCATATCATTCAGTATTGTTTTCAATTCGTTTTTAAACGATTCGGAATTTGAAATATTGGCACGAATGGCCATGGCCTTGGCATATAAATCTTCGTCTTCAATCACGGCATTTTGACTGGTCCGTTTTGAAATAAAGATATCGTTAATGACGTATTGGTTATTCATGTTATCCCGATCAAGGGCATTTATTTCAATGGATGATAGCAATGCACGTTGCAGTTTGGACGCTATGATATCATTTTTTAATTGATACAGCATCGACTCATAGGATCCGCCCAATTCCGCTATCTTTAACTTAAGGTCTTTTTTATCCGTCACCCCAAACTGATCCATGACAGAGTACAGTGCAGCGTTCACTTCTGATCGGGTGGCTTTAATCTTTTGAGAGGTTCCCATCTCAAGTAATAGCGTATTTTCAATGGACTTATTGAGCGCATTGAGTTGGATCATTTCACTTGTATTATTATTTAACTGAATATTTTCAGGAAGTTGGGAAATTAAACGTCGATTTTCAAGTAAAAACATTTGCCTTGATACAGGGGCTTCTCCAATGAGGGCAACCGCTGATTGACGATCCATTTGACGTTGCTGAATATCTTTGGATGATTTAAATGAATCATTAAAAAAAACAACCCCCATAAAGGTTGTAACAATAAAGGCAATAATAATGCCATAAACAATCTTAATACTATTATTTCGTAAAAAACTTAACATAACTACCTCATTTTCAAACTTCGTGATACCGATATATAAGCCCCCAACATGCCTATAGTAGCACCTGATATTAACACAAATCCATAAATATAAATTAATGATGCATCATCGGTAATAAATGGAAAAAATGGCATTTTTTCAATCAATTGATGAATGGCAATCGAATAAATAAAGTACAAGAGTCCCACAGAAATACTGGCCCCGAGCACCCCAATAATAAACCCTTCAATTAAAAACGGACCTTTTATAAATCGATCCGTTGCCCCAACCAGCTGCATGATGCTAATTTCTTCATTACGCGCAATCACTGTCAAACGAATCGTGTTCACAATAATAAATAGGGACGCTAAAATTAATAGCATAATTAAGGACCAACCACCAATGGCCATAACTCGCCGAAATACCTCCACCCGATCCGCTAATTCACCCCCATAAACAATGTCATCAATGATTGTATCAAATCGCTTGACATACAAGATAATGGATTTGATATCTTGCGCCCCTTCTAATTTGATATTTAAAGAATGCGGCAAGGGATTATCAGTGATGTACTGCTTTAAATTAAGATGACTGTAATCACTTTGAAATGACTTCCATGCCTTTGTATTATTGATGAATTCAACATCTTTAATGCCGTCTATGGCTTTTAACTTACGGCGAAACAATTGGATATCTTCAATATTTAAATTGGGCTTTAAAAACAATCTAATTTCTAGTTTTGAGGCAATGTCTTCGGTGACCTTATTTAGGTTGGCTGAAATTAACATAAATAATCCCAGTAAAATAAGGGTGATGGATACCGTTGCGATTGCAATAATGGTCATTAAACTGGACCGTTTAAGTCCAATGAGTGTTTCCTTAATAAAAAATAATATGGCATTTAAATTCATTATTCGATATATGTTCCCAGGACTTGATCCCTCGCCAATTTCCCTTTATTCACCGCAATAACACGTTTGGGAATTCCATCCACAATTTCAGTGTCGTGCGTGGCCATAATAACCGTGGTATTGTGGGCATTAATTTTTGTAAGTAAATGAACAATCTCCCAAGATGTTTCAGGATCTAAATTCCCCGTTGGCTCATCGCATAATAAAATCGACGGCTGATTAACTATGGCACGCGCAATGCAAATTTTTTGCTGCTCACCACCCGATAATTCCCGTGGGTAGTGACTGGACTTTCCAGATAATCCCACCAAATCCAGCGCATAACTGACTTGCTGTTTGATTTTTTTGGATGGAACATGCATGACATGCAACGCAAAGGCCACATTTTCATACACGGTTCGACGGGGCAATAATTTATAGTCTTGGAAAATCATGCCGATATTTCGGCGATAAAAAGGAACTTGAGCGTCGTTCAAGTGACCTAAAACATATTTATCAATGATGATTTCTCCCGATGTCACCTGCTCCTCCATAAATATTAATCTTAAAATGGTGGATTTCCCAGCACCCGATGGGCCAATTAAATACACAAATTCATTTTCTGGAATGGCCATGGTCACGCCATTTAATGCATTAAACCCATTGGGGTATTCTTTCACAACATTTTTAAATGAAATCATTGAGCCACCGAAAGTACGCTAAGTTTTTGTTTTACCTGATCTACAATATCACTTTCTTCAAAACCATAATGTTTTTTCAAATCTGCGTAAGGGGCACTTAACCCAAAGCTATCCACAGAAACTGCAATTCCATTTCGTCCAATAAAACGCTCCCAACCAAACGATGACTGTGCTTCAATGGACACATTCAATTTAGCGTTTCCAATTACTGATTGTTGGTATGTTTCGCTTTGTTCCGAAAAAAGCTCCCAGGACATCAAGGAAACCACCCGGGTTTTGATGCCCATGTCATCTAATTTTTGAGCAATCGATAAGGACATAGCACATTCAGAGCCGGTTGAAAATATGGTCACGTGTGCGCTATCAATCTCTTTCAATACATACCCGCCCTTAATGGCTCCTTCAAACGATGTTTCTTCACGAGATTCTATGTTTTGACGAGATAATACAATGGCCGTTGGGGATTGCCTTAATAATGCCAAATACCAGGCGGCCTTGACTTCTTCTTCATCGGCGGGACGGCAAACCGTTAAATTTGGCATGGCCCGCAATGACGCCAAATGCTCCACAGGCTGGTGTGTTGGACCATCTTCACCCAAAAATATAGAATCATGGGTAAATTGGTAAATCACCGGAATGTTCATTAATGCCGCCAATCGAATGGCATTTCGCATGTAATCTGAAAACATTAAAAATGTCCCAATATAGGGACGAAAAGACTGTGTTAAAACCAAACCGGATGCCATGGCTGCCATTGCAAACTCTCGAACTCCGTATTTAATGTTCCGACCCAAGTAATCTTTGGTTGACATGGCTGAATAGTTTTTCAAAAATGTGTTATCAGAACAGGACAAATCAGCTGAACCGCCCAATAAACTGGGGACATCTTGTGCCAATGCTTGCAAGCATTGGGCGGACTGCGTTCTGGTGGCCTTATTTTTTGCAACTTCCAATGTTGATAATCGTTGATGCAAGTGTTGCTTATTTACTGGGGATTGATATGAATCAAACAAATTGGCCTCATCACGATATTTTCCTCGCCATTGATGAAAGGCTTCTTGCCATTCCAAATACTGTTTTTTTTGTTTTATGGCATGAGCTTCAAAGAAGTAGCGCACGTTTTGTGGCACATAAAAAGGTTGATCCGATTCGAATTTTAATGCCTTTTTTGTTTTTAATACTTCGGCTTCCCCCATGGCCTTGCCATGAATTTCAGACGTGCCTTGCAATCCCGGGGAGCCTTTCCCAATGACTGTTTTTGCAATAATTAACGATGGCTGCGTTGCTGCTTTTGCAGCGTCAATGGCTTTTTTCAACATCTTAAACGAATGCCCATCGATGGTTTGAACAAACCAACCATACGATTCGTAGCGCAATTTGGTATTCTCAGACATGCATTCATCCACCGGACCATCCAAGCAAATATCGTTGGAATCATAGATCAGAATTAAATTATCAAGATTTAAATGCCCCGCCAATGATGAGGCTTCTGATGTAACGCCTTCCATCATGCAGCCATCCCCGGCCAAAACAAACACATTGCCGTCAAATAATGAAGCATTGCTTTGATTGAATGTTTTGGATAATTTCTTCATGCCAAGCGCCATACCCGCTGCCGTGGCAACCCCTTGCCCCAATGGACCGGTTGTGGTTTCAACCCCATCGGCCTCACCATACTCTGGATGCCCCGCGGTCTTTGCGTGAAGTTGACGGAATGATTTAATGTCATCCAAATCAATATCAAACCCAGCCAAATGAAGCGATGAATACAATGCCATGGAGCCATGCCCTGCGGACAAAATAAAGCGATCTCGATTGATCCACTGGGAATCATTTGCATTGTAACGAAGTTCATGACCATAAAGATATGCCATGATTTCAGCACACCCCAAAGGCAACCCTGGGTGCCCAGAGTTGGCCGCTTCAATGGCGTCCATGGATAGGGCTCGAATCGTATTTGCAACTTGCTTTAACATATGTTCATTGATTTTCATTGATTCATCTCCCTAATTAAATTCACACGGTCATCCCAACTAATAATGTCATTAAAAACAATAAATATCATGAGGCCGATCAAAATGGTTGCCGCCGTGTTGTTAATAATTATTTCAGCATTTTTATTTAACGGCTTTCCACGCACAGCTTCAATGAATAAAAACATGAGATGCCCACCATCAAGTACTGGAAATGGAAATAAATTAATGATGCCTAAGCTGATGCTAATAAACGCAATTAACCCAAAAAAAGCGACCAAACTTTTTTGAATTTGAGATGAAGCAATTTGAATGATCCCCACAGGACCAGCCAATTCTTTTATATTGGCAGATCCTGACAGTAACATTCCCAGCCCTTGAAATGATTGTCCAATGGTAAACAATGTACGGTCTAAACCGGCGGAAATTGCTTTAAAAAAACCAACCTTTTGGTGTTCAGTTTGAAAGGACAACCCAATGACATACGTGCCCTGATCCGATAGTTGAGCCGCCATGGTAACGGTTTCAGAACGATTATTTCTAAGAAATGTTAATGCAAGATCAGCCCCCTTGGACGCTTGAATCACCCGGATCAAATCTTCTTGAACGTCTGTAACGGGGAAATTATTGATATGGGTAATTGTGTCACCAACCATGATCCCGCTTTGTTGAGCGGGGTATTCTGGCACTATCCGATGAACTTCTGATGTTAACTTTTGCTCTCCTACAATCCATGCAATAAATACAAAGATAATAAACCCTAGTATTAGGTTCATGAATGATCCGGCCGCTAAAATGGACGCACGACTCCATACACTTTTTTCACGAAAATCTTCTTCAATGGGACAATCCTCCATATCATCCAAACCTTTGGCTTTAATAAAGCCACCAAATGGCAATGCTCGAATGGAGTACATGGTTTCGCCAATATTAAAAGAGACAACTTTTGGCCCCATCCCTACCGCAAATTCAGACACCCCAACCTTGGCTTTCTTTGCGGCCAATAAATGGCCAAGTTCGTGAATAAAGATCACAAAACCCAATGCCAATAACGTTAAAACAAATGACATACTGTTATATTATCGGACGAAGCAATTCTTGTCATCCATTGAACTTAAAAATATAGGATTTCGTCATGATTTTTTTTATAAATGCTTGCACATCATTGATGCTTATTTTGGTTAATGCCTGCTGAATATCAGTGTCATTTGCAATGGATGAGAATGTTTGATAGTGATACAGCATATCATTGCCTTTCATGGTTTGCTCTTGCCGACTATTTTGAAAATTAAACAACACTTGTGCTTTGGCTAATTCAAATTGTTCGTTGGTAATGGTTTCTTTCATTTCCTCAAATGCATCATTAATCATGGTTGATACTTTTGGAACATTTTTCGAATCCGTTAATGCGTAGGTGAATAACATGTCTTTTTCTCCCCATCGCATGTGCACGGTATGCACCACATACACCAACTGATTTCCCCTGAGGCGTTCATGCAGCACCCCCGATGGATACCTCATTCCTGACAATAACGCATCCACCAATTGCATTTTGAGGTATTGATCCAGGGTAGATATTGGCTGGACCAACGGATCAACTCGCATGACCACCCCCACCGGCTGCGATAGGTTTAATGAATAACTGGTGTCACTTTTAAAAGACGGCAAGGCGGGACGGCTTGTTGAGCGATCCCCTAATATTGACAACTCTTTTTTCAAAATGTCCACAATGGCATCTGGATTTGAGGATTGAACCACAATGGTCAATGGGGAATGATTCAATCGTTTCAATAAATACTTTTGAACATCTTTTATTGTTAATGGGTCGAGTGTTTTTTGGGTTCCTTTCAGTGATTTTGAAAATACCCCCCCCCTCGCATTCATGTTCTTTTTCAACTGATCAAAAGCATCTTGAAACCAATCTTCTGATCTTTTTTGAATGCTTTTTAATTGCTGAGATTTAACCTCTGTAAACGTGGCCTCATCGACATCAAACTGGGTGATTCCCTTTATGAATAATGGGAGCAATTTGGGCACATCCTTCGTGGTTAAGGTAATGCCATAGGTGAAGGCATTGTGCGATAAACGCGCCCCAATGATGGCACCTTTGGATTCAAAACGCTCTTGAAACGCGTCCCGATCCATCCCAAGAATTTTTTTCCCAAGCAACCCTGCCGTTAAATGGCCAATGCCATTATCCAGCGCCCCTTCTTCATCAATCCCCCCATTAAAATGGCAGGTGACTCGAACAATATCGTCATTTGATTCCGTAATTTTTAAGGCATCGACGCCCGCTCGAATCGGTTCTAAAATGGGCGGCGTGATTTTGATGGCCTTGGTTGATAACGGCACTTCGGGCATCTGCCGAAATACATACGACTGTCGTTTATTTTTTGATAAGTATTGAGCCACCACTCGGGTTAAATCCCCCGGTGTTACATTAGAGAATCCGGTTGAATATTGCTGAAAAAACAGTGGGTTTTGACCCATCATCATGGATTGACCAATGTCTTTTAGATACCCATCCAATGAGTTTTGCCCTAAGACATACTCGGTTCTTTTTTGAGAGACCGCTTTTTGAATCCGTTTTAATTCAATCCTTCGCCATCTAAACTGATCAATAAAATCTTGCACTTCACGAATCACGGTTTCGTTATTTTGAGTCGTTTCAAGTGCAATTTCGAAATAACCAATATCATAACTGGGGGTTATTGAATGAACGCTAATGCTTGTGGCTAAGGAACGATTGACCACAAACTCCTGATACAACAGGGATTGTTGCCCGTTGCCAAATATATAGGCCAATAAATCCAATGGATACACATCGTCATGATAAAACGATACAATGGGATAGCGAATAACCACTCGCTGGGTGGTTAATTTATCTAAAATAATGGATGAATGGGATGACGATAGGATGCGCCGTTCGGATCCATGGGAACGAATGGGAGCCGCTTTTTTTGGCAACTGACCAAAGGAATTTTCAACAATGGTGACAATCTCATCTTCTGATATATTTCCCCCCACCACAACCACCATATTTTCAGGGACATAGGTTAACTTATAGTAGGCTTTCAAATCTTCAGATGAGGTATTTAGCATGGCATCTTCATAGCCAATTATCGGAACTCTGTAGGGGCTATCTTTATAAAATAAGGATTGCAACTTCTGGTAAATGGATCGTTCCACATTGCTCTTTGCTCGCTCCATTTCTTTTTTGACAACGCCTTTCTCACGAACATACTCATCATTGGTCCAATCTGAAAAAGCCATCCATTCATACAATATTTGCAACGCCTTTGGGGTATTTTCCGACGACGACTTAATAAAATATGCGGTGTGATCATACGTTGTGTAGGCATTGCTGATGCCACCCAATGCATCGATCATCCGACGATAATTTGATTCTGGCTGACGGCTAGTGGTGCCACCGGCCACCAAATGTTCCAAGTAGTGGGATAGCCCAGCCCCCATCCATGGCCCTTCAAATAATGAACCCGTTCGAACAAACACATAGGATGAGGCCACCGTGGCTGAAGGATCATTCACCATAACCAATGTTACGCCATTATCAAAGGTTGTGACGGTTGGTTTTGGAAATGCATAGGATAATGTGGTTAGTAAAAAAAATGCGCAAAGAATTCGTTGAAATCGAGACATACCCCCACTATAAACAATCACCTTTAAAAACTCTACCGAATTCATTGATTCATGCTTTTGCTTCACCCAAACATTGTGTTAAACTAAGTATCTACTTGCCGAGGTGGTGGAATTGGTAGACACGCTAGCTTGAGGGGCTAGTGCCCATTTGGGCGTGCAGGTTCAAGTCCTGTCCTCGGTACCATAATTTGTATACGAATTGTATACAGATTTTCAGATTATGCAGTATAATTTCTATGTGAGGCAGTCTCATATTGCCGTTATTAATTTTTAGATTGTATACAAATTTTGTATACAGCTGACCGATCAAATAAGAAAATACATCGGAGGCGAGCACGTTCCATTTTGGAACAAGCTCGTCTTTTTTGCTTTATAAGGAAAATCATGGAAGTACAAAACGTTAATATATCAACACTCAAATTCGCAGACTATAACCCAAGAAAACTGACGGAGGCACAACGCCAAAGCATCAAAGCCTCGCTTCAGGAATTTGGACTGGTGGACCCTGTCATCATCAATTCTAATCCTGACCGAAGAAACACCATCATCGGCGGTCACCAAAGAGTCCGTATCTGGAAAGAGCTGGGAAACAGTACTGTTCCGGCTGTCTTTATTTCACTGCCGCTTGAAAAGGAACGAGAGTTGAATATTCGGCTTAACCGAAATCTGGGTGATTGGGATTGGGACCTGTTATTGGAAGATTTTAAAAAAAACGAACTTCTGGACTGGAGCTTTGAGGAGATCGACTTTAATGCAGAACTTGATCCTGAAGAACCTGAATCAACAGTTGGTGATGATGTGATTCCAGATGTTGAGGATCCCATCACTGTTCCCGGTGATCTTTATCAACTGGGACCGCACACCCTTTATTGCGGGGATGCATCCATGATCAACGATATCGAAAAGCTGATGGGTGATAGACAGGCCGACCTGCTGATCACTGATCCGCCATACAATGTGAATTACGAAGGAAAGACCAAAGACAAACTCAAAATCCAAAACGATGCCATGCAAAATGAGCAATTTCTTCAGTTTCTAACCGACACATTTTCCAACTGTTGCACTTTTACCAAAGACGGCGGTGCTGCCTATATTTTTCATGCAGACTCTGAAGGACTGAATTTCAGAAAAGCCTTCGTAGACAGCGGGTTTGAGCTTAAGCAGCGCTGTATTTGGGTCAAAAACACCATGGTTATGGGCCGTCAGGACTATCATTGGCAGCATGAACCTGTTTTATACGGCTGGAAAAAAGGCGCTGCACACCTCTGGAACAGCGATAGAAAACAAACCACTGTCTGGAACTTTAATCGGCCCCAGCAAAACAAAGAACACCCCACCATGAAACCTTTGGATTTGCTGTGTTACCCCATCCTAAACAACTCCAAAAAAGAACACCTAATCTTGGATGTGTTCGGCGGATCAGGTTCAACATTAATTGCATCAGAGAAATTGGGACGGGTGTGCCGTATGATGGAGATTGATCCCGTATATTGTGACGTCATTGTGAAGCGTTACATTCAGTTCTGCATGGCCAATAAGCGGCCTTACAGTGTCTTAAGAAACGGCAAAAAATGCACGGATTTCGATACATGAACCAAATACCGGTGTGGGTTTTTCCAAGCTGCTTAATCATACTCAATCTATTGAGCGGGACCTTCTATTTTGTTAATGGGAAGTTTTTCAAAGGCATTTACTGGTTTTCAGCAGCAATACTAACGTTTACGGTAACCTTTGATGAAAAACAGGTCTGGGAATCACTGCTTTTTCTTGCTCAAAAGGTTACAAAGGGTTACAGTTTTCGATGAAGGTCACAACAAAGCTCTTAAAGGCAACCCTCATCAAAACCTACGGGCATGTGCTGCCCGAAATCCGGGTTTAAAAAAAAGACTACGGTATTGATATTTCCCGAAACTCTGTGTACAAGCGCATCCGAAACAACCCGTCGCTCAAAGAAGCCGTAAGCGATGCACTGGAAAACCTCAAAGACATTGCGGAACATGAGCTTTCTCGAAATATTACCAAAGGGAATATGACGGCTATTATGTTTTTTCTCAAAACAAAGACCAAGGATCGGGGATATGTCGAAAAAGTAGAACAGGCGCATTCTGGGGAACTCAAGCTGGAGCAAACAGAGTCTTTTGATTTTTCACATTGGTCCGATGAAGATGTGGACGCGTATATTGCGTTATTGGAAAAGATTGAATCTAAACATCAAAAGAATGAATGAAATCTGCCGGGAACCATCCATCAAAACATGCGGTTATCAAAGAAAGAGCGAGAAGAAAGCTGCTTCACTTCACCCTCTATACCAAGCCCAATTACACTGTTCAATGGTACCACCGAGCACTCTGTGAAAATCTTGATCGGTTTGCCAAGGGAGAAATCAAACGCTTAATTGTCGCTATGCCGCCCCAGCATGGCAAATCTGAGTTGGTATCCAGGAGGTTCCCTGCTTTTTTATTGGGCCAAAACCCCAACATCAAAATAGCGGGAGCAAGTTATAACCACACCTTTGCTGCTAAATTTAACCGGGATACTCAGCGCATCATTGATGACAACACTTACCGAAGCCTGTTTCCGGACACAACGATCAGCGGTAAGTTTCAACAAACATCCGCAAAGGGTAATTGGGTGCGGAATACGGATATGGTTGAAATCGCAAATCACGAAGGATCCTATATGTCTGTTGGTGTGGGCGGTGGGCTTACGGGAAATCAAGTGGATGTTGCCATCATTGACGATCCGTTTAAGGATCATGAAGAAGCCTATTCGGATGTTATCCGGGAGAAGGTCTGAAATTGGTACACCACGGTTCTTGAAACACGGCTCCATAATAACAGCCGGATACTCATCACAATGACCCGCTGGCATGAGGATGACTTGGTGGGTCGATTGCTGAAGCTGATCGATTCCGGAGATATCAAGGAAGACTGGGAAAAGGTTATTTTTCCGGCAATCAAGGAAAACGACGAAGATCCGAACGATCCGAGAAAAAACGGGGAAGCATTATGGGAAGAGCGGCACTCTTTGGAATCTTTGTTGACTCGCCGTGCCAAGTCCGAACGTAATTTCCAAAGCCTGTACCAACAGCACCCCACACCCCCGGAAGGTAATATATTTCAAAGGTCATGGCTCAAATACTATAAAGTGTTACCTGGTAGAATGGATCAGGTCATCCAATCTTGGGACATGGCTTTCAAAGGCAACAATGAAAGTGACTTTGTCGCGGGGTTCATTCTGGCAAGAAAAGGTGCCTCGTTTTATGTTGTTCACCGCATCAAAGAAAAAATGGATTTTCCAACCACTTTGGAGGCTGTGAACTCAATGACACGGCGGTTCCCAAAAGCCAAGGCCAAACTCGTGGAAGACAAAGCCAACGGTCCCGCCATTATTGCATCGTTAAAGGATAAGATTTCGGGACTGATTGCTGTTAACCCGGGGACTGATTCAAAGGCATCACGTGCGCATGCGGTGTCGTTTTTGTTTGAGGCAGGCAATATTCATTTTCCAGACCCTGAGACGTTCAATTGGGTGGATGAGCCAGAATCATCTGCAAACTGCTTGATAAGATATTCGTAGGCATTGCCTAGATCATCTTGGGTAATATCTTTTACACCTAGTGGTATTTGACTGAAGTGGTTAATTAGCGAAACGAGCAGATGGTCTGGCAACCGTTCTTTATTGGTCCAAACTGCATCTCCAAAAACGCCATAGAGCCGTGGGTTTGATTTTTCGATAGCGCGTAGGGCGTCTTTTAGTACTTTCCCCACATCTTTTGTCGTAGATTGAACCACATGCCAGCGGGCGTTATCCGGAATGATGAAACGATGTTGTTCAGGTTCTTTGGCAAGCTGGTCATCCTCATAAAGAGTCAATGCTTCTGAGTATTCTTCCTGATAAACATCGTCCATACGCTTATAAAACAACAGTGGGAAGATATATTGCTTATAATCAGACGCTTCAATTTGTCCGCGTAGTAAAACAGCCGCGCCCCACAGTAAATCTTCTAACTGCTTTTGGGTAATGCTCATAGCTCGAATCCTTCTTTAGCTAGTAAGGCTTCCAGTTCATCTTCAGCTTGTTTGAGTTCTGATAGTTTCTGCTTGAAATCTTTTAGGGCCTCTTCAACTGTAACCGTTTCTTCCTCAAGGGGCTTTTGCACGTATCGTGCAATATTTAAGTTAAAGTCGTTTTCTTCTATCTCATTTACAGATACCCATCGACTTACGCCTTCAATATCACTTGGTATTTCATGTTGTATTTTATAGATGTCATAAATTTCATCGGCCTGGGCTTCGCTCATGGTATTTTGAGCGCGGCCTTTGGTGTAGATTTCACCTGCATTGATGAATAAGACTTCTTTTCGGTTTAATGTTTCCTGGTCTTTTCGAAGGATAAGTACACAGGCCGAGATGCCGGTGCCATAAAACAAGTTTTCTGCAAGCCCAATGACACATTCCAGAGCCCCATTTTTAATAAGGGATTCACGGATTTTAGCTTCTGAACTTCCTCTAAATAGTACGCCGTGAGGGACAACGACAGCCATTCGGCCTGTATGATCCCGCATCGATGCGTACATATGCATCACCCATGCAAAGTCACCATTTTTTTGGGGGGCGACACCGTATTCGTGTCGGTTGTAAGGATCCGAACTCCAGCTGTCATGACCCCAATCTTCAAGGCTGAAAGGAGGATTTGCAATCACACAATCAAAGGTTTCCAGTTTATCGCCATCAGTAAATTTAGGATCACGGAGTGTATCGCCACGAATAATTTGAAAATCTTCCATGCCATGTAAAAACAGATTCATGCGGGCAATCGCTTCTGTTGTGAGGTTTTTTTCTTGCCCTTTTAGCTTTAAAAGACGGGGATCTTCACCTTGTTCTTGCACATGATGAATGGTTTCTAACAACATACCACCCGTCCCGCATGCGGGGTCATACACAATCTCATTGGCTTTGGGGTCAAGAATATTAACCATCAATCGGACAACGGTACGAGGGGTGTAAAACTCACCAGCTTTTTTATTGGCCTTATCTGCAAATTTTTTGATCAAATATTCATATGCACGGCCCATATCATCGTCACGGACATCTTTTACCCCCATCGGAATCTGGTGAAAATGGTTGAGTAGCTCAACAATGAGACTATCCGGCAATCGATCTTTATTGGTCCATGGAGCATCGCCAAAAATGCCGTATAAATGAGGGTTGGCTTTTTCGACACATCGAAACGCACCTTGCAGTGCTTTTCCAACATCTTTTGTCGCCGCTAAAACATCACTCCATCGACAGCCCTTTGGAATCTGTATGCGATGTTGTTCGGGTGCCGAAGCAAGATCATCATCGCCATATAGCGCCATCGCTTCTAAAAACTCTTCGGTGTAAACGTCATTAATCCGTTTGAAAAATAAGATCGGGAAAATATAGGTTTTGTAATCCGATGCATCAATGGGGCCCGTAATAATGTGCGCGGCCATCCAAAGCTGATGTTCTAGTTCTTTGAGTGTTAACTTCTTCATTCTTTTGACTGTTCCTGCTGAGCAATCCAACGATCCACTTCACTCTTACGAAACCGCCAAGCCGCCCCTACCTTAAACCCAGGGACTTTCTTTTCTAAAGCAAAACGATAGGCTGTCTTTTGAGCAATTTTCAAATAATTAGCCAACTCTTTAACGGTCATAATATCTTTGTTTGTCATGGTTTTTCACTCCTAAGTATACAGCATAAAAGTTGAAATGAGTAGAAAATAGATGAATAAAATAGCGGTTATCTCCCTCAAAAGGGCTTAACAGACACCTACAACTCCACCGCAAAAATCACAGGAAAAACAAACAATTCCTCACCTAGTTCTGAGGGAATCTGAGTTGATTTTTGTATTCGGTCTATGATCCATACTGCGTAAGCTGCCATGATAAGTGAAGGAAGCAGAGGGTCGCCGCCATATTTTTCATATACTGCTAAATCATTTTTCTTTTTTCCCAGGATATAGAATCTAAAAGGGTTTACTAAGCTGGTGTAAATACTGGTAGACATCCACCCCAATGCAACGTGACTATTATGCCAACTTTTATTTTGAAAAATGAGTTCAGTTGCCAAGATTTCAGTTAAAAACCCAGCTAAGGCAATGCTTCTCAGTGAAGCGACTTTCTTTTTATTTGAAAGTGAATGAGGGAGTTTAAATTGAGTTTTGCTAATTCTTACAGCATGAATATCTGCACCATACAGCTTAGCAACCCCAGCATGTCCCAGTTCATGAAAATAACTGCTGCCGACCATTCCCAAACTAAATTCAGCAAATTGACCAATATTGTTAGCTAAAACAAGGGTGTGTGGGCACAGAAAGCATACAAAAAGTATGGCTCGAATCCGTTTATGATATTTTCTTTTCACCTCTTAAATCTACCAAATCATGCTGTTTTTTGATATAATTCAGGCTGATTATGAAAAAAGCTTTAATGTATTTGGTATTGTGCATTTCATTGACGTTTCCCAGCTTAATTTACGCTGAACACTTTGAACTGGATATTTACGGGCTGTCTTATCATCTACTAGGAGAAGGATATCAAGATGCGCCGAGAAAGCTTGATGATAAAGCGGCTTGGGTATTTAGCCCAGGTGTCGGATTTACCTATGATTTTAGAAATAAAGTAGATGAGGAAGGTATTGGACCATTGGCTATGGCAGGGTACTTTCAGGATTGTGACGATAGAGCATTTTATTTTGTTGGCGGAGGTGGCAGGTATCGTCATAAACTAGCAGACGATCTTTTGTTTGATTTAAACTTTGGATTAGTTTATTCCTATGCTCAAGATTGGATAGAGGGAAAATATTATGGGGTAATTATGCCGATAGGAAATATCGGATTCAGTAAACCATTTTGGGGAAGATGGTGGACCTATCGCATCACTTATGCACCTGAAAATACAGGTATTAGCGCAACATCTGGTGGGGACCTGTTGTTTATGAATATTTCAGTTCAATTATAGTCTACTCTTCCCGGAATGCCTTGTATGTTGCATCCGTAATGGGAGCAAACAGGTAATTAAATAGCGTTCGAGATCCTGTCATGATAAACACCTGGGTCGGCATACCAGGGTTGAGTTTGACCTTTGTTTTTAAAGTCGCAATTTCAGCCTCATCCAGTTGAATGCGCGCCAAAAAGTAGCTCATACCGGATAGTTCGTCTGTAAGAGAGTCCGCAGATACACTCATAACCGTTCCCGTTAATTTGGGTACTTTCTTCGCTTTGTATGCAGATAGCTGAACTTTGGCAGTTAATCCTTCATGCACAGAGTCAATATCATCCGGTTTTACTTTTGCTTCCACAATAATCTGATCATCTTGCGGAACAATATTCATAATATCGGCTGCAGGCTGCACCACAGCCCCAATGGTGTGGTACTGGATATTCATCACCACACCTGAGATCGGTGACTTAATGATTGTTCGTTTCAACACGTCTTTGGCCGATGTTAATTGTTCGGTGAGGTCAGATACCTTGATTTCAACATCTTGAAGCTCTGCTAGGATTTGGTTCTTTGTATCGTTGTCTAAATTAATCATTTCCAGCTCTGTTTCTGATATAGCTTGTCCGGCTTTGGCGATTTGTGCATTGATATCACCAGACCGACCTTCCAGTTCGGCCCATTGCTTCTCCAGCTCCATTTGTCGGGTCACTGGCGCATTTTGGCTTTTGACCAATTGTTTGATCATCTTGATTTCTTTTTCCATGACCGCTAGCTGTTTGCGAATAGCGCGTCGCTGGGCGTTTAATCCTTTGATCTCATCGTTTAATTGATCAATACGTTTAGATAAAATGCTGCGTTTACTCTCAAAGGCATTTTTCCGGGCTGTAAATAAATCTTGTTGAGTCACAAGTATGTGATCCAAGCTTTCTTCATTTTCAAAACGTTTTTTGATTTCAGAAAAGTTCAATTTAGATCGTTTGTCCCGTTCAGTGACTAACCGTTTAGCAACGGCTTCGGCCGTCATGAGTTGTTTGGTAATTAGTTCTTTTTGAGCCTTAGCGCTGATATCACGAAGTACCAATAGCGGTTCGCCAGTCACTACGGATTGACCTTCTTTAACATGTATATTTTCGATAATGCCGCCCTCAAAATGCTGAATGGTCTTTCGATTAAAATCGACGACTAGTTTACCAGTTGCAATGGCTGCTGATCCGATAGGCGCTAAACTGCTCCATAAACCAAAGCCACCAATAAAAATCAGAACGATCCATAGTCCTGCCCGAATAGGGCCTTTAGCGATCACCTCATTGTCTGACTTTAGCAAAACGGACATACCCGTTTTTATTAACTTTGTTGGCACTCTGATTAACGCTGATTTTTTCTTGCTCATGCTTTTTTCTTTGCCTTTGCCAATTTCTTAGGCTTTTCGCCAGATAAAAGCGCCAATACTTTATCACGCTGATCAAAAACCTTCGCTTCTCCTTGGTGCATAATCAAAATATAGTCGGCCAGATTTAATATAGCGGGTTTATGGGAGATAATGACTGTGGTAATGAGCTTTTCTTTTGCCCGTTCAATACTACGGTATAAGGCATCTTCACCTTCTGTATCCAAATTCGAGTTAGGTTCATCTAAGACCACTAGTTTTGGGTCCCCGTAAAAGGCACGGGCGAGTGCGATTCGCTGCCGTTGTCCGCCGGATAAATGCTGTCCTCTTGTACCGATTTTTGTGTTATATCCGCCAGGCAGCTTTAAAATTAAGTCATGGGTTTCTGTAAATTCGGCAGCTTGTATGAGAGAGTCTGCGCTAGCTTCTGTATCCATTCTAGCAATATTTTCTTGGATAGATCCTGAAAACAGTTCAATATCTTGAGGTAAGTATCCGATATGACGCCCTAGTTCTATTTTATCCCAAGATGAGAGTTCGGCCCCATCCAAACGAATGGCGCCACGGCTGGGCTTTAATACGCCTGTTATTAAACGTGCCAAGGTGGTTTTTCCACTGCCGCTTGCACCAACAATGCCAATACATTGTCCTGAGATCACAGAAATATTAACGCCTTTAATAATCATGCGATCTGTTCCCGGAAGGGTATACACACATTTTTGGATGTCGAGTGAGCCCTTGGGTTCTGGGAGTTCCATTGGTTTTTCAGACTCTTCCCAGTCACTGACAACCTGGTTTAAACGGCTATAGGATTTTTTAGATGCGATCCAAGACTTCCAAATTGTCATCGCAGCATCGAAAGGTGCCAGCGCTTTGCCAGCCAAGATAGATGTCGCGATAATACCGCCTGCCGACATCTGGTTTTTAATCACCAAAACAGCACCCATTCCCATTGTCGCCATCTGAATGGTCATACGGACACCCTTTGTAATGGCAGATACCACAGATGCTCGGGACGATGCTTTTGTTGAGTGGTCTGTTAACGCTTTATTCAGTACTTGCCAGTTCTTGGTGATATTGTCGGTCATCCCCATTGCATCAATGACTTCTGCATTACGGGTGAGGGACTCGACCTCTTGCATGGCAATGACTTGAGACTCGTTGGCTTTTTGCAGGTGGGATTTGGTCATCCGTTCATTGAGCCAGGCAAGCGCAATTAAGCTGACGGCTCCCGATACTGTAATCCACCCATTGACCGGATGAATGAAGAAGATCACCAATAAAAAAATAAACGCCCATGGAGCATCAAATAAGTGTGTAATCGCTTGACCAGTCACAAAGGATTTCAGGGTAGATAAATCTCGCAAGTGCTGTGACCCAGAACTTTGCTGCTTAAGCGATACCGATAGCCCCAAAAGCGTTGACGATAATTTACTATCGATCCAGTTACTGATGTGCAGAAAAATAAAAGATCGAATCATTTGCAAGGCAGATAAGACCACAAAAATGATGAACATGATTATGGACAGCATCAGAAGTGTTTCTAAACTATTGCTGGACAGAACGCGGTCCAGTACCTGCAGCGAATAAATGGACATGGCCAACATCAACACATTCATAATCAACGAAAAACCGAAGGCATAGGCAAAGGCCGCTTTGCTTTTTTCTAAAAACTTTCTGAGTTTATCTGTTTTTTTGTCCATTGTTTGTTTCATACCAATCCGTACTGCCGTTCAGTAGGCGTATCTTATAATAGTCCAAAATGAGGTCTTTGCGTAAGGCAAGCACACGGGCATTAATGGCATTCAGTTCTTGTTGGGTAGTGAGTAACGCCAATTTATCTGTCGCACCTAATTGCAATTGCTCTTTGAGCCGTTTTAGTTTCTTGGATGCCATCTGCTGGAGTTCCCAGTACGACCCCACGAGTTCATGGTTGGAATGGTAGGTTTGGATCGTTGATTTGAGGTCTTTTAAAACGGTTTCTTTACCAAACTCATACTCTTTTTTACTGAGTTCAAATTGATGATGAGCCTTTCCAATTCGGACAAAGCGTTGTCCTTTTTGGAAAAGGGGCAGGGAAACATCCACATAGTACTGTGTGGTATCGACGTCTTTATTGCCCAGATACAGAACGTCTTCCTGTCTCTTGAAGGAACCGACCAGTTTTGCTTTTGGAAGCAGGGTTCCTTTAGAACGGGCTAGGTCTGCACGTGCACTTTTTTGAACATTAAACAGTTTTTGCAATCCGGCATTCTGTTTATCTGCTTTCGTATATTCCTGCTGAATATTGAAGGTAGCTGTTGGCCAAGGCGGATCATCCAATCCATCATGCCGATCCCCAATTAAAGCATCATAGACGGCTTCTGCTTGATGGACCGCTTTTCTGGCATCTAATACATCAGAGTAACTCCGCAGCATGTCTGCTTCATATTGAGCGGCTTCATTTTTAGAAATTACTTTTAGAGAAAGACGTTCAGCCACTTTTTTCAGAATTTCCTTAGAAATAGCGACATTTTCTTCTTGAAGAATAAGGCTTTTTCTTGCGGTATAAAGATTCAAAAATGCTTCCACAGCCGAAAAAGCAATGCTCGCTTTTGTTTGCTTGAGGTCCGCTTCAGCCGCTAAAACAGCGTACTTGGATGACTGAGACTGATAGGCCGATTGAAACCCATTAAAAACGGTTTGCTCGACCGATAACTGTTTGGTGTTTTGGTTTGTTGGATCATCTTCTGACAAGCCTTCAATCTTGCTTTTTTGTTTGCCCACTTGCCAAGATGCTGTAATTGAGGGCAGATAGTTTCCTAATGCTTCACCTTCTTTAGATTTGGCAATATTTAATTTGGTTTCTGATAACTCAACTTCTTTGCTGTTATGAAGTGCACGTTGAATACTCTCATTTAGAGCAGCAGGGAAGCAGCCACTTGAAAAAACAACCATGACTATAACACTAAAACTTGCGTTGATAATAAACGGTAAGTTCTGTTGTTGATACATTCCAATTTCTATCCAAAGTTTTTAAAGCACTAATCGATCCATTATTAAACGCCAACCTAGCACCGTATCTTGAATCAGCATCAATGTTAGACATAAATGTCAATCCCCAAAAGAAATTCCATTGCTGCCCACCATTCGCTGTATCTGAAACAAAATTTGCGTACTCATCTGTTACTTGATAGCTCAATTGAGACAATCCTACGAAAACCCCAAAATGAGCACGCACACTATCCGCCCAACCACCGAACTCGAGACTCATACTTATCGGTCGCTTAACTTTTAAAAGATGCATTTCTGAACCAAGCAAGGTTTGTCCTTTAAAAAGGAGATCGTCATACAATCCCAGGGTAACCAACGGCTGAATGTAATATTGGGAAATTGGCTTTACTTGGACCCCTGTCACTTCGTTTGTTTTTGAGATCTTTTTTGAAAAAACCGTCTTGCTTAGCATGCGGATTTTGATTGCTTTAGCATTCGATTTTTTTAACGCATCAATTTCTTTTTTTTCTATCTTCTCTGCCTTCTCGGATAGCATGGTCGACTGATTTCTGATCTGTAACAGCTTTACATCTGCATCATAAGGAAATTTTTTTTCTTGCCTATATATATATATGTTATCTCCCTCTATTCCAGCTTTATCCTTTACTTTTAGATGAAGGAAAACATCCCACTCTTCGCCATCTATTATCACTTTAAATTTTGTTAACCTCTTATACTCTTTAACTGCTGATGTAACAGATTCTTTCTTATATAGATTTACCTGATACCCTAAATCAAGAGATATTCCAAAAGCATTATCAGATTTTATATCACCTAAAATCTGGTCTCCAGATAATTTACCTGACTGGACAGCACCATTGATTCGCCAAAAAGGATTTGCAGTCACAGAAACAGGACAACTTATAAACATACATACTATACCCATTAAAAAAACTGTGCTTCGCTTCATAATAATTCTCTTATTTATTCTGTAAAAACAAAATCATGCTCTGTCAGGTCAAATTCACCGTGGAGCTTGATTGCAAAATCAGATGATTTATCTTTGATTTCGGTATACCCATGATCCACACTGATTTCTAAATCAGAGAACTGCAAGTTCAGCTCAGTAAGCTCAATGTGGTCTTCTCCTTGGGTAAAGTCATCGATAACATCCATGGCATTGATACTCGAATCTGTGAACTGATCAAATACAAATCGATCCGCGCCAGCGCCACCAATATACGCATCAAACCCAGAGCCGCCGTTCAAGGTGTCATTACCGGTACCGCCAACTAAGAGATCCGACCCATCATCACCGAATAGGGTATCGTCGCCATTTTCTCCAAGCAGGACATCGTTATCTGCACCGCCTTCAAGATGGTCATTGCCTGTATCACCTAATAACTTATCTTTTCCGCTGCCGCCTGTAATGACATCATGATCTGCGCCACCGTCAATGAGATCATCTCCAGACTCACCATGGAGTACATCATCACCGAGAGAGCCCGTGACAGAATCATTGCCTGAGCCAGCAAATACTACATCATTGTCTGCACCCGCATCGATTAAATCACTGCCGCCTTCACCATTGATGAGGTCTTCACCAGATCCACCATAAAGGATTTCGTTTCCGTCATTTCCTGTAATTACATCGGCACCACGACCGCCATGCACCCAGTTATTCCCGTCTTCAGAAAAGATCACATCGTTACCGTCATTACCTTCGACATAGTCGTTACCACTGCCATCGTGGATAATATCGTTTCCAGATCCGCCAGTAATTCGGTCATCGTTCTCTTCACCATTAATCAAATCATGGTCCTCATTTCCGTTGAGTGTATCACTGCCGCTGCCGCCATTAATGGCATCATGTCCTGCACCACCGTTAATGGTATCGTTTCCGGCTTCTCCATTTAGCACGTCGTTGCCGTAGTATCCGTCAATCGTGTCATGTCCATTTCCACCATCGACTCGGTCATTACCCGTACCAGCGTGAAGGCTGTCGTTTCCGTCTCCGCCATCTACATAGTCATTCCCATCTTCAGCACTTACAGAATCGTTGCCTGATCCAGCGTGAATAGAGTCTGCACCGTTTCCGCCATTGAGGTAATCGTTTCCGGACTCTCCAGCCATCTGATCATTTCCATTGCCGCCATACATCGTATCAGCTCCGGACCCGCCATTCATATAGTCGTTACCGTCTTGACCATGGACGGCGTCATTGCCTGAACCACCGTACATAACATCATATCCACTTCCCCCTTCAAGATGATCATGTCCGGACTCACCATCTACATAATCATTTCCAGATTCACCGTAAACACGGTCATTTCCAGACCCTCCGTAAACGTAGTCATTTCCTGATTGTCCATTCACATAGTCATGGCCTGAGTTGCCATGAACATAGTCGTCACCAGATCCGCCATAGATTGTATCGTTTCCATATCCGCCATCTGCATAATCATTTCCAGTACCACCCCAAATGGAATCGTTGCCAGATCCGCCATAAAGTCTGTCATTGCCGCTTTGGCCATAAATAGAGTCACTACCGCTACCACATTTTACATAATCATTTCCACTACCTGCCCAAATACTGTCATGTCCACCATTTCCATATACACGGTCATGTCCATTGCCGCTATATATTTTTTCATGCCAATCACCACCATTAAACTGTTCATTACCATAATTGCCTTTAGCTACTCGCCATTTACCGCTTTTTACTTGTGAGCCCACGTTGTATCCATTAAAAATTTCATCGGTAGCAGTGTACTCTACTCGATGCTTTCCGCTTTTCCTTGTTTTTGTATAAGAATTATTGGAAAGGTTTTCTCGAATACCTTCTGACCAAGCATTGGCAGAGTTGCCAAAATTGCTGCCCCAGTAGCCAGATCCTACATAGTGTGCAGAAACTCCGCTTTCTCCTGCAATACTCCCCGTACTGATATCTTCATAGTTTTCTGAAGAACCCGCAGCGCCTTCTACAATCACATCCTGCGAAAGGTCATAGTCAACAGTGCCGTTAAACCGCTCATGCTTTCCAATACCGTCAAAGACATTAAACTGAAAGTCATTGTCTGATAAAGCATCTTTTTGAATGCCCTCTAGTACGAGCCTCTGACCGTTGTTAAACGTAATAACGGTGTCATCACCCATTTGCTCCAAATCTAACTGTGACCGGCTTACATACTCATCAAAAGAACGAAGATCAATTTTATCTTCGCCTTGTTTGAAGTCTGTAATAGTATCAATATCCGGATTCTCATTATTTTTGGTAATGGCAAAAGTATCAGCCCCATTGCCGCCCGTTAAAATATCCAAGCCTTTGCCATCGGTTAAGGTATCTGCGCCGTCAGACCCTATAATATTCTCATTGGCATCGGATCCTGTTTGTCCTTCTGCATCACGAATATCAAATGTAACATTTTCTGCTGTTAAGGATGATGCACCTGTATTTTCAAGTGTGAGTGTTTGCCCCGCGTCAAAATTGACCTGAGTATTGGCGCCATTTTGGCTAACACCTTCATAAAATGTATTCAATTGTTTTAAGTTGACGAACTTGTTACCAAAAGAACTTAAATCCAAGGTGTCTTCACCTAGGGTAAAGTCTGTAATAAGATCGGAGTCCCCATCATTTTGGGTAATCGCAAATCTATCCTGTCCGCTATCTCCAAACATGCGATCAGATCCCTCACCATCATAAAGGACATCATTTCCTGATCCGCCGTCCAAGTAATCATCTTTCAAACTGCCATTAATCCAGTCATTACCCGATTCTCCGAAAATAACATCGTTACCATCGCCACCATCTAAGTAGTCATCGCCGCCTCGGCCAAATACTGTGTCATCACCGTCTTTAGACCAAATGGTGTCAGACTCTTCTGTCCCAGTTAATGTATCATCCGAGTCTGTACCGAACATCATATTACTTAAGCCAATTTTGAATCCATCAGAGAATTGTAGAAAATCAACGGTTGCAGCCCCTGCTGAAAAATGACCTTGCAAACGAATTTGATCATTACTATTTTTAACGTTAATTAAGAGATCGTCACCATCTTGTCCAAGGGTAATGTCTTTGGCTCGGATATCTTTAAGCTGAATCGTATCTGTACCGAGTCCGGATTCTTGAATCGTATCTTGTCCATCCCCTTTATTAAAGAGATAGGTGTCGTTTCCAACGCCACCTTGAATCGTATCATTTCCTGTTCCCGCTTCAATGATATCGTCACCTGCACCACCGTCAATCGAATCATTGCCAGCACCGCCTAATAGTTGATCATTGCCTTCATTGCCCGCTATCGTATCGTTTCCACTTCCGCCAGTTACAATATCATCGCCTGTTCCAGCCGTCATTTGATCGTTACCATCGCCACCTTCGAGCGTATCATTTCCACTTCCACCGTCAATAATATCTGCCCCAGATCCACCATCGATGATATCCGCCCCAGCATCTCCGCTAAGCTGATCGTTGCCGTCTTCTCCAAAAATGGTGTCGGCATCATCGCCCCCACTGACAACATCATCTCCGATACCGGCATGAATCGTGTCATTACCTGAGCCCCCGCTAATGGTATCGGCACCTTCGTCACCTTGAATCGAATCTTTCCCAGCTCCACCGCTCATCACGTCATCACCCGCACCGCCGGAGAGTTGGTCATCACCAATTTCTCCGTGAAGGTGGTCATTTCCGTCCTCGCCAACGAGTGTGTCATTTCCTAATCCGCCATACGCCAAATCGTTTCCTGAGCCAGTGTGAATGGTATCGTCGCCAAAATCTCCATAGACCATATCATCACCGCTTCCTGAATGAAGGGTGTCGTCTCCTAATCCACCATCCAGAACGTCATGTCCTTCATCTCCTATGAGAACATCATTGCCGTCACCGCCTGATAATTGGTCGTTTCCAGATCCACCAATCAGTTCATCATTACCGTCTCCGCCGTCTAATACGTCATTACCATCTCCACCAAGAAGCTGATCATTGCCATCGCCACCAGAGAGGGTATCATCGCCTTCACCACCATCAATCACATCGTCATCGGCACCACCGAATACGACATCGTTCCCTGCACCAGCTTGGATTTGATCAGCGCCTTCGTCACCCCAAATTTGATCATCACCGTCACCGCCATCGATAATATCGTCACCGAGACCGCCGGAAATTTGATCGGCGCCTTCGCCACCGGTAATAGTATCTGTGCCGGAACCACCCAAGATAATATCATCGCCAGTTCCGCCGTCTAAACTATCATCGCCGGCTTCTCCGTCTAGGGTATCATTGCCATCACCCCCGGAAATTGTATCGTTACCAGGCACATATTCAAACGTTGTTTCTGCTAGCTGTTTTTCATAGTTTGCTTTTTCATCAGTTGCTTTTTTTAGTGCTTCTTCTTGTTCTTTTTGGCTTTCCTCTAAATCTCTCAGTTTTTGGTTGTATACAAAGATGCCGCCAACGCCTTGATATTTTATAGCTTGTATTTCTTTTTTGATGCGGTCGATTTCTTTGTTCGCTTTATCTATATTTTGAGATGCCGCCGTGATTTTTTCATTCATGGCCTCTTCAAAAGCCACTTTTTGTTCACTTACTTGTGCTTCGCTCGTATCACCAATCAATACATCATCGCCTGCACCGCCTTCGATAATGTCATCACCGTTTCCACCATCAATGGTGTCGTTTCCGGCATTGCCTTGCAGCTCATCGTTACCATCGCCACCTAAAACGGTGTCATCACCGTCGCCGCCTTCGATAAAGTCATCCCCCGCTTCGCCACGGAGTTGATCATCGCCAGATCCACCGAATAGCTCGTCATTACCGTCCCCTCCGAGAAGGGTGTCATTGCCGTCTTCCCCTAATAGTACATCTTTACCGCTGCCTCCAGATAGCGTGTCATCGCCAGCACCTCCGTAAAGGTTGTCATCACCTTCGCCACCCATTAGGGTGTCATTTCCGGCTTTACCGTTTAATACATCGTCACCTTTACCCCCGTACAAACTATTGTCCCCGTCTGACCCCATGAGTTGGTCATCTTCATCGTTGCCAACTAAATCATCGTCGTATCCATCACGAGCTGATACCTGTACACCATCTACAGAATGCTCTGTGACATAAGTGATTTGACCTGTTCCGTCTTCTTTGTCTTCTGTTACTTCAAAAGGTGGTGGAGGAGCAGATCCAAATCCAAATAAACTCATAATCGCGTTCCCAATTAATCCCCCCACAATCGCACCAATATAAGGAATGGGAATGAGTGCTTGTCCAATGGTTGATGCCAAGTAACTTGATGCACCTGCTACAGCAGCCTGGGTGATTTCTTCGGCTGTTAGTTTTCCATCATTCAATAAATTGGCAACAGCCGTTGCTGCAAATGCAATTACTCCCGCACCTGCTGGTGTGGCGATTTTACTGCCATCAGTTGAAAATTTATCTGTACCACCCCAGCTTGTTTGGGTGACTTGGTGACTGATAAATCCATTAGCAATCGCATTAGCGGCTGCTTTTTGATAATCTTCCGCACTCATGCCATCCTGATACAGAGCAACCGTTATACCATACTGGATAATGGCACCCTTTACAGCTGAATGAAGCTTGATATTGGTTGTAGCTGCAATGGCATCCGAACCCAATTCCACCCCCATTTTTACCATAGTTTCTTTACTAATCACATCCGCGATTTCTTCCAAGCTTTTGCCATCGGTCCAATCGGTGATAATTCGGGCGGCTAACTTCTCCCGGTTTGATGCTAAATAACTCCCATCTTTTGCTTCTTGTGACTGGTCATTAAATAGATCATTGATAATGTATGTGATTTTGTCTTCAACGTATTTGCCGTAGCTGGCTATTGCATCATTCATCATTTCCAGAAGGTCTGTGACTTTTTCTGTGCTGCCATCCGGCATGGTGGCTTCAGCGCCTTCTTTGATAAATGCCCCGGAATCTGTTTCGACGAGATCTTCTTCATTCAAATCGAAACGGTCTAGCTTTTCTTTGTTCTCACTACTTAAGTCTGTATAGCCCGTTCCTTCAGTAACATCTAATGGGTTTATTACTTCACCCTTGTTGGGTCCAAATGGCATATCACTGTTCATTCCAAAGTGTAAGTGAGGCCCTGTGGATTCGCCTGTATTTCCAGACAAACCGATCAAATCACCGGCTTCCACTAAATCACCAGCTTGCATTTCTCTACTTGATAAATGCCCATATAAACTTGTACTACCATCCTCATGTTGAATGACGATATAATGTCCGTACCCAACATCAATACCACCGCCATTTATTTTTGAAATAATAACTTTTCCATCCCTTGCTGCTGTTACAGGGGTACCAACAGGTACTACTA